>Ga0210401_10005329_pt1 | contig 13242 bp, 13 predicted proteins | sample IncBWH32MmetaG_FD_150866 | JGI IMG/M metagenome (GOLD analysis project Ga0210401, IMG submission 150866) | Forest soil microbial communities from Barre Woods Harvard Forest LTER site, Petersham, Massachusetts, United States - Inc-BW-H-32-M | ecosystem: Environmental > Terrestrial > Soil >... | reverse complement strand
ACCGTCCTGGAAATATCCGGGTTTACTGTGCCGGTCGCGGACAACTTCGATGTCGATTCATACGCAGCCGCCGTTGCCAGCGGAAACTGCTCGGGATGATCCACCTGCACGACATTGACGTCTTCTTGGTGCTCAACTTTTGCGGCTGGCGGAGCTTCCGCCTTGGGATCGCCTTTGCCATCGCCGCAGCCCGAACAAAAGAAGCCTAGCGCGAAAACCAGGGCTATCGTTTCGAACCCCGCGCGTCTCATTGGATGACCTCGCGTCCCACGGCCTGATTCAATTGGCCTGCTGCGTTCAGATAGGAAGCAATCAGGTTCAAGTAATTGACTTGTACGCTCCGGTAATCCGCTTGCGCGTTCAGAAAATCAAGCAGTGACGCCGCTCCGTGTTCGTAGGAAAACGCAATTGTATCCCGCACTCTCAACGCTTGTTGCAAGTACCTGCTTTTATAGGGTTGAAGAAGGATCACTGCGCTCGTGACTGTAGCGTATGCCGAATCCACGTCGCTGAACACTTGCGCCCGCGTCGCTTCCATCAGTTTCTCGTTGCGGTCAATGTCCAGTTCCGTTCGCTTCTTTTCGCCTTGGTTGCGATCAAAGATCCGCAGCGGGATGCTGATACTGGCTCCGATCGTTTGGTGGTCGTTGGGGTTGTTGAACGAGGGGTTGTACGTATACCACACGGCGAACGTCGGATCCGTCGACCCGTTTGCCATTGCGAGCCGGTGATCCGTCTTGGCCTTGTCGACCGATTGCAACGCGGCCTTTAAGTCGGGCCGAGCTTCCAGCGCCGTCTGCCGGATGTCATCGAGTGGCGCGATTTGCGTCGAAAAGTCAAACGGGCCGGTGACGTCAAATTGCGCCACTGGTGTCCGGTCGTTCAACAGCATGAGAAGGACGATTTTCGCAGTTTCCAAACTCTCTTCCGCGATTTGCAGGTCGGATTCATACTGCACTCGTTGAAGCTCCAGACGGTCCAAATCCACCTGGGCAATCGCGCCGGCTTTGAAGCGCTCGCGATTTACGTCCAGCACGTGGTCGTAATACGCCAGATTTTCCTTCGCCAATTCCAATACCGCTTTTTCCTGAAGCGTTTGCACAAAAGCCATCCGTAAGCTAAAGACAAGGTTTCGCTCCAAATCGGCTTGCCCCGAGGTTGTGATCCCGGTGGCCTTTTGGGCGCTCTCTAGTCGCAGTTCCCGCTTATGTTGCCGTTCGTGCAGATAGCTGAAATTAGTTGAAAACTGGGTGCCCGTGAATGGCTGCCAGACTCCGTGGTAACGAACGAGTTGGGTCCCATCCGTCGCCAGAGTGAAATTCGGATTCGGACGAAGAAAATCCGTGATCTCTTGCGCCTTCGATTCGTCGATCCCGATCTCCCCCGCTCGCAACGTCGGATTCGCCGCTTCGAATTTGTCGCGAATCTCCTGCCAAGTCAGCGCTTTTTGCGCGAAACTCCCTTTCGCGAAACTCAGGATCACAATCAATCCAAAACTCGTATACCTCAATACCGCTTTCATGAATCCTCCCCGCTACCTCGTGCCTCTTGCTGGATTAGCGCAGAGGCGTCTTTGCCCATGACGCGCTGCCCGTGCGGTCGCCGGTTCCCCGGCAAGATGGAAGAATCTACAGACAAGGGCACCTGGCATCATCGGCGTTCTCCGTGAACTGCATGTTAAACGCGATAAGAACGAATTCAGGAGAACAAGGCGGGGGGTGCTCGCCGGCAGAGCGATCGGCGTGAGAGCGCCGGCAGGAACGAGATTTCCAGCGGTTCCAGAAGTTTTCTCGCGGCCGACAAATTAAAAGAAAAACGCACAGGAGCAAAGAACAGAAGAAATGCGTGAACCACCGCTGCGTGAACCGTTACCCGGGAGGGCGAAGCCCATTCGAATGTGACTCGCGACGACCTGCTCTCTTCCATAGCTATTTGTAGGTCGTGCAAGTCGTCGGTCATGGAGATGACAAAAAAAAGGATCACCACGGTACACGTCATCGCGATGATCTTCTGCCGGTTACTTGGCTCTCGAGCCGAGAGCCTTTGAGCACGAGAAAGATTCGCGCCCAGCAGCACAAACCCCAGCAGCGCCACGCCTGCCCATACGAGATTGAGAGCCAGTTCCATGATTAGACTTTATGGTATGCATTCCACAGTGCGGGTGCAACATTCTTTCGAACGCTGCGGAGCGTTGAAACAACTATGGGCAAAGGACGGCGAGCCAGGCTGCAGCGAACGCGGTCGGCGCGGGAATTGCGAACTGTGGCGGCCTCGTATCGCGGGTTGGCCTGCATATTTCACTTCGGCGGTTGCGCGGACGCCGGCGCCTGCGATGGTGTGGTTTCGGCTGGAGGCGCTGGCGGCGGGGCGGGCTTGTTGAACACCGCGTCGTCAATTTTCGGGTTGATTTCTATTTTATCGGTGACGAGATTCTGCTTGATCTCCGTTCCCGGACTGCCCTGGTCGATTCGAAAGGGATATTTCAGTCCCTGGACGTCGCGGTAGTCCGAAAAAAAAGATTCCCAGGGGAATTCCTTGTCTTCGATCCTTCGAATCCCTTCCCATTTCAGAAGCACAAAAGTAGACGCGTCAAAAAAATAAAAACGTGCGTCTCCGTTCTTGTTCGTAAGCTTCAAAAGATAGACGGGCTTGTCTTCGAGCTTGTCTTTTGTGATCAACTCAATCTGGCTGCCCTTTTCTTTGTAGTCCACCAGCGGGCCGTCAAAGTCGGATTCTTCCGCGATGTTTTTCATATCTTCGGCGGACATCGGCTGGACATCCTTATTCTCTGCAAACGGATTCACCATCCAGCCTTCCGATTTGCCATCGTAAACGCGAATCACTTTTTGATCGCCGAGGGTGATCTCGATGTGCATTTTTCGCGGACGCTTGAGCTGGAGCACAAACGTGCCTTCCAGTCCTTGCGGAAAAGTAATTCGTCCACTGACGCGCTCGGACTGCACCGCCTTGATTTTGTCAACTCCGCCGCGTGCCGCCAGCGCTTTATTGACGATTTCGTCGGCGGTCTGCGAGGTCGCGGTGACCGGCAGCAAAAGAAAAATGGCCATCCAGAAATAATTAGCTTTCATAAGTTATTCGTTCGCCGCCGCGCTGGAGAGTGGCTGTGCTCCCCTTTTATCGTAAGAGTAGACGGGGATGGCGTCAATTTCGTGCCCCGCTATTGCACCAACGGTTGCCATGTTGAAGAGCGGCGCGGTCTCGGCGGCCGGAAGAGCAACGCCGAGGAATTGCGCGAGCGTTGGGGCGATCGCGCGCATATCAATGGCGCCGAGAGAATGCGCGGCGGGGATGCCGGGGCCAACCACAAAAAAAGAAGCGTTCATCGCGGACAGATCGGGCCAGTAGCCGTGCGTGCCTTTGGATTTTGCGGCGGTGACGAGATCGCCGGAGACGCCATCGCCGGTGAAAAAACCGGTACGCAAGGCCACGAGAAAAACGGCGTCGGGGAAGCCGCCGCGCGCGTGGAGCTCGGTTTCGGGAATAATACGGTCGATGCCGTTGGCGGGATCGGCGGCGAGTTGTGCGAGGAGTTCCGCGACTTCCTGTTTTGTCTCCAGGTCGTCCGGATTTTTCAGAACGATCGCGGCGGAGCCTCCATTGCCCCAGATGGTGGCCTTCCAGGATTTGATTTTGCTTTTATCATCGAATTCGATGAGGCCGGCTTTGCGAAACGCGACGCCGAGGTTGATCGCTTTGTCCACGGGGACAAAGCCGTGATCGGAGACGACGCAGATGACGACGCGATCGCCGTAAACGCGCCTGACGGTCGCGAGAATGCCTCCGAGCGCGGCGTCGATGCGTTCGAGCGTGGCGTTACTCTGCTGCGAAAACGGGCCGGAGGCGTGCTCTTCGGTGTCCAGCGCAGTGAGATAAATCGTAGCGAAGTCTGGGTGTTTGAGCTCCAGGAGGCGCGAAGCAAATTTCGCGCGATTTTCGTCGCCATCGATGTCTTCATTGATGCCGTCTGCGTATGGGCCAAGATCTTTTTCCAGCGAGTCGAGCAAACCCGGCGTGGCGAGGACGCGGAGGAGTTTGCGGTCGTCGGGCGTGCCCGTGCGCCAATATTGCGGAAGATTCCAGGTGATGCGCGCGGAGACGCTGACGGGCCAGTGCACGTTGACAGTAGTGAGATGGGCGTCGGCTGCGGCGTCCCACAGCGTGGGAACCTTGATGTCCTCGGCGTACCAATACCAGCCGCCGTAATTTCTCTGAAGCGGATCGAAAGTAGTGTTGGCGTAGATGCCGTGCTTCGCCGGAGAGACGCCAGCAAGCATGGTGGTGTGGCTGGGATAGGTGACCGTGGGGACGACGCCGTGGACACCGGTGGAGTATGTGCCGTCCTTGAGGAAGCGCCGGAGATGGGGAATTTTCAGGCCGTGGGCATCGGCGTCGAGGACGTATTCGGGCTTGAGGCCGTCGATGGAGATGAGAATGACGGGAATGCGTTGAGGCTGCTCCTGCGCGGAGGCGGATCGCGGGGAGAAGAGACCGCAAGCCGCGGCGATTCCTAGCGAAAGCAGAGCTGGCAGTCGGTGCGAAAACTTCATCGGCGAGGTCCTTGGTCGCCGAATCAGGATATAGGAAAGGCGGTGGTGTTGTCCTTTGGCTTTGGAGACAGGTTGTTCTGAGGGCGAGCCCTTCCCGGCTCAGGGCAGGGCGGAGGTAGGTTTCAGAATGGGAATTGTTCGTATACACCCGGCGGTTTTCGTGTCCTTCGATTGCGCTCAGGACAGGGGAGTGGCCCGCCACGACGGACAGGCGAACAGAGGGGTTACAGGATACGGAGCTATGAAAAATGCGAAAGCGGCTGAAAACAAAAGATGAAACAGGTGTCGAGGTGCGGACGATAGCAAAGAGTTATAGATATGGTTAAAGTAATATTTCAGGAATATGAGTGAGCGAGGGCACTCGCGTACAGGGCATGTGGCCTTTCTTTCTAGAGCTCCTGGTGTAGCAAGCCAGAAACCTGACTTAGCTCGCCAGAGTCAGATCTGACTCATTCGAGCGCTAGGTGGGTGGCTGGTAGAGGCCGATGACGTTTCCTGCGGGATCGCGGAAGCGGGCGGTGATTTCGGGGGCGTCGGCGCCGATGGATTGGACGATTTCGCCGCCGTGAGCTACGACCGCGTCCACCGTTGCGGCTATGCTGCCTACCATGATGTAAACGAGGAGGCCGGGTTTTGCCGCGGACGGGCGACCGAGGACCCAAGTGCCGTTGACTTCGCCGACGGCGTCGTCAAAGGCAGTGCTGCCATTGCCGCGTTTGCGGATGGTCCAGCCGAAGACTTGTTTTTAGAAGTCGGCGGAGCGGGCGATGTCGGTGGCGGGCATTTCGATATAGCAGATTTTTCCGTTTGCAAAGGTGGGAGGCATCAGGAGTCCTTTCGAGTCGCCGCTATTCTAGCGCCAGTTGCCGCTGCGCCGGGCTAGCCGAAATCGGGCCTGAACAGAGACGGATGGCGGCGTGGAGCCGGGCGGTAAAACGGCGCGGCTACTTTTGGGGCTTGGCCCAGGTGATGTCGTAGGTGCGGTCGAAGGTGACGAACATGAGGCAGGGGGATTTGGATTGGCAGGTGAACCAGTGCATGGCTTTGCCGGGCATCATGGCGAAGCCGCCGGGGCCGAGAGTCTGGTCGGACATGCCATCCATGCCGGTGAGGACGTCGCCGCGGACGATGATCAATTGTTCTTCGGCGGTGTGGGAATGGGCGGGGACGACGCAGCCGGGAGCAGCTTCGAGCAGGAAGGTGGATGGGCCGGCGTCGGGATTGCCGTTCTCGAGGGCGGATTTGAGGCAGGCAGGTTGGCCGTCGGAAGCGAGCTTGGCGCTGGCGAGAGGTGTTACGACGCCGTGATGCGTGGTTTGGCCCGGCGATGAGGCGACAGCGGCGAGAAGGATTGTCACTGGCGCGAGATTGAGAAGCATCTTTTTCGTTTTATCAGAGATTGCGGTGATTTTATTCATGGTTGGCCTCAGTGGAACAGGAGTGGAGCGAATTCGGCGAGATTGCGGCGCCAGACCATCCAGGTGTGGGAGCCGGGAGTCTCAATGTCCACGTGCTGGATATTTTTGGAGGCGAGCCAGGCACGAAGTTTGCGGTTGATATCGATCAGGTGATCGTCGGTGCCGCAGGCAATCCAGAGCAAGCGGAGAGGCGGGGCGGATTTGGAATCGAGCGCGGGGAATTCCTTGTCGAAGTCTTCGGAGAGGCCGCCGGAGCTGAAAGCGCCGATCCAGGCAAAAGTTTTCAGAGTGTTGAGACCCGTGAGCAAGGATTCGGAGCCGCCCATGGAAAGGCCGGCGACGGCGCGGGAGTTGCGGTCCTTGACGACGAGGTATCCGGTTTCGACGCGGGGGATGACTTCGCTGAGCAAAGCTTCGCGGAATTTATCGAAGTTGCGGTCGGTGAGCGCGCGATCGTGGAAGACGCCGGAGTTGGGAAGAAGAACTTCGGGAGCGCCGTAGCCGAGCGGCATGACGACGAGCATGGGTTTGGCTTTGCCCTGAGCGATGAGGTTGTCGAGGATGATGTTGGCGCGGCCGACGGCGGTCCAGGCGGTGGCGTCATCGCTGTAACCGTGGAGGAGATAGAGGACGGGATAGGGTTTTTTGGCGCGACTATCGTAGCCGGGCGGCGTGTAAACGAAGTAGGAGCGATGGTCACCGACAACTGCGGACTTGTAAAAATGATGATGAATTTCGCCATGGGGCACGTCGGCGATTTCCCAAGGAAGAGACGGGCCGGGAACGTGGAGTTCGCTGGCGCGATAGAGAAAATTGGGCTTGATGGCGAAGTTGGAAGGATCGAAGAGGCTGACGCCGTCGGCGATGATGGTGTAGCCGTAAAAATCGGCAGGGAGAGGATCGGTAGTGATGCTCCAGACGCCCTGATCATCCTTTTGCATGGGGATTGGGGTCGAGATGCCTTCCAGAGAGACGGCGACTTCTTTATCGTTGGGGCCGCGGAAGCGAAAAGTGACGCGATTGTCGGAGTGGACTTCGGGCGAGATGAGCGGAGGCGGGTCTTGCGCTTGGACAGTAACGGCCAGGAGCAGGATGGCGAGCAGAGAAAATGTACGTTTCATGATTCCTCGTTGCGGCGCGCGTTCATCGGAGGCTCGAATTCCAGATGGCTGCGCGAGGGATGATACAACAGGAGGCACTCCCCTGCGCGATTTGGGTGGGCGGGTCTAAAGACCCTACGAAAGCCGGGGACAAGATAGCGACATTAAGTCCCCGCTACACGGAGGTGATGAAAGAGCCGTCCGGGGCAACGTAGCCGTAGGCCATGCGCGGCGTGTTGAAGGCGAAGGCGGGATTGCCGAGGCGGTCGAGGAGGATGAGGCCGCCAGTGGCGTGAGTGCGTTTGCCGAGAAGATGGATGGCTTCGCGGGCTGCGAGATCAGCGGTGGATAGATTGCAGTTGTCGGCCGCCTGAGAGGGATCGACGCAAGTGGCGGGGCGGCGGAGGAGATCCACGGCGGTTTTGGCCATGACGATTTTCATGATGGCTTCGCCGTAACCAGTGCAGGAAGCGCCGCCGGCTTCGTAGTCGGCATAGCAGCCGCAACCGATGAGAGGAGAATCGCCGACGCGACCGGGAAGTTTGCAGCAGGTTCCGCCGGTGGAAGTGGCGGCGAAGAGATGGCCGTTACGATCGATAGCGACGGCGCCGACGGTTCCCTGTTCGTGGCCGCGATGATGTTCGGCGGCGTGCTTGTCCACTTTGCATTTCATCCAGGCTTCCTGCTCGGCTTCGCTGACCAATTCCTCCGGCTTGCAGAGTTTGATTCCATTTTCTTTTGCGAAACGCTCCGCGCCTTCGGCGACGAGCATCATGTGAGGGCAGGATTCGAGGATTTTGCGCGCGAGCTGAATGGGGTTTTTGACGCGCTGGAGAGTGGCTGCCGCGCCGGAGCGCAACGTGGCGCCGTTCATAATGATGGCGTCGCATTCGACGCGGCCGTCGAGAGTGAGATGCGAGCCGTAACCGGCGTCGAAGACGGGATCGTCTTCGAGAACCATGATGGCGACTTCGACGGCGTCGAGCGCGGAACCACCGCGTGCGAGATGGGACCAGCCGGCAGTGAGAGCGCGGTGGCAGCCCGCGTTGCAGGCTTCAACGGCTTCGTCAGGGATGTCCCAGGCGCCGCCGTGGACTATGAGAGCAGGTTTCATGACCAAAGAATCGCAGAGAAAAAGGAAAATGGAAAATGGAAATTCGAAGAACGAAATTGGAAATCGGGGGTGGGAAAATCACCGCGGAAAGAATTAAAAAACGGGGTCACCGAGAAAAGAAAGTACGGAGAATATGGAATTCATTGAAGAAAACTCAAACGAAGAAATCGAGGAGGAACAGAAAGAAGGCGAGTGCAAAAAGGACGGCAGCGCTATTGACGCGGCTGCGCGGAAGGCGGCTCAGAGAGCCGACGAAGGAAGTGGGGATAGCCTTGATGCGAGATTCCTCGCGGAGCATGTAAAACGGCCCGACCGGGGTGTAGCGCGAAAAGGTGCGGCGGAAGATGGAAATTTCGTCGTGAACCCAAACGGAAAAGTCGCCGCGGTTTCGCCACACCAGCGCGGCGCCCATGGCTAAAAGGAGATAACCGAGACAGGTTAGAAGGCCGATTTGCGGGCCTGATCCCCAATACATTGTTCCTCACAGACAGCTTACGATCCTCTGGGTAGGACGCGTGAAATAGCAAAAGGGTTACTCGTCGTCGTGAATGGTGACGAGGCGCACGACTTCAAACTCTTTCTTGCCGGCGGGCGTGGTGACTTCGATTTCGTCGCCGACCTTGCGATTGAGAAGCGCTTTGCCGATAGGGGAGGTGGTGGAGATAAGACCCTTTTCGACGTCGGCTTCCTCGCTGCTGACCAGCTTGTATTCGATTTTCACGTCGCGCTGTGTATCCAGAACGATGAGGCGCGAGCCGTAGCCGGAGCGATCCTTAGGAATATTGCTGAGATTGAGCATGCCGAGGTCGCCCATGCGCTTTTTGAGATGGGTGATTTTGAGGTTGACGTAGCCTTGGCGCTCCTTGGCGTATTTGTACTCGGCGTTTTCAGAGAGGTCGCCGTGGGCGCGGGCGACGGCAATCTCCTTGGGGAGCTCGACGTTGAGCTCGTGGGAAAGCTGCTCGATTTCGTCCTGCAGCTTTTTCTTAATTTTGGCGAGAGGGTCGGACATGGTTGTTGGTCGTCAGCTCATTGAGACAAATCCGCGGAGTCCGGGAAGCCATAGAGGGTTTCCCAGACCCCGCGTAAGCAAACATTATAGATGGGGGAGAATTGAAGTCACAAGGGGGGAGGGGCGGATTTCCTGTAAAAGCATGATCCGGCTCAGCTTGAGACAAGGATGCGGTGCGCCCTTCGTGGAGAAGAGGATAAGGCGTGGTTAACGGACCTTCACTTCGAGGGATTGATTCCTGGTGTTTCCGGTGGCGTCGGCGATGGTGAGGGTATAAGTGGTGGTTTTTGTGGGCTTTACATCTACGCAGCGGGAGTAGGAGGGCCAGACGGGGTTGGATTGCGGCTCGAGAGTGACGGTTTTGGCGTTGGCCACGCCGTAGCAGATCTGGACAGTGGCGCCGCGACGGATTTCGCCGGGGCTGGCATAGAAGTTCTGGATGGCGAGTTCTTTGCCGCCGAGTTGTTCCACGGTGAGGCGGTCCTGCTCCTGTTGCTTCAAAGTTCGCTCTTCTTTCGCGCGTTTCTCAATGCCGCGGTTTTCCAGCCAGCGGGAAACCATGATCCAAGCGACGACCAGTACTACGATTCCCAACCCGAGAGAAGAATACACCTTGGGATTCTTGAAGACGGACTTGGACGGCGGCGCACCCAATTGATCCAACATGATTTTCTCCCGCGAGTGCAAAAGCTTCCTTGCAAAAATAGCGCGAAACGGTAGCGGAGGGAAAGCGGCTTCGTGTGCGGGTGCTAAAGGCCGATCGGGCTCAGTGCCTGGCGGCGCTGGCAATTTCGCGCCAGGTGATGAGCTTAATGTTTTGCTTCGAAATCAAATCGCGGAATTCCTGGCTGGTGAAAAAATCGAAGTCGCGCTGGCGCCAGGCGGCACCCCAGGTGTCACGTTCGCGCGTGGCGGCTTTCAGTTCTTCGTCGGCGAAACCGGGGTGTATGACGAATTCGGTTACGCCGGGTTGGAGATTTTTTAGCGCAGTTCTGTAAAAATCGGCCCATTTTTCCGGCGGGACGCTGGGTGCGATGGTGACGGTGTGGTCGATGACGATGTCTGAAGCGCTGAGGCTAGATTCGAGATAAGGACGATCCGCGAACCAGTCGCGGACGACGAAAAGTGGCAGCTTGTAGTCGTGAGCGATTCGAACGGCGACTTCGAACAGTTCTTTGCCGTTGTCGAAGAGACGGTACTGGTGGGAATCGAGATGCGTGGGGCGGAGGCCCATGGCGTAAGCGCGGTCGATTTGGGCGCGGAGTTCGATGTCGACTTCTTTTGGATTGATGTGGGTCGCGGGAGTCCAGTCGTGATGGAAATAGCCGGTTTCATCGACGAGGCTGGGGACTTTGTCTTTCGAAGCGACGGGGCCCCAGCGGTAGTAAATGCGTTCGCTGGTGAGCGTTAGGTGGATGCCGAAATCGGCATTGGGATGCGACTTTGCGTAGTCGGCGATTTCCGGAAACCACGGGCAGGGGACCATGAGGCTGGCGGAATTGACGAGGCGGGATTCAAAGGCCTTGATGGTGGCGGCGTTTACGGAATGGGTTTCGCCGAGGTCGTCGGCGTGGACGATGAGGATTTTCGAATCGCGGGAGAGGCCGAGCTTTTCGGCTAGAGATTTTGAATTTTCTTGCGCGGACGCGGCGAAGATGGCAACCGCGAGAGAGAACAGAAACAGAAAAACGATTCGTTTATGTTTCATCGAGAGAAGAAACACTATCACGATTGGGGGAGCGGGTGGCGCGTCACGCTCTCGCGTTCGACATGCATATCATTGCCGCGCAATTCGCGCAAAGCGTAGGTCACGAATTCAGCGGTGACGCGCTTGCGCCAGGTCATGTCGAAATCGGTGTTGTCCAGCGGTTTTGCGATGCGCGCGGCGAGAGCGGCAGCTTCGGCGATGGATTCCGGGTTCAAGGACCGTCCCAACAAAGATTTTGACGCTTCGCCCGCAACGAGCGGTCGTGATGCGGCAGAGCCCACAACAATTCTGGCATCTTCGACCACACCCTGAGTGGAAAAGCGCGCTGCGGCGGCTACGGATAAGACGGGGAAGTCGAAGGAACCGCGGCGGCGCAGTTTCCAGTAGGTGCTCTTCCAGCCGTGGAGAGGATCGAGAAGGACTTCGGCGAGGATTTCATCGGGACGTCGTTTGATGTAGTTGATTCCGTCATTGTTGTAGAGATCGGCGAGGGCGACTTCGCGTTCGCCGGAGCGCGAGAACAAGCGGACGCGGGCGCCGAGGGCGATGAGCGCGGGCGCGGTGTCCGTGGAAGAAACCGCGACGCATTTCGAGCTTCCCGTGGCGACCCAGCAGGTGTTGCCGTCTTTCTTCAGACAGAAGTTGATGGCTTTTCGCCACTCGTAGTTCTGGTCGTAGTAATTGCAGCGTGTATCGAGGCAGAGGTTGCCGCCGAGGGTGGCCATGTTTCGAATGTGGGGCGTGGCTACCAGGGCGGAGGCTTGCGCAAGGGCGGTCATGCCGTTTCGAAAGCGGGGGTCTTCCGCGATGTCGGTGAGGGTGAGGCACGCGCCGAGGCGTGATCCGGAATCGCTGAGTTGAACATGGCGCAAGCTCTCGACATGGCGAAGACTCATGAGCGTTCGTGGGACTTGCTGGCGGCGCTTCATGTTGGGGAGCAGATCAGTGCCGCCGGCGAGCGGCATGGTGCTGGGACCCTGGCCGTCTAAGATGCGGACGGCTTCCTCGAGCGTGCGTGGGGAACGGAATTCGAAAAGGGGCAGGCGCATCATGAGCTGAGCACCTTTTCTTTCTCAGGGCGCGGTTTCGAAGGGCGGGGCACGTCGTTGACGGCATTGCCGTCGCCGCCTTCCCAGGGCGGAGGGACGCGGAGGGCTTCAGGCCAGTCGACATGGGGAAAATGGCTGGGTCCGCAACGAGGATCGCGGCCGGCTCTTTTTTCCGCCAGCGCCTTCATGATTTTTTCGGGTGTGATGGGAACTTCGTCGATGCGAACGCCGACGGCGTCGTAAACGGCGTTGGCCACGGCAGGCATGATGGGCAGCAGCGGGCCTTGACCGACTTCTTTTGCGCCAAAGGGGCCACGCGGGTCGGGTTCTTCCACCAGTTCGGTGACCACTTCGGGCATGTCGAGCGATGTGGGGCTCTTATACTCGAGCATGGACGGGAATTTGTGCACCAGGGCGTGCGAGAGTTTTTTAGGTAGGCGGCGAAATTCCTGTTCTTCCATGAGCGCTTCGCCGAGGCCCATGTAGACACTGCCTTCGACCTGGCCGCGGACGAGCGGAGGGTTCAGAGCGCGGCCGATGTCGTGGGCGATCCAGATTTTTGGGACGGTGATCCATCCCGTCACGGGATTGACGGCGACTTCGACGACTGCGGCAGTATAGGAATAGGTTGGCGATGGGCCGACACCGCCGCCTTTGTAGAGCGCGGGAGATTTCGGCGGCGTGTAGGAGCCGACGGTGCCGATGGTGCCGAAGCGAGCTTCGGCAAGGCAGACGGCTTCGTGGAAGGGGACTCTTCTTTCCGGCACGACGGAATCGAAAACATGTTTGTCGGCGAAGCGCAATTGTTCTTTGGGCACTTCCAGCCGAATGGCAACGGCTTCGGCGAGCAATTCTCTAGCGCGCTCAGCAGCTTGCAATGCAGCGCTGCCGGCCATGATGGTCACGCGGCTGGAATAGGAGCCGAGGTCGACGGGGCCTAGATCCGTGTCGCCGGTGAAGAGGCGGATGTCAAATGTGTCGATGCCGAGAACTTCGGCGACGATGGACGCGAGAACATCATCGGAGCCTTGGCCGATTTCGGTGGCGCCGCAGAAAATGGCGACACCGCCGCCGCGGTCGAGTTTCAGCTGCACGCCGGAATGGGGCATCTTGTTCCAGTAGATGGCGAGGCCGGCTCCAGTGAGATAGGCGGAGCAGGCGATGCCTACGCCGCGGCCTTCGGGGAGTTTGCGGAATTTTTCTTTCCAATCGGAGATTTTCACCACTCGGCGAATGCATTCGGAAAGATTGACGGTGCTCAAGCGGAGATAAT
>Ga0210401_10005328_pt1 | contig 13242 bp, 23 predicted proteins | sample IncBWH32MmetaG_FD_150866 | JGI IMG/M metagenome (GOLD analysis project Ga0210401, IMG submission 150866) | Forest soil microbial communities from Barre Woods Harvard Forest LTER site, Petersham, Massachusetts, United States - Inc-BW-H-32-M | ecosystem: Environmental > Terrestrial > Soil >... | reverse complement strand
AACTATGCGAAGATCGGCTCCTCAGGGGACTCCGCGCAGATCGGCTCCTCAGGGTACTCCGCGAAGATCGGCTCCTCAGGGTACTCCGCGAAGATCGGCTCCTCAGGGAACTATGCGAAGATCGGCTCCTCAGGGTACTCCGCGCAGATCGATGCCACCGGCAAGAAGTCCATTATCGCTGCGGTTGGACTCGGCTCAAAGGCCAAGGCTGGCGAGGATGGCTGCATTGTGCTCGCTTGGTGGGATGAAAATAAGTCGCGCCCGCGAGTGACCGTGGCCTATGTGGGCGAAGACGGCATTAAAGCCGACACCTGGTACGCCCTCGATGCCAAGGGAAAGATTGTCGAGGTCAAAGAGTAGCGGGACATGATGGAACTATTTTGCATCGTCTGCAAAGGCGCGATCCCGGAGAGACGGATCGAGAGAGCAGGCGTAAAGACTTGCTCCTTGAAGTGCGGCGCAGAGTTCGCTCGGATGCTCCGGGAAACTTGGCGTGAGCAGATGGCCGGCAATACCTGCCCGACATGCCTTCGTTATGTGCCGCTGAATTCGACAGAAGCAGCCCTCATTGAGTCACTGAGATTGCCAATGGCACATGGACACGCAAACGCGGCGAGGTTCGTCTAATGGCAACCTACGCGAGTTCTCATGAACTGCCGGTCGAGCACGGAGTTCCCATGCCGCCACGCGGCGACTTCAAACGCCGCTATCCGTTCAAGAAATTGCATGTCGGCGACAGCTTTTTCGTGCCCTGTGAACCGTTTGAGATGGAGGACCGCTGGAATTCTCTGACAAGCTGCATCCGCAACGCAACCCACAGGACCGGACATAAGTTTGCCTGGCGTCAGGTAGACGGCGGTTTGAGAGTTTGGAGGATTCGATGAAGCTCGAACACCATGCGCACGAAGCATTGGAAGACTTGGCGAAATGCAACACCGGACGCCAGGGCCAGGGCTTTATCAAGTCCGCGAAGATCGCGATGGAACTCTTCCAGATCGGCTATGCCCGGCCCGTGAAGAACGGCGACCGCAATCTCTGCGCCGTAACTCTTGAAGGCTTTCGATTCCTGCAATCGAAGCGGAATGGGGCGAAGGCATGAGAGAACGCCTCTATCAGTGGCATCTGCGACTCGCTCGCGCCTCCCTGGTGCTGACTCCGGAAGAAAGCAGTCTGCTCGATCGCTGGCAGGGTCGGTTCCCCCAAGCCGGCGCCGACGAGTGGCCCGGATGGACCGCGATCATCGGCGAACGTCCTACGCCAAAGCCGACGCTGGCCTTTCGGCGCGAGAGGTCTGCATGAGCAGAGCTGCCCAGGAATACGTGCTCTCGCTCGACGGCAGCCGCGTGAATCGCCATCAGCATCACCTGCTGCTGGTACTGGCTTTCTATCATCAGGCCTCGCGCGAAACTTACTGGCCTTCCCATAAGACGCTCGCTGAAAAGTGTCATGTGAACGATGGCCTCGGAACAAAGTCTGACCAGCGCCAGGTCCGGCGCATGGTGCAGGAACTGGAAAACCTCGGCATTCTCCGGTTCACCGCTGGAATTGGCCGTGGTAATCAAGGCGCCTATGTGTTCGTAGAACTAGAAAACAGGACTGGGCAGTCCTCTTTTGATGAAATAAAACAGGACACAAAAGAGGACAATCCGCGACCCGTAAGAAGTATTGAAGTAAACCTTACAAGACCCATACAAGATCAAAATCTGACCGATGATGCTGAAAGTAATTCAACATCATCAGAGTTTGACTTAGTAAACCGGACTCCCCAGTCCTCTTTTGTGGAGCGCGTGATTCGGGCGTTCGAACAAAGCCCGGTCACTAGCGGAAAAGCAAAGCGCTCCGACGTCGACGCCGCGCGGGCCCTCCTGCAGGCATTCAGTCCCGAGCAGATCGAGTACGGCATTCTTCTCGCCAGCGCCCGCAGGCTCAGTAGCGGCCTCAACGAACTGGCGGCAGACAAAGTCCACACGCTGGCCTACTTCCGCGGGGCGATTGAGGAAGGCCTGGCCGACGAACCGCACGCCGCGACTTACGTGGAATATCTGCGCCGCGTGGTAAGGCGCTATCCCAAAAAGCAGCCGCAGAGTGAGATCGCATGACTGAAGACTGCAAACTCTCGCCATATTTCAGACTACCTGGCATGGAACAGCTTCGCCGCGAAATGCGCACCGAAGACGCTCAAGCCGTGCTCGACAATGACCGCAAACGGGCCGCGGAGCGCAATCGCAAAAGCAGCCAACGCGCTGCACTGACCCGGTTGCAGGAAAAGAGCGCATGAGCTACGGCCTTGGAACTCGGAGCTATAACCGCTCGACGGAGAAACGGCAATTAGACCGTGAGCGCAAAGAAATCACGGCCAAATTTGAAGCCTCGCCGCGCCGCGAGATTCCCGTCCTGCTCTGCCATTGCCGGAGCTTTCGGACTTCCCATCGCCCGGACGAGCACAGGAAACTGCTGAGCGATTACGACTGGCGACTCCCGGAGGAGCGTCGCGGCATGGATGTATGGGAGCCGTGGGTTGCATGAAGGGCGCGTTCAATTTTCCGGGCACGATTGTTCTGCGCAATGGGATACCAAAGATTGTTGGCAGTGCCGAGCGATGGAAGCGAGCACTTGAGGGACACAAAGAATCGGCACACGCCGGCGAGCTCGACAAGAAGTGTCAGGCGTGCCGGGAATTACAGCAACGACTGAAAGGCGCAGCGTGAAACTCCAGCGCAACGAATTCTGCCCCGTCCATCGCCGCACCGACTGCTGCGGACGTGGGCAGATGAAGAAAATGCCGCGGCGGAAGTATTTGCAGACCGAGCCGGGCGTCTCGATTATTCCGGACGACCACGTTCCCCGAGGGTTTCGAGAACGACGATCGCCCTCAGCCATGAAGCGCCTATTGAAAGAGAAAATCCGCCTACAAAACGGACTCTGCGGGATCTGCGACAAGCCGATGGAAGATGCGCGAGACATCGTGCCAGACCACAAAGAACCGCGCGGGATGAATGGCGGACGACGGGACGATTCTCCGGACAACATCCAGGCCGCGCACTCGCTGTGCAATTTAGAAAAAGGCAGCAAACGAATTCAACCGGAGGCGATAACTTCATGAGCTCACCCGCAGTCGAGAAGTCAACCGGCTTGCAGACCATTCCCCTGTCAGCCGTCTTCCGTAACGTCAACAATCCCCGCAAGCACTTCGACCCGGCCTCGCTGAAAGAACTCGCCAAGTCGATTGAGTCGCATGGGATCCTGCAGCCGTTAGTCGTGCGCCCGGATCCGATGGGCGGCAAGAAGTACGAGCTCGTTGCCGGCGAGCGAAGATGGCGCGCGGCGAAGATTGCCGGCAAAGCCGATGTCCCCGTGATCGTCAGCACGCTCAGCGACCGCGAAGCTCTCGAAATCATGGTGATTGAGAACTTGCAGCGGGAAGACGTGCAACCGCTCGAAGAAGCCCGCGGCTATCAATCGCTGATGAACTGCGACAAAGACGTCACGGTCGAATCGATTGCGGCGAAAGTGGGGATGAGTGTCGGCTACGTTTATGCCAGGCTGAAACTGATCGCTTTGATTCCAGCCGCGGCGGAAGCGCTTGAGAGGAATTTCATTACGCCGGGCCATGCGGTCCTGATGGCGCGTCTGCAACCTGGCGACCAAGTCCAGGCGCTCTATGCCTGTTTCTCGGTGGCCTTTGACAAGAAAACATCATTCGAGCCACAGGGCGGCAAATTTGCAGATATCATTCGGGACGATGACGGGCGTGAATCGCCCCTCTACCTTTCGGAAAAAGGCTTGCGCGAGTGGATCCAGGACAATGTCAACCTGAAATTAAAAGGCGTCCCGTGGGATCTCGATGATGTGAATCTCGTGCCACAGGCCGGATCCTGTGTCGCCTGTCCAAAACGTTCCGGCTCCAATCCAGCTTTGTTTGCGGAACTGACCGTCAAGGGCGAAGACACTTGCTTCGACCCTGTTTGCTTCAAAGAGAAGCGCGAGGCCTTCGTCCAGCTCGAAATCAAGAAGGACAAAGAGGCGGCTAAATCAGAAAACCGCAAGAGGTTTATCGAGAGCGTAGGTCCTCACGATAAGTCCGGCCAGTACGAAGAGGCCGATGTGCTTCGCCAACTCAGCGAGCAAACCGCATATTCCGAGGCCAAGCCAGATCAGAAGGTTTTAAAAGCCGGTCAATGGCTGCCGGCGAAGGCAGGATCCTGCAGCTCGGTCGAGAAGGGCATGATCGTGCGCGGGGATAATGCCGGCGAGCGAAAACTCGTCTGCTGCAATGCGGCATGCAAGGTCCACAGGCACAAGCTCAGCGCTTCCTCGACCGGATCCCGCTCCGCGCCAGTCGATTATGATCTGCAGCGCTACCAGGAGCACAAGAAGCGGATTCGCGGCAAGAAGAAAGCTGCAGCCCGAGCTCAATTAGCTCGTCAGATCGTCGCGAAAACGGGGACCGCAGTTCCCGCGGATCTACTACGCCAGGCGGTTGTCTCGATTGCCGAGCGGCGTGACGGCGCGGACCTGCTATGGCTCCTCGGCATGGATCCAAAGGCAGCGCACGCGGCAGACTTCGGGAAAGTCCTCGGGAAAGCGAAGGGCGTCCAACTCAATCAATTGCTCGTCGCGGCGTTAATGATGGGCTTCCTCAATGAATATTCCGACGACAACAAAGATCGCGCCGCGCTGGCCGAGCTTGCGAAAGCACTGAACCTTAAAAATCCGCAGGGACTTCTATCGAGCCAGGACGAGCGGATCAACAAACTGCGGACCTGCCGCGGCTGCGGATGCACAGAGGAAGCGGCCTGCGAATATTACGACCAGAAAAAAGGCAAGCATGTTTCGTGTCATTGGGTTGAGGACGACTTGTGCTCATTTGAAGACTGCGCAAAATACGCGCCCAAAAAACCTGAGCCGGCGAAAACGCAGACGCCTGCAAAGGCGAAGAAAGGAAAGTCTGCAAAATGAGTGCCTGGCGACAAACGGCAAACGGGAAAGAGCCTACAGATCCGCGGATGCAGCAGATTGTCTTCCAGATTAAGGCGGGCAGGCCGTTCAAAGCTATTGCGGAACAGTTCGGTATCACTGTGGCTCGTGTGTCAGCGATTCGCCGCGCCGCAGGTGAAAAGCGTCGGGTTGAGCCAGCTACCCAGTCGAAGTAGGAGTTACAATTATGTCCATGACCATTGAGCATCGAACATACATCGAGCCGAAAGACATCTTAGCTTTCGAGATTCGCTGCAAACTCTGTCAAGCGCAGGCGACGTACAAGATCGAGAAGATGCAGCTCGATCGCTTGGCCGTGCGGATGATCTGCCCAAACTGCGGCACTGACGTATTGCTCTCCGCAGAGGATAGCCCGGAATTGAATCGTGTACGAGAGTTTGTCCAATCCCTGCGGCGATTGATCCAAACAGAGAGTCGTGCGCTCATCAGGCTAGAAATCACCAACGAACCCAAATAGGCAACGATTTCCTCATCGCAAGGCCACATAGCTATTAAGTTAATAGCACTTCGCCATTTACAAAAATCTCGACTTATCCGATAGTGGCATTCGTAGTTCAGATTTACCGAGCTACCGTGCCCTAAGAAGGCCATCCCACGCGGAGCGGGGGCTACGGACAGCGTAGCTCTCTCCAGAGATAAATCTCATGCGAAATTCACGAAAGATGGTCAAAGTGCGTTCGTGCCAGGGTTTCGCGATCTGCCAAGTCTCGCCGAGCGAGGCTCGCGCGCTCGAAGCCAGCGATCCAAGCATCATCAAGATGGACGATGGCTCTCTGCAATTCCAGTCCTATCAAAACGCCCGCGACAACTCTCCCACCTCGCTTACGCTTTCTGACATCCGGCTGAATGCCGGGGAATGTGGCGCACCCAAGCCCTTGTACTTGCGGCGCGATGGGGAGATCGATCCGGTTGAAGCGGCGAAGGACAAAGTCAAATTCTGGCCGCGGGTGGGCGATGTAAAGCGCGAAGTGCTGATCGGGGACTTCTGTCCGATTCTTTTCATGCGTCACAAGACCGCGCATGGCGAAGTGATTCTCTCTCACGTTCCGTAATTTCAACGTTGTACAGCTTCCCATTAGCAAGCTCTCTGCGATTCCGATCTCGGTTGGAATTGAGCGGCGAACCTGCGTCCAGAGGCGATATGAAGGCGAAGAAAGAAGCGAAAAAGAAAACCGCGAAAAACCGCGTATCGCTCAAGCCTCGCCAGGCGAAGTTAGTCGAAGGCATTGCGGACGGCAAATCAGTACGCCGCGCAGCTCTCGACGCGGGCTATTCGCCGAATACCGCGCAGCATCCTGCGGACCTATTGCAGACGAAATCGGTACGCGCCGCCATGCGGGCCTTGATCGCCCCGATCGAGAAGATCGCGCAGCGGATCAATGAAGGCCTGGATGCGGAGAAGACGGAATTCGCAAAGTTTGAAGGCCAGATCAGCGATAGTCGCAACTGTATCGACTTCGGCGAGCGTCGCCAGTATGCGGAGCTGGCCTGCAAGCTGCGAGAGCTGATGCCCAGTGGCGACGATAAGGGCACGCCGGACAATCCCATGATCGTTCGGATCGATTGCTAGTGGCGAAGGCTGGCGAGTGGTCGCTCCGCGAGTGGATCAACGCCCAAGAGCGTCAGCAAATCTGGCTCGACTACTTCGCCCCGCGCGATTACACCAAAGCCAAGAAGTTCCCGTTCTATGGCGGCGCGGCTGGTGGGGGCAAGAGTTACATCGGGCGCAAGGGCGCAGCCAAGTTCTGTATCCAGGCGTTTACGCAGTTCGGCGTGCGCGAATGCCGCGTCGGACTGTTCTGTGAAGACTATCCTTCGCTCAAGGATCGTCAGATCTCGAAGATCCGGCAAGAATTTCCCCGCTGGATGGGGGAGCTCAAGGATCATCACGATCTCGGCGAAGTCTTCCTGTTCAATGAGCAGTTTGGCAATAACTTCATCGCGCTTCGCAACCTGGACAAGCCCGAGAAGTATGACTCGACGGAATTCGCGGCGATCTATGTAGACGAGCTCACCAAGAACCAGGCGCACGTCTTCGACGATCTCCGCAAACGCTTGCGCTGGCCGATCAAGGTAGAGCGCGGCGGGACGTTCCCGTCCACCAAGAACGGCGACAAGATCGACTTCAAGCACCCGTTCGGCGCCGGCGCGAATCCCGGAGGACCGGGACACGGATTCTGCAAGCAATTCTGGATCGATCGCGACTTTCCGAGCTACCTGAAGAAGTACGCGAATGAATTTGTGTTCGTGCCGGCGAAAGCCCACGACAACATCTACAACCCAAGCTCGTACTTCGATGACCTGATGAGCTTGCCGGAAGATCTCCGGCAGGCCTACGCCGAAGGCAATTGGGAAATCTTCGCAGGCCAGTATTTCCGGGAATGGCGACGCGCGTATCACGTCTGCCCGTGGTTTGAGATCCCGAAGTACTGGAAGCGCGGCATCGCAATGGATTGGGGCTGGTCGTCGCCCTGCTGCATCTTGTTTTTCGCGATCTCGCCCGATGGCGATGTCTACATCTATCGCGAGCTGTACGGCACCGAGCGGCTCCCGGTTTGGTGGGCGGCACGGATCCTGGAGCAAGTCGAAGAGGATGGCGTCTCGCTTGCCGATTACGTCAAGGTCATCGATCCGGCGACACAGCAAAAAGATCCACGCTTCGGCAAGCCTGTCGTCGAGATGTTGCGCGACGCCGGTGTGGACTTCCAGTATGCAAACAACGATCGCCTGAGCGGTTGGGTCCAGGTACGCAATTACCTGGCATGGGAACGCGATCCCGAAGACGACACGCTGGAGCTCAAGAACCTGCTCAAGCGTCCGAAGCTCTACATCCTCGAAGCGCGGATCGAGCTCGAAGCCACGTGCGCTCCGAACCTGGTACGCACGCTGCCTGTCCTGATTGCTGACAAAAACAGGAAAGAAGATGTGGACACGGACGGCGAAGACCACGCTGCGGACACGTTGCGGTACTTCCTGATGACGCGGCCGGCGCCCACAAAGATTCCGTTCCGGGCGCTGAGCGCGGAGTGGCAAGAAGCCATGAGCCGAGCGCAACAAAGAGAGCGCCAGGAGGCGGCCTAATTTCGTGCTTAGACACTGTCTGCAGTGCAATGGGCGATTCGATCGAGCCGTCGCGCCGCACACCACATTGAAAGATGACACGGCGTTCGATCCGAATCTCTATTGCCCAAGCTGCGAAGTGCAGATTGTGAATCAAGCCGCCATCCGAGCCGCAGCTCCCCGGAAGCCGAGCGCCGCCGACATCGAGCGCTGGACTGTGGAATGTTTGCGGAAAGATGCGTTCAACGCTCCCCATGAAGCGCGGCGAGTTGCGAAGCGGATGCGGCGGAACTCGCGCGGCGCGAAGTATCCCGTCAACGTCTACCGTTGCCGGATCGCAATCGATCCTGTGATGTTTCCAGAGAGAGCAAGTCCTCACTGGCACATTGGAGGGTCGAAGACACCGTAACAAGGAGGCAGTTCGTATGCGTGACTGGTTTCTCTTGCTCTTAGGCGGCGTCGTTGGAGGCGTCATCACTTACCTCGTATTCGTGAAACATTTCGCCGCAGCGATTGAGGCTCGCGTCCGCGCTGTGCTGACAGCGGAACGCCAGCGCTTCTCGAATGTGATGGCTATGACCGGCAAAGAAGTAGGGGCTGTCGGCCAGGGTATTTCCCAGAAGATCGCAAGCGAAAGTTCAAAGCTGTAAATCCAACAATACGGAGGCGCATTGAATCGCACGCCGTAGGGAACAGAAAAGCGGACTGCTGGCGCGGTCCGCTTTTCACTTGGAGGAACAGATGAAGAGCCTCGGCAGTTTCGTGCTTTGCCTTCTTGTCGCGGCTCAATCTTTCGCTTCCTCCCGCATTGAGTTCTCGACCTGCGACCATCTCAACCCTCCGGCCATCACCCTCGAAACCAACTGCGACGAAGACGAAATCTCGGTTGATATCTACTGGCAGGGAAACGGCATGATTGTCGCGCGAGATGGCTTCCTGCCCATGACCTTGCGGCGAATGCGCAACAACCTCAGCATCCACACATATGCCGAGCAGCCGCTCACACCGCAGTTTCCAGTCAGCGAACTGGATCGGCCGGGACATCATGTCTTCCTTGGGACGTGTGTCGGCGATGGCTTTCCCGCCGAGCTGACGATCTATCTCGGCGTTGAGCGGATCGACGGGATCGACTGCTACTGGGTGCGGGCTGAAGACCTCAATCGAGTAACTCCATGAAACAAGGTTGTCCGCCTCCGCAAACGATTGCCGACGAGCTGATGGCGAAGCTCGGCGTTCTCGCCTTCTACCGCTATATGGGGAAGGTGCAACTCTTTCTGGCTTGCTGGTACGACACCCAACTGTCGCACGAAGAAAACTGGCGAGTCGCAATGGCCGCAATTGAATCCGGCTGGACCCCGGAAAAGGAACTCAATGGAAAAGAACACCATCCTGGAGACAGCGCCGTCTCTGTGTCAGCAGCCAGACCGAACCTCGCCGGACTTGCCGCACAGCTCCAGCGGCGCTGGCGGCTCGGGACTTAGATGGCCATACGGTGACTGTGGCGAGTATTACGCGCTGGAGCTGCCCGAAGTCGGGCCGCTGCCGATTGCGGACATGGGCGATGAGATCGCCGCGGCACTGAGGGCGGAGGGCTTCTAGCCATGAATCCGCGCTGGCGGTGGGATCATGCGGCGCAGTGTTGGCGCGTCTTCTACGCCGGACAATTCTGGTGGATCAAGCCGAGCCCGGACAACTGGAAATACTTCCTTCGGGACATTCGCATGATCGCGATCGTTCCCGCGTTAACCACGAGGCCGCAATGAGCTTGGATACGTTTGCGAGCAATCCCTGGGTCCAGGTCCTCGCCGCGATTGGCGCCCTTGATCTTCTCTTTCACGTAGTTCTGAACTTCTGGAGAAAACTCATGGCAACTGTGACACAGCAGATCACCATCACCATCGCGCCGGCCGCTCCGCCGCCTCCTCCTCCGTTGTCGATCGATACAACGCAAGTGCCGACGAGCGGACAGGTGGGCGTTGCCTACCAGGGCGAAGTCAACGTCGAAGGCGGCGTTCCTCCTATCTCGTTGTCCGTGACGGATCCGCAGGATCTTCCTCCCGGCATCTCGATGGATGGGAACGGCAACCTGAGCGGCACGCCGACAACCGCGGGCCCGTTCACCTTCACCGTGCAGGCGCAGGATTCCGCGCCGTCCGCTCCGCAGGCGCAACCCGCGAAGTCGAGCTAACTCTCTCGTCTCGGTTCCCTGGCGTCTTATGTATCCGGCCTGGCTGCGAAGAAGACGGACTGCTACGCACACCGAGCTGCGAGGGCCTCGTTTCCACGGAGGCCTTTACTTACGAGAGACCATCGGGGCCCGTTTGCTCTAACGAAGGGCGCGGGCCCCGGTTCTTTTCCGAGGACAAAGCATGAAGATGCCAATCACACTGCTGGCCGTATTGCTGATGTCTGCAATGCCGGTCTTCGCCAACAATCCCGGCCAGCACAGCATTCTCTTCACGTTTCAAGATGCGAGCTGTGATGCCAGCGTGACCTGCACCTTCAACATGTACCAGGCCACGGCGAGCGGGGCGTGCGGCGCGGGCAAGACTCCGCTTGTGACCAAGATTGCGCCGGTCCCGGGCAACGATCAATACCTCCAGGGTAACGTCGCGGCGGGGACGTATTACACGGCTTTTACGGCCGTGGACCCGACGACTGGAGGTGAAAGCACCTGCTCGAACGAGGTGCAGACATCGGTGCCGGGTATCACCACGAAATCTCCGAGCAACGCTGCCGGTACGGTGCAGTAGCGGGGGGAAGCATGGACGCCAAAGACCTTAAAGACCCGCGCGACCGCCAGCGAGCCGAGCGCGACGAACGCCGGCATCGCGTGCGCACCTACAAAGAGAAGCCGTCGTTTCCCGCGCGGCCGTATTGGTTCGGGGAACGCCGCAAGGCAGCCGAGGACGAGGATGGAGCGTAGGCCACTGACTCCGGAGGAGACAGCCCTCCTCAGGTCGAACCGGAATTGCTCACCTATGAGCAATGCCGAGAAGCTCGGGATCCCCCTCGATCACGCGATGATCGCGCTCCGCGCTCTCTGGGAAATGGGCATTTTGCCGGAACAGTTCAAGGAGTACGTGTGTGGGCTACCGCCTTCCTAATCCGCAGTGGGATGGCGAGCTGCGGAAGTGTGTCGTCTGCGGCGTCCAGGACCGGCCGATCTATGCCGGCTACGCTTCGACGGATCCCGGCGATTTGGGGCAGCCAGTCTTTGAGCATTCGGTAGTACTGGAGTTTTACTTCTGCAAAGACCTGACGGCGAAAGACAAGGCGGACGGCTATCTGCCCATCAAACTCGACGGCGGCCGCGCGGCAAAGATCCGGGCCATCTGTCTGACCTGCCAGCGCGATGCCTATGAGCGCGACGAAGTCTGGCGCGATTTCAAGAAGTCGCAACGCGAATCCGACGAACAATCCCGCGAGCCGAGCTTCTACTTCACGCTTTGCTCAGAGTAACCCTCTACCTCTCGCTGACAAGGAGATGTTCTCACGATGAACTCAACGAGATCCTTTCGCACTGATCTGTTAATCGTGCTCGGCTTCCTGCTGGTGATGTTCGGCATTCTCGTGCCCGCGGCGCACTGCCAGGGCGGCACGGTAGTCACTCAGCCGACCATTCTCATCAAGACGAGCGGCTCGACGGTAACGACGATCGTCGATCCATCACAGCAGTTCTCGACGACTCACTCGATCGAATACGTCTTCCTTGGAACGCTGCCTTCGACGGCAAGCGTCGTCGTCACGGGCGCGATGCGGGGAGGATCGGCTTGTACGATCACTGGCGCTCTGTCTGGAACAGGCACGGCGGCAAGCGGTAATCCGGTCCTTCAGGCAAGCGGCCTCTGCGACAAGCTGTTGGTAACGACGAGCTGGACCGGAGGCGATGCCACTACCAAGTTGCAGCTCAATGTTCTGGGCGCGGTCATGGCGCGGCTTCCGACTACGGCGGGACCGTTCTATACGCAGCAATTCCCCGGAACGACGTTCGATCAACGCGCAATCAACTGCCTCAATTCTCTCCCTGCGACGGGCGGGATCTGCGACGCCTCGAAAGAAGGCAGCCAGGTCCCGGCCGCTTCCATCACGACCTCGGTCAACAATGCTGTCCTCCTCATGCCGATCGGCACGACTACCCTACAAACCGGCATCACCATTACCGCAAGCGGCAATCATTTTCTCTTAGGATGTGGAACACCTTGGGCATGTGTGATCGATGGCTCGAACAATGGGACGCTTCCGATTGCGACAATCAATGGCAATTATTCCGGCGTCTCCTGGATCTACGGCATCGGCGGCCGATTGAATTCGCAAGCGGGCAATGAGTTCTACATCGGGACGGCGGGATCGGTTTCAGCAGTTGGCGACTTCATTGACCATGTGTTGGTGCAAGATTCAGGCGGATCCGCGTTTACCTGGACCGATTGCAATCAATGCTCGATCACGTTCTCGAAAGTCGATCACTCCGGAAATCCCTGCGTCACAATCAACGGCAATGCGAGCAGCAACGGCGGATATGTCGAGGACAATGACTTCGACGACTGCAACACGGTTTCGACGACGAGCCAGGGCGACATTAACGTGCTCTCGGCCACATGGGGAGCGACGCGCGGCATTGTCGTCCGGCGCAACCGGATCCGCAATGGCAATCAAGGCTTCGCGCACATGGGAACGGCGAACGGCGGGGCGACTGGCGTCGTCTCGATCACCGTTCTGAGCACGACCGTCACCTACATCGGAGGGATGGGATTTCAATCGACCTGGACGAACTCGACCAGTAGCAACTGGCACATGCGGATCGCCGATGTCGATTACAAGATCAGTTCGGCGACGACCGGCGCGGTTTCCGGCACGACGACGCTCACGCTGTCGAGTGCGATCGTGGCTTCGCCCGGATGTCCTTCGGGAACGTGCGGAACGGTCTCTTACCTTGTCTATAGCGTTCCCGCGGAGCCTGCCGCGAAAGGCGCATCCGGAGCTTGCGGATACTTTTCCGGGCAGGGCGCGGCGGGACCGGACTCGGTCACGGTGTCAACGAACACGCTGACGCTCAATTCCGACACGAACGGCGTCGGCCCGAATACTTACGGCCTGTTCAAGTGCTCGCTCGGCTGGCTGAATTCGACGAGCGTCTGGAATGGATGGACGTTCCAGTACGGGACTTCGCTCGGAACGCTTGGG
>Ga0210401_10005327_pt1 | contig 13242 bp, 15 predicted proteins | sample IncBWH32MmetaG_FD_150866 | JGI IMG/M metagenome (GOLD analysis project Ga0210401, IMG submission 150866) | Forest soil microbial communities from Barre Woods Harvard Forest LTER site, Petersham, Massachusetts, United States - Inc-BW-H-32-M | ecosystem: Environmental > Terrestrial > Soil >... | reverse complement strand
GCCGCAGCGCCCAGCCTGCCGCAGGCACTGTTCGCGCAACTGCGCGAAGGCGGCCGTATGGTGGTTCCGATCGGCCCGCCCGAAGCCCAACTTCTTCAGCTGGTCAGAAAAATCAATGGAAGACCGGAAGTCTCCGAAGAAATCCCCTGCCGGTTTGTTCCCTTGATCGGAGAACAGGGATACCCAGGTTAGCTTTTCTATGGATCACGCCCAGGAAAACGACAGCCGGAGCCTAACTCCGCGACCTCAGCAAGACAAGAAACACGTCCCTCAATTCACCGCGCTCCGAGAACCCCGCCTCGAAAGCCAGAACCGGGACCTCTGTCACCTGTGACCTGTCACCTGTGGCCTGTGGCCTGTGACCTGAGACCTGAGACCCAAGACCTGAGACCTGAGACCCGCCCTGCTCCTGCTAAAATCTCCTCGTGCTCCTGTTCCGCAACCTGCGCGTCACGCTCGAGATGATCAAGTGGGAGCACTCGATTTTTGCGCTGCCCTTCGCGCTCTGTGGAGCCATGCTGGCCGCGGGGGGCCGGCCCACACTCCATCAGCTGACCTGGATCATCATCGCCATGGTCTCCGCTCGCTCGGCCGCGATGGCGTTCAATCGGGTCGCCGACGCTGCCATCGACGCCGCCAACCCTCGCACCCGGACCCGCGCTCTGCCGGCCGGAGACCTGACGCCGGCATTTGTCACGACCTTTGTCGTGGTGTCGTGCGCCATCTTCGTTCTCGCAGCCTCCGAACTCAACCACTTCGCGTTCGTGCTGTCGCCAGTCGCGCTTGCGGTCATTCTTCTTTATTCGTACACAAAGCGCTTCACCCGTTGGTCGCACCTGGTGCTCGGTTTCGCACTCGGCATCGCCCCAGCCGCCGCCTGGATCGCCGTCCGCGGCTCGCTCGACCCGCGCATCCTGCTGCTCACCGCCGCCGTCACCTTCTGGGTCGGAGGCTTCGACGTCCTCTACGCCTGCCAGGACTACGAATTCGACCGTCAGTCCGATCTGCACTCGATCCCGCGCTACCTCGGAATCCGCGGCGCGCTCGCCGTCGGACGAGCGTTTCACATCATCATGCTCATCCTCCTGATCGCGTTGATCGTGACCTTCGGCCTCGGCAAGCTCGCGATCGCTGGCGTGATCGCCGTCGCGCTTCTTCTCGCCTACGAGCACTCGCTCGTCTCAACGCACGACCTCTCAAAACTCAACGCCGCCTTCTTCACCATGAACGGCGTCATCTCCGTCGTCTTCTTCGTGTTCATCGCCGGCGATCTGCTGACCCGCCACTGACGCAGTCGGAATCCCGCCCGCTCAATCAAGACCTTGAAACCGCAAAAGCTCGATAAGCGAGACTCCCAATTTGCCGCCAAGGAGAAATGGCAAGACTCCTTTGCGGTCTTCCCGGCTCTCTTTGCGTTCTTTGCGGTTAAAAGCTTCTCCAAGCGCGAGTTCGCCGCCCGAAGTCGCCGATCAGGTTCTCTCCGCGTCCTCTGCGGCTTTTCTCCGCGTCCTCTGCGATTAAAAGCTCTTTTACCGTCAGCCTGCAGCTCCCATGTGGCTCGCTCACCCCGAATAAACCCAGGTAACTAGCGCGTTAACTCACCCCGTAGTATTTTCCCCGGGAAGATCCCGAAAATGGCAGAACGCAAAACTCGCGTGTGGCTGGTGAGTCTCGCAATCGGATGCGGCACTTCTCTGATCCTCACCGCCGCCATGCTGAAAATGAGCATCGGATTCTGGTTCCCTCCATTTTGGCCCGGTCTGTTTCTCGCCCGCGCCTTCTCCCTCGTCGGCCACGGCCAAACCTGGGACGGCGGTCTGACTCTCGCCCTGATCCTCGCCGGGAATGCAGCCTTCTACGCGTGGTTATTTCTGCGTATTCTCCGCGCCGAGATCCATGCCCGCGGCCACCTCAGCCGCTACTTCCTCCGCTGATTGCCAACGAGCTACAAGCTACCAGCCACCAGCTGCTACCACACCCCTTGCTTCCTGCCAAACCACCACACCAGCCCAACCGTCGCCGTATTCTGCTGCCGGCTGCGGCCCAGGAAAGTGTCGGTCTGGAAATACGGCTGGTTGGAAAAATCGCGCCGCCACTCGTAGCGCATCACGAAGCCTTCCGCGATCTTGTAATCCAGAGTGGCCGTCGTTTCTTTCAACGACTGGCTCACGCCGCTGAACATGCCCTGCCGGTCCGACAAATACTCCGCGCGTACTCCCACCGCCACCCGCGGCATCCACTGATAGAGCGCATACGTCGCTCCACCCCACACCTCCGTTGGTGCTGAAGACCGTCCCGGCGCCGCGTGCCGCCACAAGCGCTCGATCACGTAATCGCCTTCCAGCACGAATGTAAGTTTCGGCGTGCTCTGCCAACTTACGTAGCTGTCCAGAATGTGCAAACGCCCGTCGGGCGCCGGCCGGATCGGCACAAAGCCCAGGCCCGGCTGCACCGGCACCGGACCCGGATTCGCGACCTGCGCCACATCCGGATGCTCCTGTCCCAGGTAGTAGTTCACATTCCAGTTGATCGTCTTTCGCGGCGTGAACGCAAGTCCCACGAACTGATCCTTGAACGCATTCGTCGGTTCGGTCTGATCTGTCCCGTTGATCACCCAGTAATTCACGCCAAACTTGTCGTTGAACTGATAATTCGCGCGCACTCCCATGTGATAGAAGGGCAGGAAATTGAACCAGTAGGAGCGGGAGTAGTTCATCTGGTCTTTGGTGTAGTTGTTTTCGAAGCCCAGCGAACTCGCCCATTTGCCGAAGTCCACCGTCAACCCGCGCCCGATCGGCAGCACGTACGTCCCGTACGCCTGAAAGATGTTGCGATAGATTTCCGGTCGAGGTTCGTTGGCCGGATTGCCCTGCAAGGTTTCCGTGGCCTGTCCGAACTGCAGATCCAGTCGCATCCCGAAGCGGCGTCCCGCCGCCGGATCCGGAGCGTGCTCGAAAATCACGCTCGCCTGGTTCAGGCTGAACGTGTTGCTGAGCACATCGTAGGCACGCAGCAGGTTCACCCTTCCGTAAGGATGATTGAAGTTGTACGCGTAATATCCATCGAAGGCGAAGTTGATGGTGTTTCCTTTGAGAACATCGAGCAATCTACGATCGTCTTGACTCAGAGCGTCGGCGGTGTTCGCGCTGCTGGCAGTCGACTGCAGGGAACTCTCCTGTAGAGCGTCCTCGATCGCGTGCGGACCACCCGCTGCTTTGGCCGCGATTCCGGTTGCGGCCTCATCGCACGCGATGGACGAAGCTCCCTCGGGCGCGCGACCTCCTCCCCGCTGCGCCTCGAGTTGCGTCTTCATCTCATGCAACTCGGCTTCGATACGAGCGTCGCGCGCTTCAAGATCGGTGACCAGCGCCCGCAACACGCGCACTTCTTCCGCCGACGCTGGCGGATCAGCGCCGCGCTCCTGCGCGAACAATGCGGAACTCCCGCACAGTCCGGCGAGCGAGACGATCACTGCAAGGCAGGAAAAACGCCAAGGCCAGTTGGAACGCGCAAGGAAATTTCGACAACAAAACATGATCGTGTTCTCCCAAGCCGGCTTCGTCCGGCTGCGAATCGTCGAGCAACCGCAAAAGTATCGATCCTAACCATCAAAGCAGCGTTTACTGGTTAGACTGCACCATGAATGCACCACTCTAACCACCAAAGTGCATAACGACGGTTAGAATCCGCAATTTCCAATCGTCCGCGCCGCACTTCATGCGAAAACTCTGTCGCGGTCTCACACAGTTTCCTGGCTAAATGCCAATTGCCAAATGCCAAGTGCCGCTCTCCAAATGCCTAGTGCCGCGACCTAAGTCCCGAGTATCGCGTGGGTTTCCTGTCAGCTGTCACCTGTGACCTGTCCCCTGCCTTTGCGTTATCATCGCAACAGCATGTCTCACCCGTTCCAGACTGACGACGCGCGTCTTCATCCCATCAAAGACAAAGTTCTTGCCGGCCAGCGCCTGAACGCCGGCGACGCCCTCACGCTTTACCGTACCGGCGACATTCTTGCCGTCGGATGGCTCGCCAACCGCGTGCGCGAAGGCATGCATGGCGACAAGGCGTACTTCAACGTCAACCGGCATATCAACCCGACGAACGTGTGCGTGGCAGCTTGCCGTCTGTGCGCCTTCGGACGCAAGAAGGACGCGCCCGGCGCCTATACCATGGCGCTCGAAGAAGCTTTCGAGACGGCCGCCTCGGGTTATACCGAAGCGGTCACCGAATTTCACATTGTCGGCGGATTGCATCCCGATCTTCCATTCCAATATTTCCTGGATCTCTGTTCCGGACTGAAGCAGCGTTTCCCGCAGGTGCACCTGAAAGCGTTCACCATGGTCGAGGTCGCTTACCTCGCCAAGCGGGCCAAGCTTTCCATTCGCGAGACGCTCGAGCAACTGAAAGCATCCGGCGTCGACTCACTGCCTGGCGGCGGCGCGGAGATTTTCGCCGATCGCGTGCGCCACATTATCTGCGATCACAAAATCGACGGCGACCAGTGGCTCGACACGGCGCGAACGGCGCACCAGATCGGACTCAAGTCGAACGCGACCATGCTCTACGGACACGTCGAAAACGACGAGGATCGCGTCGATCATTTACTGAAGCTGCGCGACCTGCAGGATGAGACCCACGGCTTCCAGACGTTTATCCCGTTGGCATTTCATCCTGACAACACGCCCTTGCAGCATTTGCCGAAGACCACCGGCATGCTCGACCTCAAGCAGATCGCGGTCAGCCGCCTGGTACTCGACAATTTCCCGCACATCAAAGCCTACTGGCAGATGATGACGGCGAAAATCGCGCAGATCGCCCTGCGCTTCGGCGCCGACGACATCGATGGCACCGTCATCGAGGAAAAGATTTACCACGACGCCGGCGCCACCACGCCGCAAGGCATGCGCCGCAAGGATCTGGTTCGGCTCATTACCGAAGCGGGCAGGGAACCGGTCGAGCGCGACACGATGTACCGTGAAGTCACGCGCACGGAAACGTCGGTGACGGTTGCGGTGTAGGGGCAGGTGTCAGGTCTCAGGAAAGGCTACGAGCCACGAGCTACTAGCTACCAGCCATTAGCGATCTATGACCCTTCTCGGCATCGTCGCTTTGATCGTTCTCGTCATCGCGGGGCTGATGGTTCTGCGCGTGAAAAGCGATCCGATGGAGAACGAGTCCGTCCGGGATTATCTCGCGGACGCCGAAGCATGCCGACACGAAGTCTAGTTCCAGCCCACAGCAGCCCGCAGATTCTGTGCGTCCTCATTCCACCGATTGATAACACGTGAGACCTAACACCTAATACCTGCCACCTGAGACCTGTCACCTGAGACCTGTCACCTGAGACCTGTCACCTGAGACCTGTCACCCTGAGACCTGCCTCTCCGCAAGTACCTGCGTCACAAGTCGTTCGCCCACGCAACCGTAAAAAATTCGCAAACCCCGGTTGCACCAATCGCAGTGGGGTGTAGAATCCGATTTGTAGAGAGAAATTTGATAGCTTCACCGGATCCACTTCCGGTTTCCGAGGCTCTCATGAACGTTCATATCGGATACAAAGTCCGCAAAACTCCCGACATAGAGAAAGAACTGCATCAACAACTCGAAAAACTGCGCAAGCGCCTGCAGGCGTTTCGTCCCGAGCTTGTGCATCTCAAGGGTTTAATCGAGGAAAGTTCGCCCCGGGAGGGAATTGTCGTCTCTTTAAACCTGCGCCTGCCCTCAGGGCAGATGGCTGCCCAGCGAAAAGCGCCCATACCCTCTTCGGCCGTGAAGGCCGCCTTTGACGATCTGTTGCAGCAGATCAATCGCCACAAAGAGCTTCTGCGTTCCACCCACAAGTATCCGCGCTGGCGGCGCGGCGGCGAAACTCGCCCCGCGCGCCAGACCCCGTTCGAGAACACGCTGGCCTCGGTGCAGGCCCCGGTCGTCTCCTCCGACGACATCCGCAGCTACGTCAACGTCAACCTGGCCCGCCTGGAACGTTTCGTGGAACGCGAGCTGTACTTCCGCGAATCATCCGAACTAATCGCGGGCGATTGCATCACTAAAGAAGAGGTCGTTGACGAAGCCATCATGCAGGCCCTGGGCGAGGGTGGGGAAAAGCCCGAGCGTCTGGCGCTCGAGCCCTGGCTGTACCGGCTGGCCCTGCGCGCCATCGACGAAATGATCGCCAGTGCCGACCAGAACAACCACAGCGTGCACCTTGAGGAATCGACCCGCAAGCGCAATGTCAAGGGGAGCGACGAGTCCCAGCTGCAGTTTCACCAGCCCGACGAGTCCTTCACCGAGGAAACCGTGATCGCCGATCGCCGGGTCTCGACGCCCGAGCAGATCGCCTCCTCCGACGAGATGCTGCGTCTGGTGGAAACCGCCCTGCGCGGAACCAACCGTTCCGCCCGCGAAGCCTTCATACTTCATGCCATCGAGGGCTTCACCGATGATGAAATTGCGGCCATCACTGACCGCAAGCTCGATGAGGTGCGCGCGTCCGTGACTTTGGCGCGTGAGCATCTCCGCAAGTCTGCGATGTTTGCTACTCCGTCCCGACAGACCCTGGTTGCCCGTTCCAACAGCGCTTAATTCATTTCTCGACAAGCAGGAGATTCGTGATGATGACCCGCGAGGACATCCGAGAGCTAGCCGCTTTTCAGGCGGATTCAGACGGCTGTGCGCTGAGCTTCTACTTTCAGCCGCGCACACCCCAGAACAAGTCGCACAAGGAAGAAACGATTCTGGCCAAGGACCTGGTGCGCCAGGCGTTGCGCGAAGCCGAAAAGCAAGGGAAGAACAGCTGCGCCCGCGCCGATCTCGACCGCATCCTGGAAATTGCCGGCAACCTGCGCGGCAACCAGGCGCGCGCCAAGGTGGTGTTCGCCTCGAGCGCCAAGCAGATCTGGCGCGAGTTTGACCTGCCTCCGCAACTGCAGGGCACGCAGCTTTTCGTGAACCGCCGCTTCCATCTGAAGCCGCTGGCCGCCCTGCTGGGCGCGCAGCCGAAGGTGGGTGTAGTGGTGGTTGATCGTCAGCGTGGGCGCTTCTTCGACTTGCGGCTCGACGAACTGAAGGAGCGGGGAGAAATCTTCCGCAGCCTGCCGCGCAGCCGCAGCGACGGCTACGGCGGATACAACGCCGGCCACGTGGAGCGCCGCGCGGCTAACGAATACATGCAGCACTACAAGCAGGTCGCCGACCGCCTGAAGGAAGAGCAGGAGCGCGGCCTGTGGGAAAAATTGGTGGTCGGATGCCACGACACGAACTGGTCCGAGTTCGAGGCGCATCTCCATCCCTATGTGAGACAGCGGCTGCTGGGACACTTTCCCGCTGACGTCGCCGCGGTATCGATCGACGAAATCCGCGAGCATGCGACGCGCATGCTGCGCGACGAGCAAAATCGTCGCCGCGACACGGTGCTGCGCGAAGCGCTGAGCCAGGCCAAGGGTAATGCCCGCGGCGTAACCGGCTTGCGACGCGTGCTGCGTTCCCTCGAACTGGGCGAAGTGCAGACGCTGCTGCTCGGCGAAAACTACAGTGCGCGCGCCGTCGAATGCGCGAGCTGTGGTCACATCGACGCCCACATGGTTCCGTTCTGTCCGGTGTGCGGGAAAGCTACGCGCGAGCTGGAAGATGTGTGCGACGCCATGATTCCGATGGCGATCCGCCGCGACATCGAGCTGTTCTATGTGAAAGGAAACGACGAATTCGACAAGGTGGGAAACATCGCGGCGCTATTGCGTTTCCGCGCCGATCAAGCCAAGCCGCCGGTAGCGGCCTCGGCGTAAGAGATTCATGAGTGGCCCAGCCTTCCGCGTAGTTTGCGGAGGCTGGGGAGGTAAGGCTCACTGCCCTCGTCCAGAAACAGAAGCTCACAATAAGGGCCCCAGCCTCCGCACAAAACGCGGAAGGCTGGGGCACCCGCACAAAACGTGCTGGGGCACCCTCACAAAACGCGGAAGGGTGGGGCACCCGAACCCAAGCTGAGCTTGAGCGGGGTCCGATTCCCGGACAATCGATGTCGCCGCGGGTGCCTGGCACGAGCACAGAATCGAAACAACGCGTACACTGAAAGTATCCATGAAAAACACTAAGTTCGTCGTGAAATTGAATCGCGGCGGTATCCGTGGTCTGCAATACGTGCAGCGGATCGACCGGGCGCCGATACAGACCACCTCCAACCGTAAGCTGGCGCTCATGATGGGAAAGCTCACCGCCGAGGACGTGGTCGCGTCCATGCGAACCTCGCAGTGCACTCCGGAATTAGTGGCGGTCGAAGTCCGCGGCTAGCCGATCTTTTCGGCGGGCGTGCCGGGGCTAGGCATCCTTCCTCATTTCGAGGGGCACCCGGGAGTGTGGGAACGGAACGAACCGTACAACGAGGTTCTGCGCGGGCATCCTCAAGCGCAACCACGACGGCTCCGGGGAATCGAGCTACAATCCCGTGTCATGGAGCTTACAAACTTCATTAAGCGCTTTGCGTACCGGATCGAGCCCAAGCCGGAAGGCGGATTCATTGCGCGCTCAACCGACCCGACGGCGCCGTCGCTAGAGGCACCGACGCGCGAGGAGCTGCAGCAGAAAATCCAGGCAAACCTCGTGGCTGCGCTGCAGGAAAGGTTTCCAGGCATGAAGCTGCCGCTGCCGAATCAGGCACTCAAGAATCCGGGTGTCCAGTACGAGGTACATGTCGAGCGCAAGCCGGGCGGCGGATTCTCGGTGCATTCCGAGGACGCGTCGGGGAAGGAGCCCGCCGATCATGAGAAGCTCGATCACATGGCGGAGGGGCTGCTCGACTTTGTGGATAAACATTTCCCCCAGATTTCAGAAGCCATTGCGGCCGAGGCCGGCTCGCGCGATATGAAAGTGTTGGTCGACAAGAAGACGGGCGGCAGCGTGAGCGCGAGCGCCACTTTCGACTGGAAGATGCTTGCCCCGACATCCCCGATGCCAAGCCAGGGTACGACGCTGGAAGGCGCCGTCGTCGAAGCCACCACGACCGAGACCTTGAGCCCGAATGTCGCTGTGCCCGATCTAAATCCAGCGTTTTCCAATGCTCCGATTACTCCGGAGGCGGGCGGGAATTGGAAGCTGTTCCGTTTGCTGCTGGTGCTCGCGATTCTCGGCGTGGTCGTGTATTTCGTGCTGCATCGCGGATAAGAAAGTTTCGTCAGTGTTCCTGCGTTTCAAAGAAAAATCCCCGCCCAAGCGGAGCTTGAGCAGGGCACCCGCAAAGCTTATATTCTCCCCGAGCCTCCACTCGTTAGGGTTGTCGGAGCGTGATTCGCTAAGACCACGATGTACCACCTGATAGCTTTCGTGATGGCCATTCTGTTGGCACTCGCCGTAGGCGGTCCGGCGCTTGCGAAGAAATTTGCTCATCGATTGTTTGTGGGAAATGAGATTTATGTGTTTCTGACCATCGACGGCAGACTGGTTTGTTACAAGAACCCAAATAGCCCGAACATCCACGAAGATGAGCCGTTGCTCATGGTGCCGTACCAAATCCTCGAATCGTCTGAGTTCGATACCTACTTCAATGTTTGCTGGTTCGACGCAGGCGTTTTATTTCGGTGCGAACATTCCTTTCACCGGACGCAGGAGAATGCCACATACTGCCAAAAAAACGAGATCGCGGGCAGTCAGATTGGCAAAGTTCTGGAGCGGCGGTAAGAGTAGCTGAGCGTGAGCACTAGGCACCGTTACGGCGCCTTTTCTCCAAGAGTAATCACGAAATATTGCATCGGGGTTGTGCCCACGTTGCGGAGGCCGTGCTCTTGGTTCGATGCGACGAACACTGCCGAACCTGGCCCGAGGCGCGCTCTTTTGCCGTTGAGATGAAACTCCATTGTGCCTGAGACGATCAGGAACAACTCTTCCCCCGCGTGGCGGTGCGGTGGATGGGGCTCGGCGTTGGAATCGAGCACGGTCTCGTGCACCTCGAGGTAGTCGCCGGTGTCGGTCTTGCCCTCGAGAATGCCGCGATAGGTCGCCTGCCCTTCTTTTTTCCCAGAGAGAGTTTCGAACGGCTGCATGCTGGAAGGCAATGAGTCAGGCGAACTGCTCCACGCCGTGCCGGCGCCGAGCAGCGGCATCAGCAGGCAGGCTTGTCTTCGAGTGATGTGCAAGCAAACCTCCGCAGTGAGTGAGTAGCCGGGACCGCATCAGCCGATGCCCTCGGCCACGAATAGTTCGGAAATCTGGCGGTTGTAACTGTACACGTAGTAACGGCCATCGGCGGTGAAGTGCGGCGGGCTGAGGTAGCTGATGGGCTTTTCAGGCAGCATCTTTTTTCGAAGGCCCGGGTTGGGAAGGCTGTGGTTTGGATGGCTCGGCTTCTGAACGCTCGTGCTTTCGGGAGGTGGCGGTGCTGCTGTCGGGTGGCGTCTTCACGTCGTCGGGCTTCTGTTCTGGGTGGGCCAGGCTTTCGGGTGCTTGGTTAAGGCTGTGCGCTTTTGTTTCGGTTTGCTCTTGAGACGCAGATTCCGGGCTGGGTTCTTTGGAGTGCTCGCTGTCGGACTGGGCGGGCTTTTCTGCTGGTTCCGCGTCCTTCATGGCGGCCGAGAGGAGGCTCATCAGCCGGAGGCGGGCGGCGCGCCAGCGCACATTGCTGGCATTCCCGGCTTGTTTGAAATAGGGCGCGAGCTGTTCGTCAGTCGCGCCGTTTTGCTGTTTCAGGAATTGCAGGACGGCGGCGCTCTGGGTTTCCAGGGATTCGAGGGAAGAGAACAGTTGGTCGAGGAATGCTTCAGCCGCCTTGATGTCCATGGAAGTAGCCTCCGCGTTCGACGGTTGGATGCGAGAGCAGGGTGGGTGGGGCAAGAATCTCTGCGGGCGGCCGCTAAAGCGACGATGAGATGTGCGGCGTACGGCGTCGCTAAAGCGACGCCCTGATACGAATCATCGACTGACGACATCGTGAACCATTGGCAACGCCCTGATACGAATCCTGCATCCGCGAACGTTCTGATGGGAATCTCGTGCAGACGGCAAAATCCCCGCCCAAGCGGAGCTTGAGCGGGGCACCAGGCCTCGGCGTAAGAGAGATTCATGGGTGGCCCGGCCTTGCGCGTAGTTTGCGGAGGCTGGGGAGGTAAGGCTCACCGCCCGGGTCCAGAGACAAAAGTGCACGATAAGTTCCCCAGCCTCCGCACAAAACGCGGAAGGCTGGGGCACCCGGCAATGGTGAAGGTGATGAAAATCCCCGCCCAAGCGGAGCTTGAGCGGGGCACCCGGCTAACAGCTGACGGCTCACGGGTGACAGCTGACGGCCGCAGCTCACAGGTGACAGCCAACCCCGAACAGCCAGCAGCTACTGGCCACAAGCCAAGGGCATTAAGAGCTTAAGAGCTAAGAGCTAAAAGCTAAAAGCTGAATGCTAAATCCCAATTTAGGCGGCTCTCTGTTCATCGCAGAGGCGCTGGTAGTATTCGCGGCCGCGCTGGTAGCCACGGGTGAAGGGTTCTTCGAGATCCACGCCGGGATATTGTTTTTGCAGGTCTTCCAAGCGGCTGTCCATCTCGGCTGAGACCTGATCGAATTCCATGCAGCGGGTGCGGGCGTGGAGCGCAGCTTCAAAACCCATGCGATAGAACTTTTCGTCGTGGGGAGAATCATTGCCGGAGCGGTCGTAGTGCTCGCGTTCGGCGCTGCGCAATCCGATCCACCACTGGTGACGGGCGGCGTCGATTTCTTCCGCGCCTTCGGACTTCAGCAGTTCGCGCAAGGGGGCAGCGACGGCGTCGTTCGGGGCGAGCGCGATCACGACAGTGCGTCCTTTGCGTAACGCCTCTTCGTACACGAAAATTTCGTCCTCGGGCAAGCCCTCGGTGGTGAAATTTTCGAGCGATCCGGCGACGGAGGCTCCCAGGGTCGCACCGGCGGCTCCGAGGATGGCGGCTCCCAGGAGTCCGATCGCGGTAACCGGGCCGACGCCCGGGACAATCGCAGCGGCGAGAAGACTGCCGCCAGTGAGTCCGCCGGCGGCCCCGACCACGGCGCCAATGGCCTTGCCGATCCCAGGCTGCTCGGCCGTATCGATCGGCTCAGAATGCTGGTGTGCGTCCCCGGGAGTGAGCAGCGTGATTTTGTTTTCGGGAACTCCGGCGGCTCGCAGGGCTTCGACAGCCCGTTGGGCGTTGACTTGCGACGCAAAGACTCCGGTGACGGCTTTCACGATAGCACCTGCTTTCTTGAGGAAACATTCTTAGATTGCGGCTACGACCTGCGCCATACATGGATTACCCGAGAGCGGCGAACGAAGCTCGATTCTACTCGCATCGAGCTGCGTTAGATCGAGCTACGTTAGAATGACCGCCAACCAGAAGGAGTTCCATCCATGATGCAGGTCAGGGTGCGTCTCGCCATCGTATGCTCGATCTCGATGCTGTGGATTGCGCAGAAGGCCGGAGCGCAGGCCAAGGAAACCAAGGAAGCGAAAATCGCCCGCGCCCTTTCGGCTGCCCCGGAAAACGTCTCCAAAGATGCGAAAGTGATTGACCGCGACGACAATGGCGCGGAAACGGTATTGCGCGAAGGCAGCAACGGATTCACCTGTTTTCCGGGACATCCGGATGTGGTGGGCGATCCTACGTACTGTGCCAACGCGGCGGCATTGCGTTGGGAGAGTGATCTTAATGCGCTGAAGCCGAAGCCCACCAATACCGAGCCGGGCGTCGAGTACATGCTGCAAGGCGGGAGCGATTGGAGCGCGACAAATCCAAACGCCACCTCGGGCACCCCCATCAAGGAACCGCCGCATTGGATGATCATGTGGCCTTTCGACCCGAAAACCTCTGGCCTCCCGACCGAGCCGAAGCAGACCGGCGCCTGGATCATGTGGGCGGGGACGCCGTGGGCGCATCTGATGATCAACCAGAAGCCCTGAAAAAACGGGCGCCCCGAAGGACGCCCGCGTGCTCCATTGACTACAAATCAAACACTCAATTGGAAGCTATTTCATAATGGGTCAACGTGTAGGCTTCGGTTTCCTCAGGGGCTAAAGCCCCAACTTTTATGCGGCTCTGGACGGCGTGGCTGAAGCCACGCCCTTTCAAAACCGATTTATGAGATAGCTTGATAGCTTCTAGTCGTCACCACTGCGACAAGGATTGTTCGGCAGCACCCGGCGGAAATCGTTGTAGCGGAACGTGGGGACTCCGCCGACGGCCGGATATGCCTGGGCGAGCAGTGGCCCGTACTCGGTCGTCGAGGTTCCTCCGAAAGAATTGGTGGTTCCCGGGAGGAACG
>Ga0210401_10005326_pt1 | contig 13244 bp, 7 predicted proteins | sample IncBWH32MmetaG_FD_150866 | JGI IMG/M metagenome (GOLD analysis project Ga0210401, IMG submission 150866) | Forest soil microbial communities from Barre Woods Harvard Forest LTER site, Petersham, Massachusetts, United States - Inc-BW-H-32-M | ecosystem: Environmental > Terrestrial > Soil >... | reverse complement strand
CGCTGAACACCGCCGCCGCCCAACTCCTGCAGATCTGCGAAGGCCTCGCGCGCCAGCAGGAACTGATCGACCTCCTGCAGCGCCGCATCAAGTACGACCGCCTCGGCGTCAACGACGCCCTGTTGCAATTTGAGAATGACTTTAACAAAAGTGTGCTCCCGGAACCCGAACGCGCCTTGCCTCTTCTCGACCAGATCGCCGGCGATCCTCGCTTCGTCGAAATCGCCCGCCAGCGCAGCCGCGCCCTCGCCGAACGCATCCGCCATCAATAGGTAGCTCGGCAGCAACAGCGCTATAAGCCCCAACTAGTCCCACCCCCGTCCCTTTGTCGAGCAACGTACCGAATCCCATACGCATCTACACCTTTTCGTAGATATCCATTTTCTGTTCTCCACATCTCCTTATAAGCAACTGAAAATAAGCCCGATAATTTGATTTGTGGCTGGCACTATTCATGCATAGATTCCCTTGGGGTTTGTCCAAATTCCACAATTAGAGCACGGGTTCCCGCAAGACCGTAGTTTTGCAGGTCAGCAAATCTACCCCGTGGGTTGGTTTTATTTCGCTTTTGACTGAGTTTGAGGTCTCGAGCTGGTCGGTATCGAGAATCGCAACCTTGGTTGCCATCGCAAGCGAAATCTGAATTCACATTTCGGATCTAAATGGAGGAACGATGGGTAATAAGAAAGCAGGGATGACATTCATCCTGTTATTCGCATTGATGCTGGCAATTGGTATATGTCTGCACATGGCAGTAGCCCCTTCCGCGCACGCCCAGGCCACAATCAGTACCGGCACCATCCAGGGAACTATCCTGGACCCGAACGGCGCGGTTGTAAGCGGCGCGAAGGTGACTATCAAGTCCAAAGCGACTGGGCAAGTTGTGAATGCGGAAGTGAATTCGTCCGGCGAGTATAGTTCCAGATCGCTGCTTCCTGGAGAATACCTCGTTCGAGTGGAAGCATCGGGCTTTAAGGCGGTAGAGAAAACAATTACAGTCCAGGTTGGCATCGTCAGCAACGGAACACTGAACTTGGAGGTGGGTTCGAGTTCCACTGTGATTACCGTGGAGGCCACTTCTGTACAATTAAATGCGGAGCAGGCCACCGTTTCGGGTGTTATGACCACAGCTCAAATTGAGAACTTGCCCATCAACGGGCGCAACTTTCTTGATCTGGCGCAGCTTGAACCCGGCGTTCAAATTCAAGACGGCGGCAACTTTGACCCGACGAAAAACGGCTTCTCCTCGATCTCCTTCGGCGGCCGCTTCGGACGAACCGCGCGCATCGAAGTCGATGGCGTTGATATCTCCGACGAGACTGTCGGCACCACTACGCAGAACGTCCCTGCCAGCGCTATTCAGGAATTCCAGATTGGCCAATCTTCCCTCGATCTTTCCACGGAATTGACTTCCTCCGGTTCAGTAAACGTGGTAACTCGCAGCGGTTCGAACGAGATCCACGGGGAAGGCTTCTTCTACGGCCGCGATGATGCGATGGCGGCAAGAATTGCGCAGTCTGGCCCGTCCGTGTTTACGCGCCATCAGTACGGTGCAAATCTCGGCGGCCCCATCATTAAGAACAAGCTCTTTGCCTTCGGCGACTTCGAACGCACCATGCAGAATCTTTCGGCTCCCGTCACCTTGCCTGGTAACTTCGCTCCTCTCAACGGCACTTTTGGTGCGCCATTCCGCGATGCCGAGTTCCTGGGCCGCGTAGACTACCAGATATCGCCGAATTATCATGCATTTTTCCGCTACACCTACGAGCAAAATAACAGCGTAAAGCCCTTTGTTCCCAACACCTATAACCCATTTTTGAACCAGACCAACACCCCGTCATACATGGGTGGATTGGACTTCACCACGGGAAGTTTCACGCACAGCATTCGCGGTGGATACATGAAGTTCCGGAACGGAATCGGTGACGCTGTCGCAGGGTCCAACATCTTCAACCCGGGCGGCGATGTCGGCATCGCCATCGGCGGAGATCCACTCTGCCTCACGGCTGGACTTGATCCGTTCTGCTCCGGAGCCAATTTCCTTGCACCTCAGAAGACTTTCCAGAGCAACAAGCAGCTCAAATATGACGGCAGCAAAACGCTCCATACCCATACCATTCGATATGGAATCGGTGTGAACCGAATTAACGGCGGCGGATTCGCCGCCTTCCTTGCCAGTGCACCCATAATCGGCTCCGGCGGTCAGGCCTCGGAAGCGATTGGCAATCTCTCAGGCGGAGCTTCAAACCCGCTGAACTACGCTGTCGACAGCCTTTTCCTTGGTAATGGCCAGGGATTCTCGACGGAGAAACCTGCCTTTGGATTCCCCGGCGGCGGCCAGCAGGACACTCGATTCCAGTGGTATATCGGCGACTCCTGGAAGATAAAATCCAACCTGACATTGACCTACGGACTCCGCTACGTCCGTGATACCGGAAGGGCCGACTCTGATTTGGGGCCTATCCCCGTTCTGGACCAGTTTGGGCCGGGCCTCGGGAACAGGGTTAACCAGCCAAATACAAACTTTGGCCCACAGGTCGGCGTTGCGTGGTCACCTGGCTCCAGCGGCAAGACCGTCATCCGCTTCGGCGGGGGACTGTATTATGAGAACGCTGTCTGGAACAACGTATTGTTTGATCGTCCGGTCCGGCTACCACAAGGCCTGTTCCTCGGCTTGACCACCGTTTGCCCAAGCGGCACGCTCACTTTGCCGGATGGTTCGGTAGTGAGCACGGTAAATGGACATCCGATTGCCAATGATTGCGGTTCGTTCATTGGAGCTCCGGGCGTCTTGGCTGATGCCAGCGCCCTCCAAGCCCAATTTAAGCAGGCCACTATTGCTGCCGGGGCACAATCAAACGGAAGCTACATTGGCAACACGTTGGCCGCTGGCCAGAACTCTACCGGCAACATCCTGATCGCTCCGGACTACCGGACCCCGCGTTCCTGGCAGATGAACATCGGCGTGCAGCGCGAGTTGTGGAAGGGCACCGTCCTCTCCGTCGACTACCTGCGGAATATCGGACTGCACTTCCTGCTTGCCTACGACGTGAATCACGTCGGCGACGCACGGTTCTTGAATACCGCCGCGGCTCAAGCCGCGATCGGGACGACCCTCTCCAATTGCGGCGTGGCGTCAATCAATGCCGCCATTGCCAACTGCCCCTTCGATCCGGCCAACGGCACGAATGATAACGGTCAGTGGCAGCCACGCGGAGCCACGATCGGGGATTTTAGCGGTAATGGTCTCGACTCTGGCAACGCAGTCAACTCGGGATTTCCGTGCCCGGTCACAATTCCTAAGAATTGTACCGCCGCGGCATTCCCGGGCGTCAACAATACACTCGGCCAGAACCAGATGCTGTTTCCGATCGGCCGCTCCGTTTACAACGGCATGGACGTGAAACTTACCTCCAACGTAGACCATCCGATGAAGTGGATCAAACATGCGAACTATCAGATCGCATACTCCCTCTCACGGTTTGTGTCACAGGCGCAGGATCAGGACTTCATTAACTATGCGCTCAACTTTCAGAATCCCAACCAATTCAGCGGACCCAACGGTTTGGATCGCCGGAATCAACTTTCTGCCGGGGCCTGGTTCGACCTGCCCCTTCTGACTCGGCTCAGCTTTACCACCCATTGGTATAGTTCTCTTCCACGGAGTTTGTTTCTCCCCGGGGGGAGCATCTACACAGCCGACCTCAACGGAGACGGCACAGGCGCGGGCAGCACGACAAGTGCTAACGGCGACCTTCTGCCGGGGACTAACATTGGATCGTTTTCAAGAGATTTCAGTGTTAGCGGCATGACTTCGCTAATCAATAATTACAACAACAACATCGCCGGGAAGACGATCACTCCAGCGGGTCAGGCCTTGGTGTCGGCCGGGTTGTTGACGCAGGCTCAGTTGATAGCCTTGGGTGCAACACCACAACCCATCGCTGCTCCGCCGCCGGGCCAAGTGGGAATGGACCAATTCTTCACGTTTGACCTCGGCCTGGGCTGGAATCTTAAGCCCAGCAAAGTCCTCCATTTTATTCCTGAGGGCGTGGTCATTCAGCCTCAGTTCACCTTCTACAACCTTTTCAACCGGCAGAACTTTGACTCTCCTAGCCAGCCTCTGAGCGGCATCCTGGACGGAAGCGTCGGTTCACTTAACGGCACAACGCGCTACAACCAAGCAGGCTGTGCAACGAATCAGGCTCTGTGCACTGGTCGCACCAACCTCACCTCCCTCGGTTCCGGCGTGTTTGCTCTCGGAGCTCCGCGTCAGATCGAATGGGGCATCAAAGTTAGCTTCTAATCTCCGTCAGCCTTTAACAAAAACGGCGGGTAGCCTTTTCGGCTTCCCGCCGTTTTTCATTTGGAGCAAGGGTTGTGGTTTGCGAAATGGTAAAATCTGTAATGCTCAGTTCATTCCGCGGAGGTGCCTTATGCGGAGCCGCTGTTTCTTCCTCTTTCTGCTGATCCAACTGTTTTCGCCCACCGCAAAGTACATTTCAGGTCAACACCCCGTCCCGCCCGCCGTTCGCGAAGCTGACAAACAGACAAATAATGCGCCAATGGAGGCGCCGCTGCCTCCCAAATCAAAGAAGCTGAATGTTAAACAACTCCGCGAGGAGGCCTCAGAGCTCTCGCAGCTTTCCGCAGGCATCCCCCAGGGAATTGAATATGTAACTAAAGGGCAAATTCCCAAGGATCTAAACGATCAGTTGAAACGAATAGAAAAACTCGCGAAACACCTCCGTGGCGAAATTTACCCGTGAACAGTTCTGCCTCTGTCAGCGATAGCTTTAATGTGAACTGCTCAACACAGCTGCTGATCGCGAATCTTAATTATTAATGACACTGTCACAGCGCGCTTAGGCCGGTGTACTTCTTCAGACCTCATCAGCATTACATCCTATTTTTGGTAGTCAGTTACGCCTGACCATATCCAATCTTACTCATCCAAACCAGTGCATCTCTCTGCAGGAAGTATGACGTTGAATTTACAAGATATAGACACAGGGCCCGGCAAGAATGTTTGGCAAACAGCGTGCACTTCGTGCTTTTGCTTTTTGGGCCTCGGTTGCTCGGAATCTACCTTGTTGTTGCGGGTCTTAGCAAGCAACTCTTAGTGGGGGAACACAGGGGCGTTACAGCGATTTGCACGGATTCACAATTGCACGGCCGATTTCATTGGTGGGGTGACTAGAACGAATTAGAAGCGAGTGGTTCCTTGATAGGAGAAGGCTGAAATGAGGAACTACTTGAAACGCTTATGTTTGGTGCTTCTTGCTCTGTTGCTATTTAGCGTGTCCGGCTCTTGGGCACAGTCGATTGTCACGGGAGGGATTGCAGGGACCATAACGGATGCCACCGGTGCGGTAGTCGGAGAGGCAAAGCTGACCCTCAAGAACATTGCTACCACAGAAACGTTATCTAATACGACGAGCGCAGGCGGCGAATATCTTTTTCCGCTCCTTAAGCCTGGCGATTACACTCTTACTGTAACCAAGGACGGCTTCAAAACCGCAACACGGCCCGTGACTGTGGTGTTGGGAACCACCGTTAACGCCAGCCTCGCCCTGGAAGTAGGCGCAGCCTCAACAACTGTTGAAGTTTCCGTCGAGCAGGCGCAACTGCAAACGGAAAACGCCAACATTTCCACCAATTTCGAGACCAAGCAAATCCAGGAAGTCCCGAATCCAGGTGGAGACGTCACCTACGTGGCGCAAACCGCGCCCGGTGTCACCATGAGCAGCGCGGCCGGCGGCGGCTTCGGCAACTTCAGCACCTTCGGGTTGCCGGGAACTTCCAATCTCTTCACCATCAATGGCAACGACTACAATGACCCATTCCTGAACCTGAATAATACCGGGTCCAGCAACCTGCTGCTCGGTGGCAACGAACTCCAGGAAATCTCCGTTGTAAATAACGCCTATACCGGTGAATACGGCCGCCAAGCTGCTTCCCAAATCGACTACTCAACCAAGTCTGGCTCGAACAGCTTCCATGGCAACGCCGTTTACAACTGGACAGGCCGCTACTTGAATGCCAATGATCCACTGCTCAACGCAGCTGGCCAGCCGCGCCCATTCGAAAATAACAATCAATGGGCGGCTTCCCTCGGCGGGCCGATTATCAAAGACAAGCTCTTTTTCTTTCTGAATACGGAAGGCATTCGTTACATTTTCGGGGCTGTCAAGCCTGTAACGACCCCGACCCTGACGTTTGAAAATTACACGCTGGGTAACATCGCCGGCAACGGCGCTCCCACGATTGCTTTCTATCAGAACATGTTTAAGCTGTGGAACTCGGCGCGGGGCATTGCTGCTGCCGTGCCAAACGCGAATAGCTGCACTAGCACAGGCGAATGGGTCGCTCCGGGCGCCCCCAACCCTAACGGTCTCCCCGTGCTTCCTGCAGGCCTTGCGGCCGACCAGTGCACCCAGTCCTGGACGGACAGCTCGCCCTCGGGCAACAAAGAGTGGCTGCTCTCTGCCAGAATTGACTATTCCTTCAACGACAATAACAAGATATTTGGCCGGATGAAGTTTGATCGTGGCACCCAGCCGACCTACACCGATACCATTAACCCTATTTTTGACACCTTTAGCACCCAGCCTCAGAACGAAGGCCAATTGAACTATACGCACGTCTTTAACCCGACGGTCGTGAACAATTTTATTGGTTCCGTTCTGTACTACTCAGCGATTTTCGGCGGCGTATCCCCAACATCTCCCGCGCTCGCTCTCTTCCCCGGCAACCTTGCCCTTGCGGACGGCTCTTTAACGAACCTCGGGTTCGGTTCCGGGAGTGGAGGTTATGCCAACGGCTTCTTTTTCCCGCAGGGGCGCAGGGTTACCCAGTGGGGACTCGTGGATGACCTTTCCGTCACTCGGGGAAATCACTCCTTCAAAATGGGGGTTAACTGGCGGAGGGATGACATCAGTGATCTCACTGCATCGGAGGTAGCTATTTACCCGGCAGTGAACACAACCCTGTTTGGATTAGCCAACGACTCGCTCAATGGTGGCCCTGGAAACTTCACAAACTTCAACTTCGCGAAAAGCCCCGTCCAGCCCGTCGCGTTTTACAGCGTCGGGTTTTATTTCCAGGACGAATTCCGGGCGACTTCAAAATTGAAGATGACCTTGGCCCTGCGGGCCGACCGCAATTCCGGCGGTGTTTGCCAACACAATTGCGCGAGCCTTCCGATTGTTCCCTTCACCCAGTTAGCCCACGGAGCATCCGTTCCCTACGACCAGTCGTTCCAGACAGGCAGGAAGACGATTATTCCCAGCAATGAACTGGTCGTCTTTCAACCTCGGTTCGGAGTGGCTTGGAGCCCCTGGGGAGACAAGACCGTCATTCGCACCGGCGTCGGCTTATTTGCCGATCTATATCCAGGCACCATTCTGAGCCCCATTGATACAAACTTCCCTCAAGTGAACATATGGAACGTTCCTGGTGGGAGCTTGGCTTGGGACCTTAAGCCCCCCACAACAACTGCATACCCGGGTAGCGGTGTTTCGTTTGTGCAACAATGCAACACTGCCTTCAACAGCAATTTCTTTGCCGGTGGCAGTTTGACTTCGTTCTTGGCAACTCCCGGACTTCCGGCAGGGTGCGCCACCACGCCGACGTTGAATGACGTGAGCCGCAGCCTGCAGAACCCAAAGTACGTCGAATGGAACCTGGAAGTTCAACACATGATCACCCCACACACTATTTTCAAAGTGAACTACGTGGGCAATCGCGGGTTTTCTGAGCTCTATTACAACGCCTACCTCAATGGCTTCGCAGGGCCCGGGCAGATCGGATTCGGAGTGCTCCCTCTCACACCGCCGGATCCTCGTGTAGGCCGTGTGAATTTCCTCCAGAGCGGGGCTGTCTCCAACTACAACGGGATGACCGTCTCTGTTGAGGAGCACAATTGGCATGGATTGAGCGGCAGGTTCAACTATACTTATTCGCATGCCTTGGATGAATCTTCAAACGGTGGCGTGCTCCCGTGGAGCATCTTCTACAGCGTCCTGGGCCAGGTCAATCCGCAGACGATAAGGTCTAACTACGCATCGGCCGATTACGACGCCCGCCATCAGGTCACTGCCAGCTATATCTATCTATTGCCATTCAAGAGCAGCAAGCGTCTCTTGAACACCGCCATTGGCGACTGGCAACTCTCAGGCACCTTGTTCTACCGCACAGGCTTCCCGTTCAGCGTCGATGACACTGCAACGGTCACGGGCCTCACCGGTCAGAATCTTGGTGGCCCCACCAACCCCGGGGCAGCCATCCTCCTGCAACCCTTGTTCTCCAAGAGAAACTTTTCCAACGGGGGCGCTTGCGTTGCAGCTCCATGCTTCGGCATCCAGGGTCTGATCAACCCGACTGCACCCTTCTTGTTCGCTCCGCCAACGAGCTTTACCAACCCGGTTGTCGGCCGCAACGCCTTCACCGGTCCGGGGTTCCTCGCCGGCGACATGAGTCTCCGCAAGAACTTCCGGATCAGCGAGCGCTTCATCTTCCAGTTGGGGCTGAACGCCTACAATTGGTTCAACCACGCGAATTACGGAACGCCCTTCTCCCAGACCATCTTTGGGCCTTCGAACTTCGGAAAGACCATCTTCACCGAGGCACCGCCAACGTCTCCTTACGGAGCGTTCGCTTCTGCCGCAACCGACATGAGAATGGCCCAGATTACGGCCAAGCTTACTTTTTAACTGAGTCTGCGAAAACGCGGAGAAAGAGGGCGGCCACTGTGCCGCCCTCTTTTTGTTGGGCCCAATGCCAAACCGGAGCACCGTCGTGCCCGCGCACACATTGCCTGCTCAATATCTGCTTGGGAATCTACTGGGGCTTCGATTCCTTAGGTGACGCCGGGTTCTGTCTGGCTATTTCTTGTGCGACCTGCTGGCGCATCTGCGCAGCGCGGAAACCTGCGGCAGAGTCGGGATCCAGCTTGATATAAGCATCGAGATCAGCCAGCAATTCCCCATAGTTCTTTTGCCGCATGTGGATGTTTGCCAGCAGCCGATAAACGAAGGGGGTATTCGGGGCAAGCGCCCTTGCGCGTTCGGCCGATTTCAATGCCAGGTCAAGTTGCTCGCGGCCCAGATCCAACTTCCCAAGTTCGTAGAAGCCCATCCAGGAGTTGGGATTCAATTCGACACCGCGCCGGATCGCTTTCTCACCTTCACCAGCCTCCCCCTTTTCCACTAAGAGGGTTCCCAAACCTACCTCGGCATCGCCGTAGGTATCGTGGCTCAATTCAATCGCCTTGCGAAAATTTCCCCGTGCTTCGTCGGCCTTGCCCATCGTGAGATATGCCATTGCAATTTCGCGATAGACCTCGTAATAACCCGGAGCCTCAGCCACGGCGTGCCGGAAGTCCTGCAGCCCTGCCTCTGGTTTCTTGTCCACGTACACTTTCTTTTTTCCGGAGGCGACAAGTTCCCGCGCAGCTTGTGGCATGGATAACTCGTGCGCGGAAACCACCGATCCGGTGGGGCCCGCCGCGGACTGCTTCGCGACGGGCTTCATGTAAATGGTCATGCCTTTGTCGGAGGCGTAACTCAAATCCAGCTGGAAGTCTGTCGTCCGGTAGCCATTCGCCTCAAACGTAAGAATGTAACGCCCCCGTCTCATCCCCCGAAAATAGAATTCACCGGTCTGTACAGTGGTGGTCTGTTCCATCAGATTGCCGCCACCATCGCATAAGCGGACGGCCACATGCTCGATTGGCTGATTGCTCCCTTCCGAGAGCACAACCCCGCTGACAGTTACACTGTTGCTTGAGGTCTGGGACACTACCTTCGACGGCGTGATCAATACCAGAAGTAAAACGCAGATTTGATTGCGGAGCCGGCCCATATCGAACCCCTTCCGGCTATGGGGGATTATATCACTCGTCAAGTTCGGGCTTCTTCGAATTATTCGAGCCGCGGTGCTGGCTTGTCTCTGCGAGGCCTCGAGCGTGAGCTTGGTCAGTTATCTGGCAGGTGAGGCCGTGTGCTCTCATCTGGCAGAGTCACATTGCTACGTGTAAATCTTCCGTCTTCTGGGGCTAACGCGCCGCTTTGGCTGGCACTGCCCCCGCCAACCTCTGAAGCGATTCCGTGTACGGAGCCTTCGCAACTCCCTGCTCCGTGAAAATGGCCGTGATATAGCGATTTGGCGTCACGTCAAATGCCGGGTGCGCCGCCGCCACGTCCGCCGGCGTAATCCGAACGCCCTGGATGTGCGTCACTTCCGCCGCGGCCCGTTCCTCGATGGGTATTTGTTCACCCGACGCAACAGACAAATCAAACGTCGAAATGGGCGCCGCAATATAAAACGGCACGTTGTTCTCTTTTGCCAGCACCGCCATTTGATAGGTCCCGATCTTGTTCGCGGTGTCCCCATTTGCGGCGACGCGGTCCGCCCCGGTAACGATTGCTCCCACTTTCCCGGTTTTCAGGAAGTGGCCCACCATGTTGTCCGTAATCACCGTCAGCGGAATTCCACCACGGTGCAACTCCCACGCCGTCAGCCGAGCTCCCTGCAAATACGGCCGCGTCTCCGGCACCAGTACGTGCAACTTTCGCCCCTGCTCGTACGCAACGCGAATCACTCCCAGCGCCGTCCCGATCCCGGCCGTGGCCAGCGCGCCCGCATTGCATTGCGTCATCACATGCCCTTCTTTCGGCATGAACTCCGCGCCAAACCGCCCGATGGCTTCGTCCGTTGCTTTCTTTTCCGCGTGAACCTCTTGCGCCTCCTTGATCAGCGCTTGCCGGATTCCCGCAAGGTCCAGATGAGATCGTGTCAGTTCCGCAAATCGCGCCTTCATCCGTTCCAGAGCCCAGAAGAGATCCACTGCCGTCGGCCGCGTCTTCGCAAGCGTCTCGCAAATAATCGGAAATTCGCTCCTCAGCTCTTCTACCGTTTTAGCCGTCGACTTCTGCGCTCCCAGCGCAACGCCCATCGCCGCCGCCACGCCAATCGCCGGAGCGCCGCGAATCACCATCTCGCGAATCGCCTTCGCAACTTCGCGGTAATCCGTGTAGGTGTAGCTGATCTCTTCCGCGGGCAATTTCCGCTGATCCAGCATCACCACGCCGCGTTCCGTCCATTCGATCGGTTGTGCCACGTACATTTCTTCGCTTATCCTCTCTTTTTATTTTAGCGAATCTAGACTGGGAAAAGAATTCGCTACTTGCCGGCGGGCATCTTCGTAAACCAATGCGTGCTCAAACCGGTGGCCAGTGAAATCAGCAGGTTGTAGCCCAAATGCATCAGAAAACTCGCGAGCACGGTTCCTGTCCGTGCCCTCACCAGCGTAAAAACAATTCCAACCAGCGTCAGAGTCGCCACCAGGCCCCACGTCCAGCCCAACTGGGCTCCGTGCATCAATCCAAACAGCACGCCCGTCACCACAATCGCTGGCGCCACGCCGAACGAGCGCGCGAACAGCGGATAGAGATACCCGCGGAAAAGCGTCTCCTCTACCAGCGGTGCAACCAGCACCGCCATCCCTACGAACAGCATCGCCGTATGGGGATACTTGAATAACTCCTCCATCGGTGTGCTTTCCGGCGTTTTCATGCTCGCCGTCATCAGCGCAACGAACAAAGACAATCCGCATCCCGCAAAAAAATAAGCCAGTGGATTCGTCGGAATTCTCGAATCTGCCGGCAGCAACTTGCGCCATCCCAGCGTGCGCCAGAACGGGTGTCCGCGCAGCACCGACAGGGTCACATACAGAAAGAAAAATATCACCGCATACCAGATCAGCATGCTGCCGATCGCAAACTGCGGCTTCGAAATCAGGTATTCTTCCAGCTGTTTTGTGTTCAACCTTTGCCGCGGCGCGTAGACCACCGCAAGCACCCCTTGAATGATCACCAGGCTCCCGAACCCGAAGACCACAAAAAGGATCAGGTGTGGCCACGACCAGCTGATCTGCAAATCTACCGGATACGTTTTAGCCGGAGGATATGGAACCACTTCCGTCGCCGCGGCCTGCTCATTTCCCGCGCTTCCCCAGTTCGGAAAAGATTCAGGAGAACTGATGTTTGGCGTCACAGGCGAATTGGGGTTTTCCGCCTCGGGTTCGGACTCGCCCGGCGTGGGCGGCTTTTCCTCATGCAGGTTCATGCTTTTGCGCGCCTCGCTCCGGACGGCCACCCGGACGTCAACGCCGACGCTACCAATGGCAGCAGCAATTCGTGATGTCCCGTGATCGCAAATCCCCTCGAAGGTTCCCCGATTTTTTTTCCCGTCGGCGCCGTCGGCCTCTTCACCACATTCTGTAGCGGCCGGTAATGCTGGATAAAATCAAAATTTGCGGTGGTAATTGGTTGCAACCGCAAGCCCGTGTTTCGCGCTACAGACACTGCCTTCAGAAACACTTCCGGCAGGATCACCGCCGATCCCCAGTTCAGGAACGCCCCGCCGCCATCCATTCCCTGCACCAGCGCGCAGAACAGCCGAAAATCGGTGAAGCTCGCCGCTCCCAGCGCCGCCCCGTCCGCCGCCGGATGCATGTGCGGAATATCGGTTCCGATCGCCAGGTGCACGGTCACGGGGATTCTCAATTTATACGCCGCGGCAAGAACGCTCGCTTCCAGGTGTTTCGTCGCCAGGATGCCGCTGTGCAGGTATTGCCCCGCGGCTTCTCCATATCCCAGCCGGATTCGCTGCGCGAGTTTTGCGATCTCGTTAATCCCGGCGCCGGTCTCCTGGGCCATTCCGAATTTTCCTTCGCCCAGTGAAGCATCCACGTCTTCCGAAGTCTGCCCGGCCAGCGCGATTTCAAAATCATGGATCATCGCCGCGCCGTTCATCGCAATCCCGCTGACAAATCCCGCTCGCATCAGATCAATCAGCAGTGGGCCAAGCCCCACTTTAATAACGTGGCCGCCAATTCCCCAAAGCACCGCCCGCTTCCGCGCCTTGGCCCGATGGACAGCCGCCAGCACATCCCGCAGGTCATTCCCCGCCAGAATTGCCGGGAGCGCCTCCAGAAATTTCTTCAGAGAAGGATTCTTCCCCGCGGGACGCGCAAATTCCCGAACGTTCACTTTGCTGCGCCGGCTGGCGATGGGATAAGTCTCCACGCCCCCCAGCGCTACGGGTTGGATTTCGTAAATGCTCATTCGAATCTGATTACTCTACGGGGAACCGGCACACCGCGCAAGCGAAACGCGGCAATCGTCACCACGCCCCTCCAACTCTCACGATGCCTTCTGATTTCCATTGCTTGAAAAAGT
>Ga0210401_10005324_pt1 | contig 13244 bp, 11 predicted proteins | sample IncBWH32MmetaG_FD_150866 | JGI IMG/M metagenome (GOLD analysis project Ga0210401, IMG submission 150866) | Forest soil microbial communities from Barre Woods Harvard Forest LTER site, Petersham, Massachusetts, United States - Inc-BW-H-32-M | ecosystem: Environmental > Terrestrial > Soil >... | reverse complement strand
TGTCGGCAGAGGATTTGGCGGAGTTCTCAAGCGAGTGGGTGGAACCTATCTCGACGACGTATCGCGGCTGGACAGTTTACGAAATTCCGCCGAATGGGCAGGGAATCGCGGCGCTGATGATGTTGAACATGATGGAGACACTCCCGCTCGCGAAGTACGGGCACAATTCGGCGGATGCGTTGCACGCGATGATTGAGGCGAAAAAGCTGGCGTATGCCGATATGTATCGCTACGTGGCCGATCAAAAATTCAGCCGCGTGCCGGTTTCAGGGATGCTCTCGAAGGAGTACGGTGCTCGGCGCGCGAAGCTGATTGACATGGCGAAAGCGAATTGCAACGTGTCAGCGGGAGAGCCTGAATTTCCGACGAAAGGTGACACAACGTATCTGACAGTGGTGGACCGGGACGGGAATATGGTGTCGCTGATTCAGAGCAATTTCTCGGAGTTTGGATCGGGAATCGTTCCTGATGGGACGGGTTTTGTGCTGCAGAATCGCGGAGCGCTGTTCAGCCTCGATCCTGCGTCACCGAATGCGCTGGCGGGGCACAAGCGGCCTTTGCATACGATTATTCCCGGATTTATGACGCGGGGCGACGAGCGAATTGCGTTTGGCATCATGGGCGGGTTCAATCAGGCGCAGGCGCATGCGCAGTTTGTGGCGAATGTGGTCGATTACGGGATGAATATTCAGGCGGCGCTGGAGGCGGCGCGGTTCTCGAAACATACCTTTGCGGGATGTGACGTGGAGATGGAGGACCGCATTGATGACGGAGTGCGAAAGGCGCTTGGCGAACGCGGACATGAGATTCAGGTGAACGGTAGCTTTTCTTCGGACATGGGCGGCGGGCAGGCTGTGCGGCGCGATTTTTCGAGCGGCGTGAATTTTGGCGGGTCCGATCCGCGCAAAGATGGTGCGGCGATTCCACAAGCCGCGACCATGAAGTAGATGGGGAGCATGATGCCTATTTTCTCGATAGGTGATCGGGTTTTTATTTCGCCCGATTTTTTTTGGGCAAAAGGTGCCACTGGAACGATTTCGGCGCCTCCTCCCCAAGTAACTGTTCTCAGCGGCCCTTGGGACGGAGGGTTGACTCACCAAGAACACAGTGCCCTGGGTGAGGCGACCGTTTATTGGGTTTGGTTTGACGAACCACAGCATGATGCTGACGGAGACGGGCCATTTAGGGGAGGTTCCATCCACGAAAGTGCGATGACTTTGATCGCGCGGATCACTAACTGATGCGCATAACCACGCCGCAATTCTTCAGGGGACCTCGGAAAGTAAAATCCTCGCCAATGCAGTGCGGCTTCTTCGCAAGATGATTGCGCGCCTTGAGAGACTACGTAGTGTGTCGTAAGTGCCTCTAAATGCTTAGCTTTGGTACGAACGTACCATTGTGACGCATCTCACCCGCCGATATACCTAGAGCGTGGGGTGCTCCCGCGGAGTTGTGTGTCGGCTCCGAAACCTGTCCTATGCCATCACGAACTGAGGAAGTCGGCGCCGAGCGACCGAAATCGCGGCGCGGGGCCGAGAAACGAAAAGACAAAAGTGTGGCGGCGGAGGGAACGAGCCCGTCCCCCGCTGCGGACCGGGAGAGTCCGTACCCGGTAGAACATGCAGCTTACCTGCAGGCGCTAACCGAAAACAATCCTCTGGGAATCGTAGTGCTCGATGTGCAGCATCGGGTGCTGATGTGTAATCCAGCTTTTGAGACGCTATTCGGCTATCAACAATCAGAAATTTTAGGTGCGGACCTCGATTCGTTGCTTGCGCCTCATGGCGCGATGAAGGAAGCCGCGGCGTTGACGCGCCGTTCGAACGCGGGACATGTGGTGCGGGAAAAAGCGAAGCGACTGCGAAGCGACGGATCGCTCGTAGATGTGCAGATACTGGGAGTTCCGATTTCGGCTGACGGAAAATTGATCGGCAGCTTCGGGATGTATGAAGACATCACGGAGCGGAGACGCGCAGAGCAGGCGCAGAGGGAAGCGGAAGAGCGATTCCGCAGTCTTTTTGAGAACGCCACGGAAGGAATCTTTCAGACCACGACGGACGGACGGTACCTGAGCGTGAATCCTGCGCTGGCGCGGATGTGCGGATTTGCGTCACCTGCGGAAATGATTTCGATGGTGGAAGATTTGGGCGAAGAGATGTATGCCGACCCGAATGTTCGGGGCGTGTTTAAGCAGCTGATTGAAAAATACGGGTCGGTGAAGGACTTCGAATACGAGGTACGACGAAGAGACGGGGCGAAAATCTGGATTTCCGAGAACGCGCACGTGGTGCGGGATCCAGACGGCGAAATTCTATCGTATGAAGGGACCATCGAGGATATTACGGCGCGGAAGCGAGCGGAGCTGGAACGCCAAGTAACTTTCGAAATCATCCATGCGGTGAACGTGACCGACAATCTGGATGATTTGTTGGGGTTAATTCATCTTGCCCTAAAAAAAGTGCTGTACGCGGAGAACTGTTTCATCGCGCTGTATGAATCGGCGACGGGGATGTTTCATTTTCCGTTTTTCGTGGATCAGTTTGACCAGGCGCCGCCACCGCAGCGCGTGGGTAAGAGTTGCACCGCGCACGTATACCGAACAGGTCAAGCGATGCTGATTCCGCAGCGGACTTTCGATTTGCTCGCGGAGGAAGGGAAGGTGGAACTGGTTGGGACGCCCTCACCATCGTGGCTGGGCGTGCCGCTGAGGACGCCGGCGGCGACGATTGGCGTGCTTGTGGTGCAGCACTACGAGGACGAAAACGCGTACACGGAGCGCGACCAGGAATTCCTAGGCTCGGTGGGCGGGCAGATTGCGCTGGCGATTGAGCGCAAGCGCTCGGAAGAGAAGGTGAGGGAGAGCGAAGCGCGGCTGCGGGTGCTGGTGGAACAGCTGCCGGCGGTGTTGTGGACAGTGGATCGAAATTTGCGTTTTACTTCCGCGCTGGGAGCTGGATTTGTGCGGCTGAAGATAAAGCCGAACGAGCTTGTGGGCATGTCACTGCTCGATTATTTCGAGACGACGGATCAGACTTTTTTGCCGATTGCCGCGCATCGCCGAGCGGTGGCTGGCGAGCCGATGACGTTCCACGTGGAGTGGAAGAGCGGCTCGTACGCATGTCATGTAGAGCCGCTGCGGGATTCCGATGGGCAGGTGTCGGGCGCGATCTGTATGTCGCTCGATATCACGGACCGGAAGCAGCTGGAGGAACAGCTTCGGCAGGCGCAGAAGATGGAGGCGGTGGGGCGGCTGGCGGGCGGGATCGCGCATGACTTCAATAATTTGCTGATGGTGATTCAGGGGTATAGCGATCTGCTGGTCGAGCGGCTTCCGGGTGGCGACCCGTTGCGCAGAAATGCGGAGCAGATTCAGATGGCGTCACAGCGGGCGTCGTCATTGACGAGGCAGTTGCTGGCGTTCAGTCGAAAGCAGATGCTGGCGCCGAAGATTTTGAATGTGCAAAGTGTTGTGGCGGAGATGGAGAAAATTTTGCGGCGGCTGATTGGCGAAGATATTCAGCTGGAGACATCGTCGGCGCCCGATCTCGGACTGGTAAGGGCGGATCGAAGCCAGATCGAGCAGGTGATTTTGAACTTGGCTGTGAATGCGCGCGATGCGATGCCGCAGGGCGGCCGGCTCACGATTGAGACTGCGAATGTGGAGCTCGATTCGTCATATTCGCATCCGCCGGCGGTGCTGTCGCCGGGCAGATATGTGATGCTGGCGGTGACGGACAACGGGTGCGGCATGGATGCCGAGACGCAGGCGCACGTGTTCGAGCCTTTCTTTACGACGAAAGAAAAGGGCAAGGGTACCGGTCTTGGGCTGGCCACTGTATATGGGGTGGTGAAGCAGAGCGGTGGATATGTCTGGGTGTATAGCGAGCCGGGGCGAGGCACGAGTTTCAAGATTTACTTGCCGAGGATCGAAGAGACTGCTGTGCCTGCCGTACGAGATGGCAAGAGCGAGATGCAGATTCCGCAGCGCGGTTCTGAAACAATCCTCCTCGTGGAAGACGAGAAAGGCGTGCGGGAACTGGCCCGCGAGTATCTTGCCTCGAGCGGTTATACGGTGATTGAGGCGGAGGACGGGCACACGGCACTGGAACTGGCCGCCATGCATGTGGGGCAGATTCACTTGCTGCTGACCGATGTGGTGATGCCTGGAATCAGCGGCAGGGAATTGGCGGAACGAGTGAGCCAGATCCGACCCGGGATCAAAATTATTTATATGTCGGGGTACACGGATCAGGCCGTAGTGCATCACGGGATTCTCCGGAATGACGCTGTGTTGCTGCAAAAACCCTTCACGCTTATGACGCTGGCCGGAAAGCTGCGCGAGATGCTGGCGGTTCCCGCCGTTCAGTAACGGAAATAGCAGCCAACAGCAGCAAATCCAACGATCAAGATAATGCGGTTCTGTACGCCAATGAAACAGTTGTGCGCGTGTGGGTCTTCGCAAGCGTGCCGAGCGCGGTTGTGACCTGGGTCCTTGGGAATTCGTGGCGGGTTGTAACCCGCTTATGCGCCGCCAGTTGCGCCGCCTTCGTGAATTTCTAGTGGTCGGCTGTGCGATTGGTCCATGAGGTGCATTTGTCAGGAATGAGCGGCGAGGAAAGGGTGAAAAAAAAGCCGCCGGGGACAAGGGGACCGACGATGAACTCAAAGAGAATGAACGGCGGCGCGAGGATCGTGGAGCAGGAAGGCGTGACGGAGGATTGCATTTCGGAGCGTCGGTTGTGGACGGCGGTGATCGTGATGGCAGTGGAGGATTGGCGCAGTGGATCGTTGCGCGCGCGTCGCGAGGCCCAGTCGTTCTTGTTCGAGGACAACGAGGATTTTCAAGCTGTGTGTGGGAGCGCGGGACTCGATCCCGCCACTTTGCGCGCGCGGCTTCTCAAGATCGGGAAGCGCGTTCACATGCAGGGGCCGTATCTTCAATCTATGGCGGCGTAATCATTTCTTTTGGGCCAGATTGTCCGGTGTTTTGAATACTTCATAACTTATAAATATCAATTCATATGAGTTTTCCTGCGCTGCCGCAATTAGGGGTAGCGCAGGAGCTTCCCTCCTCAAGCAGAATCCAACAGTGGCGCGAGTTCGAAATAGCGTAGTATTTCGCGAGGGAGAGTTGCGCGATCTCGCGATGATGCGTTCGGAAGCAAGCTATGCAGTTTGTCCGGAAAAGCAGCTGTTGGTTAGCTGCGCGCGAACGCACATCGCCCCGGAAGTTGCAGAGCGGATTCGCGAGATCGTTGCAGAGCCTCTCAATTGGGATTTTGTCCTCAGCGAAGCGACAGAAAATTCCGTAGGGCCATTGCTGGACGTGAATCTACGAGCCGTGGTTCCGGACGCGGCGCCTGCCTCCGCGATGGAGCGTCTGAAGATCACGTGCCGGGCCAATACGGTTCGCTGCCTTTTCTTAGCGGCAGAATTGCACAAGATTCTCGAATTGTTCCGAACTGCCGGGATCGTGGCAATTCCTTACAAAGGGCCGGTGCTCGCGGAGCAAGCCTACGGGAATCTGACTCTGCGTGACTTCGACGACCTCGACATCATTTTGCCGCAACGCGATTTGGAGAAAGCGCACGAGGCGATGCTGGGGCTCGGCTATCAGGCGCGATTTCCATGGATTCTGTCGAAGAATTCGCAGACAGCCTTGGTCCCAGGGGAGTACAACTATCGCGACGAAAAGCGCCGAGCGGTTGTCGAACTCCATACAGAATTGACGCTGCGGCATTTCCCGGTTACGCCAGACTTCGATCAATTCGCGCAGCGATTGGTGAGGGTGGTGGTTGCCGGACACGATGTGCCAACGTTGGCGCCGGAGGATCTATTGTCGGCACTTTGTGTCCACGGCTCGAAGGATTTTTGGGAACGAATATCGTGGATCGCGGACGTGGCGGAACTTATCCAGAAGCAACCGGACCTCGATTGGGACGCGGCGTTTCGAACGGCGGAGATTTTGCGAGTGGAGCGAATGCTTCACTTGGGCCTCGCGCTTGCGGACGACCTGTTGCAAGCCCCGATGCCCGAAGAAATTCGCAAGCGGGTTTGCGGTGATAGCGAGGCTCTTGCCTTAGCGCGAGAGGTGGGCGAGCGAACTTTGAGCCGAAACCTTCCCGGAGTCAGTGCGGGAAACCGGATGCGGTTTCGACGGCGGATGGTGCGGGGGCTTCTGGCTGGGTGGCGTTACTCTTTGCGTCTCGCGATGATTCCAGCGGAGGAGGATTGGGAGATGGTGCAGTTGCCAGGTCCGCTGGCACCGTTTTATCTTGTGCTGCGTCCATTGCGGCTGCTGCAGAAGTATGGGTGGGCGCGACGGCGCCAGGATGCGTCGTTGTGAGTGGAGTTCTTTTCGGAAGTCCGACCATTTCGCCAAGAGAGCGGTAAGAGTTTGCCGATTCCTATACCTGCCAAATTGAAGTCACTCCACTGTTTAGCCTCAAGCACGTCTTCAGGAAATTAGTCACAAGTACGACACGCGGGGATAATTCTTTGTTGACCCCCTTGATACCCCCGGCAAGACTAGTGCAGCTTCCTCTCATCACTGTTGGGGATTTGGCGCAACGCTCTGAGCGGAAAGCGTTTCGGGGCGCGACTCGGACGTTGAGTCGTAGCGTTCAGCAAAGGGGTCGTTGATACTTGGGACCGCAAGCCATCGCGCAGGGTAGCCTGCGTCCATTCAATATTTCGATCGGGCGCGTGCCGCTCTCGCTCTTGATTCCCGGTCTCCATTTGCGCGAAAAAGCGCTCTCCCGATATCGCGAATTCACCGCTGATAGTGAAGGTGGGCTGCCGGTGGTATTACGGACCGACGCTCAAAGCGACGCCCGGCCTTTGTACAGCGATCCAAATTTCTCCTACGTTCTCGATGACGCCTCGATGCTGCTGGACTCTTTTGGCGCGGAATTCCGCGGCGTTCGACACGAATATGCGCTCGATTCGTTGCTGCGCATTCTACTGACGATGGTGTTGCTGCCGCGGCGCGGATTCTTGCTACACGCGGCGACAGTAGTTCGCGATGGCCGCGCCTACGTGTTTACAGGCCGATCCGGCGCGGGGAAAAGCACCGTGGCATCGCTATCGCCGGCAGGAACTGTGCTGACCGACGAGATTTCGCTTCTGAGGTTTACTGACGGCTGTTGGCAAGCCTATGGCACCCCGTTCTGGGGAGAATTCCGGGCAGCCGGCCAGAACGAGCATTACCCGATTGCGGGAATTTACACGCTCGTTCAATCCGCTGAAGACCGCGTAGAGGGCTTAACCACGAAAGAGATGATAAGAGCCCTGTTGCCTTGTGTGCTGTTTTTTACTTCGAGGGTCGAGGCAAACGAAGATCTGCTGCGTTTATTGCTCGGGTTCGTGGCGCAAGTTCCCGGTCAGCGGCTTCATTTTCGTCGTGATGATCGGTTCTGGAAGGTGATTGCGGCATGACTCTTTTTCCAGAGCGGAATCCCAAGTTGGCCTGGCGCGAAATTGATGGCGAAGCAGTGATTATTTCGCCGGAAGACAGCCACGTGCATGAGTTAAACGAGACAGCCAGCATCATCTGGACGAACGCCGACGGTAAACACAGCGTGGACGAGATTGCGGGCGTGATCGCGGCGAGATACGAGGTGGAATTGCCGGAGGCGAAAGCTGACGTCGATGAATTGATCGGAGTGCTTTCAGCAAAGGGCCTCTTAGTGGCCTCGAAGAGGACGGGGGTGCCAGCCGGTGCCTAACACGCCCATCATGGACCGGCTCGTTCGCAAAACGGTGGAGCGCCACCTGCCGTGGAACGTGCATATCGATCTCACGTATCGGTGCAATGAGCGTTGCGTTCATTGCTATCTCGACCATCACGATTACGGCGAGATGACGACGCGCGAGGTCAAGAACGTTCTCGACCAGCTTGCTAAGGCGGGAGCGCTGTTTCTGACGTTCAGTGGAGGCGAGATTTTTCTTCGTCCGGACTTGTTCGAGTTGATCGCTTACGGCCGCGGGTTGAATTTTGACGTGAGTCTGAAGACGAACGCCTTGTTAATTGATGAGAGCCGGGCGAGAAGGCTTCGCGAACTGGGGATTCGGAAAATCCAGATCAGCATCTACAGCGCCGACGCTGCGATTCACGATGCAATCACAAAAGTGCCGGGCTCGCTCGATCGTTCGCTGCGAGCGGTTCAATTTCTGCTTGCGGAGGGTTTGCAAGTAAAGCTGGCCTGCCCGCTGATGAAACAGAATCTGGCAGGATTTCGCGAGGTCCAGTCGCTGGCGGAAGAGCTGGGCGTGCCTTACATGCTCGATTTGACTATCACGCCGATGATGGACGGCGGTGACGGCGTGCTGGCGCTGCGCAGTTCGGCGACAGAACTTCTGCAGGTTCTGCAGGATCAGAATCTGAATTCGCGGGCGTGCACGCCACCTGAAACCGAGCCGAAACCTGCGTTCATCACAGGAAGCGCCACATCGAGCGGAATCGAAAGCAGCGCGTATGACGATATCCCTTGCAGCGCGGGGCACAACAGCTGCTATATCTCGCCTTACGGAGACGTGTCACCCTGCGTGCAGATGCCGAAGCCGGCGGGGAATCTCCGGAAACAGCGATTCGACGAAATATGGTACGACTCGAAAGAGATGCAACGTGTCCGAGCGGTGCGCGAATCGCAGTTGCCGCTGTGCTCGTCGTGCTCGATACGAGGTTACTGCGAACGTTGTCCGGGCCTGGCGCAGATGGAAGGTGGTGACCTGCTTGGTGCATACGAGCGAGCCTGCGAATTGGCGGAAATGAATGCTCGTCTTGCGGGAATTGAAAATCCGATCAGCGCCATGCATCTAGAGAGCGGACTGAAGGGTGTTCAAAGCGGAATCACGCAGCGGAAGGATTTGGTTCAAGTTTCACTGTAGTCCTGCGGGCTGGGATTGGGAGAAGCAATGGAACAATCGAAGAAGAACGCGGAGCGCAACAGCGGAGTGGCGGCGGGAAAAAAGCCGTACGTGAAACCTTCCTGTGTCTCCGAGCCAATATACGAAACGCTCGCGCTGGCCTGCGGGAAAATGCCGGGGCAGCAGGGAATTTGTCACGCGGTGCCAAGGCGGTCGTAATCAGTTTCGAACTGCATGCAAGTTTTCCGAGATGGAGGCAGCACGTTTCATGAATAACCGGTTCTCTTACCAGGATCAGCGACATGGCGCATGGCGGAGACTGCTCTGCCTGGGACTCTCGTTACTTCTGGCCGAGCCAATGCTGGCACGAGAAGTAATTGCGATTCACTCGACAGCCACTCAAGTGCGTGGCGCCGATGCAACACTCAGCCAGGTGACACCGAACACCAATTCAGGCGGCGCTGCTACCTTAGCGGTCGCGTCCCTCAATACAGGCGGCGGTTCAAACCAGCGCGCGATCGTCGAATTTGACCTTTCTGTACTTCCCAACGTCGCGATCAAACAGGCTCTGCTTACGATGCATGCCACCGCCAGCGGCGTTTTCGGTTTCCCGCGAACGTACGGAGCGTACGGGCTGACTTCGTTTTTCCGCGAATCCGATGTGACTTGGAACACGCGGGTTGCGAACCTAGGCTGGAATGCCGCCGGAGGTGATATTGGAGGAACTGCGACCTCTACGGCTGCTGTCCCAGGAGGTATATCGAGCTCAACGCCGATTCAATTCGACATCACGTCCGACGTTCAGAATTGGTACAACGGCACGCCGAACTACGGCACCCTGATTAAGGACCAAACTGAGGGTTTAAATAGGGGCGGGGCCGTGACCATTTTCGGTTCGCGCAACGGAACCGCCGCGAATGCTCCTGAACTTGATGTGACGTTCGTGCAGAACGTGACCAACTTAGCGGCGGCGCCGGGCAACGGTACCGTGACCGTCAGCTGGGGTTATCCAACACCGATCGGAACCGTGAACACGGGAGAGAACTACAACGGCGTTTTGATCCTCCGGCGCGCGAACTTTCCGGTCGACAAAGGCTCGGTTCCCACGGACACGCAGGATCATCCGATGTGCTCGGTGGTAGGCAGCGGAACGGTCGTATTTGACAACACGTCGCTTGCGACGAGCTTCACGGATGATAGTTCCGATCCGTGCGGAGCGCCGACAAATGATACAACTTGGTTCTACAAAGTTTTCCTGCGGGATCAGAAAAACTATTACTCGACGCAACCGATTACAAACGGCTCCGTGTTCACTGAGGAAATCTCCGGGACTCCGAGCGCGACGGCCGCGAATCGACAGAATTCAGTTTGGATCGCGGCAACATTTTCGACCACGCTCGCAGCGCCGTCGCTTTTCCCGGGTTCTATTGTGATGGCAGGTTCGCAGACGAATCTGTCGTTCGGCATTGATGCGGTGACGGGCTTGAGGAAATATCCGCCTGTTTCGCTGGGCGGGCCGGTGACTGGCAGATCGCCCGTGATCGACGCCGGCGATTCCTCGCTTGCGTCAAATGTGATGTACGTGGCGGACAACGACGGCCTCGTCTATGCAATTGCGACCGATACGGGCCAAATTCTGTGGGCGGTGAATCCTACTACTCTCACCACGAACGGATTTTTCGGCTCACCTTCGGTGCAGGTGAAATCGTTCAGCGACTCGATGTTTACCCTCGCGCACGACTTACTTGTGGTCGGCACGCGAAATGGCGCCTCAACCACGGCGAATCGAATCGTGGGAATCGACGGGAACACCGGCGCTACCTTGTGGCAAACGATCGGCAATGCGGGTGGCGTTGCCAAGATGGATATCATCAGTTCGTCGCCGGCGGTCGATTTCGTGAACCACGCCGTTTGGGTGACCAGTCGGAGCGGTGGCGCCACTGCGCAGCCGAGCCTTTGGAAGCTCAACCCGAATACGGGGGCAGTACTGACCACGGCGGCCCTGGGCGACACGGATACCGACCCGACGCTTTCGATTCCGGGTGATGTTCTATTCGTAGCGAACAACGCCGGCACGATTTTTGCGATCAATCCAACCACGGCGGCGACGCTCAAATCAGTGGCCGGCGGCGACGGTGCGATCATTTCGTTTCCGATCGTCCTGGGGCTGACCTCTCCTTACACGGTGATTTTTTCGGGGCAGACGGCGGTCCACGCGATGACGTATGACAAAACAGCGAACACATTCACAAATCTCTGGTCGACAACGATCAGCGGGCCGTCGGCTCCGATCGGGTTTACTGGTTCCAGCAAGGTCTATGTGGGTTCGGCCGACGGAAAGATTCATGAACTCGATGCTGTGACCGGCGTGGACGGCAAGCAGAGAACGGCTAATACGGGACAGCCCGGCATTGTCGGTGATCCCGCGCTGGACACGGTGCTTTCTCGAATTTACATATCGACTAACGACCAGCGCGCATATGGCTTTACGTTTCCGTTCTAAGCGGGGATGAGCGAGGAATCGAATTGATGTACACCGAAAAAAGAGGACCAGCGAGGCGCGTCTGCGGCACGCTTTTACTGAGCTGCGCTGTTCTATGCCTGGTGGCAGGCTTCTCAGCCTGTCAAACCGGAATGACTTCGGGCAGCGGCGGAGGCGGAAATCCGCCTCCGCCCACGGATGCGACCATTTCGTTCTGCGACGATGGCGAGGGCACCTGCACGCCAGCAACTTCGTTCAGCGTCGCGTCGCTGCGCGACCTTGTGATTAATGTGAATTGGGAGAATCTTTCTGCGGGCAACCACACTCAAATGGTTGAGGTGCTGCAGCCGGGCGGCGGGCTTTATCAGGCGAGCCAAAGCTCGTTCTTGGTGGGCGACGCGTCGCAAAGTTCGCTGACGACGAAGCGAACCCTGCCGGTGGCAGGAGCTTGGATTTCGCAGCGGCGAATAACCGGGGAGTGGAGCGTTCGAGTGTCTCTCGATGGCAAGGCAATAACCACCCAAACAGTGCAGTTCAATCCCTGATGAGCGCCTCGACTGCGTATGCTCGAGCGCGCTGCGTTGAGGAGCGGTTCGTCGCGCCCAGGGAACAAGCTTCCAATCCGATTGCGGAAAAACTCCGAGCCGATGGGTCAGTTTGCTTTCGCGTTTTGGGCGCGAGCATGTTTCCATGGATTCGTTCTGGCGATCTGGTGTTCGTTCGAAGCTTTTCTTACGAGCAGGCGTCGCGAGGAGATGTGGTTCTTTATGAGCGCGAAGGCAGGCTCTTTGTCCACCGCGTAATAAAGAGTGCGGTGGTTGGAGACGGCGCCAAACCAGGCGGCGCGCTGATAACAAAAGGGGACGCGCTTGATGGGGATGATGCGCCTGTCACGAGGGCGGAGTTTTTGGGTCGGGTAATTCGACTCCATCGCGGCGATCGGCATATCGATATGGAATCTATGGGCCGCGTGATGATGGGACGCTTGATTGCGCGGTTTTCGCGCGCGAGCTTCGCATTGTACGGACCTGCTCGCTTCGTGAAACACCTTGTCTTCGGCTAGATCGGCGCTGGCTGGTCGTCAGTTGTCAGGGCGCTCGTTAGACCGTCTTAACTTCCAGCCGGAATAAAGCCATACTTCTGAAAAACTGCCCGCGCTTTTTCGCCTCCTAGAAATTCCAGGAACATCTTTGCACCGGCCGGGTTCTTGGAACTCTTGATCAGCGCCGCCGGGTACACGACAGGCGAATGCGAGTCCGCTGGAGCTGTCGCTACCACGGTCACTTTGTTCGATGTCTTCGCGTCAGTGGCATACACGATTCCGGCGTCGGCGTTTCCCGTCTCGACGTAGGTGAGCACTTGGCGAACGTCTTTTGCGAGCACGAGTTTCGGTTTCAATTGGTCGTATATCCCCAGATGCGTGAGTACTTCCTGCGCGTATTTGCCGGCCGGCACGGTTTGTGGCTCGCCAACGGCAACCGTTTTGACTACCGCTTTCGTCAAGTCCTGAAAACCAGAGATGCTCGGGCCTCCCGCGGGTACGATGAGGACGACGCTGTTCCGCGCCAGATCTCTGCGGGTGCCAGGTAGCAGCAGCCCCTGCGACTGAAGCGAATCCATCTCCTTGGGGGAAGCGGAGATGAAGATGTCGACCGGTGCGCCTTGCTCGATCTGACGCTGCAATGTGCCTGAACTGCCGAGATTGAAATGCACTTCCGCGTTTGGATGCTTGGTGCTGTAAAGATGAGCAATCTCATCCAGCGCGTCCTTGAGGCTGATTGCCGCTGAAACCGTAATTTCTTCAGACGGGGCCGCCGAGATGCCCGGCAGCCATCCCGTGCTTGCGCTATATATTTCCTGGCACGGCGCTCCCATCACGATGATTCCGAGCACT
>Ga0210401_10005323_pt1 | contig 13248 bp, 3 predicted proteins | sample IncBWH32MmetaG_FD_150866 | JGI IMG/M metagenome (GOLD analysis project Ga0210401, IMG submission 150866) | Forest soil microbial communities from Barre Woods Harvard Forest LTER site, Petersham, Massachusetts, United States - Inc-BW-H-32-M | ecosystem: Environmental > Terrestrial > Soil >... | reverse complement strand
AATGTAGGTTACTGCCGTCAGCTTCGGAACCGCAAGGATAAGCTTCTTTGGATCATTGGGCTTTGGCCTGGAGGCTTCCGAATCTACAGACTTTCCTTTCTCATCGGTCAGTTGGATGGAGCTGAATTTAGGCTCGACCGCCTCGGAAAATGTGATCGAGATCGAGCTGGGCGCTGGCCCAGTGGAGTCGGGCACGGGTTTCCTTACCATTGGGTGAGCGTGCGCCAGGGCCGACGGAACGGCTGCGAGCATGAGCACAAGCGAGGACAAAATGGGGCGGCAAAACTTTGTAAATCGGTTCATGGTCTTCCTCAAATGAAGATGTTTTACAGATCTGAAATCTCGGGCAGCGATCAACTGCCCCTGGCCGCAATGACACTTGGGCCAATACTCCCAAATCAGAAATTCAGCATCCGCCGTTTGTGCGTGCACGGCACGCCGGTTCTCTGCGTTTGGGAAGGGAGCTGGAGGAAGAAGGTGTTGGGAGGGCCGCGTTTCTGACGCGAACGATTGCGCAAAAATGCGGAGTTTGGATTCCGTTTGAGCCACAGCCACACTCTCAGTGAGAAGCGGCGGCCATTCGACGGCGTGCGGAGACTTCCACCAGCCATTCGCTGTACCGGGTCTTAGAAACCTTGATGACACCTCGCGCGGTGTTGCCGTCCCCGGTCATGTCAGGGCTAGCCAATAGCGACGACCCGTTTGCTGGCCCAGCCAGAGGTTGCGAGAGAGAGCTCGCCGTAGCTCGCGCGGAAGCGCTGGAGGCCGCTGTGATTTCATATTCGAATTCAATGCGCCTTCCATAATGGATTCCAAATTGGAATGCGTCGCCATCGTGTGCCGGGTCGATGAGACTCGCATCAAGGGAACCCAATGCGCGCCGTGTCTCGTAGTTGTGGACAAACGCCGCCAGAACACACCAGGTTTCATCATCGCGGCGCAAACGAGCGAGCCTTTGCCGCAGGGAAAGATCCGCCGCGCTGTGGTCCAAATGCCGGTCAAGCTCCTTTTGCACAGAGGCAATGGTTCCGAATACCGCGACGTTTGATTCAATCACCGCCAGCCAGCGCACCTCCTTGGAGGTACCCCGGTTGCGTTCAAGTGGTTGCAGTACCAACACAGGAATGCCCTTGAATTCGCTAATACTTGCCCCATTCTGAACTGCTGCTTTGAAGATGCGAGCCTGATCGAAATGTCCACTTGCCAGCAGACTGTGCTCTGTCAGGATGCCTCTTTCATCTGCCGCGGCAACAAGGATGATCTGATTGTAGATCCGGGAATCATCGATTCCAGAAAGTGAGATAAAGTCAAGAAAGTCTGTTCTGTTGTTAGGGGTAACGAGCAGATAGCTGGCTGGACGGTTGGGAACTGATGGTGCGCTCATCCCAGCTACCACCTGAGCACCGGGTGGAACGAGAGAAAGAAGTCTTGGATCCGGTGTTACCGCGGAGGTTATTGTAACTGCGAGGAAAGGGAAGAGAGCTATCAAGAGGGCGTTGCTGAGATGGAGTTGCCGCATACCAACCTCCAGTTTCACTTGGCTTGCACACCCACACTCAACTGTCTGGTGAGGGAAGGCGCCGCTTTGGCACACCTCGTAATTCCTGGTCCAGGACTTTACTCTCGGAGTAAAGAGTGACAATCCACAGTCCAGTAATTTGAGGAATGGACCTATTTGTGGGCGTTGGGTCGCAGCAGGTCCCGAAACCTGTTGCCCTGAATCTGCTGCGATGCCAGAGACGTTCCCGCCTCCGGTGTGGCCTGTGGGGCGTCCACACCCTCTTGTTATTGCAATTGCAATGCCAAGCGTAAAGCGCTGAAAAATGGTCGAGTTAAAGGAATGGCCGGATTTCGATTTTCGCGAATTTGCGACAATCGCAACGACGGATTCTCGAGGATTCGTCGAGGAAGGTACTTTAAATGCCGGTTTTTGACGAATCTGCGGTTTTGAAGCGCTGCTTGTTGATCTTTAGCAACTTGATCTTCGATTCCAGTGTGGATCCCGCGATACCCAATTTGGCTGCCGCTCCCGTCGGTCCCGACACCTTTCCTCCGCTCTCGGCTAACGCAGCCTCGATAATTGCTCTCTCCTGAGAAGGATGCCTCCTATGGAGACCACGCTCGCTAGTCGCTTCAGTTGCATGATGCGATCGTCGTGAAAGCCAACTCTCATCGACTGAGAAGTTCCGAGTTTCACAGACAATGACAGATCGCTCAATCACGTTCTGCAATTCACGGATATTACCCGGCCAGGGGTACGACTGAAGAAGATCAAGGCTTCTCTTGTCCACAGTCTGAAAACTCTTTCCAGCTTTCCGTGCAAAACGATCGATGAAGTACTCGACAAGAAGGGGAATGTCTTCTCTTCTTTGACGCAAAGCCGGCATTTCGATCGGAAATACGTTCAGCCGATAGAACAGATCGCTCCGGAACATGCCCGCATCAATGGCAGCCTCCAGGTCGCGGTTGGTGGCGGCGATCACTCGAACATTAGAGCGTATAGATCCCGTTCCGCCGACACGCTCGAATTCGCGCTCCTGCAGAACACGCAACAACGCAATCTGCGTCTCGGCAGGCAGTTCTCCAACTTCATCGAGGAAGATCGTGCCTCCTTCGGCCAGCTCAAAGCGCCCTAAACGCCTCTGCGTCGCCCCCGTAAAAGAGCCCTTCTCGTGACCAAACAATTCTGACGCAATCAGCTCGCGCGGGACGGCTGCGCAGTTCACACTCACGAAGGCATGTGAAGAGCGCCGGGAACGCCTGTGAATGGCACGGGCAACGAGTTCCTTCCCCGTTCCAGTCTCGCCGGTGATCAAGACACTGGAATCGGTAGGAGCAACCTTCGATATGCGGGAAAGCACCGTTTGCAGCGTCGGCGATGTTCCAACAATCTCCTCGAACATCGACGCCTTATCAATCTCTTCGCGCAACGCGACGTTCTCATGCTGGAGTCGCTGCTCAGCCTGCTTGCGATCCTCGATATCGGTCGCAGTGGCATACCATCGCACGAGGCGTCCTTGTTCATCGCGTAGTGGGTTCCAGCGGAAGAGAAACCAGCGGTACTTTCCATCCTTTCCCAGAAAACGCGCTTCGTATTCGTGCGGGATACCGCTTAAGAATTTACTTTGAGCTTCGCTGGTCAAACGTTCCCAATCATCTGGGTGATAAGACCTGCGACGGTCGGAGCACCGCCACTCGTCAAGGGTGAGACCGAAATAATCGAGCACGGCCTGATTAGCATAAAGACGAGTGCGATCACGATCATGACCCAATACGGCGACGTGCTGGGGCGCGAAGTCCAGTATCTGGCGAAGTTCCATCTCGCTTTGGCGGATCTTGTCTTCTGCTTGCTTTCGTTCGGTGATGTCAGCAGAGCTGCCGACGAATTCCATCAAATCCCCGGATGCGCTTAGGACAGGATGGCCAACAGTGTGGATGTATCTGACGGTACCGTCCGGAAGAAGTATTCGGAATTCTACCTTGTAATTCGACTTTTCACGGATTGCTCGATCGATCGCCCCCTGCCATTTGGTTCGATCCTCCGGATGGATGCGCTGTAGCCGTTCGCTCCAGGTCGGTGGTCCCTGGTCTGGATCAAATCCGTAAATGCGATACCATTCCTCCGAAAGGTACACAGCTTCTCTTCCCGCTACCCGCCAAACCCAACTCCCCATATGCGCGAGCCGCTGTGCTTCCTCCAGATGTCTCTCGCTCTGTCGCAACGCTTGTTCGGTTTTCTTGCGCTCGGTAATGTCCGTCACGGCGCCTACGTATTGGAGATTGCCTGAGGAGGGGCTCGACGCACGCGCGATAACGTGAAGGTGTTTGACTGAACCGTCTGGCATCAGCAGACGATGGTCAAAATCGAAATCCGCCCATGCCTCGAGAGTACTGTCGAGAGTTCGCTGCACGTAATCTCTGTCGTCAGGATGAATTCGTTGAAACACTAACTCTAACGTTGGCTTGACTGCGCGATCGTATTCAAAAATATTGTGGGTTTCATCGGACCAGAAGATTTCTCCGCTCGAAACGTTAAAGCCGAAACTCCCGGTGTGGCTTATGCTCTGACCTTCGGTGAGAAAAGCTTCGCTGCGATGTAGATCAGAATAGAGGTTGGCGTTCTCCAGCGAAATCGCGGCTTGCGAAGCCAACATCTCCAGCACTGCAACGCGCTCCGACGTGAACGCCCGCGGAGTCAAATTGTTCTCGAGATAGAGTGCACCAATGAGTTTCGTTTGTTTGACGATGGGTAGGCATAAGACGGATCTGGCGCGCTTCTGCCGCACATACTCGTCCTCCGAGTACAGGCCCGCGACCGAAGCATCATCAAGTACCACGCGTTCCCGAGTCCGAATGAGGCAATGAAGCGCGGATGGCGGCAGATCAGACGACTTAACGGCTGCCTGTCGTACGGTGACCTCGACGCTGCCGTGGCTGGTAGTGGCCTCCGCCTCAATCTGTGGCTCATCATCGCCCCGGAAGAGGATGAGCACACCGCGTTCCGCCCCTGCATGCTCCACCGCGATTCGCATGAGCTTCTCGATCAGCTTAGGCAGGACAATCTCGCTCGAGAGTGCGTGTGAGGCCTTGAGCACAGTCTCGACGTCCAACTGCCCAACGGATGCCCCTATCGTCGCCGTGGGAGAGGTAGGATCTCTTTTCTCCTGCAGGTGTGGGTAGAATTGGTCGAGCTGTTTCACTTTGCCGAGCGCGCCCCAGTGGTCATAGCAGTTTCGCGCGTTGCGCAGATACGTGTGGGCAATCGTCTCGAATCCGCGCGCCAGGTAGAACCGTGCGGCGACCTCGTGGGCCAGTGCTTCGTTCTGAATGAAGCCGTTCTCCCGAGCCGATTGAATGGCCTGGTCGTACAAGTGCATCGCGTCGAAAGCGCGGCCTTCGAGGCGGGCAATCTCGGCCGCCACCAGCGCGTGCTTATCGGCGAAGGTCGGTGGATAGTTGTCGGCCCACTCGCGCAGTTGTTCAAGATGCGCTGCCAAGAGTTCGCGCCATGCCTCTTGCTCGGCTTCAGAGGCTTGCTCATACAGTGCCGCCACCGTCAGCGCGGTGTAGTAAGAGTAGTCGAGGAGCTGGATCTGAGCGGCTGAGCTCCAAAGCAACGGCTTCGCCTTGCCGGCTGCCGCAAGAGCCTCGGCGTAATCGCCTGAAATGAATCGCGCCTTCAGTTTGAACAGCCAGTACCAGAAAATCATCAAGGCCATGCGATCCCCTGTAAGCTGCGCCTCAAACGTCTCCTCGTCGAACTGTTCGTCGTTGAAAGTGGAAAAACTCGCGGTCCGGCCCTGCATGGTCGCGATGAAGCGTTGCTGGCTCGTGACAACATCTGCGGCGTCGGTGTACTTGGCCCTTCGTATAAAGTCCAGCGCGATCTCCGACTGACGCCACACCGCGTCGAGGGGATCGTTGCGCAGAAGGAAGCCGGTAATCGGTTGGGACATGCCGTAGCAGGCGTAGGCCAGATCACCGTTCTCAATCGCGGTGCGGAAGGTAGCCTTCATGAAGTCGATTGCACTCGCAATCGGCTGCGTCCAGAGGGAGACGTTTCCCATGAGGTGGTACATCTTCGCCTGGTAGGCGATGAACTTGTGCTTCTCGACAAGGTCGCATGCGAGCTTGGCGAAACGATGGCCATCGACGTAACGATGAAAGATCGGGCCGAGGAGGTTGCCGAAGGATCCATAGGCGAGCGCGGAAGCACCGCACGTCCCGTATTGCATTGCCATCTTCACCTTGCGACACAGCTGCAAGCAACACAAACGGATGTCGGTAAAGTAGGCAGGCACACCAAGGGCCGAGAGCACCTGCATGGCCGCGTGCACTTCTGGATCGGTCATCATCGGCAGATCCATCAAGCTCTCGATCGTGCGCCCATCAAGGGTCTGCCAGACCCTCTCGTATTCGGCCTGGACCTGCTCCTGGATTGGGTGTGCCGGGATGTCGATGCCGAACAGATTCAGGCAAGTCAATCCGCTAGCTACGGCTTGCGGATACTCCCCCTTCACTTCATGCGATTGGATCTTGAGACGATAGATGGCTGCTTGGTCGACTTTGGACACTCCGCGCTGCAACAGCTCCGCAATAAGTTGCTCCGCTGTGTCGAAGTTACCCGTCAAAAATTCGCACTCCGCACGTTCGAGCCATAGGGGGAACATCAACTCGTACTGGGTCCCCCATGCGCTTTGGTCCAAGAGCGCCATGCCGGCAGAAAAATACACGCGTGCCGACTCATAGGCTGTGAACCCCTTGGCTTTATGTCCGGCACGCAGATCGATCGCTGCCACCTGCGCTTTCTCGTCCTGGTCGATCAGCAGTTCGGCGCCACGATTGAACTGGTTTGCGACCTCAAACAGATTCTCGGTGAGTTCGCCCTCCGTCATGCCGGAAAACAGCCTACGGCCGATACGCAGGTGGACCTCCGCACGTTGCTCCTCGGGAATCAGGGAATAAGCCGCCTGCTGGATTCGGTCATGCAGAAATTTGTAGCTGCTCTCCTGGTGGAAGATGAGCCCGGCACGAACGGCCTCCCAGAGGGCCTGGTGCACCGCCTCCTCCGTTTCCTGCTCAACAGCGACCAGTGTGGCGACCTCCGCAAAATTGCCCAAGCAAGCGATCCGCTTTAGGACTTCCCGTGTGGCAGAAGGGAGCCGCCTCAGCTTCCCAGCCATGAGATCCACCACGTTGTCGCTATAGCTCCTGGCTCGGATGCGGTGCATGTCCCATTGCCAAGTCCGCGTAACCGGGTCGAGCCAGAGGAGCCCCTCATCGGCCAGAGCGGTGAAGAACCGGATCGCGAAGAACGGATTTCCGCCAGTCTTCTCCAGTACCAGTTGTGCGAGAGGGTTAGAGGTGTCCTGCTTACAGTGCAGCGCGTCGGCGACAAGTTGGCCGATATCGTCCAGCCCCAGCGGAGCCAGAACGATCTCCTCCATTTTCATTCCGGCCTCGCGGATCGCTTCCAGCGTCCCCGTCAGCAGGTGAGACGAACTCACCTCGTTGTCGCGATAAGCGCCGACCAGCAACAGATGGTGCACCTCCGAGTGCGTGACCAGGTGCTCGATGAGGTCGAGCGTTGCCGCATCCAGCCACTGCAAATCATCGAGGAACAGCGCGAGCGGATGCTCCGGCCGGGCGAACGTGCCAAGGAACCGACGGAACACCAATTGGAAACGGTTCTGCGCATCTCGAGGCGGCAGGTCTGGAACGGGCGGTTGTTTCCCGAGGATAAATTCCACCTCCGGGATGAGGTTGATAATCAGTTGGCCATTTTGACCCAGGGCCTCCTGAAAAGCGCTCCGCCAATGACCTACCTCCGCTTCGCTCTTGAGCAGAATCTGACGAACCAGAGTCTGAAAAGCTTGCGCCAAGGTCGCATACGGGATATCGCGCTTGTACTGGTCAAATTTGCCCGATGCAAAGAGTCCGCGCCTCGGAACAAGCGCCTTGTGCAACTCGTTCACGACGGAGGATTTGCCAATGCCGGAATAGCCGGATATGAGCACCAGTTCCTGTGTGCCCCGGGCCACGACCCGGTCGAACGCGGCGAGCAGGGCATTGACTTCACGCTCTCGCCCGTACAGCTTCTCTGGGATCAGCAATCGGTTGGATACGTCGAAGGTACCCAACGGGAACGGTTTAATGTCGCCCTGCCCCTCCCATTCCGTCAGACACCGTTGAAGATCAGCTTCGAGACCTGCGGCAGTCTGGTAGCGTTCCTCTACAGTCTTAGCCAGCAGTCGTAGAATGATCGCCGAAAGCGGTGCTGGGAATTTGCTGCTGTCAGGGGGAGTTGGTTGGCGCGCGATGTGGCAGTGGACCCATTCCATAGTATCCACGGCGTCAAACGGCAGGCTACCCGTAAACATCTCGTACAAGGTCGCACCCAGGGAATACAGATCGCTGCGGGAATCAATCGAGCGATTCATGCGGCCAGTCTGTTCAGGCGCCATATAGGCCAGGGTTCCGGCGATGATCTCTGGCGGCACGGGTGATTGACGCTCGTGACTTAGTTGAGACGCAATGCCGAAACCGGTGAGCCTCACGCTTCCGGCATCGTCGACGAGCACATTGGCAGGCTTGATGTCCTTATGAATTAGGCCTCGTCGATGGACCTGGCCGAGTGCTTTCGTCAGGCCAATGGCAACGCGCAGTAAGCGTGCCAGATCGAGCGGCTGCCTCTGGTCCCGCTGAAGAATCCGATCCAGCGGCTCACCGCCAGGATCCTCAAGTATGAGGATCGTCCGCCCTTCATGACGAGGGAGAGCCAGAGGCTTGGCTGCCCAGGCGGAATCGAGTTCGGCTGCAAGTGAGTATTCGTGCTCCAGCCGCCTGAGACCCTGAGTTGACTCCTGCTCTGCGGCGAGTGCCACTGCGAGGACCGATGAAGAGTTACCATTCTGTCGCCCGCGGTAAAGGGTGAAATCCACACCTTCTCGGAGCGGCACCAACTGGTACCCGGAAGGCCCCGAGATGGAAGACGTTCTAGCCCCCACGGGTGCACAACCTCTCACTAGATTGATTCTGACGAGGGCCGAGGAGGACGTCAACTTCTGCCCGTGGCGTGAGGTATGACCGCCTATCGATGGGCAATGATCGCGATCCACTGCCATTACATCTACCCGTGTGGGAATCGATTAGACGAATCCATCGGGATCTCAGGGCAAGAGACAACCAAACTGAGTTATCAATGCTGCAGTTACCGACCGCTACGCGGCCGGCGTATACCTGTGCCGCAGAGTGCCTTACTGCACGGGTGTTTGGAAAATAACATCCCCGACCGGCTCTGCCAGGATTTTGGTAACTGAAAGCGCTGAAAGAAACGATTTTCGAAGTGGATCTTTCGGCGTCAGAGAATTCGCGAGTTTGAGAATTGCCACTCGGCTGATTTCACGGTGGCTCTGACTTGATTCGATGTCCTGGGAGCGTTGAGAAACTTCGGCGGCTGTCGAGTGAACTCGCCAGCCGGCCAACGGGATTTCAAAGCCTTCCATTGTTGCCAATGCTCTGGAGACACAATCTTGCGCGCGCTTAAGATCGATCTCAGTCATCGCGACCCTGGCATTCACCTCCCACGCCAGGGCCTGCCATGTACGCTCGGCGGTTGCGATAGCACTGTTCAGAAACCGTTCCGCTTCTTGTCGGGCGCGAGTCAGATCTTTCTTCCCAAGCCATGCCTCTGTGAGCGCTAGTTCAAGAGGCATGCGAAAGTACCAGTCCATCATGATCTTCTGGCTATTCATCTGGTCCCTCACGCGTAACAACCCGTCAAGGGCGCGATCGTAATTTCCCAAACCTGCTTCGGCGCAACCGGCGAAGATGCGGCTGAATCGATGTAAGTAGTCTCCCATGAAATTCCCAATCAAGGAGATCATTCGGTCACAAGTTCTCAAGACGCCGGTAAAGTCCATTGCGTGAAGCTGGATCCAGGCTCGGTGCAAGCGGAGAAGTTGTGCCGGAAACTGATCCCCATTCCTGTCCGCTGTAGTGATCGCATCATCGATCTGGCGCAAAGCCTCACCCCATTCTCCGAGGAAAAGTAGACTCCGAGGTATGTAGATCTGACTCTTCTGATAGGCAGGGCTTAGATATAAATTCTCTGTCCTCTCCTGAGCCAGGGTTTCTATTGCCTCGCTCACAGACTGGTGAGCTTCGCGGTATTCGGAAGAGGCCCACTGAATCAGGCTGTACCCTACCAAGTAGGGTGCAAGCAACTCGCGATCACAGGTTTGTCGAAGCACGGGAACCATACGCCGAACCTCTTCCGCGTCGTGCGGACGCCACCCGCCGAACCAAATCCGCGCGGCAAGACAACTCATCTTCACTCTTGCACTCAAAGCGTCATCATCCAGGGCGTCGATGAGTCCGAGCGCCCGTTCAATGAGTTCCAGAGAACGGTCCGCGTTGATCGAGGACAAACAGTATGACCAATCAAGGAGCGCTCGTATTTCGACCTCGATATCCCCGTAAGCGGAGGCTCGCTCAGTCAAAGCCTCGTAGGTCTCAATGCAACGCGTATCGGAGCAGACAAAGTAAATCGTCGCCAGCTTCTCTAGGACCGGGAGTTCCGTGATTGCCCGTTCAGACTCGGGAAGGCTGCTTATCAATTCGAGTGAGTGCCGCAGAATGCCGGCGCTCTCTCGATGGGCATATCGCTGTTCAGCGGTTTGCGCCGCCAGGCGCAGATACTTCACAGTGCGCACCCAGTCGGAGGCTTCCTCGAAATGGTGGGCCAACTCTGCCGCTATCTCTTCCACTCGTCCGAAGTGGAGCGCTTCCAGCCGCTCTCCGATGAGTCGATGAGACCTTGCCCTCCGCCCTGGCGCTTGACGACCATATAACACCTCGCGGTAGATTACGTGGACAAACTGGTAGCGCGTACAGATGGTCCCATCCGGGAATTGATATGCGTCGAGGCGGCGAATGATATGATCCCGGCGTGCCAAGTTCTCACAAAGATCTTCGAAGTGTTGCGGCTCAGTATCTGTTGCCGCCGCGCTTGCTGTGCATGCAAACGCAGCCCCCTCAACGCTCGCTGCTTCCAACACTCGCTGTGCCTGTGGTGTAAGCCGATCGATTTGAATCTCGACCATCTGGCGCAGCGTCTCCGGCACCTGTAGATCGACTTCGTCCAGAGGGATCCTAAGCTTTAGCTCTCCGTCTTCCCGGAAGATCACATCGCGCTCAAACATGTGGTCGAGTACGGCCACCATAAATAAGGGAATCCCCTCTGAATGTCGATGTAATAGTTTCGCCAGGTCATCCCGCAAATCTGTCTGGCCGGACGTGTCAAGATATTCGGCTATGTCGCGCTCCGCCAGTGGCTCCAGCGGAATTTCGTCACATAGCTGATGAACCAGCAAGTCCTGCTTGAGCACATTGATGGGGTGCTCCGAGAGCGTTGCGTCCAGTGGACGATATGTGCCCACAAGGAATAGCCCGGTTGGCCTTTGGCGACGGGCTAGCTCTGAGATGAGATCGACGGTGGAATAGTCCACCCAGTGGAGATCCTCGAAAATCAGCAACAACGGAGTTGCTGAAGTGACGGTGTCCAGCGCCTCAGCTATCTCGCGCAGCATACGCCCCGCCGTAGCGCCCGCAACTTCGCGTTGAAGCATTTGGCGACGTTCGGGTTTCAAAAGTGCCGGAAACTGTACCAGCCAGGTCGGAGCCTGCATTGCCAGTGTCTGAACGATTGAGTCTCCAGCAACGCCGCAAAGTTCACCCAATGCCTTCAGCATTGGGTAATAGGCTTCCTTTTCTCCGTACCCCTCGATGCACTGACCTCTCGCGATAAGCAGGCCGGTCACCTCAGCGGCTGCCCTCCGCTGGAACTCGTCCACGAGGGTGGTCTTGCCAATACCCGGCTCCCCAGTGATAAAGACTACTTGCCGTTGGTGCCGCAGCATCGCGTGAAGGCGATTCTGCAATTGAGCGATGGCAAGGTCTCTTCCCACCAGCTTGCCTTTCGCCGGTCTGGTTGGGACAGTATCCGGTCTGGGACCTTCGCTGACTGCTGCGATGAAGCGGTATCCACGGCGGGCAAGTGTTTCGATGAATCGAGGCCTCTTCGGATTGTCTCCGAGCGCGCTTCGGACGTCTTTGATATGACTGCTCAGGACTGCAGGTTGGACGAAAGTGTCGGGCCATAAGGCTTCGATCAGTTCGTTATGTGTAACCAGTCGGTGAGCGTGCTCCACCAGATACTGCAGAACGCTGAACGCCTTGGGTGCCAACAGAACGCGTTCGTACTCGCCCGTGTCATGGCTGCGCCATAGACATTGGTTGGCGGTGTCGAATCGAAATGGGGGGAACTCCTTCACCTCTGCACCCCCAGAGCTGATGCTGGTTCTTCGGTCCAAATCAACAGAACACTAGCATCTGCCCACGCAAGCTCTCTTGTTTCAGACTCTTAGGATAGCGCAAAGGACACACTGGACAGAGTTTCTCCAGAAAAACACCAACGTTCGTTCAAGATTTCGCCATGGCCCTTTCCATAGATTCGTTCTAGCGCGCCGCGAATGTTGAACGCGCGTAAGGGCCGCGAAACCAAGCCATCCCGGGCCGCACCTGGTTCGGTGTTCGCGGTACCTCGTTATCGACGACGAAAGGATTCGCTGACAAAGTAGACGAGCAGTTAAAGCTGTGGATGCCTCCAATGACGCAGCGGCAGGATCTTTGACAGAGTGCCGACATCCCGGGCATGCGCCCAGGATGTCGTCACCCTGCAGGAGTGGAACGACCAGCCCGCACTGCAACAGTTCTTGATTATTCAGTGAGTTATGGGGCCGCAAGGTCCGCTGTGATCTTGGCCCCTATCTTGCTTTCCACGGACATATCGCGTGACACGATGACGCCGCTGAAGAATCAGGCGCAGAACGGCGCGTTGCGCTTGGAGAGATTGGACGACCTACACCCGCTGTCTTCGAAGGGGCAAAAAGGAGAAACGATGGCTGCAATCAGTACGTTGAAGGAGCAATACATTCGCGAGGAAACCGACAGCCTCGGCGTAGTCCAAGTTCCTGGGGATAAGCTGTGGGGCGCCCAGACGCAACGCTCGCTTGAGCACTTCAGCATCGGACAGGATCTGATCCCGCGCGAGATGATTGCGGCATACGCCACTCTGAAAAAAGCCGCTGCGAATGCCAACTATGCGGGCAAACGCCTCGATGATCAGCGGCACCAGTTAATCGTTGCAGTCTGTGATGAAATCCTCGCCGGCGGCCATGCGGACATGTTTCCGTTGCACGTATGGATGACAGGCAGCGGCACACAATTCAACATGAACGTGAATGAGGTGATCTCCAACAGATGCTGCCAGCTGGCGGGTACGGAGGTCGGAAGTAAGGCACCAGTTCATCCCAACGACCACGTCAACATGTCGCAGTCCTCGAACGATTCTTTTCCCACCGCGATGAATATCGCGGCAGCAGTTAATGCGAAGCAGCGACTCATACCCGCGGTGAAGGCGTTGCGCGATGCGATTGCGGCGAAGGCCGACGAGTGGAAAAACGTCGTTAAGATCGGACGCACTCATATGCAGGACGCCACTCCACTCACGCTTGGGCAGGAGTGGTCAGGCTACGCTGGCATGCTTAGCGACGATCTTGAGCGTATCGAGGATGCATTGAAAGGCGTATACCGTCTTGCACTTGGAGGCACAGCGGTAGGAACCGGCATAAATGCTTCTCCTGAATTCGGCGACGCTGCCGCCGCGGAGATTGCCAAGCTTACAAG
>Ga0210401_10005322_pt1 | contig 13253 bp, 16 predicted proteins | sample IncBWH32MmetaG_FD_150866 | JGI IMG/M metagenome (GOLD analysis project Ga0210401, IMG submission 150866) | Forest soil microbial communities from Barre Woods Harvard Forest LTER site, Petersham, Massachusetts, United States - Inc-BW-H-32-M | ecosystem: Environmental > Terrestrial > Soil >... | reverse complement strand
ACGTGTTCTTCGCCTTTCCGTCATTCTGTCTGATGGAGCGGACATCGCTCGACGAGGATACGGGAACGTTTATTCTCGGTTTGTGTTCGCTACTGATCCTGGGAGCCGGCTTGGTGCGGGTGCGGTTGGCTGAAGCGAGAACGACGCGCGCAGTGACTCGGTGGCGATTGTCGGCGAGCAACAGCGAGGGCGGCGCGATCCACCCGACGATAAAGGCTTCAGTCGGAGCCCCCCCTCTGATTCTGGTCGGCATTCGGAAACCCAACGTAATGGTCTCCGATATGGCGGCAACCATCCTTAGTGACGACGAGCTACTGGCAGCGGTCCGGCACGAGTTAGGGCACATGCGGTCATGGGACAACCTAAAGAAGGCTCTAATCAGTGCGACTCCGTTTCCCGGAATGAGTAGCCTTGAGCGTGCGTGGCGCGAGGCGGCCGAACTGGCAGCGGATGACTCGGCGGTGAAGAATCGTCAGGAAGCGCTCGATTTGGCTGCAGCGTTGATCAAACTCTCCAGATTTTCTCAGCAGTGGGCCGAGCCTGCGCTTGCGACTGGGTTTGTCACCGGAACATCTTCGGTTGGCGTGCGCGTAGAGCGCCTGATCGACTGGCACGTAGCTAGTCGACGCCTACAACGCACATGGCCTTGGACTATTCTTGTACTGTTTACGATGATAGCCGGCATCGTCGGCAAATATGGAGTAGCCCTGGCCATTACCCACCGGCTGACTGAACTCCTCGTGCCGTAGAAGAACGCCCTTGAACGAATCGCCCGATGTTGCAGTTTGCGCTCAAGGTCACGTTTGCGGAAGAACCTCTATTTCCGACCCTTCGAGATAGTTCAAAACCCGATGGCCGCACGCGGCTCGCATTGTCTAAACGCGATGTATTTTATCGGGTTTAAAGTCATGGGCACTTACGACCAGCAGGAGGCATGGTCCCTACGCTGCTGCTCCGCCACGCTGCCACCATTCTTCGCAACGGGCCGCGCGCCTGTAGGCTCGTTCGATGATCGGCACTAGCCGTTCCGGCAGTTCGCTCTTCATCACGTATTCATCCACTAACCACAGGATTCGCTCTGGCATCTCGGAGTACGCTGAAAGCAGGATGATCGGTAGATTGGGAAACCGTTGCTTGACAAGGCAGGCTAGCGCTTCCGCGTCCATGCCTTCCTGTTTGTACTCCAGGAGAACCGCGACCGCGGACGTTTCCTCCAATATCTTTATCGCGGTGTAGCCGCTCGACGCGACCTTGACGCGATAACCATGAGATTCTAGAGTTGCTTTGCGAAGATCCAACACTTCTGGACGGTCATCGATGCACAACACAGTAGGGAAGTCCATTGCCACATTTCCACATTTCCTCTAAATAGTTACGGCTGCACTTAGCGCGCCGTTGCTCGACGTACATAACACACAAAGCACAACACGCCCGCCATGAACTGGCGAAGCATAGAAACGGCTCGACACAACATTAATTCACACATCAAGGCGCAACGGACCGTTGCGGGTGCTTCATCTTAAGTCAGCCCGTCGCAGTAGCGTATTTGGTATGATCGCGCGGCTCTAGATTCGGTTGCATTTCTCTGCCGCAGATGACTCTGGCCGCAGCCGAGTTCTTCGGCGCTCTTTTCTGCACGTGTTGCCCAAAGGCCTCCGTCCGCATCCGCCACTTTGGCCAGAGCACCACGTCACCTTGCAAGCCCTGGTGGATGCAGGCAAAAACGAAGTTCACGTCGTATCGCTCAAAATGGCGAGGAATAGGATGTAAATGCAAAGCGAATCCGAAATAAATAAGGACGGGAGAGTTATCTCGCGCCCTTATATTTCGTAACCTGTTTACTGTTGTCCGCTTGACGACTGGGTTGCGGCCGCTTCCCCGAACACCAGAGCTTGCTTGCCGCCCGCGAAGTCCACTTCATCCAGAGTCTTCACGTTGTTCACTGTGCGCATCGTGATTGCATTGGCGCGTAGGCTCGTGCCCTGCCCGAGCTTCGCCGGAACCGTGGCCACAACGTTCTTGCTCTTCAGGATCTTAACCTGCACATCCGGGCCGTTGCCATCCCACTGCAGCGTGTAGTCGCCCGGCTTTAGGTCGGTCGTGCCTACCTGCACTGAATCCGAGAGCGTAATCCGCGTCTCATTTTTATCCTTCGCGAAAGCGTTCAGGGACAGGCCGGAGGCCAGAACCGCTACGATAGCAATGTACTTGCCAGTCTTCATGAATATCTGTCTCCTTAATAATAGTTTTCTTTGTTACGTAGTTTAGGCACACGTCCACTCGCGCATACGAGCGGTGACATTGTCAAATCGGGCTCTGCTACGTGTTAGACGCGTGGCCTGCCGCAAAGATTCGTTAAAGTCTCGCTAATCCGGAGCAGCTATTCTTAGATCGGGCCCCACTCCCAAATTGAGCACACGCTTCCGCGGCAGAAGCCTCCCGTCGCGGGTCGCTGGCAGGCGCCTGGGGCAGGTTGAAAGTGCAGAAACTAGCCTGGGATCGAGAATGCGGTGTCGAGAGGCTTCGGCTTCGGAAGAATTGGAGAACCCAGCTCCGTCTCTGGCGCGGATTCTCCAACCCTCATGTGGTGTCACGCTGGAGTAGCGTAGCCGATATGCCTTCGGGATGGCTTGCGCAACACAAAATCGGCAAGCTCCTCAGGCTTGTCCCATTCTTGGGTGTACCTGGCTCCCCAACTCAAAAAGGCAGCCATGAAGTCCTCATCTTCCAGATTGAGAAGCACGGTATAGAGCTTGTTTACTATCTCTTTCATCAGGCGCTTCATCTCTTCGTCGCTTATGCGGGATAGTTCACGCCACGGGATTTCACGGTCAGGCGTGACAGCCTTCACGTCGGAATAGTCTCCGGCCTGCGAGTACGCACCTTTGCCGCAATGCAATTCTTCGATAAAGCCGTTGCGCACGCACGCCAGCGCAAGCGCTATGGCAAAGTGTTCTGCGCTTTTTTTATCCATACCCGTAGCAGTACCAGAGGGATAATTTCATAACAAGCAGAGCGACGCCAGCGCGTTTTCCACAAATCCTGCGAGTACAATGAATGCATCATGAGCAGCCATAATGTTGAAGCCCTCTCTGTTCTGGAAACCTGTGCGCGCATCAAGCATCTTGGCTATGGTGAGTCCGCGCGCGTCCGGCTGTACGGCGAGGAATTTGAAGTACTTTCCGATCCATTTCCCGAAGCGGGCGGAATCGCCGTTAGGGTCAAAACGAAAAAAGATTCGAACATGCGCGTGTTGCGCCTTCCCTCGACGGTTCTGCAGAGCGTGAGAGGCCGGGGCGCTCGCGCAGCTTGACCCGAGCCAACGGCAGTATGGCAGTGACGGTGGAGATGTACCACACCGGCGATCCCGCTGTGCGCAGCGAAGTCGTTGCGGTGCTTGAGCATGTGTTCGCCGATCGGCCCGGAGAGTGGCGGGTCTCGATTATTGGGTCTCAGGCGAACGACCGGTGGGAGATGAAGATTACCGGCCCGAAGGGATTTGAGCGTTCGTATACGTTGGAAGGCAGTTCCGGGAACATCGGCCGGAAGTGATTCGGGTTTGTGGGGAAGATGATCTCCGCCACCAACCCTAGTCGCTGATACATTCTGTCATCGTCGAAAGTCATCCAGCATCGGACGCCGCGAAAACAGAACCCCGCGCGGCCCTTTGCGTTCCTCCCGCTTTTGAGAATCCACCGTTGCAGGTCTTTCCCAACCGCGCGACGAAAATATGTGCCGCGTCGAAGGGGCTGCAAGCCAGTCGTCAAGGCTGTGCCGTCTGCCGGATTCCTCAATCAGGGTCACTGTGCACCAGCGCTCGCCCATGGCCCTGTCTGCTACACACAGCGAGAGTCAAGCGGCCATCCGGAGAAGCACAACTGATGCGTCCGAAAAACGGGGGAGCGCTCTTCACATGGGAACCCGATGCCAACAGATTTCGCATCTCGACTAGGAGAGTAAATTCGCACCACCCTCTCAAAAAGCATTCATTAAGGCATTGTGGCGAGCTGCATCAGCTTCTTGGTCGGATACGCCAACGTAAGCCATTGTCGAATTAATTGAGCGATGCCCCAGGGCCCGCTGCACTTTCGCCAGATTCACATCCCGGCGAACCAAGTGCGTAGCGAGGGCATGTTTTAAGACGTGAGGATGGCTCTTGTGATCAGGCAAGCCTGCGTCACGAGCGATCTGACGGAATATCCGATAGAACTGTGTGCTGGTAAGATGGCTGCCTTTCTGTGACGTAAACAAGGCATCTCCGCAATCAGTAGGGCGAACGGCAAGCCATTCCTTCAGCGCTTTGACCTCGTCTAACAGCGGTATACCACGGTGCCTTTCTAGTTCCTGGATCGTGAACAGACTTCCCTTCAGCCGTTGGATGGACAACACACTGCCGCGCATATCTAGGTCGGTGGTCTTCAGTCCACAGGTTTCAGCGGCTCTGAGACCGTGACTGTAGGTCGTTAGGATCATGGTCCAATCACGGATAGATTTCGCCTTCGCCGTCCGCAGAACGGACAACAGCTCATCTTCGGTCAGAAAAGCAAAGCCCTTATTTCTTGCCACGAGTATCATTCTCTATCCGGGGGCGGTTCCAGTAAGGTGATTTACAAGCGGCACAGGCAATCGGCATTGGTGTCATCCATTTGTTGCCGTCCTGCACAGGCCTCGGAATCCAGGTATTGCCACACCGCTCACAGGTGCATTCGATGGCTTCGAATTTGACGGTCCGAATCATACTTACTAGCAACCTAAGTGTATACCAAGATATATAACGTGTCTAGTACCATAGAAGTTCTGTTATCAGTTACTTAGAGGGATACATTAGTATTCATACATTTTTAGCTAAAGGCAGGTTGATTTAAGCCAGTCCCACTGACCTCGAAGGACTTGGATGCGATTCAGAATGTACGGAAATAAACCTAATCTTACATTCTGCTCAGAGCAGCCGTGGCCGAAACGCTTTGATTGCGTCCTGAGGCTCAGAGGCCAGTCGACCTCATTCAAGAATCGAAAACCAGCCGGTGATTTAGTTTAAACGCCCAGATAGGGCGTGGGTGGTCAGGTTGTTCATTCGTCGGGTCTGGCCAGCGTGCCACCCACATCCACGGCTCCCACAAGTCTAACAATCCGACTTCGGCTGGCTGCGCAATACGTTCGCCTTGGAGTCGAGGTCATCCTTTCGGAACGGGCTGTTTTGAGACGCCGCTCGGGACACCAGAAATCTCTCACAACAGAAAATCCTCATGTGCGGGGCATGTGCCTATACTAAACAGACAGTAGAGCCCGGCTCGAAATTGGAGGATAAACTCAGTCGCCGGAAGAGGATTACAAAATGGCATCTACTAACATTTCCACTCCCTCACTCCAGTCACACATTGATACTGGGAACACTAATTCAAACCCGAGGTGGCGGGAGGCCGCACTAGCCGCCACTACACGTCTGGCCGGCCGTCAGGCAAGATTCACCTCATACGACGTTTTGCAAGAGCTTGCTAAAACGGACATCACGACCCACGATTTGCGTTCAATAGGCGGTGTTATGCAGGAGGCTCGTGATCTTGGACTCATTACAAGCATGGGCCTCGTTAGAAGAAATAACAAAAATACTCGTGGGGCAACCACGTTGTGGGAGTCAATATCTATCAGTCCACTCCAACAGCACACGCAAACAGCCAACCTAGCGAAGAGACCCAGCCTCAGTAAGCGTCGGTGCTGCTCCGCTTAGCTCTGATCTTCAGCCATCGGCCTGGTAGCTTACCTAGCGTATGGGCCAAGCCGATGGCGAAGCGACAACTTGACTGCAGATGACACAGCGAATGTGCTCTTGTATCGTAGTGTGCCTTCAATCTCGATGAATTTCATATCCTCATAGGAAAAGGTCATGACTCAATCCCAATCTTCACAATCAACGGGACAGTTGGTTTCCTACCGTCCTCAACAACAACATGCAGGAATGTTCCTCTCAGGCTTTGATTGGAGGCTCTACGGCACTGGTACATTTCGTCAGATGTCCAGAGATGATCATGAAGCCGAGATCTACCTCAACAGGTTTGTTCGACAGCTTGGTGATTCACTGCATTTTCATCAGAAGGAAATCGCTTATTACGGCGCTCTTGAGGATAGAACCCCTGGTTTAGGCGGGAGGCCTGTTCGGAAGCACTGGCACTTGCTTCTGGCCTGTCCTGACAACCCCTACCTGCTCTCGTCGAGCAAGCAGCTTTGGCAAGCGTCAAACGGATGGCTAAAGATCCAACCCTAGGATCGAGAGCAGTCGGCTGGCTATTACCTCAACAAGCTCATTGCAGATGGTGCGATGTCTTACGAACGTAATCTCGAAACCCTAACCTATTCAGGCCCCTCTGATCTGATCGAAGCCTGCAAAAACAACCCGGATGTGAAGGATGATTTGAAGGACAAAACGTTTGGCGAGTACCTCGTACATCGCTAATCGTGACCAGTCCTCAGGCTGCGTAGGCAGGGGGGCACAGTACGCTCTCGTCCACCGTCTCATTTCCGATGTCAAGCGACATAAACAGAACCTTCGTCGCCTCACCATAGCGAGGGCCCACGTATCCTTCTGCCCCACGCAACAGAATCGATGGCTTTGCATCCTGCTCGCACTCGCAGCAATATGTACATTCAAAGCCCACTATCGAAAGTGCTCTTTATTGTAGAATGCCCGCAGCTTATGAAGGTACTCATCGGAAGAAGGCATAAGTCGGAATCTCCTCTTATTCAAATACCGCAACGATTGCATTCGATAGGCCGCTGGAGTGGTCAGCAAGGGCTCCCGATCAAGCTCTCCCGAGAGCTCTCCCCCTGTTCTCAATTTCTACACGAACCAGAGAGTACCCCCCAGATAGGTCCGCCACCTGCGAATAATCAGCAATGTCGCCGAAGGTCAATCTCGAAAAGTGCATAAGATCAGCGAGCCGCTTATCTGGGCGAAATGCCGTGGCGGTTTGATATCAGGAAAAACCCGTTTTTGTTCCACGATACAATGCTGAAACTCATTCATTCTGACAACCTCGAATACAAGGAACCGACTAAGGCTGCGTGAGCCTCAGAGATTGCAAAACGGGTTTCCCTTCATCACAAAGATTGACTGAGGTACGCGTGACAGTTTGCCAGCGTTTTCTTCTGAGAGGACTCCCACACCTGTAACTGTAAAGACAGCATCGTCGTCAGAAGTTAAGCCCCAATCTATTTCCTGCCCCGCTCCTATCGGGCTTTGCGGGGCCAATAAGACCAAGGCAGTGTTAGGACTTCCCGACTCTCGGAGCTGCTTTTGAGCGAAATGCGGCATTTGTGGGTCTTCCAGACATCGATTTGCTAATCGTTCGGCGGCAACGTAGTCTCGCGCTTTGAACCACAGGGCAACGGCGCTTACGGCGGTTATGCCACGAGTGCGGAGTTTTTCCTGGGGTAGAGCATCGAGTGCGGCTGACTCCTCCGTCGCCGCCCGTGCGAAAAGATCTTGGGCACGTACGATGTCACCTGTTCGATTTGTTGCGTCGGCCTCGATTGCTAGCCGTTCGCTCAGCGAATGGTGGTCATCCCAGCTCACGATTCCTCCCGTACGTCCTCCACGATCAGCAACTTTGCGGAGAAGCCAATGACGCCTGCGAGCGCGGGTAAGCTGCTATCACCCCGCTGCGCCTGTGCCACCTTTTCGGTGAGCCTTCTACGAACGTCCGGATAATCACCGGCACTAACGCCAGACACTTCGAGGCGGAGGCAGTCTTCGAGGTCGGTTTGCCCTGAACCTGGTGGCCCAACATAGTAGTCAGAATCCGATGATGACAGACCCTGGAACGAAGAATCTTCCAGCCGTTACGGAAAACAAAAAGCGCGGCATTCGTCCTCCGTCCATCCTAGTGAACGACGGCGACTGGGAAGCTTTTGACGCTATGTGCTTTGCTCAAGCCACGCTGCAAGAAATCGCTCTCTTCTATCGTGTCTCGACTCGCACTATTGAGCGTGCGGTGCGTCGCGTCCACAAAACCACGTTTGTCGCGTACTACTCGCAAAAGCGTATGGCTGGGAATGTTTCGCTGCGTCGCAAGCAGATAGAGCTTGCAATCGGCGGCAACGTGACCATGCTGATCTGGCTTGGCAAGCAGTACCTCGGTCAAGCAGATAAGCAGACCGTCTCAGGCGAATTCCATCACGAGCACGACCATGAAGTCCGCTATGACTCCCTCGGAGACGACGAACTCAGAAAAGAACTTGAATCAGTGCAGCGAGAGCTTGCCGATACCCAGAAAGCCATCGACGCCGCGCTCGATGGCCACAGCCTCGAAGAAGCTACTGGTCAAAATTCGGGAATCGACAGCTCTCGCGACGGAACTCGGGGCGCGGGAAATGATGCGGATGCAGATGGCCATTACACTCACTGAGAATCACCCGTGTAACGACGATTTTAGCCACCTAACCGTGTTCTTGTCTCACGATCTGCACAGCGGCTTCCCTTCCTTACGCTCGCGGCGATACAAAGTCAAGCTTCACCACTAAGTGGTAGTGGGTATTTATAACTACCCACTACCCACTAAGTGGTACTGTCCTAATTTCAATTTCTAGCGGAAGCGGCGCTAGGACAATAGCTGGCAATCCACGGTTGGCCGGGAACAACTCGATGGTTAGGTCTTTTTGGTACGTAGGTGGCGAACTGACCGGGTGCGGAAAGTCTGAGAACAGGCCATGGGCCGTGGCATACTTGAAGCATCATCCTCTGGGTAGGATGGACGGAAAGGGTAGCCTAAATGCAGGAAAATCGCACCCGCTGGATGCAACTCGCCGAACTGGCTGCCCAATGAACAAGACCCCAAGAAACTGATGGAACTTGTCCGCGAGATCAATGAGCTTTTGGACAAGAAGCCGAAGCGGCTGGACGACTTGCCAAAGCCAAATTCAAAGTAGGCCGTCAGCCAGCGCTTTGTCGATATCAAGGTCTCTTGCCTGTGGCATTAGCTTTGATCCTTGGCTTTGGCAGAAGGATTCGCCTAACCGGTAGTGGCATCTTGCGGCCCATGACTTCGCGCAAATATGCGTTCGATGGTTGTCTCTTTGCGGCGGTCCACGAGCGTGTGTCTTTGCCGTCCCTCTGCGTTGGTGTGTGCAAGGACGTTAGGACTTTGTTGCCAAGAAACGCAATCGGGCGAACGCTGTAGGGAAACCTGTAAAATAGCTACTGAACCGGAACTCCGGCGTGGGGTTGCGCTATGAAAAAACTCATAGCATATCTAGTGCAAGAGTCCCGGAGCCAGTAGTGCAGACGGGGACGGGATCAGAACATCCCTGACAACGCTAGGGCAATTTTCCGCTTGCCGTTGGTGCGCGTTACTCATGAGCCAATCCCATCTCTGATGCATCTAACAGCGATCCTGCTAGGGCATCCGACAGGGCCGTAGAGGCCCAGACCTACTGGCAATCGTTGTCGTGGTTGGGGGTAGTTTTCCGTCCGCGTTAAGGGGCTGGCAGTGGATTCTGCTGGCCCTCAAATTTTCGCTCGTGCCTCTTATGCAGAAGCAAGTGTTCGCGAAGATTCCAGGCCCACAGCCGATCAGTCATGGCCAAGAAGCTCTTGCCGCATGCTGGACAACGCCTCGGTTGTTTGCTCATGCAGCAATTATCTCGCCACTCTCCGCTAATGCAAGTGCTAAATTAGGACACTACCCACTAAGTGAAATCCGACCTAGGCACTTAACATTTCGCGCCGACTTCTATTCTTCACGGTCGAGCGGTTTCCCGTCCGGCCCCACCTCGACTTCCGACTTCTTGCCGCCCGTCAGAACTTGAGCCTCATAGGCCACCAGTTTGTTATGCTTGGTGAGCGAGTCCACCTTTGTGAGCTTTCCACTGCCGGCTTTGCTCTGTAGACCCTCCTTCACCGCCGCAGGCAACGAGTCGATGGCGACTTGCTCTTCCACCTCGACGATTGCACCGTCAGCATCCATCAGCACATCTTTGCTGTGGCCATCGACTAGTAGCTCAGCCTCGTAATAAATCTGCCCCTTCTCTTCCTCTTGTGACAACCCGCGAATCGTCGCCATCTGACTTTGCGCCGCCACTGTCTTTTCCACGGCTGGCGGAAGATCGGAGCGTTTGATTTTCTTTTCCTGTGCCCCAGCGTTCACCTTACCCAGCGTACTCAACGCGAGAGCAAGAACGCAGCAACGCGAAACCTTCATGGATTTTCCCTCCTGAACAACCGGATCACGACGCGATTCGGGCCCGCATTTATACTTGCACCTGCGCTTCCACCGTCGTGCTACCGCATTGATCATCACGCCCGTAACCTTAATAGAACCTGAAGGATACAAAAGAACGAACCATAACCTATTGCTTTGCTCCTCTCCGGAACGCGGCATCGACTGCCTTCGGTGGCAGCACAGCGGTAGAATACCGACATGCCGAAATACTACGGAGTGACCTGCAAGACCAAGGGCTGCGGAACCACGTTGGCTTTGGGTACGTATGAGCCGGGCACTCGGACTGAGGCGATGTTCTATGCGGCCCCGCTCGAACCACTTCGCTGCCCAGTGTGCAAGAACGAAGCGCAGTACGAATCTGAGGCAATCTTTCATTTTGAGGCAGCGGACGACGTACCACTAATCCAGGTTCGACCCAAAGCCGTGTAGCGTAAATCCGAAGGCGACATACAACTAGAGTAGCGGCTCGGCAGCTTATTGTGCTCTACTGATCCGCCCCAGACCGATACCGATGATGAAAGTGACTACTCCTTCCAAAGCTCCGATCCAAGTCATTTCGAATCCACTGACCCACCATGACCGAATGGTGATGAGAGATTTCGCAGATCCAACGGCGAAGTGCGCTATCAGCGAAACAATCGCCGCGACAACGACTGCCGGAATCCCGGTCATAAAGAAAAAGGGAACGATTGGGATGAATGCCCCTACTGCCGTCGAGAGCGCCCCGGAAACCGCAGAGACCAACGGCTTACTCAGCCCGTCTTCGGTGGTGTTCAGTCGCTCTCGTGCGAGCTCCCTGACAAGTTGGCTTTTGTCCTTCGCAAGGTGTTGGACGAAGCGCACAGCATCAGCTTCCGGTAAACCGCGAATTTGGTAACTCAGAGATAGCACTTCTCGGGCTTCGGCTTCGTTACCTTCCACTGCCTCTCTTTCTCGGGCAAACTCCGCTTCGTAAATCTCTCGTTCGCTCTTTGCCGCGAGATAAGCGCCGGACCCCATCGATAAAGCGCTCGCCACCATGCCCGCAAGACCAGCGATGAGCACAAAGCGGCTGTTACCAAGGGTCGCCCCGGAGACGCCGGACACAATGCCGAAGATCGAACCAAGGCCATCGTTCACGCCGTAAATCGCATCTCCTACCCAGCCCGCTGCATGCGTATATCCCTTGTCACGCGCTGCAACCAAATCATCGAGCGCTGCCTGAACCTGCTGAGGAGGTAGGGGTGGAAGAGTCCCGCGCATCCGTATCAGCGCCCCAAGCGTTTGATAATGCTCGCGTTCATCAGCGATGACCTCCTGCAAGATCGCAACGCTGGACTGGTCACCCAGTAACTTGAGCTGTTTACCGTACTTTGCTATGTCCCGCCCCTCGTCAATCTCTAGACGGCGAAGTGCGAGGTCAGCGCCGCCAATTCGATTCGCCAATGAATCAGCATGACCTGACAAGTTTCCTGTGTAGTCGGGCTCTGGGCCGCCGAGCTCACGAATACGTCCAGCCCACCGATCGGCATGATGTTTTTCTGCGGTTGCCAAGCCCCGCAATGCGTTTCGCCGATGCGGATCCGTCTCTTTCTTAGCGAGTGTGCTATAGGTATAAAAACCCTCCATTTCTGCTTGCCAGTTCGCTGCCAAGGCACCCAAGAGCTTCGTGGTTTCAAGATCCGTCATTGGTTGATTGGATGTAGACAGGCTCAAGATCGATCCTAGTGTGGCTGCGTTGTTCCTTCCCTTATGCAAACTCAACGAATCGCAACTGTTGTAACAGTGCGCCGTGAAAGGCGTTGGACTTCAGCGGGTGCAACTCCCGCCCGGGAACTGGTTCGCTCCACCGAAGCGGCAGCGGAGGCAACGAAGCGGTCGGAGCTTTCGATAGCCGCGATCTTTCGAGCGAAGGTCAGCCGCGCTATCTCGGGCTTCATTCCCTTGGCCAGCAACGCCACATAGAAATCGCGGAGCGGACCCACACCACAGCTGGCTCGGGTCGCGGCTCCCTTGAAGATCTCTTTCATTTCGTGGTTGTGATTCTGATTGAGACCACGAATCTGCTGCGGTTTTTTAGAACGCTGCAATTGTCCGCCCACATAGCGGCACTGCGCACTGTCGTGGGTCTCAATCCCTAGACCACTGTAGGTCCACAATTGCCGCTTGCTGCGGAACCGGTGCGGGGTTTGCATCAGCGCGATCAAGCCAGCGGCTCGAATCGGACCGATGCAGGGAATCTGACGGAGTAGTTTCGCAGCTTTGTGTTTCCGGCTCTCCGCCAATAACTCAGGGCGCAGAGTTCGTCGCAATCCCTGCAATCCATCCAACTGTTGATAGAGTAGCTCGGCACGCAGGCGCACGCCGGCATGCTCAATCTTCTGTAGCCACTCTTCCCGATAACACGGAGCATACACCTGGCTATCTGCACAAGGGATGCTCCAGCCGCGATCCAGAGCTTTGATCCGATTCACAACTCGGTTCAGATCTTGGCTGATGGCCTGATAACTGCGCCCCAGCTCGCGCAGCGTTCGCAGTCCATGTTCCCCGTCATAGACCGGCCGCAGCATTCCCGTGCGTAACAAGTCGGCCAGCTTGCGCGCATCCACCTTGTCGCTCTTGTTGCCTTCCTTTAATAAGGCATTGCGCCGCGGATCGCAGACCAGCACTCGCGTCCCCTGGGACTGCAGCAGATCGTAGAGCCACGCCGCCCACGTTCCTTCTTCCCAGGTGCCATGCAACTCGCCCCGCAGACCGTGGATGAACTGCAGAATGCTGCTGGCTTTGGTTTCGACAATCGACTCCATGACCAGCTTGCCACTTCTATTGAGGACAGCGATTACCACCGCTTCGGCAGCATTGTCCCAGATTTGAGCAGGTCATGCCACGAGGTTGGTCCCTCGCTGCCGGCGACATAATTGGGAAAGTCGGGCGCCGGTAGTTGGGCCCACGCTTCTTCAATCGGCGTAATGATGCGCCACTCCGCCTCCACTTCGTCTCGGCGAGTAAATAGCGTCGCATCGCCACGCATCGAGTCGAGCAGCAGGGTTTCGTAGGCAA
>Ga0210401_10005317_pt1 | contig 13266 bp, 10 predicted proteins | sample IncBWH32MmetaG_FD_150866 | JGI IMG/M metagenome (GOLD analysis project Ga0210401, IMG submission 150866) | Forest soil microbial communities from Barre Woods Harvard Forest LTER site, Petersham, Massachusetts, United States - Inc-BW-H-32-M | ecosystem: Environmental > Terrestrial > Soil >... | reverse complement strand
AAAAGCGAAGCCGTCGTGTGCGGAAATCCACCGTTTTCCGAACGATCAGTCCAACCCTGCCTTTCGCTTTGATTCCGACACTTCAGCGTCTCGGTCCAGTGGACAATTTCCGTACAGGTCTCATTTCTATTAAGCCGACGATGACCGGGGCACTTGTGACCACCAGCGCATCGTAGAACGTCTTATCGGAAACAATGTGCAAGATCCACGATCATCCGTCGCCAGTTCAATCTGGTCCTTGTGCATATCCAGCACCGACTGCATCGCGTCGCGCAGGTCCAGCGCCGCGAAGGAGCGTCTTCTAAACAAAGGGCGAACCCAGGGGCTGCCACGGTTGATTCGGAGGTGTCTGTACTATAATCCAGCGATGATGAAATCACTGCTCGCGCTCACTGTGGTGTTGGCGGCAATTGCTACCATCCCAACATTCGGGGCGAATCGTCCCGTTATCAACAGCGTCACTGTGGACACTACCCTACAGCAGCTCAATATTAGTGGTGTGAACCTGATAGGAAATAAACCGACCACTGTTTTGTTCAACGACGACACCTTGCAATTGGAGAGCGTGTCATCGACCCTAGTGGTAGCAAAGCTCTCGCCCTTTCCCCCCGCAGGTAGTTACCTGCTCGCGCTATCAACCGGCAATGGTTCTTCGGATTTCGACACTTTCAAGTCACGATTGGGGCTGCGGGGCCGCCGGGACCTGCCGGACCTGGTGCCACGAGTGTTTTGGACGCCAACGACAACGTGCTCGGCACCCTGATCGGGTTAGCGCCTACTGCGCCTTCGAATGGCATGCCAAATGGCGTGGTTGTTTACAAGAATGGCTACTTTATAACTCTTGAATTCAGTGGGAAGTTCCCGATAGGAGTTTTCACCGGCGACCTCGTCCTCCGGATACTTTGGACCAGCACTACCTGCTCAGGCAACGGTTATCTCTGGGACAACAACGGGCATGGCGGCATTGTAATGGGCACGAAGATTGTGATCTACTCGGGTCAGACGAACTCGTTGTACGTGCCATCAGGAGCGGGCGCAAGTGCTACTTCCACATTGGCCCCAGGCTTTCAGTCCCTTGAGTTTACGGGTGCAGTAGATGGCTCCAGTTCTTGCCAACCCAACTCGGGTCTTATATCGTCTGGAAGTGGCTGGTTGTTGTCACCAATCAACGCCTCTACAGCACTCGGCTGGAGCGTTAGCGGCAATCCTCTCGGTGTCGCAGGACCGATCAAGTTTCAGTAGACCTCGGAAAAGCTTCTGCTCGAAATAAGCTGTAGCCGAGCTTCGACGAAATCGAATGGACAGTGCTTGTTTATAAAGCACACCATGCCGCGCTCGATGAAGAGCGCTGCTTGTACGGCTGCGATGGACGCTGGCATCAGCGATCATGTCCGGAGTTCTGCGGAGCTGCTGGAGACCGCGTGATCGTGCTTGATTCATTTCCGCTCTGGTCAAAGCGCACCAAATCCGATACTGCCCACTCCTGGGCCATTCTGTCAATTAGATCAGGGGATCTACCACAGTGGCTTTTCCCACAGTAAACACTTCAAACCGAATGCATGAAACCATGTCTTCCCATCGCGACTTACGTCAATATCCTGATTATCCAGTTCCTGCCATCGTTGGCCATCGGCCCTCGTTATGATTGATGTGAAGCTATGGTCGTTTCTGCGAAGGTACTTGAACGCTGGTGCTTTACGAGCGCGGTCCTGATCTGTTCTTTTACGACGTGTCAAGCCACGGCCATCATTGCTGTCATTTTGAGCGACAAGCTTTATGTAGCGGCTGATGCAAGAGTCAGCACTGAAGTTCCTGGAGAATACAGGAGCCGATGCAAGATCGTTCGTGGCAGTGATACTTGCTTCGTTTCCGTGTCTGCGGTCGCTCGCTATCTTCCCACTGAGTTCGATGCTTTCTTGTTGAGCACTCCCGCTTGCACCGCCAAGTCTATCGAGGAAGGATTGAAGGAAACAGGATCGCGGGTTAAGACGGAGTTCAAACGGGCCTATGCAGATGCTCTGAAAAATCACCTCGATGCGGGGGCTGCGCTTATGAGAGAGCGCGGTGTAGAAATTGTTGTCTCCGCGATGGAAGATAGACCAGTTGTGTACATCCAGGACATTTGGCTGGACGATAGGAAGGGCAGCGGAGATCCTCGTAGGTACACTCTCAAACCGGATGTCACGAATTGGGTGTTGCTTTCCGGTATAACCGGAGAGATTGAAAACGCAATGAATACTATGCCCAGATTCCGAGTGCCCGAGGATCTGCTGACTGTGCTGGAAAGACAGAGCAGAGTTGAGGCCACGGTCGGACCTCCTTATTCCATCCTGGAAATTACCAAGGCAGGTCACCATTGGCTGAGTCCAGGTGCCTGCCCAAGCGACTAAGCATACGGTAAGCGAATTTATCATCTCAACGCACATTCCAGGAAAGAGCTTAGGCAGCTTGGAGGCACGCAATCTTGAAGCGAGGCCCAAACCCACGTTTGTCCACCACGACACCTCAAATCATCTACAAGAATCGACCAACGTCGAGACCGGAACGTTAAGCTGTCGAGCGATTGCCCGCCAACTTTGTCCCGATTCACGAAGGCGTGCAACTTCATCTCGGCGGAACACCCGCTTAGGTCTGCCCAGCTTCTTCCCCTTTGCACGGGCTGCCCGGACACCGCTCACGGTCCGCTCCCGAATCATCTCGCGCTCGAATTCAGCAAACGCACCAAAAATATGCAGCATGAATCGAGACATCGGATTCGATTCGTCCGTGTCGATGTTTTGAGTGATAGCGACGAACCGGACGCCCATGGAAGCCAGTTCCTGCACGCTTTGGAGGCTTTGTATGAGGCTGCGGCCCCAGCGGTCGAGCTTCCAGACCAGGACGGCGTCGAAACGGCGCTGGCGGGCGTCTTTCATGAGCCGGTCCAGTTGCGGACGGCTGGCCTTCGCGCCGCTCCACCCGGTGTCAACGTACTCGCCTGTAATCGTCCACCTACGATGCTGGCAATAATCCCGCAGCTCGCGGAGTTGCATCTCGCAGTTTTGATCAGCAGTGCTAACACGGGCGTAGATCACGGCTCTCACAATTCCATTTTACCGCGTTTTGCTATATAACGTACGGTATGTTATATAACATTCAATGGGCCGCAAACCGCAAGGGCTGGGAAGGCAAGGTGAGCCGAAGAGGATTCGAGATTATCCCAAGCTTTTGGTCACCGTCAGGCCACGCATCAAGGCCATTTTGGACCGTGTAGCGATACAGGAAGACAGACCGAAATGGAAGATTGTCGAGGATGCCATTAAGCTTTACGAGCAGAGCACCGGCCAGAAGCGTCGCCCTGCTTCCAAGCGCATTTTGTGAACATCTAGGATGTCCCGGAAGATCGTCAGAAATGGAGTTCCACCGTCAATGCAGACACGAGGCCGTTGATAAAACGAAACATGCGTAGGACCCGGTTTCTTGACGTTTACAGCCGCAAGGCGCGGTCGGAGGCCGAAATCGAAGGAATAGGACTCTAAATAGAGACAAGCAGCGAAACGAACTTTGATTCCACTTGTGGTCACCAGCCACGCCTGTCAATCTTCCACGCCTTTGAATAGGTCTACAATCCGAACATCCAGCGTTTGGGCCACCAGGTGCAAGCTGGCGAGCGTAATGTTCATCCTCCCGTTTTCGAATGCACCCACCTGTGCTCGATGCAGGCCAGCCTTGTCAGCGAACTCATCCTGCGTTAATCCGCGCTTAAGGCGTAGCTCCCGAATTCGCGCACCGAGCCGCCGCTGAATCTTCTCCCGTTGCAACAACAGCAGTTTGGCGGTATTCTGCTTAAACGCATACTACTTATACGTAGAGGCATCAACGTTCAAACCTTGCATCGCTGTATCGCTTCTTCTAAACTTGATGCACTGAAGGATAATCAGCGCGTGTTCAGATTGATTGTGGCTTGTTCCGGTGTCTTGTTGTTAAATTCCGCATCGTTAGCGGCGGAAACCGTGACCGTCAGGAGCGGAAATGGGGCCGTTGGTGGAACGGACCGGGCAGTAACTTTCCTGCTCGGGCCTGCCACAGGTCCATTCAATCACACCTTTACATCAGCAGATTTCACAAGTGCTCAAAGCGGCCCAGCCGCATTCATCCTCAGTCAGACTCCTTACTGGATTTCGGGTTTGCCCAGCGATCCATCGGCCCACTGGATCGGCACTAATCCTGGGGGCGTGTCCGAGGGCAACACCGCACTGTATGCCATCCCTTTCCAGATCTCTAGCTCCTTTAGCTCCGCCACTATGACCGTCAACTACGCAGTCGATGATGCGGTCGGCGACACCGTCATTAATAACGGCCCTAATACCGGCGTATATCTGAACGGATCAGCCGCGTGCGGCGGTTCGTTCGCTATAGGCTTCAGCCAGCAACATTCGGCGAGCTGTGGCGACGTGAGTTCCCTCGTGCACGTCGGAACAAATTGGCTTTACATTGAGGATGGCAATGTCGAGGGTGCCGCTGGCTTGGTGTTCTCGGCAACGATCACAACTACTCCCTCGACCACCATGCCGCCGCCGACCGACTTCACATACGTGCCGATTCCAGGAACCAACAGCATCCAAACGAACCTGATGAACACGTTTCCGACGGGGACATTCATCGCCAACAATGCGCTTGCGACGCCCTTTAGCATATCCTCGGCACTGAGTAATTGCGGGCCGTCTGGCGCTGCTCCCTGTAACTACTATGACGGATTTGGATCTTCCGGCAGCGGGTTAAGCATCACGCTCAATGTCTCCGTCGCAAGCCCCACAGATGTTTACACGCTGATGAACGCCTATAGCCCCGCCGCCGGAGAGCAGCTGGCCATTATCACGTTCCTGGGAACCGGGGGCACACGCTTGACCTTTGCCCTCATCGGCGGGAAGGACATCCGCGATTATTATGTGGACGGGTTTGCCAATACCCTTAACAATGGCGTCTCCGGCGTTGAAGCGGTCAATGCATTCACCTGCACGGTTCCTTCCACGTGCCAGGTCCGCTCAGGGGCAGGTGACGCAGGCACTTATCACATCGATGAGCAGCATTTCTCGCTTGGGATTGCATTCGCGGGACAAACACTCACGCAAATCGTGTTCACCGACACCTATAACGTCTCAAACCCCATCCTGCTGGGCGTCACTGTAGGCGCTCCCTCTCTGACACCTGCTCCGCAACCATCGATTACAAATCTCTCACCGCCATCAGCCCAAGCAGGATCAGGTCCGCTGCCGCTCACCATAAACGGCACCGGCTTCATTCCCGTTTCATCGGTCACTTTCAACAGCGCCTCTCATGCCGTGACGTTCGTGAGTGGTAACCAACTCGCCATCGTTCTGAGCGCATCTGACCTAGCCGTACCAGGCGCTTTCGCGGTATCGGTGACTAATCCATCGCCTGGCGGGGGCAATTCGAACAGCATCAATTTCACCGTATCTGTGGCGGTGCCTACGATCACATCGGTCACCAATTCCGCTACAGAGTTAACAGGGTCTATTTCTCCCGGCGAGATCGTTTCGATTTATGGAACGGACCTGGGGCCAGCGAATCCTTTGACGCTTGAACTGGACGCTAACGGAAACGCAGCAACATCACTCGGCGGCGTGCAAGTATTCTTTAGCGGCACTGCCGCGCCACTTGCATACGTCAGCAGCTCGCAGATCAACGCTGTGGTTCCGTATGAGATCGACGGCATTCTTAATCCAACCCTGTACGTCAGTTATGCGGATCAAACATCAAACAGCATTACACTGACATCCGCGCCGAGCGTTCCAGGTTTGTTCACTCAAAATGGATCAGGATCTGGACCCGGAGCGATTCTCAACGGGGATGGCACCCTCAACTCAACAAAGAATCCGGCAGCAATCGGCAGCTACATCATGCTGTACCTCACTGGAGAAGGGCAAACTGCACCGCCCGGAGTGACAGGAAAAGTCACGACAGTGTCGCCGACTCCACCACTCACGCCGCAACCGCTCCTGCCAGTGACAGTCTCGATTGGGGGCCAAACGGCGAACGTCGCATTCTACGGCGAAGCACCAGGATTAGTGTCGGGCGTGCTTCAGATCAACGCGCAGATTCCGCCCAACGCTGCATCGGGCAACGTCCAAGCACAAGTAGTAATTGGTGACGCAACATCAAACATAGTCACCGTCGCCGTCGCACTTCCTCCAAATCCTTCGCCTTCGATAACAGGACTCTCACCAAGTTCGGCCCAAGCTGGTTCTGGTCCATTGACGCTCACGATCAATGGGAGCGGCTTCATTCCCGCCTCCTCCGTCCCATTCAGGGGAACCTTGCATTCAGTTTCATTCGTTAATGGCAATCAACTGGCAATCGCGTTGAGCGTCTCTGATCTCGCTACCGCCGGAACTTTTCCAGTCGTTGTAACCAATCCCCAGCCAGGTGGAGGAAGTTCCAATACCCTCAGTTTTGCGGTCACTGCTGCTCCGAATCCCCAGCCTTCGATTACCGGTCTTTCACCGAGTTCAGCCCAGGCCGGATCTGGCCCGCTAACGTTAACGATCAATGGCAGTGGCTTCTTTACTGCATCGACCGTAGTGTTCAATTCTGTTTCGCACGCATCTACATTCGTCAACAGCAGCCAACTGACCATAACGCTCAGTTCTGCTGATCTTGCATCGGCAGGCAGCTTCGCCGTACTTGTGACCAATCCGCCACCAGGCGGTGGAACCTCGAATCCGTTCAGTTTTACGCTCACCACCCCAGTTCAACCGGGATTGACCGGTGCATGGCAGGGTAGTTGGTCATCAAGTGAGTATGCCGTAGGTGGCGCACTTGCAGCCAATTTGAATCAATCGGGAGCCATTCTGACGGGTACGATCACGTTCTTCGGATCTTCATGCTTTAGCGGCGGAAGCCTATCCGGGACGGTCAATGGAAACACGGTGTCTGCGACCATCGATGTTGGAGGCGGCCAAACGATTTCCATAAGTGCGGCCGCGAATGTAGCTGGCACGTCCGTGAGCGGCAACTACGTCTTGCGTGGGGGTAGCTGCGCCCTCGGTGGAGACAGCGGGGTTTTTTCGCTGACGCTCGGCGCTCCTCCTCAGAACGCATTGACCGGCAGCTGGGCGGGTACATGGGTTTCTGGCGAATACCTTGTCTTGTTCGGTAAGCTTTCGGCAAATTTGTCCCAAAGTGGCAGCAACATCACTGGAACGGCCTCCTTCACAGGTTCTGCTTGTTTTTCTAGTGGGAGCATCATCGGAACAATCACGGGAAACACCCTTTCGGGCAGCATCGCGCTTGGCGGTAGTCAGACACTCTCCATCACAGCGATTGTGAATGCCGCCGCTACGTCCATCAACGGAAACTACACTTTGCGTGGTGGTAGTTGTGCTCCCAATGGCGATGCTGGAATTTTCTTACTCACCAAGTCACAATAGATCTCCCTCAGCCAAAGACCGTGTCGGGCGCATCAAGCCTGCTATCGCGCTGGAATTGGTTGCATGCCTGCCTGACTCTTGATCAATCGCGAGCGGGCTTAAATTCGACCGCCCCGCAACCGGGATAGGCGAAGTAGACGCGCCGAATTCTAATGTCTGCATAAGTCCGACGTCCCCAGTTCGAACGGGGCCATGGTCTGTTCGGGTTATTGGCTGTGCAAAGAGCAATCAGTGTATTCAGAGAAAGATCTGTATGTGTGCGAATGACAATCGCACGATGAAGCGGGCCGCGGAAGAGCGCCTAGGCGACGGTCGTCTCGGCCACTTCCTTCTCCAGCCGAGCCGGATTCCACAAGTCCTCAGCAAGGCGCCGGTACAGCTGTTGCCGGGCGTCGAGGTCGGTCTTCTTGAACTCGGCATGAGCGTGGAAGGGCAGTGACTTTTCCTTTGTAAAACGCAGGAAGCCCGGACTGCGCTCGTAGGCGAGTTCGTGAAGGCTTTGAGCAAGCAGGTTCTGCTTTAGGTAGTGCTCGCGTTTTTCGGGGTAGGGCAGGTCTCCGTAACTCGCATTGAAGCTCTTGGGCAATAGCAGAAGCCCTCCGATCCGGTTTCGGTATTCCTGAAAATCCGCCTGCTGGCTGAATTCGTCCTCATGGCGTTCGGGATGGCTGGCCCAGATGTGCTCGATCTCGTAGCCGTTCTTCCCTTTTCGCTGAATGTATTCCGCATACCGGGACGCCATGCCAGAGCTTGTTTCGACGTAATCGGTGAGCCGGGCTAGTAGACGGTGGATCTGTCGGCCGTTCATCGCGTTTAGACGGAAGCGGTCAGTTGAGGCGAAAGTCTCTGTGTCGCCCTGCAGCCGCTTCGAAAGTAGGTCTGCGACTACCGGAGCCGTCTTGCCGCGAATCTCACGCATGACGAGGAACATCGCGTATTGCATGGTTGAGTAATCGATGGCGCGCGAATTCCAGATTCGGCGTGCGATGAGAATATCGATATACGAGGCTGCAATCCGGAGCTTCTGGAGTAATTCTTTGTCGCTGTCCGTGATGCGAAGCGGGGCGAGCAGGACCGGATATTGCAGGGTGAAGTTGTTCTGGGCGTTGTAGTGGACGTATTCCAGACCCGCAGTCAGAACATCCGCGGCTTGCCGCAGCCGCTCATACTGCCGTGTGTAGAACGCACAATCCTTGTCGATAAACCGGGCAAAGTCGGAGCTGCCGTTTAATCCGAGTGCTGTTTCGTGGTCGCGAACCCACCGGTGAAACTCGGTGCCGATGAGGTCAAAGTCCTGAGGGGCAGCGCCGCCCTTGCGCTCGCGGATCGTTTCAGCGTACTGGCTGCGAAGCCATCCCTTTATGCCGTCAGCGTCTTCATCCTTTCCGAGTTCCTGAAGCTTTCCAATCTGACCTTTCCATACTTCACTGGCTTTCGTGCGCCGCTCGACATCCGTTATGTTAGCGAGCAGATAACCTTTCAGCATGTCGGTCGGAGTCAGCGACAGTCCCCGGTCGTTCATGGTCTCGAAGATCGTATAGGCATCTTCGTCCGAGAATGCGGTGATTTCGACGAGGTGAACATTTTCGATGAGCCAATCGGCGAAGTATGGTAAGGCTGCGCCGTTCAGTTCGTCCGGAAACTTTTCTTCGATGTCCTGATAGCGCGCTAGGATATTGGAAACTGATTCGGGCTGATCGTTGTCATCAATGGCTTCGCCGGCATAAAGCGCCTCCATGCACGTCGTCCGTTCCGGCACGTCGAGATTGAAGGAGCGTTTGCCGAATTTTTGCGAAAAGATCAACTCGGCGAGTTGACCCTTCTGTTCCAGATCGGCCAGGAGACGGTGAACGTAGATAAGGAGCAAGGAGAGGGTCGTGAGTCGCTGCTGACCGTCGATTATGAACTTCTTGGCGTCTCTCTCGCTGATAATGATGGAACCGAGGAAATAATGACCGTAGCTCTCGACTGCGGAACGTTCGTGTCCGGACTCGTAGCTCCCGAGAAATTTTTCCGCCAGGTCGTCGAGCAGTTCGGCGACGTGCTTCGTCTGCCACCTGTACTCGCGCTGATAATAATCAACGCCATACTTGGCGCCGCTCAGAAGCGAGCGGACGTTCTTGGCGGTGCCGAGGATTTCTCTCATGTATAACCTCTATGATAAGTCCGCTGACATGGACGCTGTATTTCCGAGACCCTACAACACTCGAACTGCTCAATAACGGCGTCTCGAAGGTTTCTGAAATCGGAAATCGGCCACGACCCGCGTCAGATCAAGACTCTACGCTTCGAGCTGGAGACGTTTGTAATGCGATGGCGAATACGCCCCATTCATCCTTAGTCAGACTCCTTACTGGATTTCTGGGTTGCCCAGCGATCCATCAGCCCACTAGATCGGCACTAATCCTAGCGCGGGCGTGTCCGAGGGCAACACCGCACTGTATGCCATCCCTTTCCAGATCGCTAGCTCCTTTAGCTCCGCCACTCTGACCGTCAACTACGCAGTCGATGACGCGAATCGTTACGCTTGCCGAGTTGCCCAATGATGAACTCCACCGCGGCCGGTCTTCTGCATTTGGCTGAGCGAGTGATGAAGCAGGCGGTCACGTCGGCCTGACGGGCACGAAATGTCTTTTGCCAGGGTACGGCGAGCATCCGGCCCATTGGATTTATAGGCTTCGTTTACAATCAGAGTTCATGCAGCGAAGCACACGACTGGGATCTCGCGAAAATCGACCAGCAGGTTACGTTGACTCTCTAAGGTCGAATATGCAATATATTAACCCAGATTTCTTCGAGGAAGAATGAGTAGTAATAAAATCAACCCCAAGGACCTTAGGCCGGGTCCTATTCGTCACCCGCGCCTGGCGCCGGCGCTTACCCTCCGCATAGAAGCCGTGCGTACGACTCTCGCCGAAGTGTGTCCGATCAGCCGTGAAGAATGGCTGGACGGTTTCCAACGGGACCAGCATCCAGAGCGTGAGATTATTTGGTGGGAGCGCGTAGCTTGCGGCTACACCGGCTTTACTGAAAAGGAAACGCTGTCCTCAAAACAAAAGCAGGCGGCTTTCAAGGTCATGTTTGGTTTGTTCAGCGGGCTGCAAGCGAAGGACATCGTAGCGGATGCAGCTGCTCTATCGGAGTCCCTCATAGACGAGCTTGTGGCGATCTGTTCACAGAACGCTCAGTGAAGTGTCGGCTCAGTTTGCTCTCTGAGCCACTCCCTCCCCTGCCCCGCTCGTCGCGGCTCTGAGACTAAGACGGTATTCCCCGACATCATCATCCATCAACGTGGAACTGATAGGGAAGTACGCCCAATCGCAGGAACATTGATGTTTCAAATACGCACGAACTTGAATGCGATTCGGGATATTTCCGAACGGCATTCCGCGTGGTGAACGGGCTTTGCCGGAATTCTCAATTTTACCCACCCCTGAATCGGTTTGCTGGTGAATCAATCCTGGTCTCGCACTGGAATTGGTGGCCAGTTCTTATCCGCCTTGAATAGATGTCCGGGCAACCCATGGAAATGGCGTTCTTGAATTTTGGCACGGCCTAGGACTGTTCGCCAAGACTGGGTGCGGCACAGGCTGTTGCATCTTTACAACGCCTGGCTTCGATCACAACCTGAAAACAAGCTCTTGCATCACTCGCGCCAAATGCATGATCAACCGCGCCCTCAACGCGAGCTATCTGGAAAATCTGGAGCGGCGGTTCGCATCATAGGGACCTGCAAGAGACATATTTTCACCGCGGAAGTTGTGGGGCTCGACGCGACCCGACGGCACTCCAGTTTTGGACATCAAACCGTATACGCTGGAATTCGCCGCCCGAGGCGAGGTACGCCAGCCGGAATGGGCTCGGGAACTCATGGCCGGATATTGGAACACCGCTGAATATGCGTTTTTGGAGGGGTCTCCATGTCGTCACGCACAGTATTTCTTGGCAGGCTCCTTGGGCTCTACTGCATCCTTGTCTCGCTCGCCATGCTCATCCGCAAGCAAGCCAGCGTGGACGTCCTAACAGCGATGCTTCACAATCCGCAGTTGCTCCTCTCCCTCGGTGTGATCACGGTCATCGCCGGGCTGGCGATGGTCCTCAGTCACAATGTCTGGTCGGGCGGCGCTGTGACGGTCATAGTCACGCTCATCGGCTGGATCGCGCTGATCAAGGGCGCGCTCCTTTTGTTCCTATCGCCGGAGACTGAATCGAGTCTCTTCCTCGATACGCTTCACCTCGAACAATTTTTTTATTTATACCTCGGGGGCACGCTTCTTCTCGGCATCTACCTGACCTACGCGGCCAGTAGGCGAGCAACGCGCTAATTGCCGGTAAAAGGGGCCTTTATCCGGAAGCGAACAGCATGACTTGGTTGAGTTGAGCTTCGTTCCTGCGCCAATCGGAGTGTGGATACCGGGGCAAATCACCCTCACACGAAAGCCATCTTCGCCCAACTTCCAGGTATGTATTCCACGGTCGCGCATCGGACTCTTACGTTCTTGCAAGCGGCCCTTAGCCGCTTCTTCTCAATTTCAGAGACGCCTCTCTTCCCACCCTTCACCTGGATCAAGACGATCTCGGTTTCATCGCCGCGTTTTTTCACCGCCACAAGATCGACGATGCCAGTGGACTCGTAGCCCTTCTTACTCAAAAGAAACACGCGGCGGTAACCTCTCCGGGTAAGCTCGTATTGTGCGAAAAGACGCGCCTTACGTTCTGTTTCCCGTGCCTTTTTGAGAGTTTTCTGGATGTCGGAAGGCATGATGTACTCGATGGTATGCTATTTGGGCTCTCATAATCACAGCGCTTCAGAGCACTTTTTCCATGCAGGATATCAATCCGCTAATCGCAGCAGAACTGGTCTGTAGACGCCCATAAGCTGCAAGAAGGCGATGTTATCGAGTCTTCAGCCCGGAGGATTCACGAAACCGTCACGTGATGGGTGCTACCGGTACAATCGAAGGGATCAGTATTTGCGAACCCAGCCCTGTCTCTCTTCTGCATCCTTGGCAGGGGCTGAAGAGGTTTTGGTGCTCGGCCACGTGTCACGTCGCTTTTCGCTAACCAGCCGAAGTGTATCAAGGCGGAAAACGACAGGTGGGACGTGTGCGACGAAGTACATCGGAATCTTGAGCGCCTGATCGAGAACCTGAAGCCCGACATCGTCATGATGATGGCAGCGTACTTCGATGAGAGCGGCACGCATGCCGGCTCGCCCGTCATGTGGGTAGCCGGTTACTTGTTCACCGCCGAAAATGCGCTGCAACTAGATCGCGAGTGGGCGGAGACGCTCACAGAGTTTGGTGTAAGTTGCTTCCATATGGCAGACTGCGCACACGGTGTCAGGATGTTTTCCAATCTCGACGGTCAGAAGAGAAAAGAACTACTCATCCGCCTCGTCGGCATCATAAAGCGACGTATGGAGATCGGCATTGCCGTCTCAATAAGCGAAACCGATTTTGGGAGAATCGATGCCCCGCATTGGCAACGAGGAGGACCTTACACATTGGCTGCGCTCCAAGCGCTAGCGGCTGTGGTCGCTTGGGCAGACACGTACTCCTATGCGGGGAAAATATCCTACTTCTTCGAAGCGGGGCACGAACACGAGTCACTTACAAACAAAGCCATCGACCTGCTCAGAAAGCGCGACCAGGTACGTGGCGCAAGTTATCTTCGCTACCACTCCCACACCTTCGCTGGAAAGTGCGACTTACGGCCACTCCAGACAGCAGATCTTCTCGCTTATGAATGGCAGAAAGAACTGCGGCGAATTAACATGCCACCGACACCGAGGCCGATGAGGCGTTCCCTGGAGAGCCTTCTAGAGCGAACCCAC
>Ga0210401_10005315_pt1 | contig 13269 bp, 6 predicted proteins | sample IncBWH32MmetaG_FD_150866 | JGI IMG/M metagenome (GOLD analysis project Ga0210401, IMG submission 150866) | Forest soil microbial communities from Barre Woods Harvard Forest LTER site, Petersham, Massachusetts, United States - Inc-BW-H-32-M | ecosystem: Environmental > Terrestrial > Soil >... | reverse complement strand
AAATCCGGCTCACTCGATCCTGATCTTTGACGCCAGCGGCTCCCCGATCGGCCAGCTCCCGCCTGCCGCCTCGGGCATTTCGGCGTTCAGCTATGCCGCTGACTTTGACGTCGCGCGCAATGGCAACGTCGCCGTCATCGACCGCGGCTTAAATCAAATCGACGTCTTCGGCCCTGACGGTTCCTTCAAGGAGAAGGTCGCCGTCTTTGCACCCACCTCGATCGTTGCGCTTTCCAATAACCAGTTTGCCGTCACCACGCTGCGCACCGAGCACCCGGTCGAAGTAATCGACGAAAATGGCCGCATCGTCCGCGGCTTTGGCGAAGCGCACCCGGCCACAAATTTCGAAATCCTGCAAAATGAGTCGGCTGCGCCCGCGGCGCTGGCCGACACGGCCCGCATCGTCGGCGACTCGGCCGACAATCTTTATTTCGCTGCGATGTCCTCTTCGAACCCCCAGATCCGCAAGTACGATCGCTTCGGCTACGCTTCCTATTCTGCCGAGGTCCCAACCCCTCCCGATCAGGTCGACGTTCCCGACGACCGGGTCGAATTCGGCTTCAACTTCATGCGTCTGACGCGCGCCGACCAGATCAATAGCTGGACGACCATTGGTGACACGGGCGACATTCACTTTGGGGCGAGCGCTGGAGCCGGCTTGGCGGGCCTGTTGAGCTCGGGCGGACGCGGATCGTTCGGCCGTGGCGGCGGTTCGGGCATGATGGCGGGGACGATTACCGCCGATACGTCCCTGGTCCAGCCGACTTTCGGTGTCCATCTGGGAGTCAGCGCCAAAGGGCGGGGTGGCCGTGGCGGCGGGCAGAATGGTTCTTCGGCGGGAGGCAGCGCCGCCGTTCTCGAATACCAGGGCAACAACGACGCGCTCTCGCCTGACAGCTCGGCCGATTCGACCGATGCGCTCTCCTACCAGTCTTCGAACACGACTTACGGCAATACGGACGTGAACCTCCCGCCGACGCTCGACTACCTGATTGGCAACCCATCGGGTGGGTTCGGACGAGGCGGCCCGGGCGTCGGAGGCTTCAACAGCTTCTTCCTCGGGGGCCTCGGGCCGCGGCCCGGCGGGTTTAATCGCCCATTTCTCGGAGACACGGCAGCGATGTTGCACCCTGGAGGCGCAGCCGACGCAGGATCTGCAGGTGGCGCGGCAGGCTCGCCCGGCGCCGCGGGGCCTGGTCCGGCCGGCAGCCATGACTTCGGCGGGCGCGGGCGCTTTGGCGGCAGCGACCTGACATTCGCCGGGAGCGTGAAGCTGAATCTTGGCAAGCGCGTGCCCGTCATCGTCCCGGAGAAAAGACTTACGGCAATAGGCGTCGACCACCAGACACAGGAGGTTTGGGCCGCCATCGGACCGATGATTGTGCACTTTGATCGGGACGGCAACCCGATCGACACCTACTACTTGAGAATGACCGACGGGTCTCTGCTGCAATCAACGGCCATCGTCATCGAGCCGACGCGCCTGCTGGTAGGCTCGGCCGCAGGCGGCATTTACGAATTTGAAAGGCCCGACAAATCGGCCGCTCGTCCGGCGAAAGCAACGGCAGACGCTTTGAAAACTCCGGCCGAGTAACCCCGCTCCCTCGAAGTCTGTCGCAAATTTGTCATCGGGCACGACTTTTCCACTTAATTTCCACAGGCACCTTCCCTGGCTCTTTGTGGAAAGCTCGTGCGCGGCATTGATTTGGCCCGCTTTGCGAAAGAATTTTGCGAAGCAGCGCACAAAATCGCCCTGTGGAAAAATTGTGAATTGCGTGTGGACTCTGCTCTTCAAATTCGATCAATTTTCTCTTGCCCATCGCGAGATGTTTAGGCAGAATCCCAACTCGCGTCTCTGGTAGGAGCGGGCGTTATCATACGCGAGCATTCATCAGTCGCTGCTGTAGTTGATTCCTGCGACGCAACAACCGGTAGACTCAACTCGATTCTGTGACTGGCCGGATCGGACGGCTGGATTTCCACAGCATTTCCACTCATGTGGAAATCGATGGGGCGGCTTTTTCATGACACTTTGGGACAAAGTCCTGCAGCATACCGAGCGCCGCGTCAACCCACACAGTTTCGCCACCTGGTTTCGTCCTACCCGACAGGAAAGCTTCGAAGACAATCGAGTGGTGGTCCGTGTTCCCACCCGCCTTTTCTGCAAGCGGCTCAAGGAAACCTACGGCGAGTTGATCCAGGCCGTGCTGGTCGAAATCGGTCGTCCCGATCTGTCGATCGAATTCACGTGCGCGGAACCGGAAAACGTTCCGGCGAATCCGCCGGCACTTGCGCAAGCAAAACTTGATTTTGATTCGGCCGCCTATCAACTGAACCCGCGCTACACGTTTGATACGTTCATCGTCGGGTCGTCAAACCAGTTTGCGCACGCGGCGGCCGTCGCCGTCGCCGAGACGCCTTCAAAATCCTACAACCCGCTGTTTCTTTACGGCGGTGTGGGACTGGGCAAGACGCACCTGATGCAGGCGATCGGCCATACATTAAAGCGCCGCAATCCTTCGCTGCGCATCACCTACATCAGCGCCGAAAAATTCACCAACGAAGTGATCGCCTCGATCCGCTTTGAGCGTATGCCTGCGTTCCGCGACCGCTTCCGCAACATGGATGTGCTGATGATCGACGACATCCAGTTCATCGCACGCGCCGAGCGGACGCAGGAAGAGTTCTTCCACACCTTCAACGCGCTCTACGACCAGCAAAAGCAGATCGTGATATCGTCCGATTGCCCACCCAAGGAGATTTCATCGATCGAAGAGCGACTGCGTTCCCGTTTTGAATGGGGCTTGATTGCGGATATTCAAATGCCCGATCTTGAGACGAAAATCGCGATCCTGCAGAAGAAGGCGGATAGCGAGCGCGTCCATCTGCCTGACGATGTCGCCGAGTTCATCGCCCGCTCGATCAAATCCAACATTCGCGAGCTCGAAGGCGCTCTGATCCGCCTGATGGCCTACGCTTCGCTCACTGGCGCCGTGATCAATCTCCCAACAGCACAGCAGGTCCTGAAGAATATTCTCGAAACCCAGGAGAAGAAGGTTACGATCGACCAGATTCAAAAGCGGGTCGGCGAACACTTCGGTCTTCGACCACAGGATCTGAAGATGCGCAGCAACTCAAAAATGATCGCCTTTCCGCGCCAGGTCGCCATGTTCCTGGTAAAACAGCTTACCTCGGCCTCGCTGCCTGAAATCGGCAAGCAATTCGGCGGCAAGCATCACACCACGGTGCTTCACTCGATCAACAAGATCGAGCTTCTCCGCCATACCGACAAAGATTTGAACAAGACAATTAACAGGCTACTTGATTCATTCGGCTAGACTTGTGCCGTTGTCGCGGTTCCTGGGCTCGTTCCCTCCTGTTGAAGTCATGTGAATATCGTGTGAATCGCTTGCCCGAGTCTCGGCTGGCGCGACCTGTCCCCCGGGTTTTCCGCTTTTTGCGATAAGCTTCGACAGGCGCCCAGGTCCTGTAACTCGCTTTGATTACGGTGCTTAAACAGCTTTCTGACTTATCCACAGGTCCGGAGACGACGGCGGTTTATCTATATTCTCTTTGATTATAAAAAGCAGTAAAGTAGCCGTTACAAAGTGCGAAAGGTGGTCCATAGATGAGTTCAGTCGCGCCGGATATGGAAACAAAGCGTGAAGGAACGCAGGCGATGGAGTTCAGCGTAAAAAAGTTTGATCTGCTCCGGGAGCTCGAATTGACGCAGGGCGTCGTCGAGCGCAAGACCACCATCCCCATTCTCTCGAACCTTCTTGTGGAGGCAAAAGGAAACGGCCTGTCGATCACGGCTACCGATCTTGAGCTGAGCATTCGCACGTCTTGCGAAGCGCGGGTGAAAAAAGAAGGAGCCGGCACGATCCCGGCGAAAAAGCTTTACGACATTGTGCGCCTGCTTCCGGAAGCGGAAATCAGATTCAAGCTCCTTGAAAATCACTGGGTTCACGTCACCTGTGAGCGCAAGAACTACAAGCTGGTTGGCATGTCGAAGGAAAATTTTCCCGCACTTCCTTCCTTCCCCGACGCGACCGTAAAAATTCCGGCGGCCTTGCTCGCCAGCCTGATCGCGAAAACCACATTTGCTATCTCGGCTGAGGAATCGCGGTACACGCTGAATGGCGCGCTGCTGGTACTGAAGCCCGCTTCGATCACCATGGTTGCAACAGACGGCCACCGCCTCGCAATGGTTGAGACCGAACACAAATTCGAAGGCTTCTCGCAGGAAACGCGCGTCCTGGTCCCCAAGAAAGCCATGACGGAAATCCAGCGTCTCGCTGCGGAATCGGGCGACGAAGCGTCGCTTGAATTCGGCCAGGACGAAAGCCATCTGTTTTTCCGCTTCGGCTCGCGCCTGCTCACTTCGCGCAAACTGACAGGCCAGTTCCCGAATTATGAAGCCGTTCTCCCGCGCGAAGTGAACAAGAATCTGGTTCTTGAGCGCGGTGAATTGCAGGACGCACTCCGCCGCGTCTCGCAGCTCGCCGATTTGCGCACGCACGCGGTTCGTTTCGTCCTGGCAAAGGAAGGCGTCGAAATCTCGGCCTCAAGCCCTGAATACGGCGAAGCGAAAGAAGCGATCGACAAGCAGTTCGAGGGCGACCCGATCACGATCGGTTTCAACGCGCAATATCTGCTCGATTTTCTCGCGGCCGCTCCCGATGGTCCGATCAGTTTCGAAATGAAAGACGATCAGTCCGCCAGTCAGCTCAAGCCACTGGCAGATGAATCAAGCCGCTACCGCTACATCGTCATGCCGATGCGCATCTGACCGCGCAAAACGTCCCGGTTTTGCTCGCCGTTTAGGGCCTCGGAAGTTTTCGGGCGAGTCTCTATTTTCAGACCTCTCCTGCAGCATGTAATTTGCTGAAAATAAGAAAGATATACCCAACCAAGGCGACAGATTTGCCTTGAGAATTCCCCTCATTTCCACTACACTTTTCCTGTACCGATTCCTGATCGAACGGCACTCGGTTCAGTCGGCTTGCTTCGTTGTCAGACAGCTGCTCACGCCAGAATGAGCGGCCGGAACATCGGCGCTGCAAGAGCTGAACCCTCCCTTTTCCGCAGGGGAGAAAAGCAGCTTCGCCGCGTTCCCCCCGAGACTCTCGGAACGGAACGGGATGAAGCTCTGAAGCACCCTTCGAGTCCCGACAAAGCGGCGGAAGAGCCGCAAGGAGCGGGGCCAATGGGCAAGGCCAGTGTCGCGCCAGCCTGCACGACCGCCTTCCCGAAATTGATCGAGCTATTTTTCTGCTCGCAGAGCGAAGTTTTTTTTAAATCTGGGGGGACGCACGATCCATGTCTGAAAAAGAGATTCCGGCCGGCAAGAACCCCGTCGGCGGCCACAAGTACGACGCAACTTCGATCAAAGTTCTCGGCGGCCTTGAAGCGGTTCGCAAGCGTCCGGCCATGTACATCGGTTCGACCGGCGAGATGGGCTTGCACCATCTGGTCTGGGAAGTCGTCGACAACGCCGTCGACGAAGCGATGGCCGGCTTCTGCGACGAGATCAACGTCGTCGTACACGAGGACAACAGCGTCACCATCACCGACAACGGCCGCGGCATTCCCGTCGACATGCACGCCACAGAAAAACGCTCGGCCGCCGAAGTCGTCATGACGGTCCTTCATGCCGGCGGCAAATTTGACAGCGACACCTACAAGGTTTCAGGCGGCTTGCACGGCGTGGGAGTTTCTGTCGTCAACGCGCTTTCCGATTGGCTCGATCTTGAAATCTGGCGCGACGGCGAAGTATGGGAGCAGTCCTACGAAAAGGGTGTTCCCAAGGCGAAACTGAAAACTTCGGGAAAAACTCGCAAAACCGGCACAAAAATCACCTTCCACGCCGATCCTTCGATTTTCGCCACGGCGACCTACAGCTTTGACACCCTGTCGCAGCGCCTCCGCGAGCTGGCCTTCCTCAATAAAGGCCTGAAAATCACGCTCGAAGATGAACGCGCCGCGAGCAAGAATGCCGAATTCCGCTTCACCGGCGGCATCACCGAATTTGTCAAGATCCTCAACCGCGGCAAGGGCGTCCTGCACGATTCTCCGATCTACATGGAAGGCAAGAAGGACATGCCGGCCAACGCGGGGCAGGTCGAGATCGAAATCGCGCTGCAGTACAACGACAGTTACTCGGAAAACGTCTTCGCCTTCGCCAACACGATCAACACGGTCGACGGAGGCACGCACCTTGCAGGCTTCCGCTCTTCGCTCACACGTACGATCAACTATTACGCCAACTCGTTCGGCATGCTCAAGGAGCAGAAGGACGAAGTCTCGATCAGCGGGGACGACGTTCGCGAGGGCCTGGTCGCCGTCGTGTCGGTGAAGCTGCCGCAGCCTCAATTTGAAGGTCAGACCAAGGGCAAGCTCAACAGCGACATCAAGGGCCTGGTCGAATCGCTGGTCAACGAACGCCTCGGCGAATACTTCGACAAACACTCCTCGATCGCGCGGCGAATTATCGGCAAGTGCATTGACGCGGCCCGCGCCCGCGAAGCCGCCCGCAAAGCCCGCGAGCTGACGCGCCGCAAGTCCGCGCTCGATTCCGGCGGTCTGCCCGGAAAGCTCTCCGACTGCCAGGAGCGCGACCCGGCGCGCTGCGAGATTTTCCTGGTCGAGGGTGAATCGGCCGGCGGCTCGGCCAAGGGCGGACGCGATCGTCGCTATCAGGCGATCCTGCCGCTCAAAGGCAAAATCCTCAACGTCGAAAAGGCCCGTTACGACAAGATGCTCGGCCACGAGGAAATTCGCGCCATTATCACCGCGCTCGGCACCGGCATCGGCAAGGACGATTTCGACGCCTCCAAGCTCCGCTACCACAAGATCATTCTGATGACCGACGCCGATGTCGACGGCTCGCATATCCGCACGCTTCTGCTGACCTTCTTCTTCCGCCACATGCGAGAGCTGATCGACAAGGAGCACATCTATATCGCGCAACCGCCGCTGTTTCGCGTCAAGCGCGGCAAGACCGAGCGTTACATCCGCGACGAGCGCGAGTTTTCACGCGAGCTGATGAAGCGCGCAACCGAAGACCAGGTCGTCAAAGGCAAGGACGGCAAGTCGCTCGAAGGCGGCGCCCTCACGCAGTTCCTGCTCAACATCCAGGAATATGATCAGGTCGCGGCGAAGCTCAATCGCAAGCTCCGCGAGCCCAAGCTGATCGAACTTCTCGCCGATAGCGAACTCGACAAGAGAACCGACTTCGGCGAAAAGAAAAAGTTGCAGGACCTCGTCAAGGCCATCGAAAAGGCCAAGCTCACTATCGAAGCGAAGCTCGAATACGACGAGGAGCACAGCCTCCACGAGCTTGTGCTGAAAAACGGCAACGAAAAGCGCATCAACTGGGCCTTTGCCGGTTCTGCTGAATTCAAGCGATTGCGCACGCTGCGGCAGTTGATCGCTGAAAACGACAAGCCGCCTTTCACGGTGGCCCACAACGGCGACAAAGCCGTCAAGGAAAGCACGGCGGCTCTGCTGAACTACGTCCTCGAGGACGCCAAGTCGGCATTCACCATTACACGCTTCAAGGGTCTCGGTGAAATGAATCCCGAGCAGCTCTGGGAAACCACGATGAACGCCGAGACGCGGACGCTTTTGAAAGTGCGCCTCGAAGACGCCGTCGCCGCCGAAGATATTTTCTCGACGCTCATGGGCGAAAACGTCGAGCAGCGCCGCAAATTCATCGAAGACAACGCCTTGGACGTCGTCAACCTGGACATTTAACCGGATCGCCCTGGGGGCGCCGGGTGCCGCGCCCTTTGTCGTATCGTTCGAACCAGTTACGAATCACAAATCACGGGGTTCCTAATGGCAGACGAGCAAAACCAGCAGATCCTCACACCGGTCGACATCGAATCGGAAATGAAGAAGTCGTATCTGGATTACGCCATGAGCGTAATCATCGGCCGCGCCCTGCCCGACGTGCGCGACGGCTTAAAGCCGGTCCATCGCCGCATCCTTTTCGGCATGTACGAGCTCGGTCTCACCTCGACCAAGCCCTACCGCAAGTGCGCCAAGATCGTCGGCGAAGTCCTCGGCAAGTATCACCCTCACGGCGACACGCCCGTTTACGACGCCCTGGTCCGCCTCGCGCAGGATTTCAACATGCGCTATCCGCTGGTCGACGGCCAGGGCAATTTCGGCTCGGTCGATGGCGATCCGCCGGCGGCCATGCGGTACACCGAAGCGCGCCTTTCGAAAATCGCCGAGGAGATGCTCGCCGATATTGAAATGGAGACGGTCGATTTCACTCCCAACTTCGACGAGAGCGAAAAAGAGCCTGTCGTCCTGCCCACGCGCATTCCCAATCTTCTGGTCAACGGCTCTTCCGGCATCGCCGTCGGCATGGCGACCAACATTCCGCCGCACAACCTCGGCGAAACGATCGAAGCCGCCATCCTGCTGATTGAAAATCCCGAATCGACGCTGAAGCAGATAATGAAGATCATGCCCGGCCCGGATTTCCCGACGGCCGGATACATCTACGGTCGTGAAGGCATCGAGCAGGCTTACAAGACCGGCCGCGGCAGCTTCCAGGTTCGCGCCAAGGCCGCGATCGAACAGCGCGGCAAGGATCGCCAGGACATCGTCATCACCGAGCTGCCCTATCAGGTGAACAAAAAGAACCTGATCCAGCACATCGCCGAGCTGATCAACAACAAGAAGATCGAAGGCGTTGCCGACATTCGCGACGAAAGTGATCGCGACGGCATGCGCATCGTCATTGAAGTAAAGCGCGACGAGGAACCGGAAATCATCCTCAACAAGCTTTTCAAGATGACGCAAATGCAGGAATCGTTCGGCATGATTCTGCTTGCCATCGTCGGCGGCCAGCCCCGCGAACTCGGCCTGCTGCAGCTTCTCCATCTCTTTATCGATCACCGCGTCGACGTTGTCCGCCGCCGCACGCAATTCCAATTGCGCAAGGCGCGCGAACGCGAGCACATTTTGCTCGGCTACCGCATCGCGCTCGACCACATCGATGACGTAATCAAGATCATCCGCGGGTCTTCCAGCCGCGCCAACGCCCGGGAGAACCTGTTCGAATTCTTCGGAAACAAGTCGGTGGAAGTCCTGGTCGGCGGCAAGAAGACCACGATCAAAGGCGTCAAGCTCGATCCGAAAAAGTACGACGTGCTCGCCGAAGCGGCAGCCGCTGGCACTCGCGGCGATGGATTCGGGCTCACCTACACGCAGATCGATGCCATCCTTGAACTGCAGCTGCATCGCCTCACGCAGCTCTCGGTCGATGAAATCTTGAAGGAACTGAAGGAAATCCGCGATCGCATCGCCGAACTGCAATCGATTCTGGCAAGCGAGAAGAAGGTGAAAGCCGTCATCATCGGCGAGCTCCGTGAAGTCGTGAAGTCCTACGGCGACGAGCGCCGCACGCAAATCGTTGATCGCGTCGAGGAGATCAAGCTCGAAGACCTGATCAAAGACGAGGAGATGGCCATCACCGTCAGCCATGCCGGCTACATCAAGCGCACTTCTGTCGATACCTATCGCCATCAGTCGCGCGGCGGCAAGGGCCGGATCGGCGCTCGAACGCGTGAGGAAGACTTCGTCGAGCACTTCTTCACCGCCTCGGCCCACAGCTACATCTTGCTGTTCACCTCCAAGGGCCGCATCTACTGGCTCAAGGTCTATGAAATTCCCGAGGCTGCCGCGGCCACCCGGGGCAAGGCCATCACGAACCTGGTCCGGTTGCAGGAGGGCGAAACGCTCATGGCTGTCGTTGCCGCGCGCAAGCTGGAGGAGGAAAACCGCTACGTCTTCCTCGCCACGAAAAACGGCACGGTGAAAAAGACGGCGCTTGCGGAATTTTCCAACCCCCGTCCTTCGGGCATCATCGCGATCAATCTGGAAGCAGATGATGAACTGATCGGCGCCAAACTCACAGACGGCAAGCAGATGATTTTCCTGGCCAGCCATGATGGCCAGGCGATCCTGTTCCGCGAAACCGAAGTCCGCTCGATGGGCCGCGCTGCCGGCGGCGTCAACGGGATGGATCTTGCCAAGGGCGATTATGTCGTCAGCATGGACGCGGTGCAGCCTGACTTTGAAATCATCCGCAAGGAATACAACGAGGAGAGCCAAAACCTCGATGAGCTTGAAAGCGACCACATCCGCGAATCACTCACCTCGCTCATGCTCACGGTCGCTGAAAAGGGCTACGGCAAGCGCACACCGCTGGCCGAATACCGCGTCACCTCGCGCGGCGGCAAAGGCGTCATCAACCTGAAATCCACCGAGCGCAACGGGCCGGTTGTGGCGGCCTTGCAGGTCCGCGAGGATTCAGACGTGATGATCATCACCGGACAGGGCAAGGTCATTCGCGTCCACTCCGCCGAAATTCGCGAAGCGGGCCGGGGCACGCAGGGCGTGCGCTTGCTGCGCCTCGACGAAGGCGACGAGGTCGCAGCCGCCGCGGCCATCCTGGAAGAGGAAGTGGCCGAACCGGAAAAGAAGGTATAGCCAGTGCCGGTTCGCTTGTGAAAGATAAAACGCGGCGAGCTAGAAACCGGACGGGCGTCAACTATTTATGGAAATTGAGCCGCCCCCTGCGCAAGCGGCTGGGCTCGGAAGGAAGAGCTAGGTGATCAACTCGATGCTTTCGATCCGCGCGGCCAAAATCGAAGACGCCGCAACGCTCAACGTTCTGATTCACGAGCTGGCGGAGTTTGAAAAGCTCCTGCATGAAACCAGCGTCACCGAAGAAGACATCGCCCGTGACGCCTTCGGCCCCCACCCGAAATTTCGCGCTTTCCTTGCCGAATGGGGTGGCCAGCCGGCCGGCTACGCAATCGTTTTTGATTTCTACTCAACGTTTCAGGGCCGCGTCGGCCTTTTCCTGGAAGATATCTACGTCCGCCCGCAATTCCGCAAGCAGGGCATCGGCAAGGAAATCCTCGCCTACGTTGCAGGAATCGCCTGGCGCGAGAAATATTTCTGCATGCGCTGGGAAGTCTTGGACTGGAATAAAACCGCGATCGATTTCTACGAAAGTATCGGCGCCGTTTTCCTCGACGAATGGAAAGCCGTCTGCCTGATCGGCGAGCCGCTCGAAGCCCTGGCCGAAAAATCCTGAAGCGCCAATTGCCGCGCAACTACGATCCGGGCTCGGCCAGGTAATATCCGGGCCGCGTCCGCACATCGACGCCGGCCTTATCCACGGTCACCTTGATCTGGTGATATCCGCCCGCCTTGTCGCCGGACGGCGTGTACCCGATCGTATATTGCGCGTGCAGCTCGCCCCCGATCGCGTCCATCGCATTTTGAATCGCTCGATCCTTCATCGTCGCGATATGCAGGCCCCCGGTCGACTGGCTCGCCACCGCCAGTGAATTCGGACCAATCGCGTTCTTCCCCGTTTCAAGGAGCCACACGGCCAGGTCCATCAGATTCGCGCCACCATTTTGCATTTCCCGATTCGCTTCATCCTGCCGCGCGTCGCCGGTCGGCAGCGGAGGCAATTGCGCCGGGCGGTCCGCAGGTTTCGACTTCCACATCGCCGCGGTCGCGCTCAGACCGACCGAATAAATCGTGACGTTTGTAATCTGGGCGCGCCGCAGCACTTCGCCCAGCGTGCTTTGGCTCCCGGTATCCTGCGACTCGCCCACAACGAGCAGAATTCGCCGCTGTCCCTCGGGCCGCTCTTCGAGCAGCGAAATCCCGCGCTGCATCGCGTCATAGAGACGCGCGCCGCTGCCGCCGGTTTCCAGATGGTTGATCGTTCCTTGCAGGGATTCAGGATCGGTCGTAAATCGCTCAAGCACCCGCACCGAATCGTCATACTCGATAATGGCTGCTTCGGCTGTTTGCCCAATCACCGGTTGCGCGAAAATAATCCCCGACTTTTGGACCGCAGGCATCAGCGGCGCGACGCGCAAACTGGTTTCAACAACCAGCACAATCGATAGCGGCTGTCCGCCGAGGCCGAAATGCTCGACCGGCTGCTCGACGCCGTCCTCGAACACGTGAAAATCCTGCTGCTTCAGGTTCAGAATCATCTCGCCGTTCTTGTCGGTCACCGTGACCGGCGCGACCACTTCGTTGGCCTGCACGCGGATTGTATTCTTGGGACGTTCGGGGATTTGCTCGGGGGGTACGTTAGGGTCGGTGCGAATCGGGCCAGCAGGAGCGCCCTGGCACATCGCGGCGGGTGAGACCGCAAGCCAAACCGCAGCCAAAGCCACCGAGGCGCAGGCAAGCAGACGATGCATGGGAATCACTCCATCTGATTCGGTACCTCGAGCTCTCGTTGCTCGGGCTGCTTGCCAAAATTCTTCTGGGTCGCTTCTTTAGCCGCCGGCAGCGATGTGCCGCACGTGTGGGCTTGGGCGCCTCGCCTGCTGCCTTCCTAGCTCCACTCGCGATCAACCGACCGCTCTTGATCCCACCCGGTCGTCGGCTCGAAATAACCGGTTCCCGGCGCAAGGTGCTGCCGCACGACATCCTCGTTCAAGGTGACGCCAAGCCCAGGCTTATCGGGAACAGTGATCCATCCTTTATTGACGATGGGCTTGTCGACGCCCTCGACCAGGTCGCTCCACCACGGCACATCGAGCGAATGATTCTCGAGCGCCAGGAAATTCAACGTTGCGGCGGCACAATGAACGTTCGCCATGCAACTGACCGGAGTGCCCGCAAAATGCATCGCCATCGGCACGCCATATTCCCAGGCCATGTCTCCAATCTTGTGGGTTTCAAGAATTCCGCCCGAAGTGGCAAGGTCCGGATGAATTTTGCTGACCGCTCTGGCCTCGCAGAGCGTCTTGAATCCCTCTTTCAGATAAATATCCTCGCCGGTCAGAATCGGCGTCGGGCTTTCGACCGAAATCTGCTTGAGCAGGTCCGTGTATTCCCACGGGATCACGTCCTCGATCCAGGAGAGATTGTATTTTTCGTAAGCCTTTCCCAGGCGAATGATGGATTTGACGCCCAAATGCCCCAGGTGATCCATCGAAAGCGGAATTTCCATGCCTACCGCGTCGCGAACGGCAGCCACGTATTCCTCGAGCAGCCCGATGCCTTTGTCGGTCACTTCCATGGCCAGCAGCGGATGCGGAACCATATTCAAATCCCAATCGCTCAGTCCCGAGCGCATCGTCACCGTGCCCGGCTTGTCGGAGACCATCTCGACGCCCAGATCCATCTTGAGCCACGTCAGACCCATCGTCTCCTTGCGTTCTTTCATCCGCGCCGCGTAGATGTGCGGCTCCTTCGATTCTG
>Ga0210401_10005314_pt1 | contig 13270 bp, 13 predicted proteins | sample IncBWH32MmetaG_FD_150866 | JGI IMG/M metagenome (GOLD analysis project Ga0210401, IMG submission 150866) | Forest soil microbial communities from Barre Woods Harvard Forest LTER site, Petersham, Massachusetts, United States - Inc-BW-H-32-M | ecosystem: Environmental > Terrestrial > Soil >... | reverse complement strand
ATTTCCACTCCGCTACCATCGAGAAAGGTGACGCCAATACTTTCCAGCGCTGCCTGCACCTCAGCGGATTTTCCCGATTCATAATCGTGATTTCCTAACACCGCGAGAATGGGGGTGCGAACATAGGTGCGCAAATCTTCGGCCAGAATAGCGGCTTCCTCGGGCAAACCATAGTCAGTGACGTCTCCGGTTAAGAGCAGCACGTCCGCGCTGGAAGAAGCACCCACAAACAAGTCTCGCAGTTTACCCTTTGAAGTCTTGGCGTAGTGAATATCGCCGACTGCCGCAACCCGCATATTCCCCTGGTCGTCCATAGTTCCGCTATCTCCTTTCGAAAATCTCTTAGGCGCATTCCCACAAAAGACGGGACGCAAATGCGTTGGATCACTGCACCACCCAAAGGGTAGATCGTGTGTGACCTCGCGATCGGTTTTAGGTTTGAAGTGGTAAGTTCTAGGTTCAAGGTTGGCATGCCGCGTCATGGGCTCCGGGTCAACGTCGAACTTTGAACCTATAACCGTCTGACACATCCGATCCGGATTGAGGCTGCGATCACCTCGTGACGATTTGAGCGTGCCTCGCTTCCGCCTTCTCCCGCGCCCGCGGGACTACGGCGCGATCCGGCAAGGCCGGACGAGGCTGACTTAATCACTATCCTTGTAACCATTCGAGAGCGTGAAAACCGAGAAACCTGCTATCTTTAGTCCATCAGAAGAGTTGCCTGCCTTTTCGACCTTGAGAGAGGCGGAGATTTCTGCCAGGAATTGCCGGCGCTGTCCGCTTTGGGAGCGAGCGACACAAATCGTTTTTGGGGCCGGAGCCGTCCAAGCTCGAGTCTTATTTGTCGGGGAACAACCCGGGGATGCTGAAGATCGCGCTGGTCTCCCATTCGTCGGACCAGCCGGCAGGCTGTTGGATCGCGCCCTGAATCAGGCGCAGATCAATCGTGATCTCTGTTACGTCACCAACGCCGTTAAACATTTTAAATGGGAACCCCTCGGCAAACGCAGGTTGCACAAAAAACCGACCTCTCGAGAAATCCATGCGTGCCGTCCCTGGCTTCAGGCAGAGATCGAATTGGTCCAACCCGAAGTGGTGGTTGGACTCGGTGCAACCGCCGCCGCCAGTATTTTCGGGGTACCCGTCCGAATTGCCGATGTCCGCGGCAAGCTCACGCATGTTGAATCCGTTGGTAAGACCTGTTTGATCACCGCTCACCCGTCGTCTGTTTTGCGCGCGCCTGATCCGGATACCCAAAAGACCGAGTTCGATCGTTTGGTGCAAGATTTGACGCTGTTGCAGGATTTTGCGGGGTAAGGCGCTTCGCGCCTTTTCGGACAGGCGCGAAGCGCTGACAAGCACCAGCTTGTTAAATTCGGGCCTCGCCTTACCAAACCGCGAATGGACACGAATTGACGCGAAGATATAGAGAATAATTCCAACCCAGATGTATGCAGGTCACCCTTCGAGATCTTCCTTCCGTAGTTTTCTTACTCCATATTCGCGTTCATTCGTGTCCATTCGCGGTTTAGAATTGGTTCTTTCGCTGCAACCGACCGCCAATTGAAATCTGTGCGGCCTCAAAAGCGGGTGAGGATCACGCCCTGCCGGTTTCAATCCGAAATACGACCAACTTTTTCTCCTACGACGATCTTTCAATAGAGACTGCGTATATCAATCGCGTTTCCTCATCTGGACCCCCTCCCACCTATGAAAGGAGCAACTGACTACGAAGATCAAGGCGATCTAAAAAATCCGGTTAACCAAGTTATTGCCATCTTGCCGCAGGAGGCGGACGTGGAAAGGCTTGTCGCCGCCCTTCATAAGGCAGGGTTTGCATCGGAAGATAACGGAATTTTGTCCGGCCGGAAAGACGCTCATAAGTTAGATGCGGCGTCAGGCCGCCAAGGCTGGTTAACGAAACTGGCTCAGATCGGGCCGGGATTTGGTGATCTGGACGCGGGTAATTTGAAAGATTACGCGGAGGCGTTGCGAAACGACGAGACCGTGATTGCGCTTTCTGCCAAACTCGGCGAGAAACGCCGTGAAATTGCCGATCTGCTTAAGCAGTATAAAGCGAAGTTTATTAATTCGTACGGCATGTTCAGTATCGAGGGTTTGGGATGAGGATAACAAAGATCACGACAATGGGGCCAGAGAGCCCGCCGAACATTCCGCCCGAAGTGCCGATTCCACCGGAACAGCCGCCATTGCCGGTGCCGACCGAGCCGATACCGGGGCCAGTTCCAACCAGGCCAACGCCCATTCCAACCCCTCCCGAACCCATCCCACCGAATACGCCCGAACCGAATCAGCCTTCGCCGCCAGCCGGGGTGGGGGGCGAAGTGAGAAGTGAAAGGTGAGAAGTAAAAGACGCCGTTATCGGTAATCGATAGTCAGTGATTGATGATTGCCAGTGTTTGCAGCGATATCTCGGAGGGGCGTTGCATTCCGCACCTTAACTCGCAGGGGTGTCGACGCTCGGGAACTTAGCAGATAAGGCGTTCGGAGAGATGCGACGCCCCGGGATATAGCGTGTTTAACCCGCTGGACTAAGAACCCTCCCATGTCGGGCCACCTGAATCATAGGCGTCGAACCCGTCCGGCCAGCAAACGCCGAATGCAACGCCCCTCCGTCGCATCGCGGGAACACCGGTACTGAATCAATTGTCTTTGTGAATCACCAAGACGGGACAAGGCGCATGCCGGACAATTTTCTCAGCGTCACTTACCTGGAAAAGATACTCCAGAACTGAGTGATGGTGAGTCGAAACAACCAAGAGGTCTGCCGACATCTCTTCGGCGACGGTGGTAATCTCTTTGCAAGGATCTTCTGAAAACCTGAGCACGCGAACCACATTGTCAGGGATTGTCGCCAGCCGCTCCAGATATTCATCGAATTGGCGTTTGACGTCGTGCCGCCAGCTGTTGACCTCTTCTTTTGAGATCATATGCAGGTCCATTGCACCCTCAGGAGGGTCGAGCAAGATTTCATGGATATGGAGTGCTACCATCTCCGCTCCAAGAGATAGTCCCAGGCGAATAGCATAGCGCAAGGCCGACGTCGATAATTCGGTTAGATCGGTCGGCGCCAAGATACGATGGATCTGGAGAGGTTGTAGCTGTGGGACGGCGGATCGTTCTTCTTTCGTTTTTTCTGAATCATCCACGACGTTGGTCAGAATAATTCGTTAGCCCGATCCTGTTCAAGCGCTACTCGCGTTCGTTGGCTTGTCAGCAAATTTGGTAACCGCAATCGATGAGGTCCGGTGGTTTTCATTGGCCATGCTTTAGCGTCATCACCATGAAAGTGTGCCAGTTCTGACCATCCGAGCTGCTCTCTCCGGTCTCGGACCATGCTCCTGTCTCGTCCAGTTTTATAGTGAACCGCACCTTCCCGGCGCGGTTATCCTGAAAGCCCCACTCCAATGTTTGGTTTGTAACCCGGGCTTCGCTCTCTACGGTTGATAGTGCACCTCGATCAGCCCGGTACGCTTGCCATCGGAAAGTGTGCGATTGTTCGTCATAGCGCGCGAGAGCGAGAGCGTCGTGCACATTGATCGTTTCTCCGTTGGCAGCCTTGCTTTGACCTGTGCCCTCGAAAACCAGCATCAGTCCACCGAGCTTCATCTGGACATCCTCCGTCTCGGTAAACGTCCGCCGCTGTCCAGGAGCGTATTCGAAATATCCGGTTCCTTCCCACTGACCGACGAGGAAAGACAGCTTTGTCATTTCCGTTAATTGCGTCGAATCATTGTTCTGAGAAAATGCCGGGGACCACAAGAAACAGAGAGAAAGCAGCGCTATAATCGTCTTCATCGGATGGCGAGTTAGCACACCGGGCAACAATCGTCTTGTAGATTTGCGACATGTCACCGTTCAGGGCCGCAGAAAGCCGTGTTCGATCCTGCGTACCCTTCGTTCAAAAGATGTAGGAAGGTGTCCGGTTAGCGCATTCAACTCGTGGACCAGGTGGGACTGATCTGCATAACCTGCTTCCGCGGCCAGGTTAGCCCACTCTGTTAGCTCCCTACCCAACATCGCGACAGTTGTGCTTCGTAAGCGTCGGACACGAGCAAACTGTTTGGGCGTCAATCCGACTGTCTCGTTGAAACGCCGCTGCAGTTGGCGCTCGCTGAGTCCAACGGCTAGGGCGACCTCTTCTATCTTGGCTCTGCCCCCTGCGCCGTCGATGAAACGCGCCGCGGCGGCGACTTTGCCGTCAATCTGATGGTGAAGGAACTTGCTCAAGACCTGTTCATACGCAACAACGGCATCAGCAAAACATTTGCTGTCCTCAAGTGTGCAGAGTAATGCACGGTCAAGTTCTGGATTAATAGCAGCACAGGGCTCCGCCTTGTCCCGCAGTATCCGGGGTGCGCAGCCGATCACGGCTTGAACCGCTGCTGGTTGAAGTCGGACTCCCCACCACACTTCTCCGGGCCATACCGGTACCACTCGAGATCTGATGGTGGGTCCGATAACCTTTACTCCTGGCGTTAAACGCATGGACTTCCCACAGTAGGATAATAGGGCGCAACCATCAGGAAAAACGTAATGGTTATGCGGCCCCGCTACTGTTTCGGCTACCGCGAATTCCCAGAACGACAAGACCAAGTCGTGCAAGCCAGATGATGGCAATGATTCACGGTAGTGCATTCAAAAGCCCCTTAAGAAGGTGAAGTAAAACAAAAAGCAGCGCGATTGCCAATCAGCGCCTTTCGTTTTGAACATCATAGGCGAGCTCAAGCTTAAAACCGAATAAATGGGTTACCCCGTAGCCCGAATTTCCACCGGCCCATGAGAAATGCGCACGAAGTGCCGATCCGGCCACCGCCCATGTGCGTCAACCTAAGGATAGGTAATTCTTTGTCCCGTAGGGACTACCGATCGTAGCCTGGCAGTTTACTGCCTGGAATAGGCAAGAAAAATGAGTCCGTCTCGTAGAGACGGTTTGATCTCATTGGGTCCGATGCGGCCGCATTCGGCATATTAAGAGGCACGAACCCGATCACATCCGCCGCAGCGGAGACGAAACGCTTTTCCTAACCTTTCCCAGGCAGTAAACTGCCAGGCTACGATCGGTAGTCCCTACGGGACGAACAATGTGAGGCAGCTAGTTGGCGAGGGGTCTCGATTCGAAGGTCAGTTTCTAGGAACGCGCTTCACTCTGGATCCCCTGTTTGTGAGTTCTCGGTTTCAACTCCCTTCGTGTCTCCGATTCCCTCCTGGTTAACGACTTCGAGCCGAGTTTTGGAGGAGTAGAGCGAGACCAATCGAGCAATTAGCATCGCCATATAAAACATACCGAACATTGCTTCCACCATCGCCAACATCCGGGCCACACCCGACGCTGGAACGATATCACCGTAACCGACCGTGCTAAGCGTGATAAAACTAAAATAAACGCTGGTGAAGCCGGGCATATGAAAGCCGCTTTTCGAGCTGAAGGTGAAAACAAAAGAATTGGGGTCTAGACGGTCCAATAGATTATAAGCAAGAGACCATGCGAACCCTGATAGTAGGAAGCCGGCAACAGCAGCACACAGAACCTCGGCATTAACCCGGGGCGCATCCACGATGAAGCGAAGAAGCTCAACCACTACAAAACCGATGAACAGGAGACCGGCTGCCCGGGTTACTACGTAGATCAACATCTCGCCCGGCCAGCAATAATTTAACCATTCTCCGATTACCGCCGGCGCCACCAACACAATCCCCACCAGCGCTCTCCATCTGCCAGCAATAGACAGTACGGCGACTAGCAATACCAATGTCATCAACATCGTCTCAACCAGATCCGCGCTCCTAGCGAATCGATGAACGGAGAGATGAGGATGTTCAAAATAAGCGCGGCGAGAAAATAACTGACAGAGAATCGGAACTGCTTTGGCCTTACCTGAGCTTTCTGCGGGCTGACCCGCGTTTTTAAGTGCTTTGGCTGCGTCGTTCGTGGCATAACGCCGTTGCCATTCTGTCGATCAATCGCGTATTGCAGCAAGCACTTCGTGATACCTCAGCCTTTGGAGGAGCATCCGGCGCTCCCAGCAAGAGAAGCTTTTGGATGATGCTGAAGCTCTCCTCTATTGTGATCATGAATTTGATCGCCAATTTGGCATTTCTTTATCGTAAGCTCGAATCGCACGCCCTGACTCGCCCCGCCTAGTTCGCCCAACGAAAGGCTTTGTTCCGCGGCAACTCTGTTAGATCCAAGCTCCAAGGGGCGACCGTGTTGACAGCTTCTTAAGTTCGCCCGGGCCAGGCATCTACGGGTCGGATTTCGTCCCGGAGGGACTGAATGATCGTAGCCTGGCAGTTCACTGCCAGGAATGTGTGGCCGGAGACGATCCGTCCCGGAGGGATGGTGTGATTCTGCGCGCCGTGATTTACCACCGGACGACTCGTCGGCAAACCATCCTTGTTCAATCTCGGATTATAGGGCGAACGACCGACCCAGATCATACCGCACCCTACGGGGCGGATCCGATTATGGACAGGTCCCTGGCAGTAAACTGCCAGGCTACGATCATTCAGTCCCGCCGGGACAAAAGACGTTGGCGCGCAGTCGACCACCCATCGATTGGGTAGAGTAGCTGTTTTTATCCAGGGCAACCAGAGGGCGAGTTTTCCGCGATCTAAGAGAGCAACCTTTGACGTTGAAATCAAATGAGAGCGCTTTGGAAAGGAACGATCAGTTTTGGTCTAGTCAACATCCCCGTCTCGCTTTTTCCTGCAACGCGTCGTGAGGACTTAAAGTTTCATCTGCTCCGGCGCTCAGACTTGAGCCCGATTAATTATAAGCGGGTGGCAGAGGCGGATGGAAAAGAAGTGCCCTGGAACCAGATTGTGAAAGGCTACGAATATGAGAAGGGCGAATTCGTTGTCTTGAAGGAAGAAGACTTTGCCAGAGTTGATGTCGAAGCAACCCAGACCGTGGACATCATCAACTTTGTTGAAATCGATGAGGTAGATCCGCTGCTGTTCTATAAACCCTATTATCTCGAGGTTCAGCGGGGAGGAGACAAGGCCTATGTGTTATTGCGCGATTCTCTCACTGAAAGCCGCAGGATCGCGATCGCAAAAGTGGTGATTCGCTCACGACAACATTTAGCGGCGATCAAGCCGCAAAAGAAAGGTCTCATTTTAGAGTTGATGCACTTCCCTGAAGAACTTCTCGATACCGCGGAATTCAAAACGCCGGCTGCCAAATCGATTCGCAAGAACGAAATGCAGATGGCTAAACACCTGATCGAAAGCATGTCTTCAGAATGGGACCCAACCCAGTACAACGACGAATATCATGACGCTCTGGAAAAGATGATTGAGAAAAAGATAGAGAGCGGCGGTAAGACTGCTCCGCCCCCGGCAAAAAAGAAGCGTCCTACTAACGTCGTGGACTTAATGTCCGTTCTCCAACAAAGCCTTCGTGAAAAGACCCACGAGACTAAATCGGATAAGTCTGCAAAAAAATCTCTCACGAAGGGCCGCAAAAAAGCGGCGTAAGACGCGGTCATCTCCAAGAATAGTCCACCTGAACGCCTCAACCGCATGCCTGTCGCCAGGACGTTAGGTTTTTGCTAGCGCCGAGTCACCAGGCTCATTTGGGGTCGTATCGAGAAGACCGGAAAGGCCGCTAGCTGCGAAGAAAAAGAGAAGGGCTCCCTTTGTTCGAGTCTTAACCTTAATGGTGCTCCCACGAATGTGCCAGCCCAGGTTAAAGTCTCCGATAAAGCCGAAGAAATGCTTAGATTCGATTTAGAAAACGAACGGCAGACCATCTTGAATTATCAGCAGCGCATTCGCCAGGCCGATGCGATGGGAGAATTTGCATTGGGCGAAGTTCTTCGCGGCATCATCGCCCAAGAGCAGGATCATTTGCTGGATTTGGCTGATGCCCTGGGAATTGACGTACCGGCGGTGAGCGCCTAGCGATCACCATGGGGTCTCACCGCTCGTCGATAATTACCTGACGCCGGCTAGAGGGTAACAGGCAATAAGAATTCCGGATTGTCTTCGAGTCCGGTAATGAATGCTCGACCAAAGGCTTCGCCGTTTTCAAACCGAAAGCAAAGAACCTCCTTCGACAATCGGCTTGCCAGGTAAAAGGCGCCGTCCTGCCCGAATCCCATCCCCGCGGGACCGTTTAGATTGCAAGCGCCCGATGGGACTAGTATCGAGCAGATCTTAGTCGCAAATTCAAACCGAGCCACTGAGTCATTGCCGGCATTACCGATCAGCAGACAGCGGTTCGCCGGACCCAAGGCTAAATGAATCGGTTTCGAAAGGTGCTCGGACCGAATGACGCCGATGCGCCGGCCAGTCTCAGCCTCGTAGACAATCACTGCGTTTGTTTCCCGGTCGGCAACATACAGGTTCGCGTCCGGCCCAATAAGCACATCGCGGACGACGCGTACTCCATCTTCCCAATGCTTCATCGAGGGAACGAAAACGCCCGGAGCGTGTTGGCCGATTTCCCGGATTGCGGCCGGTAATGGCATCGGCAAACCAGGGCACTCAGTGTGAGGCCCATGGTAGCGTGATACACAAGAAGTATCTTGATTGGAGACGTGCAGATTGCCTGCGGTAGAGAACGCAAAATTAAACGGATGTACTAACTGTGGATTTCGTTCGTGATGATGGGCCACGAAGACGTCCAGGAAATCGTGTTGTCCATCTGGATTGGTTTTTCCGGTGAATCGAAGGATCTGGCTAGCCTCGCGGTAGGCGTTAACGACGTAGAGATGGCGGTCGGGCCCGAAGCCGAATCCGCGCAACTCGCGCAATTCGATGTTGTCCGGCAGGCTCTTCCGATTTAGTGCTTTTCCCAATTCTTCGCCCGCTGCGGAATAGATGTGAATGTTATTCCGGGAATTGCGCTCCGTTCCACCATGGAAGCTGAGATACCAAACGTTCACGACCGCGGCCAAAACGCCTAATTTAAACATCGCCCGCGGATTCACATCAAGATTTGTTTTTGCTGTGCTGCCGGAGGCTATACAAGCGTCGGTCAAAAGCGTTAGACTCGCCGATCAGTATGAAAGCTTTGATTCCCCCCGGCTCGCAGAGTTCGCTTCTTTTCCCTGTGTGCGTTGCGGCTATCGGTTTCAGCCGGCAGTTGCTCGCTCAAAGCACTGATGTTTACGAAGGTTCCCTCGATCGCAGCGCTCCCCGTGGAACCCGCACCGTTGAATTCAGCGTACCAGGCAATCGGCCGCCAGAAATTGGTGTGATACCCAAACACCTTCCGTTTGGTGACTATCGAGGTGAAAACGGCTCCAGCGATATTGCGGACGAACAGGAACTTGTCCGCTATGATCTTTACAAGCTTGGCACTACGACCGCGGACGGGGCGGTAGCAGTATTGCCAAAGGATAAGAGCACCAGCGCAGCGGTCGAGCTGTTTGAAATCCCGGATAATTCGCCCAAGTCTGGACCAGAGACGCCGGCCTTTTGCGTCGCGATTCGCAAGTCCAGCAAGAACTTGGCGAAATTTAAGCAGACGGACAACGCGTTCACCACGACAAGTACGGCCGCAATCCTTGGGTATTATCACGTGTCTCGGGCGCTCGGTGACATTTGTGACATTGAGCCGGCGGTGCTCCGCACGATGGATATCGAACAGCACAAACGGGTCGTCAAAATGGCAGCGGATCTCGGGATCCACGGGACTGTCCGAAAAAGCTGGGATTTGTTCAACCGGTACTACGCTAGTCCGCGCGGTTCATCGGTGGCGCGAACTCTTTTCACGAACGATTTCATGCAGATCTACGGCGGACTCGAAAAAAATGCGCGTGGAGAGGAACAGTACGCCGACTGGTTACGGGTAGGGAGCAACTTGAACTCAACGCGCGCCTTTCAAAATATGGCGGATTCACGACCGGTTGAGGCGATCCTTGGTTCGCGTGGATTTACGCAAGCTAACGTGCAAGCCCTGGTCGCGATGCGCGACATGAGTGAGATGATTTTACTCGACTATCTGATGGCCCAGTCCGACCGGCTCACCGGTGGCAACATCAGCGACTACCCAACGACTTATTACCAGGATCAAGGGAAGATTCAACATACGCGGAAAGCCGACAAAGTACCGGCAGGTGCCACCTCGGTAACGGTCAAGGAATTAATCATTGTCGATACTGATGCCGGGTTGCTGAACCAGAATGTGTTCGAACAGAGGGGGTATCTAAACCGAATTGCGCATATGCATCCAAAGACGTTCGCGCGACTAGTCGATTTTGCGCAGCGTTGGAAGACTGATCCCTCTGTTAAAGCATTCTTTCACGAGGAGTGCACCTTTAGTAACTCTCAGCTGGCCCGATTCGAAAAATACCTCCTCAATGCGGCAACCGTCCTGCAATCACGGAAGGATCGGGGTCAACTGCGAACTGATCTATCACTGGACGATTTCTTTGGAGCACAACCAACACCACCCAATACGTAGCCTATAAGGAAATGGGGTGGGAACGACGCCGCCTCAGAACGGCTCAAAAACCTTGCTCACCGAGGGCTTAGGGTCGCCTGTGTAATCCAGGATCAAAATCAGATTATAAATGTTCGGGTTCCATGGATCTGGTATGGCGGCGCGAGGTGCACCGAGTGCCTGGGCGAGCTTCGGGATCTTTTCATGGTGCCAGCAAACGAGGACTAATCCGCCCTGGTACTTCTGATTCGTCAAAATCTCGGCAGCCAGAGCCTTGTAATCGTCGTCGGCAAACGAGTCATCGATCTTAACTCCGATACTTTGAGCCAACGGCTCGATAGTCTCCCATGGCCGATTGCTATCGACCGATTGTTGTGTCGCGACTAGGAACTGTGGGGAACCGAACGTGCTGGGAATATAGGTCACTAAATGCTGGGCTCTCGTCGCCCCTTCGGGCGCCAGGTGGATATCGCCATCTGTATTGGGCTTTTCCGCGTGACGCATTACTAGAATCTTGTCGGGAGTCATAGCGCACTGGGTTGACGGCTAAGGTTGGTCTAGCGCTTAGCCGAGGAGTCACTCAACCCGTCACTGGAGTACCATCCCGGATCACTGACAGCCAGCGCTAAATACCAAGAATTACGTATTTGCAAACAAACTGCTGTCAGCTCGCATGTTAGGTGCCTGCCCTATGTACTCAGTTACCAACGCCTGCTTCGGGGGCCGGAAATCGATGACGCTGGCGGTCGGACCAGCGAATGTCTTGCAGAATTTTGCGAACATCTTGAACCGCTTTTGCTATTTGCTATCCACGAAGCGTCAGGCCCGGCGGAAGCGACTCGCCGAAGAGGTTCGCGCGTTCTGATTGAGCGATGGGCACGAAAGTCCGTAATTTGCCCAGTTTCACTCGAGGGACGCCGGATTTTTCTAATTTCGAAACAATCTTTTCGCGGAGCGTTTTTGGCAGATCAATTTTCGGATCATCCATGATACGTCCGGCTCGAACAAAAAGCGTCTGCAGCTCCGCAGTTTCGGGCACGCTCCAATCCAGATCTGAAAACGCCTCAAACGCGCGTTCGACATATTGCGGCGGAACAACGTAATCAGGCCCAGCGTCGAAGGGAGCCCGATTGAGCAGGAGTCCAAGCGTAACCAGGTACGGGGCACAGTGTTGTTTGCTCATCGCCAGCTTTCGAGCGGTCCCTAGAAAGAGTTCGATTAACTCCGTTTTTGTACCGGATTCAATTCGTTCGAGTGAGCCGGTTAGGCGGACGAGCTCAGGCGGTAGATTTTTTTGAGAGCGAAGTTTGGGCAACTCCGGCATCAAAATCACCTCTTGGCGTTCCTGATTCAAACCGCCGGCAACCCGCCTCCAGAGAATATATAGCTGGACTTGAGTGCGCTTGCCCGGGTAGACGAGCGGCTCACTCTGCAGCCGCCAGAGTTGATTAATTCGACTGTTATCTCCTTCTGCGCCAAACCCCGGTCGAAGGAGAAACCCAGCTAGAATCAACCAAGTTTCCTCATGTTCGACGGATTCATTTCGTCGGGAAAAACTCTCGTTGAGAGCCGGCCAGAGGTCCCGAATCAGTCGCAGGTTCCACTCGGCCTTTGGCAGCTGGAGAATTTTTTCGAGGCTCTTAAGAAGATTGTTCGCTGTCAGTTTGTCACGGGTATCCAGAGGCCGGGAGAAGAGCGTTGTGATGCGATTCCGGGCAGCGTTCAATTTGGCCGGATCAAATCCAAGATCGCTTGTCGTGATCTGTTCAGGCTTGTCGCGCCGTAGCGAAGCGAAGGAGGATTCCGTGTCTTTGTCTCCGACCGAATGGGTGCGAAGGTTAAACTCTAGCGGCCATGACTCGCGTATGGCCGGGTCAGCGCTTACACAAGCTACTCGGAGCAAACCAAGCTCGTTCATTCGCGCGATGAGAGTGACGGGGACCCTGTTGTCTTTGGGAGCACGTTCGACCACGCGAGCAGTGGCCTGGAGCGGAGGCATTTTAAAGAACTCGCGATCATTCCATGCCACCAGCGATCCGGCTTTATCATTGGCACGCCGAGTTGAGTAGTAGGGTTGAAACCTGACCGGATGATTCACACGAAGTTCCAGGCCTGCCTCCGAGATTCGAAATTCCTCTTCGGATGGCGCATTGCGGGGCAAAACACACACTAGGGCCGGCGCACCAGACTTCTCGGCGGCTTGTCTCTGGACTTCAAGGTAGATGGCGCGGGCTGCACCGGCTTCGATGCGTTGGGCTTGGCGGTGAAGAATACCACCAAATTCAGCCGCGCCTAGAGCAACCGCGAGGTCTAACGCGGAGTTATGCAGGATTCGCGGTTCAACACCGCGCTGCCAATAGGCGATCCGTTGCTGAAGGCGGCGACGTAACATTTCGGGGTAAAGAGATCCGCCGTTAAAGAGGATTGCCTCTATAGGGGGTTGGCCCCGAAGAAATTCAGCCAGATAACGGGTGACCGCGCTGTCGGTCGCATAAGAGAGGGCCCACTCTCTTAAGCCGGCCTGGCTACGTGCAGGCTGCGCATCGGCGTCGCAGTCCGGAAAGAATCCATCCAACACGATCGATTCAATTTCCGATCGCATGATTTGGCCGCTGAATGTGCCTCCGAGCAAGCTCGATCCTCGCCCGGGGATCGACACCGGAAACGAATCTGCAGTAGGATCGCCGAGGCAGCGTTCCTTTAAATCGCGACACCTTGCCACTAGAAAGTTCCATTGAGTTGGCGAAAGCTCGCCGGTCGCTAGTCGGGACTCGACATGGTGTGCGAGGGCGAGGTCGATGTTGTCACCTCCGAGGAGCAGATGGTCGCCAACCGCAATCCGTTTGATTTGAG
>Ga0210401_10005312_pt1 | contig 13270 bp, 18 predicted proteins | sample IncBWH32MmetaG_FD_150866 | JGI IMG/M metagenome (GOLD analysis project Ga0210401, IMG submission 150866) | Forest soil microbial communities from Barre Woods Harvard Forest LTER site, Petersham, Massachusetts, United States - Inc-BW-H-32-M | ecosystem: Environmental > Terrestrial > Soil >... | reverse complement strand
CACTTTATCCCTCTGAACAAATACGGTCTTCTGCTTTTCTGCCGCGGAGCGGCTTCGTTCAACAGGCCATAGATGGGATGAGAAGGTCGATCCCCGATCACGGATTGCGTTAAGCTACCGATGATCAACGCACTCTAAGGTGCAATCAAAAACGGCTAAGGAGATCGACCTTGAAAAAGCATAACAACTCTCGAAAGAATAGTGAACTGACGTCGAAGCGTGCGAAGTCGCGGGGCCCGGTGCAGCGGGATACGAAAGAAGTACTGGCGGAACTGGTGGAAAATCTGAAGGAAAAGCTGGATCCGAAAAAGGTGGCAGCAAGGAGCGCCGGAGAAGAGAAATAATCCCCTCTCCCCCTTTTCTTGCGAGCAACTCACGCCGCCATTGCAATGTATAGCCATGGAGACCCTCCCTAGGATCATGTGCCTGGCCAATGATTTCTTGTTTAGCAAGCGAGAATGGATTTTTGATTTTCCTATAGATCGAGCCCGCACGTAGCCGTGAGCCACATTGCTCGCGTCAATGTAGTATCCGTCGATCGCGCTCGACGGGTTGAGGTTCGAGGCGGAGGTGCCCTGGGGAAAATGGTCGTGCCCGCTCCCGGAGCGTCGAACGTCGTGATGCTGCCGCCGGCAGCCCGCACGAAGCCGTGATACACACCGCTCGCATCAAGGTATTCTCCCACCGCCGCACCGGCCTGGTTGAGGCCTGAGGTGGCGGCGAGTAACGTGCCCAAGAATGCGCAGCCTTGTCGGCTGCTCCAGTGTAATGGCGATGTTTCGCCAACGGTCGAGGGGAAGATCGCCGATTCGAAATTCGGCAAATCACAAAAGCCATCCGCACCGATCGCGCGGGACGGATCAATGCAGATGGCTCGGATTGGTGCTCTTAGTGCCTAGGCGGCGAGACGCTCGGCAACTCTCGCTTCCGCAATGCGCCGAATGAGTCGGCGATTGCGTTCGACAAACGCGAGCTTGTCAGCGAGGCAAGTTTCAAGCAGGACGGCTACGCCATGGTGACCTGCAAAATCGGCAGCCGCGGTCAGAGCAACATACTCTCCGATGCGCATATGGGTGAGCCGAATGAGTTTTGCCAAAACGTACAAACGTCGGGCAACGGGTGATTGAATTTCGTTGAATTCCTTGCGGAAGTCCTCGATGAATGTTTCCCTTAGGTCCCCGCTTAGTTCCACTGGTTTTTCGCCGAGGATCTTGAAGCACTGATCCAACTTTGCGAGAACGCCTTTTGATATGAAAGCCCGTGCTTCAATGGCTTCCTTGATCTCTGGATCTTTGGCTATGTCCCCGATCTCATCATAGAGTTTCGTAGCCCTTTCCGTGCCTTGTCTGACATGGCTAAGGAGCATAAGAAAAACCTCTTTCGGATCCTTTGCTGGCATGGATTACCTCCATCGGACTGATTTCGGACAACTCGAATTTAACAGCCGCAAGCGCCGCGTCAACTGTCAAAAGTGATAGTTTCACACGCTAGGGCCTTTCAGCCAATTTGTTTACACAAGTGAGCGTTCAAGAAGATTCATTGTCTTGTCGGTAGTAAGCGTAATAGAGATTTTGCGACAACCATCCGCCTGGTATGGTACGGCCCGGAACGCTTTGCAGTTTTCCGGACCCAACTCGGGAAGCACCAGCCCGACTGGGTGTCTTTATTTCTTCGCACTACTGGCGGAATGTGCCACAATGTTGTCGATGTAATCCCTCGACCAGACAGAATCTGCTTGTCAAAATCAGGAGGAGACATGAAAACAAGAACAATCGTGCTGCCTCTGGCCCTATGTTTTTTTGGAGCGGCGGTGTGCTTCGCCCAGAGCCCTTTTATGGGCACCTGGAAGCTGAATGAGGCCAAGTCTACACTGGCGCCTGGGATGCCGAAGAACAACACGGTCGTCTACGAGGCCGAAGGCATCAATGTGAAGGTCACGATAGATGGCACCGACGGCGCGGGCAATCCGACGCATAACGAGTGGACGGGCCAGTTCGATGGCAAAGACTATCCCGTCAAAGGCGATCCCAATTCAGACTCGCGCTCGTACACAAGAAAGGGTATTGAAGAGTTAGATTTCGCGGTGAAAAACGGCACAAAGGTTACGACTACCGGTAGGATTGTCGTATCCGACGACGGCAAGAGCCGGACGGTGACCGCTCGCGGCACCGATGCCAAAGGGAAAGAGTTCAAAAGCACGGACGTGTACGACAAGCAATAGCCCGCTGCGTAGCGATCCGAGGTTTTGGAGTTGCTCCGTCGGGTGGGGGTCCAAGCTGATGGCTGGGACAAGATAGCTCCTGATTATCCGGTTGCTTCAGCAGAGCGCAACATTCCGCGCTGTCTGTCTTGGGCGACCGCAAGCTCTTGTGGCTTGCTGAAACAACCAGATAATCAGAAGATAGCTAGTTGACATAAATAAGAGGCTCGTTGCAAAGGTCACCCCAGTACACGTGTGCGGGGAGGTTTAGGGAGCGTGCCGCCGAGCGCTACTATCCGAAGTTTCAGCAAGCTAGAGAGACTTTTTGCTCTTCTTCGGGATATTACTGGTCTCTGTCTACGTCGCCAATCGGGTTTACAGCGCCATTTACTCGCACGCCAGCATCCAGAATTTCTGGGCGCGACCCCCAGTAGTGGTCGAGGCTCAATCCAAATGGCAGAGCGGTGTACCCGACTTCCGTCTTTGGTCCCAGAGGCGTATTCGAGCTTACCAGACGAGCCTCGCGGCGAATGTATCCCCACCGTTAGGAGTTCTTGAGATCTCCGCTATTCAGCTGCATGTCCCCGTTCTGGAAGGAACGGACGAACTGACGCTGGATCGTGCGGTCGGCCACATTCCAGGCACCGCACCCCTTGGCGAACCGGGAAACATAGGAATTGCCGGTCACCGGGACGGTTTCTTTCGTGGACTCAAGGATGTTCACGTTGGGGACACGATTGATGTGTACACCCGCCGTGGCCGTTCGCGCTACGCTGTGGACGAGATCCAGACCGTCTCACCAGATGATGTATCCGTTCTCGCGCCGCGAGCGAAACCTTCCCTCACCCTGGTGACTTGTTATCCATTTTACTTTGTTGGAAGCGCGCCTCTTCGTTACATCGTGCATGCAACGGCTGCCGGTACGAACCAACTGAAAAGTTCTGAGCAGCCAGGCATTGAGGCGAAGACCCAGGCAAACGAACGAGCTGATTAGTGTCAGTTTGGTCGTGTGTCGAATGCCGTCTTTCAAGTCGGAACCGTGTGGGCTCCCCATAACTGTTGCTAACAGGTCAGCATGACCCTGGCCATATCGCTCGAGTACAACACAAGGAGATCCTGGGCACAACGCGGGACTTCCCCACCATGAAACTGGCGCTGAGAGAACTTGAATCTCGGCTGTCCCCAATCAACAGCACTAGCTATCGGCCTATGCGCTCCGGCACATTCGCCGGATTCGCAAGGGAGTGGGAGACTGAGGTGCTGAGCACGATGAAGCCATCCACACAGTCGGCGATCAAGAGCCAACTCAAGGTGAACTTGCTTCCCTTCTTCGGCAGGCACGCGATGAGGGACATTACGGCTTCGGGCCATCCAGTCATTCGTTCACTCGCGCGAGGGCAAGGCTCCAAAGACCATCAAAAACTATGTCCTCACCCTGCACATGATGTGGCGCCAAGCAAAAGCTTGGAACTATGTCACCCACGATCCGTTTGAAGGTTTGGTCTTACCGAAAGGCAGCCGCACCAAGCGCTTCTTCTTCACCGAGGAAGAAGTCAAGCGGATCATCAATGCAGCCGCGGAGCCGGAAAGAACTCTCTACTGGCTGGCGGCCGAGACAGGACTTCGCGCCGACGAACTCTTTGGCCTGCGGGCCCAGGACGTCAACCTCGAGAAGTCGGCTGTCACCGTACACCAAGCGGTCTGGAATCGCCAAGTCCAAACTCCGAAAACCGACAATGCCAATCGCGAGTTCGCGCTGTCGCCGGATCTCGGAGAGCATCTCCGCGCATTCTTGACGAGGTGGCGCCCAAACCCGCTCGGCTTACTCTTCACCTGGAATCCATTGGGCAGGAACAGAAACGGCCACAAGATGGATGGGGTACATAGATGGTGCCATTCGTTCAGGAAACCGAGCGGCAGCCGAGGTGCTGGCCAACTACAAGCAGAAGCAACCCCCGTCACACTCTACGTCAAATGAGAGCTGATCGCTTGGCAAGATATACTCGGACCGTAGCCGCATCGTGGCCGCCTGATCGTATCACCTTTGGTGGGGACCGATAACTGACGCTATATCGCGATTACGCTCAAAACCACAGACTGACGGGCGAACAGACAGCGCAAGCTTGTGCTATGGCCTGGTTTCGTCAGTTGATTACGTCAGTTGATGGAACGTGTCGTCCGGGCCGCTTAGGGATTTCCCTAGTTGTGCAGAGGTAGGGCGGAAACTAGAGTGTTGTTGGCGTGTTTCAAAAGATAACCCGATTCGTAGAATTCGGTGTTCCACTTTGCAACGTTGACCCTGCGGGTACGAAATACTAACAGGACGACCACTTCAACAAACCATAGCTCCCGCGCGGCAGGGATGAAGCACGCTAGGAACTCCCTAACGTGGTCCCAAAGGACCCATCCCGCACCAGGAGGACCGAAATGAACTGCAGAACAGTAGGGTTAGTCTTCCTTGCAGCGATCTTCGCCGCTATCAATCTTTCCGTCACGACGCCAGCCCAGACAACCCCCTTTACAAAGCCTCAGGTCGCGGACCGCATCCGCAAAGTGGAAGACGGCGTGGACCAATTCCAAAAGTATCTCGAAAACCGTGGACAAGACGCCAAGAACCGGGCGGAAACGGCCCAGAGCAACGGAGCCACAACGCGCCGGCAGCGGTCAAGTTCAGCGGACACACAAGCCGGGGGGAGACCAAGCCAAGCAAACGAAAGACGATCTCGAAAATGCCATGGACGACCTGAATCGCAGCACGAACCGTCTGCGGCGCAAGTTCGATCCCACATCGAATTATCTCGAGACAAAAGTGCAAATGGAACAGGTCATGGATAGCGCGCGCCGCGTGAATCAGGTGATGGTGAAGGGGAACTACGGCAGCCAGGCCGAACGTTATTGGGCTGCCTTGCGCACGAACATCAATGATCTTGCACGGTGCTACAACTTAACGCCACTGGGCGTGTAAGGTTGCAATTCACGCGCTAGAGGAATTGGGGATTTGGTATGGGCAGATTCAACAGTTTGGGACTCGCTGTCTTCTTCCTATGCCTGATCGCGCTCTGTGGCTGTCAAAACCTGGTTCCACACGACACGCAGAGCTTACTCGATCCCAAGTTTCACCGGTCAGATGTCGTCGGCCAAGTATCGGACTTGAGTTCATCAAGCTGCAAATTCCTGCGAGTCCTGAAGGGAATCGAGTTTGGCTCGATTAAGGAGGCCGTATGCGTAAGCTGCGTAAGTCAAAGATTTCAGCCGTGTTCTTGAGTGTGTTGATAGGTCTTTCGCTCGGGTGTTCACGCCGTTCGAGTGACGAAACGCTCGCCCAGGATATTCAGAAAAAGGTTGCCGCGGATCCGGAAACAGACAACTCGCAAGTCGCAGTGACGGCTAAGGACGGTAAGGTAACGCTGAGCGGCAAGGTGAGCACGCCAGCAGCCCAGCAGAAAATCGAGGAGATAGCACGCGCAGAGTCGGGAGTCGCGGGCGTCGATGACCAAACGACGATCGTGCCTGAGGCGATGGCCGCTACTCCGAATGCTGCTGCGCCACTTCCACCTGTGGAGAAGCCCAAGCCGGAGCCAATCGTACTGCCGGCCGGAACTGTTCTTACTGTCAAGACACAACAGGCACTGAGTTCCAAGAGTAGTCAAGCAGGCCAAACTTTTCTCGCCACGCTGGCTCTACCGTTGAGCGTGGATGGAAGGTCTGCCATACCTGCTGGATCGACCGCCAGCGGCACCGTGGTGACAGCCAAGGCCAAGGGCAAGGTAAAAGGTGAAGGGCAGCTTGACCTAGCACTTACGAGCATTACAGCGGGTGGACATACATATCCAATCAAGACCGGGGTGCTGAGCAGCACCGTGAAGGGAAAGGGCAAAAGGACAGCCGCTACTACAGGCGGGGGAGCGGCTGGAGGTGCGCTGATTGGAGGCATCGCGGGAGGAGGCAAGGGCGCCGCTATCGGTGCCGGTGTGGGAGCCGCCGCAGGTTTTATCGGGGGCACGTTCACTGGGAACAAGCAGATCGAAATCCCCGCTGAGTCAGCACTCAGCTTCACACTGGCTCAGCCTCTCACACTGCCGCCGCCGGGCCAATGACTTCAATCACAGGCAGAGGAGGGGCTGCAAAACTCGTGAGGGGCGGCCCAGGGTCAACCAGGATTTTGAGTGTAATGGTCCACCTCCCTCTCCCGGATCGTATTTAGGGATTTCCCTAGTTGAGAAGACGTAGGGCGGAAACTAGAGTGTGAGTTCAACTCGACGGTCCTGCGAGGAGCCTAGCACGGGGGAGGGGGCAGTCCTTGCAGGACCGGAGCAAGATACTCTGAAGTTTATAAAGAAGTCGTAAAGACGACGTCGGAGCAAGTGCAGGCAGGCAAACGGGGTTTTGAAAAAGCGTTGGCGTCACTCGATACGGTGTGCGCCCGAAGTGTCAGAAGGTGATCACGCCTGCCGAGGTGCGCCGCGTCGACTTTGAGCATATCGAGTGTCCGGTTGTGCGGAGAACGATTTGCGCCCAGCACTCTGAGGTGAATGTTAACCACGCGCGGGGCTAAATGTAAGGCATGAAAACCACGGACTTTTTCCGCTGCGACCGCTGTCACATCGACTGCCGGCTCGATTGTGAAGAACCGAGCCCAAGTGATTCCACGGGCGCTTCGCAGCTCACTCTCCGGCACTGTCCGGACAGCAATGGCATTGTTGTTTTCGGCAAGGTGATCAGCTTCCAAGAACGGCATGGCAGTACGTGGGTCTCTGTTCAGCGTTGGATTGACGTCGCATAAGCTGCCTTCCGTAACCTTCAGAGGCATGAGTTCCAAACCAGGTGGGGAACCTAGTTCCCCCGGCCCATGGCTGAGAGTTTGGCCGCTTTCCGGCCAACACGCCTACCTCCCGTTCGCGGCTGTCTTCCACCGTCTTCCAGCGCTCTGATCTCGCCCTTAACCTCGCTCATCATCTGATCCAACTGCTGAAGCTTGTCCTTGAGCTGCTGGATATCTTGCTTCTGCCCGTCCTGGGACTGGGCCGCAACAGGCTGAATCCAAATGGCGGAAAGAGCGAACAGCATTAATGCAGTGGAGCTAATTATTTTCATAAAGACTCTTGCTCGCTGGATTGGCCGCATGTCGCTGCCAGAAACTTTTGGGTCAGCTGCTGGTACTTTTATCCGGGAGGACAAGTGGGAGCAATTAGGGAAATCCCTAGCTATGGAGCCTGCGGCCGCATTGCCGACGCTCGCGGTTGGTCGCCCAGGGGCGAACCCCGTTCGTCACGCAATATGTCAACGTGCGATTGCGCCAGTTGGTTCGAAGGGGTATCCGGGTCACAAGCTTGCTCAAAGTGGACGGAGGCCTTGTCGAAATGATTATCCTGTCTCTTAGCTGGCTGGGAAGCCAGTGTCCAATAACCTCGGAGTTGTCGGGGATACCCTCGGACGGGTTGCAGCCCGGAAAGATGAGCAGGCACCACTTCCCGGCCGAGCACAAGACTTTGATTTTCCTATACTTCGAGATCTGCTGCTTCCGTCCTCAACATCTCGGTCTGTTCTGCCGGTCGGACTGCAAGGCGATCATTGAGTGCCGGTTCGGCCTTCGCCTGGGAATCTGAACACATCGCGTGCGCGGGGATCGGACCCGCGAGGCATCGCACCGTTTGCCTTGTCCGCATCGACGCCTTTGTCTCTTGACAGGTACGCCAATTGTGTCGGCGCTGCAAACCGAGTCCCGGAAGCTTCGACGATTTCAGCGATTTTCAAGATCACGTTCTGGCGAATTGCGGTGAACTCTGTCCAATCGCCCGTCTTGCCGTAGGCGAAAAGCTCAATTTGGAAAGCAGCGCCGACAAAACTCATTACCCGCACCCTGCAGCTTCCGGGTTCGATCGCAGGATGTTGGTCCAGCATGCTTTGCACGCGGTCTAGTATGAACCTTAATTGTTCGGCTTGAGTTTCGATTCGCAACGAGAAAGTTTGGTTGATAAGTAATTTGTTGCGGCGCGCCATGTTCTGGAATTGCATTTGAGCGAGCGATCCGTTTGGAACTACCGACAGATTCTGGTCTAGCGTTCGCAGTTTCAGGGAACGTAGCCCGATATCTTCAACGGTGCCGAGTTGATCTCCAATCTGGCAGAAGTCACCGACTTGTATAGCCTTGTCCATCAGCAACGATACCCCGCCTATGAGGTTCTCGAGTGTTTTCTGCGCCGCCAGCGCAATCGCCAGTCCTCCGATGCCGAGGCCAGCAAGCGTCGTCTTGACGTCAAGCCCGAACATTGCCAATGCGACGAGCAAGGCGATTGTCAATAGCACGATGTGCGCCAATCGCTGCATCAGGATCAGGATTGACTCGCCGCCTTTGCGTTGGGTTCGTGTCCGGTTCACGGCGTGTTCAAACCCTCGGTCAGTGATCGTGCTTAGTAGCCACAGGACACACCCCACCAGGAGCGTTGCAATGAAACGAACGTAGTAGACGCGATACAAAATCGGAGGCTCAAGCAGGTAGACGAAAACGCTGTGCAGCACGATCGCAAGGATGCACTTGAGTGGCAAGCCAACTCGGGTCTTCCAGACCGACCTGAAAGGAAGTTTTTGGACCTTGCACCGGATTCTCGCGGGCGCACTAAGCAAGAATGCCAGCAGCGAAGCCAGCAACCATGAGATCGGGATCGAGAGTAGCCATCCGAGCCATTGTGCCAGGGACATCCCCAGCAGCCGCCGGCCGGTCAGCGCACGAGGGAGGATTCGATCGGCTGTTGTTGGCACTTCGCTTTCCATTTGGGCATAGAGCTTGGGGACACTCGCAACCGTCTCTTTCGAAAACAGCCATATTTTTCCTGAAATCGGATCATCCACCCGCACTAGAATAACGTCTACCGTTGTGTTACCCACCGTCAACATGCCAGCGCGGACTTGGCCCGGTGGAAGGCCGGGTTCAACCGTGCCGTTGGGATCATCGCTCAACAAAACGACGTTGCTTTTGAACCTTCCCTGCAACGCTTGAAGTTCCTTGGCCCGCTGGGCTAAGTCCGTGTTTTGCCGCGGTGTTGGTTGGAGGTAGCGAGCAGCGGTCTCGTAATCACTAAGCTGTTCGTACTTTAGAAAGCCCATTAGCGCGCTGCGCGGAGTTTCGCGTCCCAGCGGGTCGACTGGTATTGTAACGTCGGCTTTGGCTGGTGAAGATGTAGACGTCGGAAGCTGGACTAGCGAATAGACTGCAGACCCCGCGAACAAGAAGGCAGAGAGGGTTACGCAGATAGTGCACGTTCTGCCGAGGAGAGGCAATCTTCGACGATTTTTGTCTGATGCTCCGTATAAAATCACGGCGACCCTTTGTTTTCACTACTTATTGTGCGATGGGCCTACGCGTCTCACACGTATCACAAACCGAGGCTACTCGGCGTAACGGGATTTTTGAACTGGAAAGAATGATAGTCCTGTGACCATTTATTAGTAGCGGTCGCTTAGAAACAGTTGCGCTACAACCCAACTTGATCTACAGGAAAAACAAAAATCATGTCCGGCTAGATAAAACACCATGCATCCGGTGAGCCCCCGACATAGCCCATGGCCGAACTTCGCGTCAGCTACTCGTACTCTTAATCCGCGAGAACAAGTAGAAACAATTAGGGAAATCCCTAGAGGTATGGAGCCTGCGGCACCATTGCCGACGCTCGCGGTTGGTCGCCAGGGCGCACCTCGTTCGTCACGGGAGTTGTCAACGTGCGGTTGTGGTCAGTTGGCTTGGACGGGTACACTTCCGGTCACAAGCTTGGTCAAAGTGGACGGACGCTTTGGCGAAATGCTTATCCTGTCCCTTAACTGGCCGGGGCGCCAGTGTCCAATAACCCTTGAGTTTCCGGGAATATCCTCGGATGGGTCGCAGCCCGGAAAGATGAGCAGGCATAACTTCCCGATGGTGCAAGGCGTCCTCCGCCAACCATGGTCGCTGGCTCGCGCGCTGGTTCCAACACCACGAAACTTCAGGCCACGGGCAGCACGTGGGTCTGAGCCAACGGTTCACGTTTAGAGTTTGTCTCCTTGAGCGGTCTACATTGCGTTGGCTTGTCGTGTCTGTGCTCGTGCTGGTCTGTTTCGCGCCGCCTTCCCGGGCGCAGGCCAGAAAACAAGTTCTCATCGTCACTGAGCTCGGACTGTCTCATCCCGGTATGGCGCTTGTGACCAACCAGATACATTCGACGTTGAACCTTGATCATTGTTTTCAGGAACAGGTCTACACGGAGAACAGGGATGCCGCTGATCTATCAGAAGATTTGCTGAAGGAACGGCGTGATTCCCTGGTTCAGGAATATCGGCATAAGAGGTTGGACCTGATTGTGTTGGTCGGTCCAGACCCTATCCGCATCTTCGGAGAGCTGTCTAAGACGATTTACCCCGATGTTCCGATTGTGTTCTGTTGCACCGTTCCCGGGCAAGTTGATCAACAGAATATGGATTCCCGATCTACAGAGTCGTGGTTCCAGTTGGACCCCGCGAAGACCTTGGATGCCGCTCTACATTTGCTGCCGAAAACGCGTCAGTTGTTCGTGATCGCGGGCCAGTCCATATACGATCGAGGGGTCACTGCGCTCGTCAAGGCAGGGCTCAATTCTTACGAGAGTCGGCTTGATGTCACGTATCTGACCGATCTTCCCATGAACGAATTGCAGGAGAGGCTAAGGCACCTTCCGAGCCGTTCCATGGTTCTTTATCTTTCGTTCTACAAGGACGCGCACGGGCGGGCGTTTTCTCAACGCCGCGGAGGCCCTCCCGATGGTTACTGCGGCCTCGAGTGCGCCCGTCTTTGGGATTTCCGACACGTATCTCGGCCACGGCATTGTCGGCGGGTTCGTGGTCAGCTTCGAAGAGCAAGGTAAAATCGCGTCCCGCGGTATCCTCGAGATCTTGGCGGGAAAGCCGCCGCAGGATATTCCCATCGTGCATGGTCCCAGTGAGTACTTGTTCGACTGGCGTGAGTTGCGGCGATGGGACCTGGATCAGAGTAAGCTCCCGGACGGGAGCACCATTCTGTTTCGCCAGCCGACTCTCTGGGAACGGTACAAGCTGACCTTGTCCGCGGGAATGCTGATCTTTGTGAGTTTGACCTTGCTGACTATTTACCTCCTGTTCGAGCAGAAGCAACCCAAGCGGGCCCGGAAGACTCAAGAGCAACTCAGCGTATGTTGATTAACGCACAGGAAAGAGAGCGCAGCCGCCTGGCAGCGGAAATGCATGACGATTTTTGCCCAGCGTTTGGCGCTACTGGCACTCGGATTGGAGAATGCGGAAGAGGCGATTGGCTCTTCGCCGAGTGAGGCTGTCAAACAAGTGTACAGTCTCCTGAATTCTGCCAGCGAAATCGGCGCTGATCTCCATACCCTTTCGCATCGACTGCATTCCTTGACGCTCGAGGCATTGGGGCTCGTTCCAGGGATCAGTGCTTTGTGCAAGGAGTTTACCAACCAACAGGGTATTGAAATCGATTTTCTTCCTGACGATATCCCTCGTTCCGTTCATCCTGATGTGGCTTTATGTTTATTCCGCATCGTCCAGGAAGGACTTCGCAATTTGAAGAAACACAGTCGCGCCACCAAGGCACAAGTACGTTTGCGCAGGGCCGGTGACAGACTAGTTGTGTCCGTGTCCGATGACGGCCTTGGATTCGACGTACGGGAAATTAGAGAAAAGGATGGCCTAGGCATCCGCAGCATGGAAGAGCGCGCATACTTGTTGGGAGGACGATTCGAGATTCATTCGGCACCTGGAAAGGGAACAAGAATCGAAGCTTGGGTCCCTCTGCAACCGAAATCAGAACTGGCTGCAGGATGAACTTGCATAGAATGGATTTCCCGTCCTGCCGATACCGCGATTGATCGATCCATTAAGATAGAACCGAACAGTAGCCGGGACCTCCCTTTAGTTAGGTTGTATGATTTTCCGCTGCTCCGGTGTCAGTGGTGCCACGTGTCTAATGGACTTTCGGCGTCGGGACCGGCGGAAGACCAGCAGAGGTCCGACCAGTCGGCGCCCTGTAGGCGGTCCCGACAAGCACAGAGTTCGGTTCTCCCCACTCGAATACCGGTTGTCGACTACGAAGACACATCGCCAACTTGGTTTTCCGCCAGAGTGTGAAAACACTTGGATCACGGCGACTCTGTATAGAACAGTAGAAGGACACCCAGAACGATCATTAACGTGGGCCAGAGCTTCGCGAAGACGGTCTGCCACTTTGTACTGACTTCGGCCAAACCTTTAGTTAGGCCAATGCCGAAACCGGTGGCCGCGTAGCTGCGATGTTCCGCGTGAATACGTGCCATGATCGCCATGTGGTTTGTGCCCCTCATTCCCGCATGATGAGAATGGAAGAGCAACAGAACAGAACCCGCCACCGCGAGCACAGGAAAAACCCAAGCAGCCCAAACTGCTTTGAGACGCTCACGCGCTCTCCCCATTTCGACCAGACCCAAACCGAGAAGCAAGAGGGCGAAGATCTTGTGCTGGATAACTTCGGGATTCGTTATGGTGCCCTGGATCCATGGCTTCGGACCAAAGGGCCAGAGTTCCGTATCGCTGTATACAAGGACGAATAAGCCTGAAAGCAAAAAACAGACGGGCCAGGCGTAACGCACAGCGGGAAACCTCTTCTTCCAGACATCCTGAGCCAGGAGGAAAACGCCACCCAGCGCGACGAAAAGTCCGATAAGGTGGTGATTGCCCTCGCTCTCGAGTTTCCACTTTATGAATAGAGCTGGTGTAGGTCCGTCTGCGGGCATCGGCATCGACATGGACATGCCGGCGTGTTCATCATCCACGGGATGGTCCTGCGACCAAGTTGGCGGATGAACGAAAAAGATCAGAAAGGTTAGTGAAAGTGTTATGGCTCGCGCGTTCGGAATCACCGGCTTTCCTCTTTGCAGAGCACCTGCAGGCAGCTCAGGATTACTCATGGCGCATGCTCTCCACTGGATCCAACCGGGCCGCAAACGTAGCCGGAGCGGTTCCGAAAAGAATACCGACTGAGCACGAGACTACGATCGCCACAACAACAGACAGTGCTGAAATGGGGAGCCTGTATTC
>Ga0210401_10005309_pt1 | contig 13275 bp, 8 predicted proteins | sample IncBWH32MmetaG_FD_150866 | JGI IMG/M metagenome (GOLD analysis project Ga0210401, IMG submission 150866) | Forest soil microbial communities from Barre Woods Harvard Forest LTER site, Petersham, Massachusetts, United States - Inc-BW-H-32-M | ecosystem: Environmental > Terrestrial > Soil >... | reverse complement strand
AGTCCATGGTGACAAAGACGTCAGCATTCTTGACGAGCAATGTGGGCATTTTGGGGTGAAGGCTCTACCCAGCAGCGCTCCGTGCTTCGCGTGGTAGCACTAGAATTTATATAAAATCTATAAATAAACTCCTATCTAAAAGCAGAGAACGCCGTCAACAAAAATTACTGCCTACTGGAATCTCAGACGCTTTGGACCCCAATTTGAGCGATGCAACCGGTACAAAGCGTGGATCTTGTGGCTCAGATCGTGCCAAGCACAAATTTTTAGAGGTAATAGAATTACACTATGAAAATCGGTATAAATCGTCCACCAGCCAGGCCCCGCGAGCTCCGCTTATGATCGTAATCGCCGCTATGACACCATCCCGGGTGATCGGTCGAGGAAGTCAGATCCCCTGGCGTATTCCCGGTGAACAGAAATGGTTCAAAGAGGCGACCCTCGGACACCCGATCCTCATGGGAAGCCGCACCTTTGAGTCAATCGGACGGCCATTGCCCGGTCGCCAGAACTTGGTGGTGAGTCGAAACCGTTCTTGGCCTGGGGTCGAAATAATTCGAGATCTTTCCGAATTCGATCCGGACCGATATTCGCCAGAAGTTTTTGTTATCGGCGGCGCTGAGATTTACGCCCAACTAATTGGCCGATGCCGCGAACTGCTGATCACCCGGATCAAGCATGAGTACGATGGAGATGCCTACTTCCCGGAATTTGAGTCCAAGTTTCGGCTCATCAAGCAAATTCGAGAAACCCCCGATTACACGATTGAACGGTGGATGCGGTAGGGACGGAGCTCCGGCTCGTCCGTGCATCGCGTATGGGAAATGATTAGGAATCGCCGTCGACAAGCAGATCTCCGGACGAGCGGGAGCTTGTCCCACCATCCGCTAGTCCCAATTCTTCCCATGATCGGAGCTGTTCCAGCTCTGCTGGGCATCTTTCCATGGCTGAACTTTGCCGCCTGAATCCAAGTCCTTATAGATCGCATCCCAACGAGAGTCTTCTTGGGTGTTGTTGTCGCAGGATGCCAACAAAAGGCTAAGTGGCGCGATGAGGAGGCAAGCCAATCTGAGCATAGGAGGAACGGTTTAAAAGGTCGCGGGATGATATACTTGAAGCGCGTCATCGCGCAAGCGGCTTGGCGTCGCTCGCCATAGTCGTCCTCGTACTCGTGGTCGTCCTCGTCCTCGAGGTACTGCCCGTGCGAGAGCCGAGAAATGAGGACTGCCGGATCAACTCGAACGACGGTCGGGTAATCCTTTGCGGAGTAGCCACCCAACTCGAGGACGACGACGAGTACGAGGAAGAGATTTCGAACGCACCCTACAAGTGCACCCAGAAACTCTTCAGATAATCACTTCCTGGGAAATCTTGCGGCATCGGCATTTGCCGTAAATCGACACGCGATGGGAGGCTGTTCTTAAGAATGTATCTGAACTCGGCAGCAGAAACGTGATGAGCGTTCAGACAACAAAGCAGGATCCCGTCAGGTTCGGTGACGCGAACGGCGCGTTGTAGTAACGCTCCGTAATCTTTTTCTGCTTGAAAAACACCTGAAGTTCTACTGCGTGAAAAGGTCGGAGGATCGAGTACCACGAGGTCGAACCGGCGGTCTCGTTTGGCGAACCGGCCCAACCAATCAAAAACATCGCCATAAATGAAATCGCTCTCTTCTGGTGTCAGATCGTTTAGCTGATAGTTTTCCTGGCCCCATTCAAGGTAGTTTCGCGAAAGATCCAGGTTCACCACCTTGGCACCGGCCGAAGCCGCAGCTACTCCGAAGCTGCACGTATACGCAAACGTATTCAGAACCGTCTTGCCGGGAACAAGCTCGCGTAGCCGCTGGCGGTTCAAGCGTTGATCGAGGAATAAACCCTGCGAATAGCCGCTTTGAAAATCGATCCAGTAGGAAAGCCCATTTTCTTTAACTGAAAAACGCGCGGTTAACTGATCGCCTCCCAGATGAGCCGCCGGCGACTTCTCGTTTTTCGAAAGGGCCTTCGAGTAGAGAGCCCGATAGCCCAGTTCCGGGGCTAGGTTGGGCGATTCTGCCCCTTCTTTGATCGAGATCAACCAGCGCCCCGCGAAATCGTCGATGATAAGTTCATCCAAGCCATCTCCCGCCCCGTTCACTAAACGGTAAACATCAGTGTCTGGCGATTTGAAACCGGATCGGCGCGCAATAGACGCTTCAATTTTGTCCTGAAGAAACATTAGGGCTGGGATCCGGTAGGGAATGAGCTCTCGCTCATACGTGGTCCTTTAATCGAGATGCCGACTTCATTACGAGGTCAAAAACGGCGGATGAGCGGGAGCTCATCCCTACCGAAACCGTCCTTTCAATTTGTCTCGCCTGCAATATGCGTGTTGTTTTCATATAACTAAATTAACCCCAGTCTAGTTCCTCAGCGGGACTAAGCTCACGACGGGTGACCTTTTAATCTGAATTTCGAAACCTATGAGCGACTTGCATAAGACGATTCAGCAAGCGGTGGATGACGGTTCATTATTGCAGTCGAGCGCAGACAACATGCTGCAGCTCCTTAGCTCCACAGCCAACCCGATCTACCGGAGCTCGGTAACGGAGCTGCTAGCGGCCCAAGCTTGGGCGGAACTGAATGACCGTTTCTTTAAAACGTTAGCGTTTGGAACCGGTGGGCTTCGTGGCCGGTCAATCGGCCGAGTAGTGACGGGAGCTGAGCAAGGCGCCCAAAATTCGGGGCATTGCCCGGAACACCCCTGCGTTGGGACGAACGCAATGAATTTTTACAATGTGAGCAAGGCGACCCAGGCGCTAGTCACCTACTTAAAGGCCCATTTGGCCAAGAGCTCGGTATCCGAGCGGGCGAGCCTCTGTATTGCTCACGATACTCGCTATTTTTCCCGCCAATTTGCTGAATTGGCGGCTCGGGTAGCATCCGAGCTAGGTTGCAACGTTTTCCTGTTCGAGTCACCCCGATCAACGCCCGAATTGTCTTTTGCAGTCCGCCACACCGGGTCGACGGCCGGAATCGTGATAACGGCAAGCCATAACCCGCCACACGATAACGGCTATAAAGTCTATTTCGCGGATGGTGCTCAGATTGTCGAACCCCACGCCAGCGGGATTATCCGGTGTTTTCAGGAGATTGCCGGAGAAACTTACGATGTTCTTCCCGCAAGTGAACAAGGCAAAGTGATTTCGTTGGGCGCTGATTTCGATGAGATCTATAAGACTCGCCTGCGCACAGTAGTACTCAGACCGGAGATTGTTAACGCGGAGAAAGACCTCAAGATCGTTTTTACGCCTATCCACGGCACTGGAGCCGTGATCTCGGTGCCGGTGCTCCGCGAGATTGGGTTCGACGTCATCACGGTCGACCAGCAGATGGAACCAAATGGTGGGTTTCCTACCGTTAAATCGCCGAATCCGGAGAATGCGGAAGCGCTCGCTCAAGGCATGCAATTAGCCGACCGGACCGGTGCTGATTTAGTGGTTGGGACGGATCCGGACTCCGACCGGATGGGGGTTGCGGTGCGCAACAGGGCCGGTCAATTGCTCTTGCTGACCGGGAATCAAATCGGTTCTTTATTAGCCTACTATCGGATCCAGGCTTATCGGGCAAACGGGGTTCTGACCGATGCGAACAAGGAGCGGTGCGTTATCATTAAGACGCTCGTCACCACGGATCTGCAGATGGCGATCGCTTCAAAGGAAGGTCTGCGCTGTGTGGAGACATTGACCGGCTTTAAATATATCGGCGAAAAGCTTGGTAAATATGAAAACGCATTGCCGGAAGCGATTCGCCAACGGTACCGGTCATTGACCGAAGAAGAAACGCGTCGGGCCAGGCTGGAACACTCAAGCTTCTTTGTTTTCGGGGGAGAAGAAAGCTATGGATACAGCGGCGCGGATTTTGTTCGAGACAAAGACGCTAACGCCGCGACTTTGATGTTCGCAGAGGTATGCGCCTACGCGAAGTCACTCAACAAGACGGTGGATGAGCTTCTGGACGACATCTATTGCGAGCACGGATATTACCTTGAAAAGGGCAATTCATTAGTCTTTGAGGGAGCAGCCGGCTCGGAAAAAATCCGCCGCTTAGCGGAATCATACAAAGCTTCACCGCCCAAGGAAATCGATAGCAGCGCGGTAACGGAGGTCGTCGACTTTAGCGAAGGTGGGATCCGCGATGTAGAGGGCGATGTGTTACCGAAGGAAAAAATGACCATGTTCAATTTGGCCGACGGACGGCGAATCGCCGTTCGGCCGTCCGGTACTGAGCCTAAGATTAAGTTTTATCTGTTCGGCCGCCGCTCCGTCGAAAGCCGCGGGGCGCTAGCGAAAACAAAGACAGAACTGGACCAAACGCTGAAGCGGCTCTGGGAGTGGTTACGCGCTGATGCGGAACGTAGGGTAGCGTAGGACCGAGTATTCCACTTTGGTGGGGCGAGGCTCCCGAACGGCGCTGTCGCTTTTCCGAAGTGTTTCGTATTCGCAGGGCCGATTAACGTTGCTACGCTATGAACCGCGCCGAGCCGGGTACATCGCTCGGTCACGGCTCGGCGGGTTTTTAGACCTAACAAATCGGCGCTCGGGTAAGCGTTCATCCTTCGCTCGCGGTTAAAAGCACATTCAGGAGCCTCACCCCAGCAAAGCTTCCGCCTCGCCCTACCAAATCACTGGACGGAAGATTTTCTCGTGCCAGAGTCTTGGTCCTTGCTGCAAGAACCGCTGTTGGGATGCTCGTTGAAATTTCGCAGAGCCCGCCAATGAGGGCATTTACCTACTGGAAGTATTTTTTTTGCAGCCTGCTCGCAGCGTTATTTCTGCTCACCTCAGTCGCTGGTGCCGCTGAAGAGAATCAACCAAGCGGTCTGCCCGCGCTTAGTCCTGCCTCGAAGATTTCTTTGGTTACCTGTTCGCCCGGCGACGAGCTGTACACGGCCTTCGGACATAGCGCGATCCGGGTCCTCGATCCTGAGCTTGGGATCGATCGACTCTACAACTTCGGGACCTTCGACATGTCGGTTGGCAATTTCTACCTCCGATTTGCCCGGGGAGATCTTCTTTACCAGCTTTCGGTCGATCAGGGAGATGCGGATATCGAGGAGCACGGTGCTCTGGGCCAAGGGGTGACGGAAGCGCAACTCAACTTGACCCCGGAACAAAAACAGAGCTTATTCGGCGCCCTGGAAACGAATCTTGCTCCCGAGAATCGCTATTATCGTTACGATTTCCTCCTCGATAACTGCTCAACCCGGGTACGAGATGCTTTTGAGAAAACCATCGGAACGCCCGTGGCCGATCAGACCGTCACTCGAGTGACCTTTCGTCAAATGTTGGATCCTTACCTGGATCGCATCCCGTGGATTCGTTTCGGCATTTACTTGTTGTTGGGCGCAGGGGTTGATCGATTAGTGACGCCGCGGGAAGCATGTTTTCTACCGGCCAACCTCGAGTCCGCGATCTGCCAAACTAAGTTAAGTGATACGGCGTTTGCGCAGAGTCCGGTTCGGCTGTTTCCAGCTCGCCCTTTGCCGAGAATACCTCGAGCCTTGGATCCGGAGATCGTGTTTTCCGTAGTCCTGGCGGCCTGGATCGGGCTGTGGGCCCTACGCGGAGGCAGGGCTTCTCGAGTAATCTCGGCTCTAGTCTATATCGTTTTCGGTTTTACCGGATTATTTTTGGTTGTGCTGGCGGCAAACACCCTACATTGGGAGGCCTACCAGAATTGGAACGTAGCCTGGCTTGTTCCCACGCATTTGGTTTCTGGGATCGGGTTGCTTTTTGTTCCGGCCAATAAAGTGTTGATGCTTCGTCTTTACCTGTTCCTGGCCATGGTCGAAGGACTCGTTTTTATGGTTTCATCGCCTTGGCTTCCTCAACGATTCCATCCAGCAATCTATCCGCTCGTGGTCCTGTTGCTTTGGCGAACCGTGATTGAAGTCCGCCGAAAGGTGACGCCATGAGATTTGCTTGGTTGTGGCAGTTTCTGTTGAGCATCCTGGCGGGCATTTTGATCGCCCTGGGTTTGCCTCCCTGGAACTTTTCTTGGCTTGTCTGGGTCGCTTTTATACCGATCCTGGTCTCCCTGCTTTCCCTTAGAGGCCCGGCGATAATGGTAATTCTTCAAGGGGTGTTGTTTTCCGGCACATTCGGGCTCATTACATTTCATTGGCTCTGGCACGAGCACCGGTATCAAGAGTTCGGAACGATCCTCGGCGTGTTTGGCCTTCAAGGGATGATTTGGAGCTGGTTCGTGTGGCGATTTTGTAAGTTGCCGGAGCTGGCTAAAGAGGATGTCAAGAAGGCCAAGAAAGGGTTACAGCCGATTTTTATGGGAGCAGCCGGGAACGCCGAGGCGTGGCGCGTTTCCACAGCGCATCTTCGCCTGGCGCTCCTGATCGCAAGTTCTTGGACTTTCTTGGAGTGGTGTCGTGGAATGATTCTGACCGCCTGGAATCTGATCGGCCTGCCGATCGCCTTGAATCTTCCACTGCTCCAAGTTGTCAGAGTCACAGGCCCGTACGGCCTGAGTTTCATCGCGGTATTCGCCAACGCGATTATTTATCTGGCGATTCGAAGGCTGGCATTGCGGCCGGGACGGATGAGCTGGGCAGCGCGCTTCGACGTGGTTTTTACGTTGGCGATGATATTCGTCATTGCCGCTGCTGGTTTCCAATTTGCTCAGCCAGCACCGCAACTTCAGCAGCTCAGGATTAGCATGACCGCAACGCCGGGAAGTACCACGAGTGAGCTGAACAGTTTGCTCCCTGGGGTAGCGGCTTTGAAATCGGATCTGCTGGTTTGGCGCCGGGTCACCGAAGGTGGAACCGCTGCAAAAGGCTTGGATCGGAAAGCGGCGCCTGACGTTGGGATTATCACAGGCATAGCGGCGGCCGAGAAAGCACCGATCTCTGGTTATACCGCCTTCCTTCCCACCAACGTCAAAAGCGTGCTCTCGTTCCAAAGTCGTCCTGGTTTTCAACTCTTAGCGGATCAGGTGCCGAAGAATCTTCAGAGTGTTGCAGTCAAAGATATCGCGCTGCTTCCGTTCATTAATCAGGAAGCGATGTCATTGCAGGCGCTCAAAGTCGGACTCCGCGCCCCGGCTCAGGGATTCATCGTGCTGGTCGATTACCCGAATGGTACCGCGATTGAAGAACAACAATTTCGCGAAAACCTTCGCTGCTGGGGCGTCTCTCTGGGAAGACCCATCGTTTTTGCGTCCGATCGCGCCGGAGCGTTTATGCAAACCGGCACCGGCAGAGTCTTAAAGGAGGTTGCGCCGCGGACGCGGTTGCTGTCGACGTATAACCTCGACTTTCCGTTGGCGAATGATATGACGCCCTACGGTTCGTTTGGAGATTGGCTTCCGATTGTGTGCGGTGCACTCTGTCTCGTGTTCGGCCTTCGGCAGCGTTTATCTGACTTTTATGAGAGCTCTCGTCGTTTCCGTACATGACGTCTCGCCTCTGACGCAGGCGAACTGTGACAAAATTATAGAGGCGTTGCGCAGCCTTGGTGTATCCGAGGGCTCGTTACTGATCATCCCGAACCATCATAGTAAGGCGCCGGTCCGGGATAGCGCTGCTTTCAAAGACTGGATAGGGGGCCGGGTGCAGCAAGGTTATGAGCCCGTCCTCCATGGCTATTATCATGCGCGCACCCCAAAGTCGACGGACGCCGGCATCACCAAGTTTACAACTCAAGTCTACACGGCCGGTGAAGGAGAATTCTTCGATCTCGACCGTGACGAAGCGATCTCCCGCCTCCAAATGGGTATAGAAGATTTAGCGTTTCTGGAACGAAAGCTTAACGGGTTCGTCGCGCCAGCTTGGCTTTTGGGCTACGAAGCGGAGGCTGCCGTGCGTAAGGTCGGATTCTCTTACATCACAAATGTCGGGTCCGTTAAGATTTTTGAGGGCGTGCACAATTATTACTCTCGGTCGTTAGTATGGAGCACCCGAGCGCCTTGGAGGCGGATGGTGAGTTTGGCTTGGAATCAAGGGCTGATTTCTAGGCTGCGAGATAAACCCTTGCTCCGGATCGGGATTCACCCGGCAGACTGTGAGATTCCAGCAGTTTGGTCCCACGTTAAGAGCTTAGTCGCTGCGGCCCTTCAAGACCGGCAACCATTGTCCTACGAAAAGTTTATCGCGAATCGTCTCAATCCAACAACCGTCGAGGCCGGAAATTTGAAGTAGTGCCCGTGGAGCGCGCCTCGCTGGCGAGGCCGACCCCGAGCTATCCTTGCCTGGTGCTCAGCAGAGACAAAACTACGCGGCGGGCAGATCGTCGTCGGCCTGGCAAGCGAGGCGCGCTCCACGGGCACTACATCTAAATATTTGCCAGCGCTATAGCGTAGGCTAGTGTCCTGTCCGCAGAATTAGGATGGCAGCAAAAGTCGATCTCCATCTTCACTCCAGGTTTAGCGACCGATCCGCAGAGTGGCTCTTTCGCCGATTTGACTTTCCCGATAGCTACTCAGCTCCGCGTGGCCTTTATCGTCGGCTCAAAGAGAAGGGGATGACTTTTGTCACCTTCACTGACCACAACCGCATCGACGGTTGTCTGGAAATCGCCGACCTGGCCGGCAGTTTCGTTAGTGTCGAAGTTGGAGCCGAATTTCCCGAAGATCATGTGGTAGTGCATCTGCTCGTTTGGAACATCTCCGAATCGCAACACGCCGAGATCCAGCAATTGCGCCGAAATATTTTCGAGCTCAGAGAATACCTGAGCCACAACGGGATCTGCCACGCTGTGGCCCATCCTTTCTACGACAAGGATCATCGTTTGAGTGCCGATCATGTCCAAAAACTGATCCTGCTCTTTAAACATTTTGAAGGGGTCAACGGACTGCGCGACAGCTTGTTGAGCGAAGTTGCCCGTTTCGTTTTTCGTTCCCTCACCCCGGAGAGGATTGATTATTTTGCAGAACGCCAAAAATTTGCGCCAACTCATCCCGAGGCCTGGCGAAAAGTGCTTGTGGGCGGCTCCGATGATCACGCAGGAATTTTCCCCGGTTCCGCTTACACAGAAACGCCAGATTCAGGATCGATCGGTGAATTCCTGCGGAACCTAGAACAGGGGAACTGTGTCACTCGCGGATTTGGCGGCACTCCGTTGGTGATTGCTCACGGCCTTTACAACACGGCCTACCAATTTGCCAAAGACAAGTTTTCCGCTGCGGTCAGCCCGAATCTAGGCTTCTTGGAGGTCGTTATCTCGCGGTTTTTGGAAGGCAAAAACCCGACGCATTTCAGTGTTGGTGAAAAGATCGGCCTGATTTTTAACGGAATTGTTTCCGGCAAGATCTTCGAATTAGCCAAGCCTGCGAACCTCTCTCTTTGGCCTGAGCTCGCCAATTATTTCGGTAATCAGGATGTCCAAGCTCAACTCGCGAAAGAGACCCAGGGAGTTAAGGAGCCCGAGAGGCGGGCATTCCTGCTGGTTGCTACCGTCTTTAACCAGCTCGGGTTTCGATTCTTTAACCGATTCGTGCAGCAAATCTCGTCTGGCAACGTGATGGACGCCGTACAAACGCTGAGCGCTTTGATGCCGCTCGGGTTGCTGCTAGGTCCCTATTTTTACGGCTACCATAGCCAGGCGCCATCTCGCAGCCGCCTCACCGATATCTGTTTGGGAACCGTGAATTTTGTCCCGGATGTGCTCGAAAACACCAAACGGGCTTGGTTTACCGACACGTTGGAAGACGTGAACGGTGTCACCACCACCATCCGAAAAATGACGGCTGCCGGCCTGGAAAACGGGGCGGATCTCATTGTGGTCACTTCGCGCCAGCAGATCGGCATCGCCGATATCCCGATCAAAAACTTTGTCCCGATCGGCGAGTTCGAGTTGCCGGAGTACGAGCTGCAAAAGCTGAGCTTTCCGCCGGTGTTGCACATGATCGACTACATCCAGAGTGAGCGATTCACCGAGTTGATTATCAGCACGCCGGGTCCAGTCGGTTTAACCGCTTTGGTTGCGGCCAAGATTCTCGATATCCGCGCCGTAGGGATCTATCACACCGACTTTCCTCAGTACGTCCGGATCCTCACCCAGGACAACTACATGGAAACGTTGGCCTGGAATTTCATGCAGTGGTTTTACTCCCAGCTTGATCTGGTTTTCGTCAACTCGGAGTACTACCGGCAACGGTGGATTTCGCGGGGGATCGCTCCAGAGCGACTGAAGATTTTCCCGCGCGGGATCGACACCCGGCTTTTCAACCCGAGCCTCCGTGATCCGAAGTTCTGGAGCCATTTCGGCAAAGCTCCCGAAGAGCTCGGGCTGCTCTACGTAGGGCGAATTTCCAAAGAGAAAAACCTCGATGTCGCTGCGAGAGCCGTAAACAGACTACGAAAAGAGGGCCTGCCAGTTCGTTTGTTGATCGTCGGTGATGGCCCCTATCTTAAGGAATTGCGCCACATCGCTCCCGAGGCTTGTTATACGGGTTATCTGAAGGGAAAGGAACTAGGTGCTGCCTACGCTTCGAGCGACGTTTTCATTTTTCCGAGTACGACCGACACGTTTGGGAATGTCGTCCTGGAAGCACAGGCCGCAGGTTTACCCTGCGTCGTTTCCGATCAAGGCGGCCCGGCCGAGCTCATCACGGACGGCGTCGAAGGCTTCATCACTCGTTCTCTAGACGTGGATGATTTTACGGAAGCGATCCGCCGTCTGGCGACTGACTCTGAGCTCCGCCATCAGATGGGCGACCACGCCCGCCAAAGAGTGCAAGACCGCAACTGGACAAATGCCTTCCGCCAGTTCTGGAACCATTAAGAGGCGCAAGCCTCAATCGTTCTCGTACTTGTCGTTGTCCTCGTCCTCGAAAGTCTTCGTTTTCTGTCAGCGTTGGGTTTGGCCGCCTTGCCGAGGGCAAGTTCTTTGTGAGTCGTGACCCCTTGTAGCTAATTAGCAGGGACCCCCCCTCCCAGGTCTCTATGATCGGTCCACGCCTAGTAGCGTAAACAACCGCTTTCGAGGACGAGGACGACGACGAGTACGAGGACGATCCCGCGAACCGTCTCCGTATTGGAGACACATCGACTATACGAATATTCACTAACAATCTATCGATTTAGTAGAATTCAGGATCGGCGATACGCTCGGTCCGTGAAAAGATTCCGCTTAGCAACCATCGCCTTCGTCGTCGTAGGAACGCTGAACCTGCTTTCCTTTGTCTATGTTGCCGCTCACCGTGAATACGCCCCAGCCGGCTATTTCCAGGATTATCTTACCGGCTCGAATATTCCCGCTCAGATGCCTGCCTGGATCGGCCATATGCCCTAAGAAAAGGAGCTAGGAGCTAGCGGGAATGGGTTCAAACTCGGTTTTCAAGCGATTCCGGCGTAAGCTTTGCATCGACCAAGCGGCCGGAGCTGACGAGCGGCTATCGACCTGCGCCGCAAAAGAGCCCTATCTCTCCTGAATCCTAGCTCTTTTCTTTAATTTTTCCGTTGAAAAGCGGGCGCTTCCCGGTATTGTCCTCACTCCTTTATGGCGAAGAAAGCTTGGATTGAAAGGAATAAACGGAAGCTGAAGACGGTGCAGAAATATGCCGCCCTTCGAGCCGAATTAAAGGCCAAAGGCGACTACGAGGGTCTCGCACAGCTCCCGCGAGATGCCAGTCCGACGCGCTTGGTTAATCGTTGTGAGCAAAGCGGGCGCCGCCGTAGCTTCAACCGGCGTTTTCGCCTATCCCGAATTGCGTTTCGGGAGTACGCTTCCCAGGGATTGATTCCTGGAGTCACGAAGTCAAGCTGGTAGTCCCGCGGCTGCGGGATCTTCACTCTTGACCGTCAGGTGGCAGCGGCGTAAACGATGCTGTCCAATCGATAGATCGTTGGTAATCGAGGGTTAGTTCATTGCTAAGCCCGCGAGGATCTCGAAATGTCGGGTCTTTTTCCTTGTGAAAAGACCGGCCATTTCAAGGCCCTCTCGACTTCCAGGTAAAGCTGTTTGCGCCGAAGTCCCACTGATAGAGACGAAGGCGAAGGTGAAATGGATAGCAATATCTGGTGCTGGAGAAGGCCTAAGATCCAATGACCATGGCTATTTCTTTAGGAATGGCGTTTCCATTCCTGGGTGAGGGGGCGGAAGACACGTCCGCTAGCGGGGTATTCACCCACTTATTCGTAATTCTTCTCCTGATTTTTCTGAACGGGTTTTTCGTGGCCTCGGAGTTCGCCTTGGTCAAGGTCAGGTCGAGCCAGCTCGATCTATTGGAGGAGGAAGGAAATCGGCGAGCAGCTTTGGCCAAGCACGTCATCGCAAACCTCGATGCTTACCTGTCAGCGACCCAATTGGGAGTGACGCTCGCCAGCCTTGCCTTGGGTTGGATCGGGCAACCTTACGTCGCCAGCCTCCTCACACCGCTCCTCTCTCACATCGGCATCACTTCGCCGGCGGTGGTTGATGGAATCGCGATCACGTTGGGGTTCGCTCTGATTACCTATTTTCACATCGTCCTCGGCGAATTAACTCCTAAGACGGTCGCTATCCGAAAAGCTCTCCAGACCAGTCTGTGGATTAGTGGGCCGCTGCACCTCTTTTACCTTATCTTCCGGCCGGCGATCTGGTTTTTGCAGGTCTCAGCGGGTGGTATCCTGCGACTTCTGCATCTGGACCCCGTGGCCGAAAATGAGCTGGGTCATAGCGAAGAAGAACTCCGGGTTATCCTTACCGAGAGCGATTCTAAAGCGGAAGTTACTTCCCTAAGTAAGGAGCTGTTGATTAACGCGTTGGATTTCCGGCGGCGCGTTGTCAGAGATATAATGACACCACGGGGAGACGTTATCTATCTGGACGCGCAAGATTCGTTCGAAACCAATTTGCAGGTGGCGATCGAGTCAGCGCACACTCGGTTTCCTCTGGTTCAGGGCCATCTCGATAACGCCATCGGTTTAATTCATATCAAAGATCTGGTGAAAGAGATGAAGAAGCCGAAGCCGGATCTGTTGGCGGTGAAGCGGGACCTCTTGCCAGTCCCTGAATTTATGCCGCTGGATAAGCTGTTAAACACTTTTCTGGCGAGAAGAGTGCATTTGGCTGTGGTGGTCGATGAGTTCGGCGGCGCTGTGGGGATTGTGACTCTCGACAATGTGCTCGAAGAATTGGTCGGTGAAATTAAGGACGAGTTCGACCTAGAACCGGCGCGGGAGTTTGTCCGCTTAAACGAAGAAGAATTCGTTGTCCAAGGTCAACTCAACCTCTACGAACTTCAGGAACTGGCTGACCTTCATTTAGAGGATCCCGAAGTGAGCACCATTGGTGGATATGTC
>Ga0210401_10005308_pt1 | contig 13277 bp, 11 predicted proteins | sample IncBWH32MmetaG_FD_150866 | JGI IMG/M metagenome (GOLD analysis project Ga0210401, IMG submission 150866) | Forest soil microbial communities from Barre Woods Harvard Forest LTER site, Petersham, Massachusetts, United States - Inc-BW-H-32-M | ecosystem: Environmental > Terrestrial > Soil >... | reverse complement strand
AGTGCTCTCGTTTTTCCCGTTGCGCGGATAAATTTCAAAAACCGTCTCACCTATGGCGCAGCTCAAATGTTCAGGTCCTTCGCCATGTCGATGCTTGATAAAGCGAAACCCCAGGGCTGCGTAGAAGCTGCCTAGCCTGTCTATGTCCTGTGCTCGAATGACAACAAGATTTAACATGACGCGTTCTTCATTTTGACGTTGAAAGACAAACCGGCACGTCGGCATCGGAAAAACGCGCCCTCACTTCCAATCGCCCGCCGAGTGCCTTAATCGCAGACGCAAGCGTGCTCAATTTAACTTCAGCACGCCCCTCAAACCGTGAGATTGCAGACTGTTTCACTCCGACCTTTCTTGCGAGCATGACTTGTGACTGCCCATACAATTCGCGAATGTTCTTCAAATTCAGTTGCGAGCTCTTGCTGTTGGTTGCTGTCATCAATTGTCCCAACCGCTTCGCTGTCCGCTCCGGACTGCGATAAATCTCGACAGGTCCTTCGCCATAACCAGCGTCCTTGCGAAAAAGACCGAAGCCCTTTGTCGGGCGATATTCCAATGTGAAGTGCTTTCTGCCCATGCTGACATCAAGCCACCAGCTTCCCTCTGCGCCATCTGGCGCGTCCACTGTGACCGAGCACCGCGGCAGACTCTCCCCCATCAGGGCTTTCAGATGTTCAATCGGTTTTTCCATATTACACGTAAGGAATATACTATGCGGGGAATATCCGTCAAGTGACCTCATTCCTGGCGGGATCGACGTCCAATTCGTCCGTCTTTCTCCCATCAGCCCCGGCTTTGTCCAAAAGAACTTTGCCTGAAATCGTTTCAATTCGAATCGAACCGTTTTTGCCGATAAACGTGTTGTGGTTCACATGACGGTATCGTTTCAATGATGGATGGGCCGGAACGCGGCGCACACTATCTTCCACAGGAGGATACATTCGCCCATCTGTTTTCGGAAGCCGCGGGTTGTAAGGAACCCCGGAAAATTCGTCTTCGACCGCGTTGAGGACATCTGACAGCAAAGCCAGGGCTTTATTGGCGGAGTTTCCTGGTGGTTCGACTTTCATGCGCTCGAGAAAAATCTTTAAACGTTTCTGTATCGGCAACATCAAACGAGCATACAAAAGAGAAGTTTGCGTGAACAGTATGACGTTCGGTTGAAGGTGAAAATTTTCGAAAGTGTCCCGATTTTATTATTCCGAAACGCGGCGGCGCGTGAGCAAATCTTTTATCCTGTTCATCCTGTTCATCCTGTCAAAATCGGCTTCCGACCGGGGCCAGAAAGGAGTTTTTGGACAGGATTTACAGGATGAATGAGAATTACAGGATCATCCGTCAATTACGCTAATCCACGCGAATATTTTTGGCCTGGGTGGATCTCTTTTACGTTCGTGTATTTCGTGTATTTCGCGGTTACATCTCTTTACTCTCCCTGCTCAGCGTAGCCTTTCCGGCAAAAGCTATCACGCCAAGGAAGCGCCGGTGGTCACCCAGGAAAACAAGAAAAGCCGGAAGTCCAGCGAACCTGCGACCGCCGGGGCCGCGAGCTAAGGCTCGCAGCTCAGCCCCGGCTCGTTTTACCTCGGTGCTTACGATTATGGAAAACGCTCGATTTTTGCGACGAAGCGGCCATAGTGGCCACCAGGCATTAACGCCGATTTGGAAAATGCAAGAAGTCGCACTATTGGGTCAACCTGAATACGACGATCCATAAAGCAACCGACGGCCTCGGCCACTCCTCTGCGCTTAAATATGAAGTCATTTCAGAGTGGGAGAAAGACAAAAGCGCTCCATTTCTTCCAGAGCAATACAACGGATTGGGCTATCAAAATCTCATCTCAATTGTTTTCCGATTGATGAGCTTTCGAGATGACTGGATGAAGGTTGGCAAAGCTGGCAGGAAAGTAGTTTTGAATGAAGGTGAAACATTGTCTCCTCCCCCCCTTCATCTTGTATTGGTCGAGGAACCGGAAGCGCACCTCCATGCTCAAGTCCAACAAGTGTTCATCCGCCGTGCCTATGCAGTTTTACGAAACCACGCAGATTTGGGCGATGATGGCAAACTCAGAACTCAACTTGTCGTATCGACTCATTCCAGCCACGTCGCTCACGAATGCGATTTTGCCGTTCTCCGGTATTTTCGAAGAAAACCGGCAGCGGCACGCGGCGAAGTCCCCACCTCTTCGGTGATAAACTTGAGTGAAGTCTTTGGCAAAGGGAAAAACACTGAGCGTTTCGTCACACGCTACCTCAAAGCGACGCATTGCGATTTATTTTTTGCAGATGGAGCAATCTTGGTCGAAGGCCCGGCAGAACGAATGCTTGTTCCACATTTCATCAGGCGGTCTTATAAGGACCTCTCCGAGTGCTACGTGACAACCCTAGAAATCGGCGGACGGCACGCGCACCGCTTGAAGCCCCTAATCGAACACCTCGGTATAACCACCCTAGTCATAACTGATACGGCTTTAGCGCGAGCATGCCGATCACGGTGCTTACGAACTTCACGCACTTAGCGATTTATGATTGCCTTCCGACCCCTCATAATATGGATGATGCCTCAATTTGCAGGCACAAAATATTCCATTACAGCGAATATGAGGCTCGGTTTGACGAGATTTACGACCTTTTATCTCGGGAATACATCTACAGCGGCGAATTCGATAAGAGATTCAAGGTAAATACGAATGCATCATCATTCGCAAAGCCAGATCAAAAATCGGATGGGCATCTTTTTGGCGAAGCCTTGGAGGAGCTATGCTAAGTATATTAGGACAGGGCTTGGCAGGTTTTAGAAACAATTGCCAAACACTAATTGCGATTCTGATTGTCATTGGCAGTGCATTAATTGTTTTCCTGGGTGAATTTTTGATCCACTTGATAAATGCCTCCGTGCAATTCGCGAACGAGCAGGCACTCAGAATTGCAGAAGAGAAACGGCTTCACTGTGAAATCAAACAGGCTTTAGATACCACCAGGAGCGCAAAGGCGGAGAAGGCAGTTGAAAAACTAACTGAGTTTGCTACGGTTTTTTTCCAGCGGATTTCCGCGATAAAGGCACTTGAACCGGAGAAATATAATCCCGATAACGACGATGTCCTTTGGAACGCCAATGCTGCACAACTATGGAGCGTTAACCGTTCGCATCTGCGCCGAACTCATTAACCAACTGTTTCCGAATCCGGCCAGCTAACGAAAGAGGGCCGAAAACGTTCAGAAACTATTAAACAGCCATTTTAAACGTACACCCCTGCGGAAATCCCGAACATCCCCAGAATTGCCCACCCGCGTTCGGGCCCTTGCGGGCCGTTCTCAAAACCAGCGGTCGTTCGCATTTTGGACAAATCTTTCGGGTGTCGCTGAAAATTTCCTGAACCTTCGGGTTGCGAAGGTCCAGTGCTTCGACCATCCGCCGCAAACCCGTCTCATTGATGATTTCGATACCGTGCTTTTCGGCCAACTGTTTTGCTTCGCCGGTATATTCGTTCAATGTGATGAATATGCCTTTCTCAATTTTTGAGTCCGTCAATGCGCCCAAAAATTCCCGGATCGCCTTTACCCCTACGTCCCAGGTCTTCCAATGCTTGCACTGAACGGCGAATCTTTGGCCGTTCTTTTCAATGACCATGTCAATGCCGCCGTCCGGATTTGCTCCGCCTTTTCTTGTCACGTTGAAGCCGTGCTGTTCATACACGTAAGCCACGAATCTCTCAAATTGGTACCAGTCAATATCACGCAATCGGTCAATCGGCTTTACTTCGGGTTTGGCAGATCGCGGGGCATAATCCGGCGGTGGCATATATCGCTCCTGGTCCAAATCCGGATCCATCGCCGGCGTACTTGTTGGAGCCTTTGTCGCGGAAAATGCAGGGGAATAATTGTCGGAACGCTTCTTCCTGGCAAATTGGTAGATCAGAATTCCGATAATAAAGATGAACACCAGCGCAAAAAGGATTATCCCGATTCCGAGCAGAGCATTTCGAAAATTAGGATTAAGGATGCACAGGCATGTCAAGCCTACCGCGATTCCCGCGGCAGCCCGAACTATTAGAAGATCATCACTTTTGCGACGGCGCGGCATATATTACCCGGCCCCGAAAAAGCAGGATTCAGGCCGAAGGCCAGCCAGGTGTAAACATTTAAGTCGCTTGCATTCAATGACTTGTTTTGGTTGTAACCGGTTTGTAAATGATTTGTAAACATTTAAGTGGTTGATTCTCAGAGATGTAAACAGTTGTAAACAGTTTTAGAGAGATACACTGCATCACACACAAAGACGTTGTCCGCGAATTACGCGAATTCGAAAGGGATTTTAACCGCGAAATACACGAAATACACGAAAGGGGAATTTAACCATGGAGAGCGCAGAGGACACAGATTCGGATCAATCCTGTAAATTCTGTCAAAGGCCTCGCCCCCGCATTCGTTTCCAAAATATCTGCGAATTTCCCAACAAAATCGCAAATATCTACTTCGTTTCCTGGTTGCATTCCCTAGGTCCAAAAAATGTGTAGGGCCTCTTTCAACATCGATTTTCCTTCCTTGGCTTTTGACCACGTTCGGGTGATATTTGGGTCCATGGCAACCGAACTGATTCGGAGCCGTACACTATATGAGCGTCACTCTGGAAGTTCCTGAAGAGTTGCTGGCCGAGGCTTTCCATGTGCCGGCGGCGGATGTGCCGCGCCATTTACGCATCGAATTGGCGTGTGCACTATACGCTCAGGACAGGCTTAGCCTGGCCAAAGCAGCAGAACTGGCTGGCTTGGACCGCTTCCAGATGGGTCAGGAATTGGATCGCCGCAACATTCCCCGACATTACACTCCCGACGATTTGAAAGCTGACCTCCGGTATGGCCGCGGTGAGTAATAACCACGGAGAACGCAGAGAACACAGAGATGTTGTCCGCGAATTACGCAAACTAACGCGAAAAGAGAATTTAACCACGGAGATCCTGTTCATTCTGTATATCCTGTCAAAATGCCGGTCTTTGCGTTCTTTGGAGTTAAATGTATCAAAAATTCAGTTAATTCTGTCCAACCTTACGTCGTATCCTGTAAATCCTGCTTGTCCGGCGTAGCCCTTGGCGAAGACGGATTCATCCTGTCTAAAAACTCCGAGTTCTTTGCGCTCTTCGCGGTTAAAACGTATTTGCGCTCCCCGTTGGGATGACCGCCGCTCGTTTAATTGCCCCTAAACGAACGCTTCAAATCATTCAGTTTTTTTTCAAAAAATCGTCGTCCGCTCGTTTAGCTCAAGTCTCCTGATTTCCCGGCAAACTCACCACATTTTAACCCCCTAAACAAATAGTTTAGCCTTTCGTTTAGCTCCGTTTAGCCCGCAAAACCATAGCACACCCATTTTTACTAAACTTGGGGCCGTTCTCCTCGCCTGCCCTCCGTAGACCCTCTTGGCGAAGGAGGGTCCTCGTCCTCGAAAACCACAAAAGGGAATCACTTGCCGGGGCGCTCACAGCCATCTTCAATCTTCTGCCATTTTTGGTGGTGCCCGCTTCAACGCCCGCCAGCGGCCTCCGTCCGCGTCCAAAATCTGCGGGAACGAAGCGCGAAAAATGCAATTTCGTTCCCACCCATTTTTGACCGTTTGGCGATTGGAAACCCTCAAATCACTCAATAATGACGCGCCTTTTTTTGACCCCTGCCTTTTTGTCCCTGGTTCGTTTCAGCCGTTTCGTTCCCATACACCAAAATTTTGGGAACGAACCAATGGCCGAACCACGGGGAGTGGAACGGCGAGGAAAGCGGGAGCGTGAGGCCAACAATCCAATAATCCATGGTAGCTGTGCGCAAGCACTCCATCAATCCACGAATCCGGCGCTTTCAGCAACCCTACCGTTTACACCCCCCTGTTTTTGCAATTTCGCCAATAAACACGCGCGTTTTGAGCGTTTTTTTGCGCCCGTTTACACGTTTACTCACATATACACAGAGAAAATGAAACGGGCCCTCCTGGCCTTATAGGCCCATCGCAGGAATGCAAGTGGTGCTACCACCGCAGCTTGCCCCGCCCTGGGAGCGACGTCCTCACCGAGACCGCAGCCGAAGATGCCGCACCTAACGGAGCTTGAGGTTATGCTGCGACGGTTTTCTACAAATATGGCACTCCTACGGAGTTGTTCGATCACAAGGGGGCGCGGGAGCGCCACCCTGCCAATATTTTCGGAATGGGGTTTATGGCTCCGACGGCAGGGTTTGATGGTAATCCGGATATGCCGGACGCGGATACTTTTCGGGCGGATGGTCTTTGAGTTGTTGAAGGATTACCTTGACCGCTTCTTCAAGCTGGGGGTCGTGGCCTTCGCGGACGAGTTTGGGGTCCATTTCGACCTCGTCGTCGGGCGGGATTCCGTGGTTTTCAACTTCCCAATCGCCGTGCAAACCGTAGATCGCCCAGCGCGGGGCCATGACGGTGCCGCCGTCAATCAAGGTTGGATAGCCGCCGATGCCGATCAAGCCGCCCCAGGTTCGGGCTCCCACGAGCGTGCCGATATTTAGTTTTCGGAAATACCACGGCAAGGCGTCGCCGCCGGAGCCGGCGAATTGATTGATGATCATGACCTTGGGACCAAAAATTCCCAACGGTTCGGAAATATCGTGGCCTTCGCGGTTCATGACGCGGTTCAGGACGGGCCGGCGCAAATAATCGACGATATAATCGGCCAGCCAGCCCCCGTGGTTGAAGCGCTCGTCAATAATCGCCGCCTGCTTGTCGGTTTGCGAAAAGAAATAGCGGTTGAAGTTCTTGTAACCGCCAAAGCTCGTGTCGGGCAGGTAAACATACGCCACCCGGCCATCGGTCATTTCATCCACCTTGCGGCGATTGCCTTCGATCCAGGCGTAATTGCGCAAAGCAAATTCGCTGTCCAGGGGCACGACAGTGACATCGCGCGAGTCGGAACCGTCCGGTTTCGAGCCCACCGAAATGACGGTCTGTTTTCCCGCGGTTTCCTGAAAGTAACTGTAGAGATTGTTCGTGGCGTACAACTCACGTCCATTGACGGCCAGGAGGTATTCGCCGGCTTTGACGTTGACGCCCGGTTGCGTGAGCGGCGCCTGGAGCTCCGGGTTCCAATTCTGGCCACTGTAGATGGTCTTGAAGACGTATCGGTCACCGGCAATTTCGTAATCGGCGCCGAGCAGACCGACGTTGATTTTGTCCATCTTAGGTTCGGCGCCGCCGCGGACCCAAAGGTGCCCGACGGCGAGATTGCCGATCATTTGCCGGAACAAATCGGTCAAATCGTCCCGGCTGGCGACGCGGTCCAGGAATGGTTCATACACGCGCTCGGCTTCTTCGAGATCCAGGCCATTGAAGTGCGGGTTATAGAAGAAGTCGCGCTCGATGCGCCAGACTTCATGATACATCTGCCGCCATTCCGCCGGCGGGTCCACATAGACTTCCAGGCCGTCCAGATTGACCGCCTTCCCCATGTCGTCCGGTTCTTTGGAAGAATCGGCGATGAAAAAGCCGCCGCCTTTGCGGTACAGGATTTTTTCGCCATCGGCCGACACCACGAATGAGTCAATGCTATCGAGAATTTTATCGGTCTTGCGCTTCTCGAGGTTAAATCGGTGCACGTTGGACGAATCATTGCCGGGCGCATTGACTAATTTCGGCCCTTCGACCAAAAACAAAATGCCCTCTTTTCCCGCCTCCAGGTCCGTGTAATTTCGGGCGGGAATCGGCAGGGACACAATCCGCTGCAAAATATTTTCGAAATGAATGGCGACCCCATTGGTTTTCGGGGACTTGTTTGCCGATTTTTTCGCCTTCTTCTTTTTCTCCGTTCCCTCGTGGCCGTTTTCCGCAGGCCGGGTGACTGGAGGCGACCCGAAACTGTCCGCATCCAATGACCATGCGAAGTCCGCGCCGGATGAATTTGTGTCCGCCTTTTCATCATCGCTTTGCGGGGCGACGGGTGACGGGACGTTCGTTTGCAGCACGACGGCATAAACGCTGTAGGTGACGGGCCGGGCGATGCCTGACATATCGCCGTCCCCGGCGGTCAGGCCGAAATCCGTGCTGGCCGCGAAGTAGAGATATTTGCCGCCCTTGTCGAAGACGGGAAATCGCGCGTCGCTCATGCCATCCGTGATTTGCGTCGCTTTTCTGCTGTGCAGCGAATAGACAAAAACCGCGTGCAACATATTTGGCAGGATGCGATTGTACGTCAGCCAGCGGCTATCGGCCGACCATTTCAAATTGAATGGCGAGGGACCTTCGTCATACCAATCCGTGTCCACCCGCACTGGATGCGAGTTGGTCACATTGAGATACCAAAGATCAAGGCGCTTGTCTGAATACGCAATTTTCTGGCTGTCCGGCGACCAGGTCAGGTCGTAATAAAAGGTCGGTGGATGGTCCAACGTGATTTTGCGGACTTTTCCCAATCCACTCTCATTGGCAATGTGAATGGCGTACTCGCCCGATTCATCGGAAAACCAGGCGACAGATTTGCCATCCGGCGACCAGGCGGGGCTGCGATTGGCCACACCCGAGACTGGCGTCAAATTGCGGAAATCGCCCTTCTCTGCTGGAACGGTCAGGATTTGGCCGCGCGCCTCGAACACCGCGCGCTTGCCGGTTGGCGAAATCCCGGCGTTCTGAATCGTGTCGGCCGTCACATGTTCGAAGTGCGGCCGCAACTGCGGCATGTCCGCAGCGATGCGCACATGGACCTGATGTTCGGCATGCGTGGAAAAATCATAAATGTGGAGGGAACCAAACTGGTCATAGACGATTCCTCCGGGCCCGGCGCTGGCGGAAATAATGTCAAAGCCGGTATTGTGGATTAATTCAGTTACCGTCCCGGTTTTTAAATCGCAGGAAAACAGGGTCGTTGGGCCGTTGCGATCGGACAAAAAATAAATCGTATCGCCGACCCACATCGGATTTTTATCATTTGAATTCTCGCGCGGAATTTTAACGATGCTCGAATCCGCCAGGTCGGCTATCCAGATCGCGCTCGTCTGGCCGCCGCGATAATCCCGCCAATACGGCTCCCATTGCGCATAAGGGACATAGGCAAAGTGAGTGCCATCCGGCGAATAAGTTCCCTGCACACCCGCCGGCAACGGCAGTTCGGCCGGAAACGGGTTGCCATTGAGCGGCATCGTAAAAAATTGCGCCGGGTCTGAATAGCTCGCCCGCTTCGACGTAAAAAGGACGCTCTGTCCGTCCGGCGTCCAGCCAATCGCGATGTCATCGCTCGGATGATACGTGAGCCGCTGCGGTTCACCGCCGGCCGCGGGCACCACGTAGACGTCGAAATTGCCGCTGTAATTGCCGCTGTAGGCAATCATGGTTCCGTCCGGAGAAAAGACCGGTCCGCGCAACAGGTCGCTCCCGGTGACCAGGCGCGTGGCATCGCCGCCATCGCGGCTGACGGTCCAGATTTCGCCACCGTACGAAAAGGCGATTTGAGTCTGGCTTAAGCTCGGCGATTGGAGCATCAGCGGCTCGAAGGATTTCGCTTTCGCTGACAGTGCGGCGACGACGACGGCGCACAGGAAGATGAAGAGTCCGGGGCGTAACATGATTTTTATTTTAGATTTGTCCGCGAATTTTGCGAATTGACGCGAAAGAACAGAGGTTCAAGGTTTCGGGGTTTGGGTTCAAGGGAATTTTGTGAATGCGGAATGAAGAATACAGAATGGCGCACGGGTTGAAGGCGAAACTCTGATTTGTTACAATTGGTAAGTAAATTGCTAAAATTGACAATTGACGTTTTGCGGATGCATCGGGGAAACTTCGATGTCCACCAAACCGCGCATGCAGTCGAAACATTGGTAACCGGAGTATGGCTGAGAAGAAACGAAACCAACGCCCGGCGTCTTTGAAGGTCGCTTTGTTGATCGAAAGTTCGCGGATCTACGGGCGGGGCATATTACGCGGCATCGCCAAATATGCGCATTTGCGCGGGCAATGGTCCTGTTTTACCGAGGAACGCGAACTGCACAGCGGCATCCCGGCGTGGCTGGGAACCTGGAACGGGCATGGCATTATCTCGCGCATCGAAGACCGCAAAATGGCCGTGGCCCTGCGCAAGACCGGCCTTCCGGTAGTGGACGTGCTGGGCAATGCGCGGTTTCCGGGCATTTCCACCTTTGACACGGACGCCCGGGCGGTGGCGAAACTGGCAGCCGATTTTTTCCTCAACGCGGGATTTCAACACTTTGGATTCTGCGGCTACCGCAAAATTCCATTTTCCGAACGGCGCGAGGCGGCGTACTGCGATTACCTGGCGGAAAAGAAGAAAAAAGTGCGCGTGTTCGCGCCGCCATTACCGCAGGGAGCGCATTCGCACATCCAGGCCATCGAACAGCACGGAGTGAGCATGGAAAAATCCATCGCCGGCTGGCTGGCCAATCAGCCGCGTCCGCTGGCCCTGTTCGCCTGCAACGACATCCGCGCGCAGCAGGTGCTCAACGCCTGTCGCGAAAGCGGAATCAAAGTGCCGGAGGAAGTGGCCGTCATGGGCGTGGACAACGATGACGTGCTCTGCAACCTGTGCGAACCGCCATTGACCAGCATCGAGCCAAACGCGGAAGAACTCGGTTATCAGGCAGCGGCGCTCCTGGACCAGGCGATGCAAGGCGGACGCTTGCCCGATAAATTAACGCAAATCCCACCGGTTCGCATTGTCGAGCGCGCCTCCACGGACATCGTCGCGATCGAAGATCCCGTCACCGTGCAAGCGGTGCGATTTGTCCGTGATCATGTAGGCAACGGCATTGCGGTCAAGGACGTGTTGATGCATGTCAACCGCTCCCGCACAGACGTGGAACAGCGGTTTCGGCGCTGGCTTGGGTGCAGCATACACTCGGAAATTCTTCGCCTGCGAATGGAGCGAGTGCAGGGACTTTTGCGTTTGACGGATTTAAATCTCGATCAAATTGCCAATCGCGCGGGCTTCGCCACGGCGGCGCATGTTTGCCGGTTGTTCCAGCGTTATTTTCGCCAGACGCCTACGCAGTATCGGAAGGGAACGCAGAGCGAATAGTGATCAATTGGAGATTGGAGATTATTGAAGTTCCCCGTGAACCGGGAGAATAATTGTCCGATAATTTGATACGACGAACGATTGCGCTGGTTCTCGACAGAGAAATGCGCATCGTTTTGGCGGCGCGGGAGCGCCGCCCTACCACAATTGATTAACGGCGGCGACGAAGGCCGAGTGCGAAGACGAGGCCGCTGCTTAACAGTGCCATTGTGGCGGGCTCGGGAACAGGGGTTGGGCCTTCAATTTCATATTGCATGTCGGGGCCCAAATATTCGGAACTCGAATAAGCATAACCGGTGCTGTTGTTATACATACCCTCAACAGCCGCGAAGGGGGAACCGGCAGGAGGAGTGACGACTGCAGGACCCGTGGTACCGCCTCCCTGGTAAGGCTGATAGTATGTGACGTTCCCGCTTGCGGCATTTTCGATCACGTTATAATAGTCGCCGGCCGTCAGAGCAATGGGAGTGGCAAGAGCGACCCATGCGAAGCCATCGGAAGAAAGAGCGGTGCCGCTCGCCACCGTCCCCGTACCGATGAGGTCGCTGCTAAGATTTTGGAGGGCGGCGGTGCTTGGCCCATACAGGGAGATTGTGTAGTTTTCCGCCGGCGCTGTTCCGGCGATTGAGTACCAACCCAGGGCGGTGACATAAACGGTATCTCCCGAGGGCACGCCGGCCGCCAGCAAGTGGAATTCGCCGCCGACCTGAGCGTAGCTGCCGGTGCTCCCACTCACACTCGGATTAAAAGCGGAGTTAAAAATCACGGCATCGCCCGAGCCCTGGTTCTGAGCCAGTGCGGGAATGGCTGCCAGCAGGGTGACGCCGGCCACAAAAGCTGGGAGATAGGATTTTTTCATAACGGAGCACAGGCTATCACTTTTCAAACTTAGCTGGCTATTGTCTATTTTAGTAAAAGGATTATCAAATTTATCAAATCTGCGTTTTTCCCCGGAAATCCTTCGCGCTTTTAAAGATCACGGCGGATTTCTGTGTGTTAAAATAGACAATCAGATTGCTAACATTGCCAATTGAAGGTTTTGGGGGAAGCTGGGATATGTTGATCATCGTCATTCGCAATTTGAAAAATACGAGCGTCATCGTCTTTTGTGAAAAGCTGCCTGTGCGCGCAGTGCGCGCGCAAGTGCGGGGGCGATTCCGGCATAATCATAAAACCCAATACCTATTCCCGTTATGAAAATACTCAACCACGTGCGTTTGTCAGCCGCCGGCCTTCTTCTTTGCGCCGTGCCTGCATTGGCGCAGCAAGTCCAGTTATCCGGAGACGCCTATCTGGAAAACCCGGCGTTTAGCCTGACCGGGAACGTGCTGCGCAACTATACGGGCAGCGTCGGGAATAATTTTAAAGTGTCCGGCATTCCAACCGGCGACACGCTTTCGATCACGGCATTGGGATTCTACGCCGGGACGAATGGCGAATATACCGGGGCCGGGACGGTGGTGAACAGCCATACGTTATCGCTTTGGGGACCCAGCGCGACAACGGGGGGGAACCTGGGCAGCCTCAATATTACCAACATGACGCTGACCGCCGGCACCGCTGTCGATGCCAACGGCTTTGCCTGGGTCACTTTGAATCCCGCCATCGTTCTGGGTTCCGGCAGTAATTATGACGTGCTGACAAGCTTGACTTCGGGCGGCGCAAACGATGCCTATTTGCAACCGGTTGATTCAGGCAACAACACGTCTACGACTTTGACTCCCGGCGCGCCGTTCATCATAAACGAAGGCGCGTACAGCACCTCCGGTTATGCATATTCCAGCGCCAGCTATTTGGGGCCAAACATGCAATTTCAAATTACGGGGCCATCGACTGTTTTCACACCCGCGACGGAGACGCTTTATTCGACTCCCGGCACGATTTCAGCACGCGATAATTACAATGGCGCGGTGGGATGCAGGTTTACAACCGGGCCAACGAATGTGGTGGTGACTCACCTGGGATATTTCAGCACCAACGGCGTTAGCGGATTGGCGACCACTCATAATGTGGGGATTTTCACCGGCCCCGGCTCGAGTCCACAAATCGTGGGGCAGGTCGTGGTTCCATCCGGCACCAGCGCCCTTTATACAAACGGATTTTATTGGGTCCAGTTGAATCCTCCCCTGCTTCTGAGTTCGAACACCTCGTATTTCGTTGAAGGACAGGCCGGCTCCGGCGACGGCGATACCTGGGGAGATGCGCAGACGGTCTTTTGGAATCCGTTTTTTGTCGGCGGAACGACAGCCACCA
>Ga0210401_10005307_pt1 | contig 13277 bp, 11 predicted proteins | sample IncBWH32MmetaG_FD_150866 | JGI IMG/M metagenome (GOLD analysis project Ga0210401, IMG submission 150866) | Forest soil microbial communities from Barre Woods Harvard Forest LTER site, Petersham, Massachusetts, United States - Inc-BW-H-32-M | ecosystem: Environmental > Terrestrial > Soil >... | reverse complement strand
GCCGACCGTGAAGTGGTGGAACGCCTTCGTCGTCTGCGAGATCGTGACGTCGAAGCGGGTGAGGTTGCCGCAGGCGTCGCAGCGGTATCGAGGCAGGCTCACGGCGCCCACGGTAGTCCGCGCCTAGATGCGGTTGAGAAGCTCGCTCTTCTTTGCGGCGAACTCCTCTTCGGTGATGATGCCGCGTTTGCGGAGGTCGTCGAGCTCGATGAGGCGGTCACGGATCTCGAAGGGGACCGCGCCGGGCGGGGGGACCGAGGTACCGACGGCGGTCGACCCGGGGTCGGTGGGATGCGACGCGGCTGCACTGACGCCGAAGGGCGGCGTGTCGTGTTGGCCGGTGTCGTCGTCGTACTGCTCGTCGCGGCGGTGCCGGCCCCGCTGGTCGTGGGGCAACATGTCCTCGGGGATCGCCTCGCGCTGGCCGCCGCCCACGATCTCGTTGATCTGTGAGTTGATGACGCGCTGCACGACCGCCGGCTTGCGCATGTACTCGAGCGTCATGGAGTCGTCCTCGCCCTGCACGTCGATGACGAGGCTGCCGGTACCGAGGATGCGCTCGAAGAGCTCCTGGCGGATGTTCACCTCGGTGATGCGCTGCAGTCGCAGCTGCACCGTGTCGCGGCCGAGGATGCCCTGGCGCACGAGGATGCGCGTCGACGTCAGCGCCACGTCGTAGGAGCGCCAGCGGACGTAGCGGCCCAGGAGCCACAGGCCCGGGATCAGAGCGAAGATCACGACCGGGTAGTTGGTCCAGCCCGGCGGGTTCTGCCACACGATGAGGATGACGATGATGGCGGCCCACACGCCGATGGACGTGAAGAGGGGGCCGAAGAGGAAGATCCAGTGTGGTTTCAACTCGGCCAAGAGCTCCTCGTCTGCGTTGAGCATTTTCCGAGGCAGGGCCATCGGGCCAGCGTACCGGCGGGACCTGCGGCCCCGAGGACGGTGGGCGGCGGCCGGCGGGCGGCGGGCGGCGTTGCCGGGTGAGGACTCGTAAGGTGAGTGCGATGCCCTACGCCGAGGTGGACCCCGCAGAGGTCAAGGCGCGTATCGCCCGCGGCGAGAGCGTGTTCCTCCTCGATGTGCGCGAGCCCTCCGAGGTCGAGGAATGGGCCTACCCGATCGGCGTGAACATCCCGATGGGCGAGCTCGGCGAACGACTCGACGAGGTGCCGGCCGACCGGACCATCGTGGTGGCCTGCCACATGGGCCACCGTTCTGCCGCCGCGGCGAAAGCGCTCAGTGACGCGGGGTGGACGGCAGAGAACCTCACCGGCGGGGCGGTGGCGTGGAAAGAGGGCGACAGCGGGTAGTTCAGCTTTTCAGCGCTGCATGAACATCCAGCGGTGCCCCTCGAGGTCCTCCGCCTTTTAGCGGAGCCGGGGAAAGTCGCTTTCTGGAGCCGACAGGATGTGCGCGCCGCGCTCACGGGCGCGCTCGAAGTGCGCGGCCCTATGCCGTGCTGCCAGTCAGCTGAGCACGTTGACTCAGGGCAGTGTCGGCAAGCTCGGCACGCTCGGGACGGACAAGCTCGGAATGCTCGGGATAGGCACGGAGCTCAACGAGGGTAACGACGGAAGAGCAGGCGTGGGCAGCGAGGTCAGGCTGGGCACGCTCGGGAGCGGCAGTGATCCCAGGGACGGCACCGACGGGAGGCTTGGGACGCTTGGGACCGGGAGCGAACCGAGCGTGGGGACGCTTGGCAGGCTCGGGGTGGGGAGGGATCCAGGCGAGGGCAGGCTAGGCACAGGGAGAGATGGCACAGACGGCAGACTCGGGATCGGGAGCGAACCGAGCGAAGGCACACTCGGGGTCGGCAGCGACCCGGGCGAAGGAAGGCTCGGCACGGGCAAAGACGTCACGGACGGCAGGCTGGGTACAGACGGTGCCGGCAGCGAGCTGCCGGTGGGCAACGCGGGCAGGCCCGGGCTAGCCGTCGCCGCGAGCGCGCCTGCGGACAGCGCACCGGCGATCACCACGCCAGACCCCACCGCCGCCAAACCCTTGATTCCACGAAATCTCATTTTGTGAACCCCTTTCGGTCCTGTCGTAAAACGCGAGTGGGAAAGGACTCACAAGGATCCGCCCCCACCCGCAGGCGCATCGTGAAACAAGGGTGACCCAGAGACCTTGCGCGAGAAACGCCCGATTTACTGGGAGTTTGTGAAACGAACGTTTGGACGATGATCCGCCTATTGGGTTCGCGCGCGATCACTTGATTCGCGATGGGGAGGGCGCTGGGCACCGGGACCAAGACAAAGGCACCGACGTCGATCGTCTACGGCGTCGTCGCGTCTCGGCCGGACGGAAAGGATCTCGTGTGGCGTCAACGTGTTCCTGGTTCCCGGGTCACTCAAGTTCCTTGGCCCAAGTGAGGACAGCTCGCCCTCGGCGTAGAGCACGCCCGAGTACGTGACGACGTGGATGGGACGGTGAGTAGGGCTGGTGGGGATCGAACCCACGACCCAAGGATTATGAGTCCTCTGCTCTGACCACTGAGCTACAGCCCCGCCGGGATGTTACTGACGGCCAACCCGTCTCCCTGTGCCTGATGCTCTGCATGCGGCCCATCGGCTTGGAGGGTTTGGCAACATGACCCGGTGCCGACGCCGCGAACGAGGGCGACTCCTGCACTCCCGACGTTCCTGACCTCGTCGTGACGACGGCCCCGACCGTCAAGGGCGCGGACCAGGTCGCCATGCCCGAGGAGCACATCGCCCCTCCAGATCTGCGGGACCCATGGTGGCTGCGCTTCGCTCCTTGGAGTCTCGTCGTCGTCGCCATCATCTGGGGGTTGGTGGAGCTGCGGCCCGAGCTCACCGCTGTCCCGTACCTCGACGACAGCTCCATCCACGAGCAGATGGTGCGCTTCGCGTCGACCCGGATCAGCCAGGGCCATCTGCCGCTCACCAGCTGGTACCCGTATCTGGGACTCGGCTCGCCACAGTTCCTCCATTACCAGAGCCTGCCGTCCATGATCACCGGGGTCTTCGGCACGTTCATCGACCCGAACACGGCATTCCGCTGGTCGATGTACCTGTTGTTGGCGCTCTGGCCGTTGGTGATCTATTGGGCGGCCCGCGTCTTTGGGCTCGGCCGCTGGACCGCCGGCGCGGCTGCGCTCATCTCGCCCTTGCTCACGTCGGCGGCCGGCATCGGCTACGAGGACATGGCCTACATCTGGCGCGGCTACGGCGTGTGGACCCAGCTGTGGGCGTCGTGGACGCTGCCGCTCGCATGGGCCTTCACCTTCCGCGCGCTCGACGCGCGCCATTCGGTGCGGCGTTCCGTGTTGCCGGCCGTCTTTTTCATCATGGTGACCGTCGGCCTGCACTTCGAGACGGGCTACCTCGCGTTCGTGGCCGTCATCGTGTTCCCCTTCCTGGTGCCGTCAGACCTCCGGCGCCGGTTGGTCCGGGCCGTGCTCATCGGCGGCTCGGCGCTGTTGGCATCGGCCTGGGTCATCGTGCCGGTGCTTCAGCAGTCGCACTGGGCGGCACGCAATCAGGTCCTCGAGGGAACCGGCCTGGAGAACGGGTACGGCGCACGACAAATCTTGGACTGGCTCGTCAGGGGCCAGATGTTCGACCGCAACCACTGGATCGCGGTCATCACCATCTTCGGGGCGGTCGGGATCGTCGTCTGCATCGTTCGGTGGCGCACCTTCGTGGCCGGACGGGGCCTGGTGGCCATGTTCGTCGTCACCACGCTGATGACGTTCGGGCGCACGACGTGGGGAGGGCTGTACTCGGTCCTTCCCGGGAGCAGCGATGTCTTCATCCGGCGTTTCGAGATGGGTATGCACCTCTCAGGAATCCTGCTGGCGGGCATCGGGCTCGTGTTCGTCGGGCGGCTGCTCGTGGAGTCGGCTACCAAGCTCTTGCCCGAGGACCGCCGGCAACGCCTCGAGCGTCCGATGGGTCGCCTCCTCGTGGCCGACCTCTGCATCGTGGGAGCCATCGTGGTCCTCATCCCGGCCTGGACGTCCATGGACACGTACAACAGCGGCAACGCCGTCAACGTGGCGTATCAGGCGAACGCCGACACGTCCCAAGGGCCTGCGCTCGACTCCCTGCTCGCCTACGCCAAGGCGAACCCGCGCGGCAGGGTGTACGCGGGCCAGCCCACGAACTGGGGCAACGACTTCTTGATCGGCGAGGTCCCCGTCTTCAAGTACCTCGAGAGCAAGGACGTCGACGAGGTCGGCTACACGCTGCGTACCGCCTCGCTCATGACGGACCCCGAGTACCACTTCGACGTCAGCAACCCGGGCGACTATCCCCTGTTCGGCATCGGCTACCTGCTGACCCCCGCGACGATGCCCGATGGCGCTCCCTGGTCACCCGAGGTCCCGGCGGACCTGGTGCGCTGCGCGGGCGACTACTGCCTGTGGGCGCTGCCCGACCCCGGGTACATCCACGTGTACGACACGACGGGCGTGCTCAACGCCAACCGGGCCGACGTCGGGACCCAGAGCGTGCCGCTCTTGGAGTCGACGGCGCTGTCGGACCAAGAAGACGACACGGTCGCGTTCAACGGCAGCGCCGCCTCGCCACCGACGGCGTCGGAAGGGACGTCGTTGACCGGGTCGCCGGGTCACGTCGTGGTCGAGCACGCGAGCCTCGCGCAGGGCAACGCCAGCGCGGTGGTGAAGACCAATCGGCGTGCCACCGTCGTCCTGAGCGCGTCGTACGACCCTGGTTGGACGGTCACGGTCAACGGGCATCTGGAACCCACCGTCATGGTGGCACCGGCCCTGGTAGGAGTCGACGTCGGTCCCGGCGTGCATACCGTCAGGTTCTCGTACGGCGGTTACGGCAGCTACACGCTGCTGTTCCTGCTCGCGCTCTTGGTATTCGTGGCTTTGGTCGTCGGGCCGTCCGTGTGGCGTCGCTACCGGCGCACCACTACGGTCTGAAAGTTCCACAGGAAGGAGGGTGCGATGCCCACTTCGCAGCGATCCAACGCCTCTTCGGCGCAGGTTGCACCGGCGGATGTCGTCGTCGAGTTCCTGGAGGCCTGGGGCCGGTGGGACATCGACCGCGTCCTCGAGCTCGTCACCGAAGACCTCGAGTACATCAACGTCTCGTTGCCGGCGATCCACGGCCGGGACCGCCTCGAAGCCCTGGCGAGACCCATCATGCGGCCGGATCGCATCGGGTTCAATGCCTACCTGAATCACGTTGCGACCGACGGCGACGTTGTCCTGACCGACCGGGTCGACGAGCTGACCTTCAAGAAGTGGGCCAGCCGCTTCTGGGTCTACGGCCGGTTCGTCGTCCGCGACGGGCAGATCGCCGTCTGGCGCGACTCGTTCGACTGGCTGGATGTGACGATCGGCAACCTGCGGGGGCTGGTCGGGATCTTCGCTCCCGCGTTCAACCGGCGCATGCCGGGTCGCTGAATCAGACCAAATCCGACGACCGGCCCTTGGGCGGGCGACGGCCTACGAGCTAGGAGCTACTGGAGATAGCCCTCGACGGTGTCGGCGGAACGCTGCTGAGCCGCGTCGGGGTCTTGGCCGGCGCTGCGCTTGGCGCGGCGCTGACGCAGGAGATCCCACATTTCGTCGAGTGTGATTTCGAGGTCACGCTTGCGCTTGAGCTCGTCGCCGGAGAGACCCTCGCCGACGTGCGCCTCCTCGAGCTCCTGCTCTTCGGCGGCAAGCTCGGTGATCCGCTTCACGATCTCCTTGTCGTCCATGCACGCTCCGATCGAGGGTTCGTTCCCGTCCCCGGCCAGTCTGCCCGGCCGGGGACGGTCACAAACCTATGCGGGTCTGGGCCTAGGCGGCGTTGACGAGCTCGCTCTGGCGCTCGCTTTCCGCCCCGGCGTCCGGCGCCTCCGCGCCCTCCCCGGAGAGAGCCGGGGTGAGCACGTCGGCGATCGTGGCCGCCAGGTGGAACTTCATGACGTCACGGACCTCCTCGGGGACGTCCTCGAGGTCCGGGCCGTTGCGCTCGGGCAGGATGACCTCGGTCAGCCCCGCCCGGTGAGCGGCCAGCACCTTTTGCTTGACGCCACCGATCGGCAACACCCGGCCTTGCAGCGTGACCTCACCGGTCATGCCGACGACAGAACGCACCGGGACGCCCCGCAACAGGCTGACCAATGCCGTCGTCATGGTGACGCCGGCGGACGGCCCGTCCTTGGGCACGGCCCCAGCGGGGACGTGCACGTGGAAGCGCTTGCCGGTGAAGGCCGCCGGGTCGATCCCGAGCTCATCGGCGTGCGAGCGCACGTACGACAAGGCGATCTCCGCCGACTCCTTCATGACGTCACCGAGTTGTCCCGTCAACGTCAGGCCCTCGGGCCCGTCGGACACGCTCGCCTCGACGAACAACACGTCGCCACCGGCACCCGTCACGGCCAAACCCGTGACGACCCCGGGCACCGAAGTGCGGTCCGCCGCTTCGAAGAAGAAGTGTGCACGGCCCAACCAGCCACGCACGTCGTCCTTCCCCACGACGACCGGCGCGGTCGCCTCGCCAGAGGCGAGCTTCGTCGCCACCTTTCGGAGCAGCTTGCCGAGCTCGCGCTCGAGGTTTCGCACGCCCGCTTCCCGGGTGTAATCGGCCACGATGACGCGCAACGCCTCGTCGTCGATCGACACCTCGTCCTCACGCAACGCCGCCCTGTTGAGCTGGCGCCGGATGAGGTGGTGCTTGGCGATGGAGACCTTCTCCGACTCGGTGTACCCGTCGATCCTGATGACCTCCATCCGGTCCAACAGGGGCCCCGGGATCGTCTCGCTGACGTTCGCCGTCGCGATGAACAACACCCGCGACAAGTCGAGGTCCACTTCCAAATAGTGGTCACGGAACGTGTGGTTCTGGGCCGGGTCGAGCACCTCGAGCAACGCCGAGGAGGGGTCGCCCCGGTAGTCGGTCCCGATCTTGTCGACCTCGTCGAGCACGATGACCGGGTTCATGGTCCCGGCCTCACGCAGGGCGCGGACCAGGCGACCCGCTTGCGCACCGACGTAGGTACGGCGGTGCCCACGGATCTCGGCCTCGTCACGGATACCACCCAACGAGACACGCACGAACTTCCGACCCAAAGCGTTCGCCACGGACTCGCCGAGCGACGTCTTGCCGACACCCGGAGGGCCCACCAGCGCCAGGATCGCACCGGAACCACGCCCGTCGACGGGCGCGAGCCCGCGCTCGGCCTGGAGCTTGCGCACGGCCAAGTGCTCGAGGATGCGCTCTTTCACGTCAGCCAACCCGTCGTGGTCGGCCTCGAGGATGCGCGAGGCCTCCGGGATGTCGAGCCTGTCTTCGGACTCGACGCCCCACGGAATCTCGAACACGGTGTCGAGCCACGTGCGGATCCAGCCCGTCTCCGGGCTCTGGTCGCTCGTGCGCTCGAGCTTGTCGACCTCGCGCTCGACGGCCTTGCGGACGTCTTCGGGGAGATCACGAGACTCGAGCTTGGCCCGATAGTCGTCGGGGTCCTCGCCGTCCTTGTCGCCGCTGAGCCCGTTCAGCTCCTTGCGGATGGCATCGAGCTGGCGGCGCAAGAGGAACTCGCGCTGGGTCTTCTCCATGCCCTCTTCGACGTCGGTCTTGATCTTCTCGCGCAAGGTCAAGTCCGCGAGTGTGTCCCGCGCCCAGCCGAGGACGAGGCGCAACCGCGCCTCGACGTCGATCGTCTCGAGCACCTCGACCTTTTGGGTCAGCGAGAGGTCCGGCGAGTAGCCCGCCACGTCGGCGAGGCCGCTCGGCTCGGTGATCTCGCGCAGCTGGGCCGCGATGCGGCCGGCGCCACGGGTGTGGAGGATGTTCTCGAGCACGGCGCGGTACTCACGAGCCAGCTCCTGCGCGGCAGGAGTGGCCTCGGGCTCGGCGATGGGCTCGGCCTCCACCCACAGGGCGTTGCCGGTCCCGGGCACACCGGTCCCGATGGTGGCGCGGTGGTCACCCCGGATGGCGACGGCGTTGAGCCCGCCGGGCAGCTCACCCTCCTCCATGACTTCGGCGACCACGCCCACGCGGGCGAAGCGGCCGTCGATGTGGGGCACGAGCAGCAGGCGTCCGCCGGCTGAGCGGGCAGACTCCACGGCAGCACGGGCCTCGTCGGACTCGAGCGCCATGGTGAACACCATCCCCGGCAGTACCACCCCGGATGTGAGGGGGAGCAATGGGAGTGTCACGTTCTCGTTCGTCATGGCATTTCCTTCTGGTCGGTCCGTCCTCACGTAATGTCGTAAGCACGAATTCCTTTGACTGGTCAACCATTTCGGGGCGATGGTTGTTCCCGTGATGGAAGACCTGGTCAGTCCCCCTTTTCGAGGTCCGGCGGCAGCACGGGGTGGCTACCGACAGCCTCCAAAAGAGAAGGGATCTAGCCTAGGGACGTGGGCCGGACCATCAGCGCGCCAAGGACATCAATGGCCCCCGAGGGTGAGCGCGGGACCACCCTGGCGCCGGCCCGGCCCCGGCCCGACCTGGACGACGGGGACCACGACCGGATGGCCCACATCGTGCTGGAGGGCTACACGCCGAAGAAGGGCGAGGGGGCCGGCGAGTTCGTCTCGGCGGGACCGAGCGTCGTGGAGGGCATCGTGAACTCAACGCCGGTGCGGGCGCTGTGCGGCAAGGAGTGGGTGCCTGGGCGCGACCCGAAGCGCTACGGGCTGTGCCCGACCTGCAAGGAGATCGCCGAGTCGATGGGCTGGCAGGTCCCGGCGAACTGAGCGGGCGGCCGGCTGAGGCCGTGAGCTGATCAGGCGTGGGGCAGGGCGGTGGTGTGGTGGGGAGTGCGGGCGCATGAGGGACGCTCTGTTCATTCGCGGAATATGAGGGGCGCTGTGTTCATCCGCGGAAAAAGTGATCACCGGATCAGGCTCGGTTGGGGTCGAATCGATCACACCAGCCTGATCAATTGATCGGATTTGGCGAATAAGACCGCACAGCGGATCATCCGGGTTCGAACCGAGTCGATCGGCGTTGTCATTTTTCCGAAAAATGAGTCGAAAGCGGCATATGCAGCGACGCAGCATTCGTCACGCCTTCGGCGCTCCCCGTCCTGGTGGTTGCAACTCGAGTCGGCAACAACGCCGTCCGTGCCGGCGGCGGCCGACCCCGGTACCGTGCGGCTGACGATTGAGCAGCCCAGGGCGCCGCAACGCGGAGGAGCACGTTGGCACAGGTCAGCTTCGAGGGGGTCACCAAGCGCTTCGGGGAGACGGCGGCCGTCGACGACCTGACCCTGTCGGTGACCGACGGCGAGCTGTTGGTGATCCTCGGCCCGTCGGGATGCGGCAAGACGACGGCGCTGCGGCTAGTGGCCGGCCTCGAGGAGTTGACCGAGGGCACCGTGAGCATCGGCGAGCAGGTGGTCAACGACGTCGACCCCAAGGACCGCGACGTGGCCATGGTCTTCCAGAGCTACGCGTTGTACCCGCATTTGACGGTGGCGAAGAACATCGAGTTCCCGCTCCGCCAGCGCGGCGTGGACAAGGAGGAGCGCGCCACCAAGGTGAAGCGGGCGGCGGACACGCTCGGCCTCGGCGCATTGCTCGGGCGCAAGCCGGCGCAGCTCTCGGGCGGCCAGCGCCAGCGGGTCGCGCTCGCGCGTGCCATCGTGCGCGAGCCCCTGGTCTTCCTGATGGACGAGCCGCTGTCGAACCTCGACGCCGCGCTGCGCGTCCAGACGCGGGCCGACATCGTCGAACTGCAAGCACGCCTGTCGACGACGACGCTGTACGTCACGCACGACCAGGTCGAGGCGATGACGATGGGGCACCGTATCGCCGTCATGAGCGAAGGCAAGCTGCAGCAGGTCGCGACGCCGCAGTCGCTGTACAACCGGCCCGCCAACACCTTCGTGGCCGCTTTCCTCGGAAGCCCGGGCATGAATTTGATCAACGGGATGCTGGTGGAGAGCGGGCCGTCGGGTACGGAGCCGGAGGGCGGCCCTGGCCCGGGCACCTTGTGTGTGGCGTTCCCCGGCGCGTCGGTCCCGTTGCCGGCGGAGGTGGCCCAAGTCGTCCGGGGCGCCGGTCCCGACATCGTGCTCGGACTTCGGCCGGAGGCGGTGCACCTCAGCTCGGACGGGTCGATCGGGGCGAGCGTCGTCATCGTCGAACTGCTCGGAGCGGAGACCCACGTGATCTGCACGACCGAGACGGGCACGCGGCTCATCGTGCGCCAGGGTGCCACCGCACCGAGGCCGGCGATCGGCGAGTCCGTGCGTATCGGCGTGGCGCCGGACCCGCAGGCGTACCACCTCTTCGACGCGGCGACGGGCGAACGGCTGGGGCCGTCGTGACGACGGTGACGGCCGGCATCGGCGGAGTGGGGGAGCCGGTTGACCCGGCGGCTGTCACGGTGACGCCCGCCCCGCGGCACGGACTGCGCACCCGCAAACGCAAGGAGGCGCTCCTCGCGTACGGGTTGCTGCTGCCGGCGCTCGTGTTGTTCGGCGCCTTCTCCTTCTATCCCTTCTTCCGCAACTTCAAGCTGATGCTGTACGAGACGCCGCCGGTGCCCGGCCTGCCGGCGCACTACGTCGGGCTGCACCAGATCGGTCAGACGCTCACGTCGACCCAGTTCACCCAGAGCCTCGTCACAACGCTGATCTTCGTGGTGCTCGTGATCCCGATCAGCCTGATCCTCGGGCTCGCGCTGGCGGTGGCCGCGCACCGCAAGCTCAAGGGCATGGCGATCTACCGAGTGATCTTCTCGTCGACCGTCGTCTCCTCGGTGGCGGTGGCGTCGGTCGTCTTCGGCACACTGCTCAACCCGGTGGTCGGCCTGCTCCCCTGGCTCGGCATCAACCCGAACCCGCCGGCCCTCGAGAGCACGACCTGGGCCCTGCCCGCGGTCGCGGTCATCACGATCTGGCAGTTCCTCGGGCTGGCCTTCATCATCATGCTGGCCGGGTTGCAGTCGGTCCCCGACGAGTTGCTCGAGGCGGCGCGCATCGACGGCGCCAACGCATGGACTCGCTTCTGGCGGATGACGGTGCCGCTCCTCTCCCCCACCATCTTCTTCGCCGTCATCGTCAGCACGATCTACGCCATGCAGGCCTTCGGGGCGATCGACATCCTCATCGGCCCCATGAACACGGTGCGCCTGCACACGAACGTGCTCATCTACAACATCGTCAACACGAATTCGCCGGCCCTCGGGAACAACACCGGCCAAGCCGCCGTGATGGCGACGGTGCTCTTCCTCATCACCCTTGGCATGACCCTGCTGCAGATGCGGTTCCTCGAGCGGAGGGTGAGCTATGCCCGCTGAGGAGATCGCCGGCAACACGGAGAACACGGGGACGTTCGTCGTGACGGACCTGCAACCGCAGGATGAGACGTCGCCGCCCGAGCCGCCCGCACCCGAGGCACAGACCGCGGCCGGCGTTCCCGTGCCACCGCGTCGCCCGCGCCGCAGACTGCGCACGCTGGGGAGCTATGCGATGTTGACGGCATTGGCCATCATCATCCTGTTCCCGATCTACGTCACGATCGTGAACTCGCTGCTCCCACCCGACCAGCTGGTGCGACAGCCGCCGCCGCTCTTTCCCACCAGCCCGCAGTGGGGCCACTACGCCACCGCATGGACGTCGGGCTCGATGTCCAAGTACATGGCGACCTCGGCCGTCATGACGGCGATCATCGTGGTCGGGCAGTTGGTCACGTCCATCCTCGCCGCCTACGCCTTCGCGTTCCTGCACTTCCCGTTCAAGCGCACACTGTTCGTCGTCTGCCTCGCCACGCTGATGATCCCGCTCGAGGTGACGTTCATCACGAATCTCGACACGGTCACGTCGTTGCACTGGTTCAACAGCTACGAGGGCCTGTCCATCCCGTTCCTCGCCACGGGCTTCGGCATCTTCCTCATGCGCCAGGCGTTCCTGCAGATCCCGCGCGACCTGCAGGAGGCAGCCCAGCTCGACGGCTACGGCCACCTCCGGTTCATGACCCGGGTGGCGGTGCCGTTGGCCCGCCCGTCACTGGCCGCGCTGGCCGTCTTCTCCTTCCTCGGCGCGTGGAACCAGTACCTGTGGCCGCTCGTCTCGACCGGTGGGTCGACGCCGCTCTACACCGTGCAGCTCGGGCTCAAACAGCTTCTGGGCACGCAGGTGTCGCAGATCCCGGTGGCGCTGGCCGGCGCGGTCATCGCGTTCGTCCCGTTGGTGATCCTGCTCCTCATTTTCCAGAAGCAACTGGTGCGCAGCCTCACCGCGGGGGCCGTCAAGTAGCCCGACGCGAAGGTTCGCACATGCAGTGGGTGGCCGTGGCCACGCCGGGCCGGGTGCTACGAATAGGCATGCGCTCCGCTCCCTCGTTCCACCACCGCTTCCGCCTCGCCGCTGCCGCGCTCTTCGTCGTCTCGGGTGCTGCGGCCACCACGGTCGCGACCGCGGCCGTCACCCAGCCGGCCGGCGCCGCGACCAAGCTGCCCAGCTGCAACCTGTCGGCCCTGGCCAAGCACCAGGGCACCGTGAACATCACGTTCTGGGAGTCGGCCTCGTCCGCCAACCTCACGGTGCTGCAGGGCATCGCCAGCGCGTTCAACTCGTCGCAATCGAAGGTGCACGTGACGCTGGTCACCCAGGCCGGCTACGACGACACCTGGCAGAAGTACACGGCAGGCCTGAGCAACGGCCAGCTGCCGGACGTCGTGCAGCTCGAGGACGACCGCACCCAGGAGGCGATCGACACCGGCTCGTTCCTTCCGGTGCAGTCGTGCATGAACGCGGCCAAGTACTCGACGAGCGACTTCCTCGCTCGGCCGCTCGCCTACTGGAAGGTGAACGGCGTCCAATGGGCCATGCCGTTCTCGGTCTCCGCACCGATCGTGTACTACAACCAGAACGCGTTCACGAAGGCGGGCCTCAACCCGAACAACCCGCCGCTCACGCTGCCGCAGATGCTGAGCGACGCCAAGACGCTCAAGGCCTCGGGCAGCGGCATGGGGCTGGTGCTCGATCCGTGGCACCTCGAGACCTGGCTGGCCTCGGCGAACCAGCTGTTCGTGAACAACAGCAACGGCCGCAGCGCCCGCGCCACGAAGGCCACCTTCAACAACGCGACGGCGGACTCCATCTTCAGCCAGCTGAGCCAGCTGGTGCGCTCCGGCGACGCGACGACCAACCCGTCGACCGGGCCCGACCAGTACGACAACCTCCTCGGGATCGGCAGCGGGAAGTACGGCATGACGATCGAGACATCGGCTGCGCTGGGCACGGTGACGAACCTCCTCGGCCAGGGGCAGTACTCCAACGTCAAGCTCGGCATCGGGCCCTTCCCGGTGTACAGCTCGTCG
>Ga0210401_10005303_pt1 | contig 13283 bp, 10 predicted proteins | sample IncBWH32MmetaG_FD_150866 | JGI IMG/M metagenome (GOLD analysis project Ga0210401, IMG submission 150866) | Forest soil microbial communities from Barre Woods Harvard Forest LTER site, Petersham, Massachusetts, United States - Inc-BW-H-32-M | ecosystem: Environmental > Terrestrial > Soil >... | reverse complement strand
TCCGGCGTGAACGGATTGCCCGGCAGATTCGCGTTCTGCCAGCCGATTTCGTCGTTGCAACGGCTCGGCAAACCGTGACCGGACTCGAGCACGTAGACCTCGAAGGCACCGCCCGGCCCGGTCGAACGAAAGGCGATCCCGGTCGGAAAGTTGATTCCACTGGCAAAAACGCTAACGCTGTAGCCGGCCGGGACCGTGATGTCCTGACCGTTGCCGGGATCGAACAGAACCTCTTCGCCCGGACACAGCGCATTGCCGACCGTGGCGGCCTGAACGCCAAAAGGCAAGACGAGCAAGGCTTGCACGAGAGTTGCGCCGAGCAACTTCTGTTTGAAAGATTGCTTGCAGAGATGAGCAACAGAGAGTGCCATAACTTCCCTCCTTTGCGGACGCAGCGAACGACATGCGGCGCCAGGCAGGTTGAGCGGAGCTCGCGCGCCTCGGCGCGCCCCGATAGAACAAGTCTCGCTGCGGTGCAGAGGGTAAGTTTGTGCGCCGGCCGCGCCTATGCCGCGATCGCGACTCTCTGGACGGTTGAGCGCATTGTCAGCGCGGGTTTGTCAATAAAGTCACTCAATCGAAATCAACAGGCCGCCGGCACAACCTTGATTCGATAGTGTGGCCTTTGAACCACTCGGCCGGTAGATCACCCTAACCGTTTTCAGGTCGATCAACTTTTCGCCGATCAACCCATTTTCGACAAATCGATCAGATGCAGGGGCGACGCCACCCTTATTGCGGTCGATTGTTGCCGTCGCGCCCATCGCCTGCGGGCCGAGGCGTGCCATGGCTCGGTGCGGTCGCGCCAGGGGCCTTTGGCCCACTGACCGCGGGAAGGTGTGCCAGCGGCACGATGTCGGTCGCCACGTGGTCCTGATCGGCCGCATCGTTGTCTTCGGTCGGTGCGGCGGCATTCTGTGCGTCGATGGGCCGCCCGTGCGTTGCGCCCAACGGCATGACGGTCGTGACATCGCGCCGATCGATCGCCCACAGGCCGGTCACCATCGCAATGACAAAGACCAGCATCCCAAGGTTTACCAGCGCGAACCAGTCGTGGTGCCAGCGGCTTGAAGCAATCAACGATGGTTGTTGCGCTGCCGGCTCGTCCACCAACCAGTCGGCCCGGACCCCCGTAATGCCATCGGCCCACTCGGGAGGCACGTCCGGGTCGAGCCGCTTTGCGAACCCCCTGGCCTCCAGCGAGGCAATCAGGCTCCAGATCGCCTCGGCGCCAAAAAACTCGGACAGTTCCTCGATCGTGCGACGTCCATCCAGCAGGATCAGGACCTGGCGTTCGCGCGCCGAGAGCGAGCTGCCGTGCGTGGAAACGAGCTGGGCCGCGCCACTTCCCGATTTGCGATAGATAACAGAGGACTCATCGATCGCCATGCACAAGTCGCTATCCGCGTTCATCCAAAGGTCACCCGCAGGGACTACGACTGGAATCTTTGTCCCAAAGCCTCGGGCTTTCAATCCGGTTCATCCTGTCAAAAGAACTACCGTATTTCGCTCTAAATCCTCCGCGCCCACCAGGGTCGTGGCCAACACAGTGGGTTCACTTCGCAGCCGAGGCGGTTAATGGGCTTGAAACCTTTGCGGCCAAGCGGTCACTGCTCGACAAGGAAGACGTAACGCAGCCTCAAATTCCGCCATCCACCCCGTCATCAGGACGCCGCCTCGCAAGAATCTGCTATCGGTGGATCAAGATTCTGGAAGACAGTCGGTCGAGCCCATCGATAGGATCGCGTGTCGCTGCGTCGCGCTCCGCGGCGATGGTGTTGGTTGGCCTGCTTCCGCCCAAGGCTGGTTCGCGTCGGCCTGACCGCGAAGCTGGATCCGGTTTCAACAGAACAACGGAGGGGTCATGTGCATGCGGATTCGTTCCATCGGTGTTCACGCGCTTGGCGCTGTGCTGCTCACAGCGGGCTTGCATGCCAACGCGGCCGCAGTCGATCCGGCGATCGCTGCAGCTCGCGCCAAGATGTTCGGTCCCGCGCATGTGAACCCGGACACGGGTGAGGTCTCGAAGGACCTGGTGATTATTTCGTGGATTACGAACGCTTCCTTCGCGGCATCGGTGAAGGGGCGCGTGGTACTGCTGGACACCTTCGTCACGCGCCTCGAAGTAAGCCCGGGCCGCACGCCGTTCGTGATCCAGGATCTGGTGGATCTGCACCCGGAGGCGATTTTCCTCGGGCACGGGCACTTCGATCACGCCGACAACGCGGCGTACATCGCGGGCAAACTCGGCATCCCGATCTATGCGTCGACCGAAACGTGCGACAACATGCAGCTCGACGCCGTGAAGATATTCGGCGCGGGTTCCAGCGTGAATTGCATTGACATCACTTCGCGCGGATCGCTGCCGGGCAGCGAGGTCATCAAGATCGATCAGTTGGAGCCGGTCGCAACGATCCACGCATTCCGCCATCTGCACTCGACCAACACGGCACCGCAGGACACAACTTTTCCGCCGGTCGTCGTCCATGTTCCGGTGAGTGGCGCCTGCGCGCCACCGTGCAACCTGGCCGACCCGCGCGACGCGGCCCTGTTCCCGGCCGGCACGCCACTTTCGACGGTGCTCGATATCAGCACCTCTCGCACCGGATTCGGAGGCCCGATCAGCATCTATTACTCGTTCCGGCTGCTCGGAGACAACCATTTCACATTCGTGTGGCACAACACGACTGGCGCATTGCGCGAAGGCTGCGCCCTGCCTAACAACGTTCCGGGAACGAGCCCTCCTGTTCCGAGCCAGCCTGGGCAGAACGCCCTGGGCTGCTTCGGCCCCGCAGTCGGTCAGAAGCTCGCGAGCTTGATGCAATCGATGGGGCCGACCGACCTGGAGATCGGGTCAGTCGTCAGCCTCGGATACGGCATCAATGGCGAGCGCGACATCGTCGACTACAACACGCACATCGCGCCGAAAGTGTTCATCCCGAACCACTTGACGGCCGTTGCGGTGGAAAGCTCGTCGCTGGAATGGAAGGTCGGGTACCGCATGGAGCAGGCGACGATGGGCATCCCCGAAAGCAGCCGCCCCGAGCTGCTCTGGCTGGTGGATCCCAACGACTACCTGCGCCCGCTGGTGTTTGATCCCAGCGACGCACGCTGGGCGAAACCGGAGCAGGACGACTAAGCGGGCGGTGACGCCCCTCGTTCCGCTTGCCTCGCCTTTCTCCCCCTGTCCCGTCATCGGCTGGGGGAGCACGAGGGGGCCAGCCCGGCCCCCTCGTTCCGCTTGCCTCACCTTTCTCCCCTGTCCCGTCATCGGCTGGGGGAGCACGAGGGGCCAGCCCAGCCCCTTGTTCCGCTTGCCCCACCTTTCTCCCCTGTCCCGTCATCGGCTGGGGGAGCACGAGGGGGCCAGCCCAGCCCCCTCGTTCTCTTCCTCTGGCCCCTTTCCGGCCGCAGGCCGGAAAGGGGCGAGGGCAGCGACACGCCCTCGTCCCCTCCCTGCGCCGGTCTCAGCTGTTCGGGTAAGCCACGTAGATCTCGACCCGCCGGTTTTGTGCTCGGCCTCCAGTCGTGTCATTGGAGGCCACCGGGTTCTGAGGGCCCAGGCCCTGAATGGCGATGCGCTGCGGCTGCACGCCACGCGAGATCAGATAGCTTTGCACGCTCTGCGCGCGATTCTGCGACAACGGATAGTTGATTGTGTCGCCTCCGGTGCTGTCCGTGTAGCCGTAGATCTGCACCATCTCCGTAGGATTCTGTACCAGGCTGGTCGCGAGCTGGTCCAGCGCGGGATGGAGTCTCGGATTGAGCTGTGCGCTGTCGGAAGCGAATCCAGCGTCCGAGGGCACGTTGATCTTCAGGCGGTTGTCGGTCGTCTGGGTGACCTGAACGCCGGTGCCGGCCGTGGCTTGCTGCATCTGCTGCTTCTGTTTTTCGAGGTGCTCGTTCCAGAGGTAACCGCCCGCGGCGCCCGTGCCGGCGCCGACCGCAGCGCCGATCGCGGCGCCCTTGCCTCCGCCCGCCAGGGCCCCGATCACTGCGCCTGCAGCGGCGCCGATGCCGGCACCTTCGGTGGTGCTCTTTTGAGACTGGTTCATGTCCGCGCAGCCCACCAGCACCAGGCCGCACACCGGCACCATCATGAAGATCCGCTTCATCGTGCTAGTTCTCCGATCGTTTTGAGCCATTTACAAAACTGAAACATTTTATTCCGATCGAAAGCTCGAATCGGAACGCCTGGCTCAGGTCGATCGGGGTACGGCAGAGCTTCGCGGTGGATCAGGTCGGAGTGCCCAGCAAGGCAATCGCCGTCGCCCCGACCGTGCCCCTTTGCCTCACCGTCGAATCAGTCACCATCAATACCGTCCGCGCGCCAGCGCGGCGCCATGCGCCAGGGCCTGGAGCTTTTGCAGCGCCACGTTGCGGTCCATTGGGGCCAGCCCGCAATTGGAGCAGGGATACAGCCTCGACTTGGGCACGAATTGAAGGGCGCGGCCGATCGTATCGGCGACCTCGTCCGCGGTCTCGACGCTGGGGCTGGCCACATCGATCACGCCGACCATCACATCCTTGCCCTGCAGCAGCGTCATCAGCTCCGGCGGCACATGGGAGTGGTAAAACTCCAGGCTGACCTGCTGGATGCGGGACTTGGCCAGCGTCGGAAAGACCTGTTCGTATTGCCGCCACTGATCGCCGAGCGTCTGTTTCCAGTCGAGATTCGCCTTGATGCCATAGCCGTAGCAGATATGAACGGCCGTGGTACAGGTGAGCCCCTGCGCAGCCCGTTCGAGCGCCTGCACGCCCCAGTTGACCGCGTCCTTCAAGTAGACATTGAACGCCGGCTCGTCGAACTGGACGATGTCGACTCCGTCGGCCTGCAGCGCCAGCGCCTCCTGGTTCAGCAGCTCGGCAAAGGCGAAGGCCATTTTCTCCCTGTCCCCGTAGAAGCGGTCCGCCACGGTGTCGACGATCGTCATTGGGCCGGGCAGCGTGAACTTGATCCGGTGCTTCGTGTGTGCTCTGAGGAAACGCGCCTCGACGCCGTGCACCCGGCCTCGCAGGGCAACGGCCGCCCCCACTTGCGGGACCTGGGCCTCGTAACGGCCGTCGCGGATCCCCATCGTGACCTTGTGCTCGAAGTCGATGCCCTCGACCTGCTCCAGAAAACCGTGCACGAAATGCTGGCGCGACTGCTCACCGTCGCCGACGATCGACAGCCCCGCATCCTCCTGCGCCTTGATCCACATCAGGGTCGCATCGAGCTTCGCCTGCGCCAGCTCAGGGCCTTGCGTCTTCCATTGCGGCCAGAGCTTGTTCGTTTCGGACAGCCAGGCGGGTTTGGGCAGGCTGCCTGCGATGCAGGTCTGGAAGTCTTCGGGCACGATGTCCCTCCTTGGGGAGTCACGCGTTCAAAGGGCCATGTGAGTCTACTTTGGTCTAATTGACCCGTCCCTGATCCTGACGCACCCTGATGACCTTCCAAATAGATTTCCATTTGAGTCACTCAGTGCGAGCGTCGCAAACGCGCTGAGATCAGATCCATGGCAAAGGGGGAACTATGAAAACCCGTTGGTCAGGCGATCGGTTCGGCAAGTGGGTGGGCCATGTCGCAGTTGCGCTTTCCTGTATTGCGTTGACGGGCGGCACTGTGAGCGCGCGCGAATCGGTTGACGATGAAGGCGACGATGGAGGCAGGATTCCTCTCACCGTCGGCAAAGCGGTGTGCGGACTCGAGGATCACGCCGAGACCGCGCTGCAAGGTCAGGTGCCGGCGTCCTTGCGGGCGAGTGGCTTCCTGGGCTTCAACTGCAACCTCAAACTGGTTGGGCAGAGCAAAGGCGACGGGGCGAACTGGCAGTCGGCCGAATTCAAGGATCGAAGGGGACATACCTGCGGCTACCACGGCACGGCGTTCACCACGGCCGGCCGGACGCACGTGGGTGCGCCCGTCATCGACTTGACGGATCCCCACCACGTGACGCCGACCGGTTACCTCACGAGCATCTCGATGCTCGACCCCTGGGAATCGCTGAAGACCAACGCCGAGAGACAGTTGCTGGCTGCGGACAACGCCCACAACGGCGCCGGCGGCCCCGAGGTCGACATATACGATGTGTCAGGCGACTGCCGGGCGCCGCAGCTGCTGGCGTCGGTCGCCGTTGGCACGGGCGCGGACGGAGGCGATGTCGCCCCGGTGATTGGCCACGAAGGCAGTTGGGCACCGGACGGGTTGACCTACTATGGTGGCAGTCCCGTTCAACATATCTACTATGCGGTAGATACAGCGGATCCAACCGCACCGAAATTGATCACGACGTGGCTGACGCCGTTCGCGCAAGGAGTCGCCGGATACAATGGGGCATCGCACGGTCTGTCGATCAGTGACGATGGCAATCGCGGGTACATGGTGTCGATCGGGTTCCCCGCGAGCCTCGCCAGCCTGACGGACCCAACGGTGGCGCCGACCAATGGGCTGCTGGTCTATGACTTGAGTGACATTCAATCGCGCAAGGCGAATCCGCAAGTCAGGTTGATCGGCTCCGTGCTTTGGAAGGACGGCTCCGCCGCGCAGCATACGATCCCGGTAAAGATCCGAGGCAAACCCTATATCATCTTCGCCGACGAGGGTGGTTCGGGCGGCATCACCAGTGCGGCGCAGCTGCAAGCGGCATGCGCTGCCGGTCTGACGCCGTTTCCCCTGGCACGCATCATCGACATCAGCGACGAGACCAAGCCGAAGGTCGTATCGCGGCTGGGTCTTGAGGTACACGACCCCGCCAACTGTGCCAAGGTCCTGCCCGACCTGGTGGGCCTGGCGATCTTCACCTATGGCAGCCACTACTGCAGCGTAGACAACAAGGACAACGCGACCACGCTCGCCTGCGGTTACTTCAACTCCGGGATCCGTGTTTTCGACATCCGCAATCCGCGCCACGTGAAGGAGGTCGCCTACTTCAACCCGGCTGGTACGACGACGCCGAGCCCTGGCTCCAACCACGTCAGCAACGGGCAGTGGCGCGCGGGCGGGCCCGACTGGTGCAACGCCCAGGTTCACCTTGACGCCGAGCGCGGGACCGTGTGGACCACTTGCCAGGACAATGGCCTGCTGATGCTGAAGTTTGAGCGACATGTTTGGCCGTTCGAGGACAGCCGCACGCCACCGGGTGAGCAAAACTAGAAGACCGCCGGCAGCGATCGTCGCCACCTGGCACGGCCCCGGCGAGTTGTCCGCCGGGGTCGATTGTCAGATCGAATGCTTCGCGTAATGGGCTAAAGCAACCGACGGGCCCGTGACGCTTGAAGAAACAATGAACACTTCCCGGCGCGGCGCATTGCCTAGTGTCAGCGCCAAGCTCAGTGCGGCGACGCCCCCACCGCCAGCCGCACCGGAACTGCGTAATCCGCCAGGAAAAGCTTGATCGCTTGCACACCCATGGCGGTCGCCGGGAATTTGCTCGACACCGCGACCCGACCCGGTTCGAGGGCTGCAATTTCCACGTTGTCGTTTTTCGACGAAATGCCAACGTACAAGGCTGGCTTCCTATGCACTTCGATCGATTACTGGTCGAGTTGGGTCTCAGGCCAAGCTTCGAAGAGGCGCTTGACCTCCAGCAGGTTCTTGCACAGGTGCAGCCGCCAGCGAAAACGCCGATCCGAGAGCATTTGCGCGGCCTCGGCCAGGATTGTCAGGTGTTCCTCGGTGGCCTGCTTCGGCACCAGGAGGACGAGAACATCCGACACCGGCTTGCCGTCCGGCGAATCGAAGGGGATCGGCGATTTCAGGCGCATGTAGGCGACCTGTACGCGGTCGAGGTTCTTGACGCGCGCATGGGGCAGCGCAACGCCCTCGCCGAGCCCGGTCGACCCAATCTGCTCCCGGTGGGACAGGCTCAGCGCAACCGACTCGGGCGCCATCGCGTGCACCCGTTGCATATGGCGGCCGATTTCGTCCATCAGCTCGGCCTTGGTCGGCACATCGACGTCGAGCAGGATGTCTTCGACCGGCAAGAATTCGGCGATGCGTTTCACAACGCGCTCCTTTTGACCGGTCGGTCGGGCAACGCGCGCCGCCACACCGGCCGCCAGGCATGAGAACAGGCCCGTAATCGGAAGCTGTGAACGGGCGCCGCTCGGACCAAACGTCACGGCCGAGAACCGGCCGATGCCAGAAAAGTTGACGCGTTTCACGTTCAGACTCCATTGCCTATTGCGACATCCCAATCCTAGGAAAGTGGATGTCAAATTGCTCGAAAGACTGCTCGCCAGGGAAGAAAAAGACCGTAAAAAATCGAGCTCGATGCCCAGTTTCCTGGCTGAATCCCTATTTCGACGTGCTGACCGCGCCGTCGAAGAAGCCGTCTGGTTCGAGGAATCTGGATAGGAGTCCTTCGCGGATGAATCGGCGGCCAATCGGACTATTCTGTCCAACTCGATTTCTGGCGCTTCCGCATGAAATGGACATGGATCGATCCGCTGCACCGAAACCCGGAACGGAGCACACACAGTGAATGACCGCCTGCCCCCCCGGCCTGGCATCGTCGCCGCGGGGCCTGGGCCCCGCGGGCGGCTGGCACGCGCCGTCCTGTTCGCCTTTCTAGCCGTCGCTGTGCTCGGCGGCCGCGCAGCCGTGTCCTACTACGTCGATGTAGCCTGGTTCGACTCGCTCGGTTACGGCGCCGTGTTCTGGACCAGGGTACTGATCCAGGCGGCCACGTTTGCTACGTTCGCTCTGGTCACGTTCCTCGTGCTCTTCGGCGTGGTGTCGGCGCTGAATCCGGCCCAGGTCGCCCAAATGATCGACGGGGCGATTCTCATCAATCGACAGCGAGTCAAGCTTCCGGTTGCCGCCGCCATAAGGTGGGGCGCGCTCGGGCTGAGCCTCGCAGTCGCCGCCGCGAGCGGGGCCGGGATGATGGCCCGGTGGGCGACGCTGGCCCTCTACTGGCACGCGCCAACGGCCACAACGGCGCCCGACCCCATCTTTGGTCAGCCTTTGGGCTTTTACCTGTTCACTCTGCCGGCCTGGCAACTGATTTCCGGCTGGTTGCTGGCGCTGGCCGTTACTGTTACCGCGATCGCCGCTCTTTTGATCGTCATTGCTGGCGGCGCCCGAGTCCTGTCCCAGGGTCGCATGGGTGCTGCATCGACGCGACTGTGGCGCGGGTTGTCGATCGGCATCGGCTCAATCCTCCTCGTCCTCGCCGCGCGCATGTACTTGGGACGTTTTGAGCGGCTGTTCCAGGACGGCACGGTCTTCACCGGTGTCACGTACACCGACGACCACGTGACACTGACCGGGACGCTGCTGGTGTGCTTTGCGCTGCTCGTCGGCGCGGTCATGGCTGGCGTGGGGGCCGTTTCCGCGCCCCGCCCGCGATGGCTCGCGGCGTGCGCCGCTCCGGGCCTTGCCTGCTACGTCCTTGTCGGCTTGGTGGGCTGGTACGTCAGCAGCTTCATCGTGAGGCCGAATCAGCTGGTACGAGAGCGTCCGTTCATCGCGGATAACATCGAGATGACGCGGCGCGCATTCGCGCTCGACCGCATAGAGCCGCACCCGTTTCCCGCGGAAACGGGGATCGAGGCCGTCGACGCGGCCAACAACCGGGCGACGCTCGAGAATATCCGTCTGTGGGACGCACCCGCTCTGCAGGACACGCTGCGGCAGATTCAGGAAATTCGGACCTACTACGACTTTCCCGACATCGACATCGACCGATATGCGATTGGCGGCCCGGTCCGGCAGATGATGCTGGCGACGCGCGAGCTGAACGTCGACAAGCTGCCGGCCAGCAGTCGCAACTGGATCAACGAAAAGCTGATCTACACCCACGGCTACGGCGTGACGATGAATCCCGTGAATGGCTTCACGCCGGAAGGCTTGCCGGCGCTCGTGCTAAGCAACATGCCGATCCAGAGCACGATCCCGGGTCTCGCGGTTACCCGGCCGCAGATCTACTTCGGCGAGTTGACCAACACCGATGTCTACGTCAAGACTCATCAGAAGGAATTCGACTATCCGCAGGGCGACGCCAACAGCCTGACATCGTACGAGGGCGATGGCGGCATCCGCCTCGGCGGTTTGCTCCGCCGCACCCTGATCGCGTTCGATCGCGGTGACGTCGCCAAAGTGCCCTTCAGCGACGACATTGGCCCCGACAGTCGCTTGCTGATGCGTCGCAACGTGCGCGAACGCGTTCGCGAGCTCGCGCCGTTTCTCACGTTTGATATGGACCCTTACATCGTCGTCGGCGAGGACGGCCGCCTCTACTGGTTGATGGATGCTTTCACAACGAGCGATACCTACCCGTATGCGAGACGCTACCGCCTCGCCGGCGAGCAACTCAACTACATTCGCAACAGCGTCAAGATACGGATCGACGCGTACACGGGCGCGACGACGTTCTACGTGTTTGACACCCAGGATCCGATCATCGCCGCCTATCGGGCCATCTTTCCATCCCTGTTCACGGACGCATCGGCAATGGCACCTGCATTGCGCGCGCACGTGCGCTATCCCGAGCTGATGTTGCGCATCCAGGCCGCTGTCTACGGTCTGTATCACATGACCAATCCCGACGTGTTCTACAACCGCGAGGATCTCTGGACCGTTGCCACGCAGGTGGGGTCGACGGATCAGCGCCAACAGGTGATGGAACCGAACTTTGTGCTGATGACCTTGCCGGGCGAACGCGCGACCGAGTTCATAGAGATCCTGCCGTTCACACCCGCCAATCGCAACAACCTGATCGGGTGGATCGCCGGCCGCAGCGACGGCGAGCACTATGGGCAGGCGATCGTCTACGATTTTCCGAAAACCAAGCTGATCGCCGGGCCGCTTCAGATCGAAGCGCGCATCGATCAGAACGCCCAATTGTCGGGACAGTTGACGCTCTGGAACCAGCAGGGGTCGCACGTTCGCCGCGGCAGCCTGATCGTCATACCCATCGGCCGCGCCCTGCTCTATGCGGAGCCGATTTACCTGCAAGCGGAGCACAGCCCGATGCCCGAGCTGCGACTGGTGGTGCTCGCCGTGCAGGATCGGCTCGCCTACGGGCCCACCTTCGAGTCGGCGATGGCAGCGCTGTTCGGCGGAGCCGAGTCCTCGCTCAGCATCCAGGCCTCGGCGCCCGCAGCCGGATCGCCCCTTGCAAGCGAGAAACGCGCGGGCCCCGAGGACGTCGACGCGCTGATCGCGGGCGCCGCGCGGGATCTGTCCGACTATCAGCAACTCACCGCAACAGGAAAGCTGGGCGAGGCGGGACAGAAGTTGGAGGCCCTGAAGCGCAAGCTGGAGGCGTTACAGAGACGTCGCCAGCCATAGCGGCGTCCGGCACGATCCCCATCGCCCTGCGTGCGAAACCGCGTATCAATCGACTCGAGCGCGCGATCGGTGGCCTTCTATTCCTTGCCGAGCGGAAGATACAGCTGCCGAGTCTGAGCGTCGCACAACCGGAATCCGTACTTGCGATAGAACGCCTCGGCCAAGGCATCCTTGGCTTCGACGACCACCGCGTAGACGCCGAGCGTGTCCCGCGCCTGCAGAATGCGCTTTACGGCGCTCTGCAGGAGCAGTTCTCCCAGACCCATTCCGCGAGCGGAAGCCGAACTTGCCAATCGGCCGATTCGCACCGCTGGTATCGGGTACGTCGGCAGGCCTTTGCGATCGGAATCTGCCAGGCGCTCGAAAGCCAGTGTGGCGGCACTAAGGCTGTAGTAACCCAGAATCCTGGTCGGTTCAGCGGAATCGACTAATACGAAACTGGTCGCGATTCCCTTGGAGCGATGTTGGACGGCGAGCGTCCTCAGATAGCGATTCAAGGTCTCCACGCCGCAGTCGAAGCCGGCGCAATCGTGTCTCTTGGAATCGAGTTCTTCGACTGTGAATGCCACCTCAGACGCCGAGGTCGTCACCCCGTTTTAGCGCACGCCGGAGCGCAGCGTTGGGTGCGAATGGCTTGCGCAGCGCCGCGAGGAATTTCTTCGACTCAGCTTCCGAAAGCGTCACGACAGACTCCGCGGCGACTATTCTGTCCGCCTCACGCAACACCGCAGTGCGCACGAATGCCGCCAACGGCAGCCCGGCCAAGGAGGCGGCGCGGTCGATGCGCTCTCGGTCCTTGTCGGACAGGCGCAGGTCAAGTCTGGCGCTGGCTTTCATCGGAAGCTTCAGTGGGAACAGATGTACGGCATTTTACCGTACAGCACACGGGACCCTGTACCGGTGGCGGTAGCCCTCTGAGCCTCCGCTACCCGCCCCAGCCCCGGCGCTTGCCGGCCCTTCATGTTTCACACGGCAGCGCGCTGCGAGGAGCCCGTTGAGCGAGGCGCGATCTGGGGCGAATCCCCAGAGCGGCGCGCCGCCCGGGAGGGAAGGATGCCCACGCCTTGTTCCCGCGGAGTCGTTGACCGCCTCTTTTCACTTTTCAAGGAAACGTCGTGGACAATTCTCCAGAATATTTTTGTGATAACTGCTTTTAGGTATCGCAAACGCGGGGTAGCCTGCGTCTCCCACCTTGGAGTGATGTCATCGATTTCTATTCGAATCAAGGCAAGGGTACGCACAGCGTGGGATCGACGCTCTCTAGGTAGGCTTGGCGCCTTGGAATTGAGCAATGTGGCGCGTGGTTGGGTCAAGAAAGTCCATCAATCTGTCCTGGACACAAGCGCAATACTGATGCAGTCCGATTCCAACCAAGCTGCCTGATGGCCCCCTCCCCTATGAATAGCGCCCCGCTGGACGTGCTGTGTATCGAAGACACCATGGCCGATTTTCTTCTGATTGATCGCACACTCAGGCACGCCGGCCTGCTCGGATGCTGCGAGCGCGTGGAAAGCAGCGAGGCCCTTACGGCTGCGCTGGCAGAGAAGCATTGGGACCTGGTTTTGTCCGACTACGCGGTGCCCGGCATGTATTTCACCGACACGCTCAGGCGCTTCATTCATCACTATCCGAACCTTCCGCTGATCCTGGTGTCGGGAACGATCGGAGAGATCAAGGCCTTGGTGATGGTCGAGGTGGGCGCCTGGGACTTCGTGCCCAAAACGAGCCTGAGACTCCTGGTGCCGGCCGTCAAGCGGGCGGTGCAGCGCGCGGCCGCTCAGAGTGCCTCGCGCCCGTGGAAGTCAGAGTTCACACACTTCCCCTCTTCAACGCCGGGGGTGACGGGTCGTCAAGCACTACGAACCGCCAAGTGAGGTGAGTGACCCGCTGCCGCCGCTCGCGCGCAGCAATAGATCGAACGCGAAATCAGGCAAACAACTCGGCCAGATCCACCGACGACCGGTGACCGATGCTGGAGAAACTATTTTGCAGCCACAAGTCAGCG
>Ga0210401_10005301_pt1 | contig 13283 bp, 10 predicted proteins | sample IncBWH32MmetaG_FD_150866 | JGI IMG/M metagenome (GOLD analysis project Ga0210401, IMG submission 150866) | Forest soil microbial communities from Barre Woods Harvard Forest LTER site, Petersham, Massachusetts, United States - Inc-BW-H-32-M | ecosystem: Environmental > Terrestrial > Soil >... | reverse complement strand
ATAGAATCCTCTCCTCACTTCTATGGTGTTCAGCGCAGGTGGGATACCAAAAGAGGCATAGCTCAGTCGACGAGAGCACATTCAGCGCAAATCATTCTGGCAGTTGAAGGTCGTAAGGAAGGATCGCAGCGAATCCCGAACCGAAGCTGACAAATCTCTGACGGATGTCCGCCGCTGACGGACTTCCGTCGGATCCACTGCTACCAGTCGGGTGGCTTGGTACAGCGGCTTGGAGAATCATTTGTCGCCAGCCGCGCCGCTGCTGCATTTCTATGGGACTGAGGTAGGCCGGCGAATACTAAGCTTCTTCATCCTGTAGGCCAACGAGGTTCGCTTCATCCCTAAGCGCGCGGCCGCGCCACTGATCACCCAATTGCTTGCTTCTAGCACACGAAGGATATGATCGCGCTCTACCTCCGCGAGACGACTCAGAGAAGCATTCGATTCTTTGTAAGGCTGGAATGGCTCCAGTTCGGAGATTGGCGCGCGTAATACCGATTGTGGAGAGAGAATCACCCCGCGTTCAATAAAGTTCTGCAATTCACGGACGTTTCCCGGCCATTGGTATCGCACCAACGCATCCATCGTATCCGGAGGAATTACGTCAATTCGTTTGTTCATGCGCTGAGAGTAGAGTCCCGTGAAATGCCGCACCAATCTCGGAATATCCTCTCTGCGTTCTCGAAGTGCTGGGACGTGGATCGGGAATACCTTCAGGCGGTAGTAAAGGTCTTCGCGAAACGTCCCCTGTTTGACCATGGCGGGCAAGCCCCGATGCGTGGCTGCGATCAGGCGGACGTCAACCTTATGCGTACGGTTGCTGCCGAGCCTCTCGAATTCCTGCTCTTGTAGAACGCGGAGCAGCTTCGCCTGAAGTTCGAGAGGGATATCTCCGACCTCGTCAAGAAAAAGGGTACCTTTGTCCGCGAGTTCGAACCGCCCGGTTTTCTGGGCGATGGCGCCGGTAAATGCTCCTTTCTCATGACCGAACAGCTCACTTTCGAGGAGGCCGAGTGGAATCGCGGCACAGTTCAGTTTCACGAATGCCTTTTCACTACGACTGCTCAGCTTATGTATCGCACGCGCAACCAGTTCTTTGCCGGTGCCCGTCTCTCCTAGGATCAGCACGCTCGAATCCGTTGGGGCAACGACCGATACCATGCTCAGCGCGGTCTTCAATGCTGCGCTCTCTCCTACGATTTCTCCTAACTCGGCCCGAATTTCCTCTTCCAGATAGCGTCTTTGTTTCGTCTCCTTGTCTCGATCCTTTCTCGCCTTCTCGTACTCCAATGTGTTCTCAACGGCAATCGCTACCTGACAGGCCACCTGTTCGAGCAAGATGACGTCGTCTTTCGCAAAATGATTGTCCGAACGCCTGCAGAGCATCAGAACGCCAACCACGCGATTACGGCCTATGAGCGGAAGATAGCACCCCGTCCTGAGGCCTTCCTCGATCACGCGCTCATAAAGAAGACGGCCGTCAGGATTCCCAAAGATTTCGGGATCGTCGCGGACCTGTTCGAAGCTATCGATCCGGATGCTTTTGCCTTTCCGCAATACCTGACCCGAAATCGAACTATTCATCGGCACCAACGATCCCTCACGGAAGGGTCCTTTCGCGTCCGGATTGTGCAAAATAGTGACACGCAACGCGCCGCTCTCGGAGTCGGGTACCAGCAGAGCAGACACGTCACATTGCATTACCCTGAATAGATTCGACGAAAGTGCCTCAACCATTTGCCGGAGATCCAACCTCGACGTGACGCTGCTTGTAATTTCGAGAAGCAATCGCAGCCGATCGCGTTCGCGCTGCAGTGCTTGTTCGTTCATGTGGCGCTCAATCGCGATCCCAGTGATGTGGCTGGCATTCTCGATCAACTGGAGTTCGTTGGCACTGGGCCTGCGTGGTTCACGATAGTTGATAGAAAATGTCCCGAGAGCTCTGCCTTCGCTCGTGAACAACGGGCGTGACCAAACGGAACGAATTCCATAAGGCAACAGGCGCTCACGATAATCGTCCCAGATGGGGTCAGTGAGAATGTCGGTAACGTACACCGGTTGCTTACGATAAACGGCTGTGCCGCAGGATGCTCCTTTCGGACAAACGGCCATGGACCCTACGTGAGCGATGAATCCAGGAAGGCTGGGCGCAGCGACACAATGGAGTTCCTTTCCGTCTTCATCGGGAAGCCAAATCGTGCAAGACATGCCCTCGGCTTGCGATTCAACCAACTGAGCAATGTTCGCTAGAACCTCGGACAGAGGAGAGCCCGCAAAAATCAATTTTTGCAGGTTGAGGACAGACTCAGTCGAAAATAACCCCAACTCGTGTTCCGACGGTGCGTCCCGCGATAGGACTTTTGCGGGAAACTGTAATGCTCTCTCCATGAATTGTCCTTCCCGGCCCTATTAGATTCGAGAGGTCGAGGTATGTCCTATCGCAGGCCGATTTCATAGCGCCGACTCCGGGCCGCGTCAGACACTACTTTAAGCCGGAAAGGGGCGAACCTGCCACTGTTTAGAGGAGGAAGTGAGCGGTTGGAGGGGGCTTTGCAGTTTGGTCTTGGGGCAGACCAGTTTTGAGATCGTTAGTGGTCGAAACGCAAATAAGGGAACTCACCTTGCCGAAGAGTCGGTACGTCGTCGAAGTGACCCACCACACCTGCTGTACCGATACGTCGTGGAATTGCACCCCAGGCAACGAGCAAATCGGAAGTTATGGCCGGCGACCGACTCAAAACGGACGTTAGCCAGGAGTCGGCTACTGGGCCATCACCACCCCATCAGGTGTCTTCCAGCCCGAGTTTGTCGTTCACCGCTTGTCTGAGTCTTTGCTTGCAGCCGAGATAACGTTCGGTGGTCTGAACCGATGCGTGTCCAAGCAAAAAACTGAATCTGTTCACGTTCTCCGCCCGCTAGGTGGCATAACCGAGCGCATGTGCGACGCGAGTCGTGGGGAGCTAGATTCTTGATGTCAGCACGTTTGGCGGCCGCTTTTACCACGTGCCAGATTGCTTTGGGTGTGATTCCGTTGCCCCAGACCTTATCCAGCCGACTCACCCGGCGGAAGATCGTCCCGTCAGTGATGGCAGCCGCCCCAATCCAGTCATCGACGGCGCGTTTCGCCCACAAGGGAACCGGAACGGTACGGATGTGCTTTCCCTTGCCAACAAGGTCAGCAATCACGCAATGATCTTCGCGGACCTGAAAGTCTCCCGTCCTGAGTCCCACTAGTTCCGCCCGTCGCAGGCCGCAGCCAATCAGCAGTGCCAGAATCGCCCGATCGCGTTTGCCTCGGAGGCTGTCTGCCGGTTTACTGAGCAAAGTTCTGGACTGATCGATGGTCAACCAATTACCGATCCGAACACCGAGACGCTTGGCACCTTTGACACGACGGATTCCTGCCGCTAGGTCTTGGCTCAGAAGGCCCGTATCAGAGGCTTCATAGGCAAGACGTCTCACAGCGGCCAAGCGGACATTGATCGTGGAGGGAGCGAGGTTTTTCTGTTCGAGAAAAGAACCGGTAGCGAAGGACGACAGTTCGGTTGAATGAAAGACGCGGTTCGGAGCAATACCACCCGATAAACTCGTCGATAGCACGACCGTATGACTCTTGCGAACTGGCTGCGCCTAGCGACTGGAGAACCGCATTCTTCGACTACTCTAAATCGGCCAATCGAAGCATTGTTCTTGCCTTGGAGCGTTTCGATGCCTTCCGATGCGCCATGCTGGCGGCCTCCTACGCCGCGCCAGTATGGTGGTTCAATCGGAGGCTAATGGTCTCGAAGCCCGTTTCTGGATCGCGGTGGTACCTGGTGGCAAAGGGGCTCGATTTTGCAGATTGCGCAGTGACGCTTTCAAATCTGAGCATCCTCCCGTGCTATACCGCGCTCGTCTGTTCCTTCCTGATGAATAGGCCGCGAGATATCCAACCTTCTCATCATGGCGAGCAGTGTGGTTCTCTTCAATCCTAGTTTGGCTGCGGCGCCGTGCGGTCCACCGACCACCCATCTGGCCTGCTCAAGTGTTTCCAAAATCAAAGCGCGATCCGAGTCTTCCAAGGTCTTCGATGAGTAAGAAGTTCGAGTGTGATGCAGAGTGGGGATCATGACCTCTGTTTGGTTTTTGTAAAGTGGGTTTTGGAGCACATCGTCCCTGGAAAGGATAACCGCGCGTTCCACCAAGTTCTGCAACTCGCGAATGTTGCCTGGCCACGAATACCACTGGAAGGCAGCCATGGTTTCCGGAGGAATGCTATCGACTTGCTTCCCCATCCGGCGGCTAAACAGATTCACGAAATGCGTAACAAGAGCAGGAATGTCTTCCCTGCGCTCTCGCAGCGCCGGCACCAATATAGGGAAGACATTCAGACGATAATACAGGTCACTGCGAAATTGCCCGCGAGCGAGCATCTTGACGAGGCTCCGATTGCTTGCCGCGACCAGCCGGACATCCACTTTATGCGTGCGACCGCTGCCTAAACGTTCGAATTCCTGCTCTTGCAGGACGCGCAACAGCTTCGGCTGCAGCGCCGAGGGGATGTCGCCCACTTCGTCGAGAAACAGCGTGCCTTTATCGGCCATTTCGAAGCGCCCGATCTTCTGAGCGCTGGCTCCGGTAAAGGCACCCTTCTCGTGACCGAACAGTTCGCTTTCCAGTAGATCCAGCGGAATGGCCGCACAATTGAGCTTTATGAAAGCGCGCCCGACGCGCTGACTGGCGTTGTGAATGGCATGCGCGACGAGTTCTTTTCCCGTACCGGTTTCCCCCTCGATCAGAACGGTCGAGTCGGTTGCGGCCACGACCCGAACCATGTCGAGTACGCTCCGTAGAGCCGCGCTCGTACCCACAATCCTCGGCGAGCTTCTGTCGTAGAGTTCGTCGCCATCGAACCCGGTATTCGCGGGCAACCCGACTGGAATTTCAAAGGATGCGGTACGATTTAGAGGTTCGCTTACCCAGCTTGTTTGCGCTAACATACTTTTAATCCCTTTCTTAATTCACTTTTGTCTCCTTAAGAGCTGTGGCGATGTGAAGTCAGTGTGCAATAACCTGAACTCAGCCGCAACGGTAAATGGTCGAATTGTGCTATCAACCAACGTCGGTCCAGAAAGTAACCTTTTGGCGGGGTGAGACGATGTATTTGTTTTCTACACGTCCAGGTGTCTTCTTCCAAATAGGACAGCATCGATAGAAAATGCGCCCGGCCCCAGCATCGCCGAGGTTGCGCCGATGGTTGCCAACATGATCGAAATCCACGGATCACTAACATGGGTCACTGCGACCCACAATTCGACGACCGCGATCAACGTTCCCACGAAAGGCGTCCAAAGTCCGACGAGAAAAAGCATGGCGGCGCACGCTCCGATGATGTGCGGAATCATAGATATGGAAAAGGGTGAATCCGTGAGGTGGATAACACAGAAGCGAACGAGCATGATTGCGACCAGAACGCGCTGAAGCAAGAGACCGACACCTGGCCAGCTGTCAGCAAACGTGGAATAAAGTCTTTGCAAGATATTTCCCCAGCAGATCGTAAGGGAATTGCAAAGATCGCGAAACACCTCAAAGTTGGAAGATTTTGCCTACTTTTGGCTAGGATCCAGCTCGATGATGCCGCGCTTCAGACCAATGGTGACGGCGTGGGCCCGATCGTTGGCACCGAGCTTAGACAAAATATTAGTAACGCGGCTCTTGACGGTCGCTTCGCTGATCGAAAGCTCATTGGCAATCTGTTTATTTCCATTGCCAGCCGCAATCAACTTTAAAACGTCGATTTCCCGTTCCGTCAGAGCATCGTCGATAGCATGATCAGCCAGCTCGGCCGCGACGTCAGGAGGGATTCGCTTCTTTCCGGCATGCACTGCGCGGATTGTACCCAGTAGTTCGTCAAGCACATGCCCCTTAAGCACAAAGGCTCTTGCGCCAGCTTTGAGGGAGCGCACCACCTGGGTGTCTCCGGTATAGGTCGTCAGAACGATGATTCTCGCCGCCGGAAACTCACTGCAAATAGCCTCGATTGCTTGAATCCCGTCCAGGCCGGGCATTTGTAGATCCATTAGCGTTATGTCTGGCTGATGACATCGAAATGCCTCGATGGCTTCTTTCCCATTGGAGGCCTCGGCAACCAATTTCAGGTCAGGCTCAGCGTTCACTAAGGCCGCAAGCCCTTTCCGTAGAATGGGGTGGTCATCGACCGTAAGGATCCGGATTAGGTTATGAGCGCTTTGCACGACTCTTCGCCTTTTGAAACCATTTCGCTCGATAGCTATCGCGGAAGCTTTCGTAAGCGATGGCGGCCGGGATGAGCAACTGAACTTCGGTCCCGTTTCCAGGCTCGCTCCACACTTCCAGACGCGCCCCAATCCGGTCGGCACGTTCACGGACACCGCGCAATCCCCAGTGCCCGAGTCTCCCACCTTCTTTAAGCACCTTCGGCTCGATACCCTGGCCATCGTCGCGAATTCGCAAGCGAAACATGGAATCACCGTACCGAATCTCGGCCTCGATTCGACGTGCGTGCGCGTGTTGATACGCATTTCGAATGATTTCGAGCGCAGTCCGACAAATATCATTACTGACCGTCGGAGACAAGGTCCGACGCTCCCCCTCTTCAATTAAATCGAAAACGGGCTGATGTTCGCTCCCGTTAGCGTCGGCCAACTCTCGACTGGTCGACATGAGCAACTCCCCGAGATTACCCTTCGCAATCGGCTCGGAACGTAAACCTTGAATCGCATTCCGGCTCTCGGTGATCGCCTTTTTCGTCTCAATGATCGCATCGTCCAGAGATTTCTTGGCTTCATCGGGCCTTCGCAGCAGCAGGTTGCTAGCTGCCTGAAATTGGAACATCAGGCCGTGAAAATTCTGCAGCAGCGTGTCGTGCAATTCTCGCGCAATACGCGTACGTTCGTTCACACGCGATTCCAGCCCGATGTTGAACTGCCGCTGCAGTTGCCGGACCCGTAATTGATAGATACCCCACAGCAATGCCAGGAATCCGACCGCGCACAACGAACGGAACCAGTTCGTCTGGTAAAACGCCGGGAGGACAGAAAAATCCAGGGATGCGCCAGCCTCGTTCCATAGGCCGCTGTTGTTGCAAGCCCTTACCCGGAAGGTGTAGTTTCTCGGGAAAAGTTTGCCGTAGAAAGCTTGCCTTCGAGTTCCGCCATCCTGCCAATCGCGGTCGTAACCCTCCAGCTTGTACCGGAACTGCACCTTCTGAGGAACGGCAAGACTCAGTGCCGTATAGTCAATCTCGAGATCACGTGTAAGGGCTGGAAGACGAAGGCGGGTATGAGGCGAATATATCTTTCGATCAGCGATCACTTGTTCCACCTGCACCGGTGGGACGACGCTGTTGCCTGCAAGATTGTCCGGATCGATCATCTGTACCACGCGCCGGTTGTGAAACCAGAGCTTTCCGTCCAAGGTGCGAGTTATCGCGGGGCGTTCGTAAGGAATTCCCGGCCTGAAACCTTCCGTCGCTGTGAAAGTCGCTACTTTAAGCCGGCTTTCAGGATTCGTCCACCACCGTTCGAGCTCCGAGTGCTCTATCCGTACCAACCCGCACCGTGCTTGGATCCATAGGTCATTATGACGATCTGAGATGGTTGAATAGGTCGCTGCGCAGGGGAGGCCGTTGCGCTCATTGAGCAACTGCAAGTTTCCGTTCCTGTACCCGACAACTCCACCGCTCGCCGCTCCCCACAGGGTGCCATCAGACGCGACCGACAAATTATAGATGCCTCCACCCCGCGAATACTTTCGGGTGAGCGCCTCCATCGATACCTTCTGCCACACGCCTCTTTGATAATGCATCAGACCGCCATCCAAGGCACTAAGCCAAACACCGCCGTCCAAATCTGCCACCACGCAGTAGGCCGTGGGAGTCTGTGGCGGCGTGAACTCCTGGTCGACATGGAAGTTTGCAATCCGGATTAATCTTGCGTGACTCCCGGCTAGCACTCCCCAAATCGCATGATCGGTGCTTTCAGTTAGAGAAATGAATATTCCTGTCGAATCTCCTTTGAGAACAACTCGCAACCGCCCGTCGACCTCCGCTGCTAATCCGCCGTCGTTGGTACCGAACCAGAGATTCCCGTTATGATCTTCGAGCGAAGCCGTTGGATACTTGCCGCCAAGTCTGGACTGTAATTTTTGAAGAGTGATCACAGAACTCCGAATCGAATACACGGATCGAACGGTCGCAATCGTAATCGAAGCATCGCGGCGAGCTAGAACCGATTCAACCATGTCCGCAACGAGTCCCTCAATGCTCGAATACGTCACGATCGGCAGATCGCGAAAATGGTCCACTCCGTCGTTGGTTGCGATCCAGATGCCACCCTCTTGATCCTGGAATATCTGACGGACCGAGTTGCCGGACAACCCGTCTTCACGACCAAAATGGTCCACAGACCCCGCATGGAGACGGTAGACCCCCCGATCCGCTGTGCCGATCCACAAAGAATCGTCTTGGTCAAGAAAGAGAGCTCGAACATCGAGACTCGCCCCATTGAAGGCTGAGGTTGTGTAGGTGCTCCATTTCCCGTTTACAAATCGCTGCAGCCCGTTGCCGGTGCCAACGCGTGCTACCCCGGCCCAAACGGTACCATCGGTCTCAACGGCAAGACCCTCGAGCGCACGGGTGACATCAGGCCCCTTTCCGCCCGGCAGGGGATACTCGCCAATCAACCTTCCCTCCCATTCGATCAGGGTTCCACTTGTTCCAATCCAAAACCACCCTTGCGCAGTGGCAGCGATCGGACCTGCAACCGGAGTTCGAATTCCGTCGGATTCGCCATAGCAGTGCTCCTTGTCGGCCCATACCCGGCAGATCGGTCCCGAAAAGTTGTGCATGTGAGCCCGCGTAATCCATATCGCACCATCGGGATCTTCCGCGATCGCTTCGACGGCTGCAGTGGGGGCGTCAATGCTCGTGAACTTTTCATTTGCCCAGTGAGCGAGCCCCGACGCGGCGCCGATCCAGAGACTTCCGTCCTTGGCTGCATATAGAGATGTGATGACGGCGCTTCCATTCGGGTATTGTTGCCCGGCTGGTGGATTCCAGGCGACAAAACGCGCTCCGTCGAAGCGCCATAACCCATCCTCAGTTCCAATCCATAGATAGCCGTCCGTTGTTTGTGTGATCGCTGTGGGTGCGGCGGAAATAAAACCGTCCTGAATTCGCCAGGTGACGTGCCCGTATTGGGTAAGGCGATTGTTCGGATCCAATGCTTGAGCCGCGCTTAACGTGAGCCACAGCGATAACGCGCAAAGCAGAAGCGATCGCGGAACGTGGAAGTCGTGGCTTCTCAAGGCGCACATGGAGCGGGGCAACCTGGAATCGACGCAGGCGACCATGGCTGAGAATCTTACCAAATCGGACCTCGGCGGGATGTCGGGTCGTTTGATCTGATCTGAGTTGGACTCGGTGACGTGGTAATAGAACACACAGAGTCGAGACTCGTGGTCACCGCTGAATCGGGCGTGGGCTCCGAGCGAAATAACACGACACTGCTCGCAGTGGAGTGCGGTCGTAAGCCACAGGCCGCTGAGATCGAGTGGTGTATGGCGACTGCGCCCAAGGCCGCAGCCAAGAACATGGCGGCCACCGACGCAACCCGTCACGCCAATCTCGGGTTGTTGCCGTTCGCGAGCGAAGAGTCCGCGCCGATTGAAACAGAAATCATCTTCCGGGACCTGCAGTCGCATTTGATTTCTGTGCCCGTGCGCGGAGAGAGTCTCTTTGAGCCCGGGCGCGCCCCGCGTTTTGCTTGGCGGCAATCGCTAGCCAGTTCGCGCTTTACCGATCTGACGCGTGACGGCAAGCGGATCTTAGTGGGACTGCCCCAAGAAAATGCCAATACGCCGCTGATACTGCTGCTGAATTGGACAGAAACCCTTAGACGCTGATCCTGGCACAGCCTGCCGCTCAACTTACAAAGCCGCACACTACATTGCGAGCGCGTGACGGGCAAACCAGATGGTATTGTTGTCCAGAAGTCGGTTTCGGGGAGATCGCCATTTATGTGCCCCAATCCCGTTTCTGGGTTAACTTCCGATTTGCCGACTAACCGTCAACAATGATCGTGTTCGCTGGGTGGTGAGGTCGCTCCTGCAAACCCGCCTCGTACGAAAGGAACGAAGATGAGCCGTCATTCAGGAGCGCTAGTTGTATCTTAGGCGCGTAACATTCTTTCTATTTCAGCCCATCGACGACGTACAAGTCAGACAGGATTCGAAAATAGTCATACGCATAGGATTTGCGATCGGAACTGAAGCGAACGCCTCCCACAGTAACAACGCCCGCTGGATCGGACGGGGAGAAAGTCTTTACGTCCTCGACTTTCGAGGATCCGAGATATACGCGAAAAACTTTCGCCGGAACTCCGGCTCTTAACACGAGAAGGCTATTGCCATCTTTCTCCCATTCGATAACTTCGTCACTTGAGGCGAGCGTGGCAGTGAACGGCTGGCGATCACCGCCTTCGAGAGGATATAACCAGCGCTTTCTCTCCGAGTCTCTGGTCAGAACGAACTTGCTGTCGGATGATACTACGAGTCCACCAGTGCCTTCAGGGGTTATGGCTCGCGTTTTGCCGCTCTCCAAATCGAGCCAGTAAGTGCGGGGCGGGTGGTTGGCGTCGTAAGCGTTGAACAGAAGACCGTGTCCGGATGGAAGCCAGCGCGCCCGTGTGTGCTCCAGAGAATCGTTCGTGACGACCCGCGGCTGGCCCGCACCGGTGGGCAGCAGCTCAATCTGCGCGGGAGAAGCAAGATTAAGGGCAGCCACCCACTTGCCGTCCGGGGAAAGAGAGGGAAATGCACCGCTGCCCAAACGCACTGCCGGACTTCCGTCCATTCCGCGCATGAACACGGAATAATTGCTGCCTACACCTTCTCCACTTTCGAAAAAGACGAGGTTCTTGCCGTCAGCGGAGACGTCTCCGATCAAGCTCCAGTCAAACCAGGAGAGGTCTCGTTCATTTTTGTCGCCGTCATGGAAGCCAAGAATTCCGAAATTATCGCTTTCGATAGTTAAGAGAGCTCGACCGGTACGCGTAAGATCCTGCAACGTGAGGACCCCGGGAACGCGCAGCACCAGGCGTTCCTTTCCGGAGAGATTCATCGCGTAGAGAGCTCGCGAACTTCCTTCTTTTGAAGCGGTGAACCAAACCTCCTTCTCGTCCGGAGACCAGGCCAGGCCTTGAACGGTGATAAAAAAGCTCGACGCGACTTTGATGTTGCCATTCCGGTCGAGAATTACGACTCGACCATCATCGCCCGTTGGCACATGGTCTTCGATGGCAATCAAGTCGCCACGCGGAGAGAAACGCACATGGCTTACCCAGCCCCGAGGCTGGTAAATAACTTTTCCAACGGGGAACTCAAGATCGATGCTGCGGCCGGTTGCCCTCGCCACCGTGACATCAGAACCGTCGGGTGTCCAATCTGCCCAAGTGACTTCCTCCGCAACCTCACGCGGCGCGCCGCCCGCGAGGGGCACTCGTCCCATGGTCCCCGCAGCCGTAAATGGTGATATTTGATGCTGACCCATGCTCACGGCGAGTTCGCCATTGGCGGACACGCTCAGCAGTTGCGTTTTTTCCAAGCCTAGAGAGCGGGAGTCGGTGCTGTCGAAGCGAGTAGTGAATAATTCCGTCGGCCGACCCTCAAGCGCTGCGCCATAGATGATGGTCTGGCCATCTGGCGAAAACCGGGCGGACAGGATGGTGCCACGCCGGAAAGTCAGACGATGAAAGTGGGGAATCGACGCGGCAGCAGAATGTTGACCGGCAAAGTAGACGGCCGCCAATACAACGCAAAGCGCAATTGCAGCGCCTACCGGTAGCAGCCATCCTCGTCGGATAGGCGCGGATGCAACTCGCTGTGCGCCTGATGTGGTCGTGGACGAAATGCCAGTGAGGACTTCCAGACCAAAAGCGACATCGCTGATGGAATGGAACCGTTGCCCCGGATTCTTCTCCAGGCAGTGGCGCACAATGCGTTCCAGTGCTGGCGGAACATTGAGGTGGGGATCGACGAATTCCGGCGGCTCCTCTTTAAGGATCGCGCTCATGGTGTCAGCTGCGGTTTCACCATGAAAGGCACGTTTCCCAGAGATCATTTCGTACAGAATGGCGCCGAAAGAAAAAATGTCAGAGCGGGCATCTGCCTCTTTCCCTCGGACTTGCTCTGGAGACATATAGCCGACCGTTCCCATGACCACGCCGGGTTCGGTGGCGACCTGGATTGTGGGGGCATCGCCACTTTCGCGCGCTAACTCGGGGCCCGTCAGCTTTGCCAAACCAAAATCCAGGATTTTTACGCGACCGTCATCGGTGATGAACAGGTTTTCAGGTTTCAGGTCGCGATGGACGATGCCCTTTTCGTGCGCGGCGGCCAATCCGCGCGCGACTTGCAACGCATAATCAATGGCTTTTCGGAACGATAACGGGCCACGTTTCAGGCAGCCTCGGAGAGTCTCTCCCTCCAGCAGTTCAGAAACCACATAGGGTGCACCGCGGTTATCGCCAATATCGAAAATCGAAAGGATGTTGGGATGATTGAGCGCGGCAGCGGAGCGCGCTTCTTGTGCGAAGCGTTGGAGCCGGTCACGGTCTGAGGAATAGGAAATCGGCAGAACCTTGATTGCTACTGTGCGATCAAGGCGACCGTCATGTGCGCGATACACTTCGCCCATGCCGCCCGCACCGATTAGTGACTGTATTTCGTAAGGACCGAGCTTGATCCCTGCACTGAGAGCCATAGGTCGCTCGAATTATAGTCCAACAGTAAAGGGAAATCGTCTGAGGCCCAGAATCCGGGACTCAGCATATTCCCGAACCACGGGCAAGTGGGAGGTAATCCCAAGGTAAGAGTTGCCGACCACACGGACATTGCGCAATACAAGCGCGTTTATCAGGATTTGGCCTTCTGTGCTGCAGGATTGAGGATTAAGGGTTTTCGTAGAACGTCTACGTCTCCACCCGCTCTCTCGGAGAACTGTAACCACGAGTCGCGGCACTCGACCGCCCACGAAAAACTTCCCACGAAATAGCACGCTCGGCTAGACTCAGGGGCACGAGTTTCAAATCCGCGCTCCCTGGGCAGGCAAATCGGAAGTCGTACTCGGAGTGGAGCGGGGAGAGGCGTTAGCGATGAAACGAAACTGGAACTGGGCAGTGTGGGCCGGCGCGTCGCTGGTTTTCCTGGGAGTGATTAGCTATCCGCTGTTTTTCGTTCGCTTCCCGGCGCTTCGCGATTTTCCGTGG
>Ga0210401_10005300_pt1 | contig 13284 bp, 10 predicted proteins | sample IncBWH32MmetaG_FD_150866 | JGI IMG/M metagenome (GOLD analysis project Ga0210401, IMG submission 150866) | Forest soil microbial communities from Barre Woods Harvard Forest LTER site, Petersham, Massachusetts, United States - Inc-BW-H-32-M | ecosystem: Environmental > Terrestrial > Soil >... | reverse complement strand
CTCCCCACAGAGCTTTCCTGCAAAGCGGGATGAGGGGGTCATGCTAGCCGGAGATGCCGTCCGCGTTCTAGATGATGTTCTTGACGGCGTGGCCGCATTCCACGGCCTGGCCCGCGAAAATATGACGCGCGCCCAGGCGTGGCGGTTTATTGACATGGGCCTGCGCATCGAACGGGCAATTTATCTGGGTACGCTGCTGGATTCCGTCCTCGCGGCGCCCGATGCCGAAAACCACAGCCTGCTCGAAGCCGTGCTCGAGGTCGCCGACAGCTCGATTACCTATCGCTCACGATACAACCTGCTTCCGCAATTGGCCGCGGTCGCCGATCTAATTCTGCTCGACGACCGGAACCCTCGCGCCGTATTGTTTCAAATTCATCAATTGGCGCAGCACTTCGAGCGTCTGCCCCAGGAGCGCAATTCACCCGCGCGCGAAATCCTCAATAATTGCCGCGCCCGCCTGGAACGCGGCGACACCCGCGAACTCGCCGGTTTCAAGGAAAGCCTGCCCGGCAGCAAAACCGGACGTCTTATCCAGCAAACCCTGCGCGACTTGCCCAAACTCTCCGACGCTATCGCCGCGAGTTATTTCGCGCATTCAACCATCTCGCGCACCGGACGGGATTTTGGTCCATGAACTACGCCATCACCCATCGGACCACTTACGAATACGCCGCGCCAGTCGCTGTCTCGCACCACGTCGCGCGGCTCGAACCGCGCCAGACGGCCGCCCAAACCCCGGAAAATTTCGGCCTCAGAATTCTTCCACAACCGGTCCTGCGCAAGGCGCGCGCCGACTATTTCGGCAACCAACTTTGCTTTTTCAGCGTCCAGGAAACGCATCGCCGCCTGGACATTATTGCCTCCAGCCGCGTCCAGGTCCGCCCCCATGAACCAGGTCCGCCGGAAAACTCTCCGGCGTGGGAGGAAGTGGCCGGCTTATTTCGCGATCCGGTCGCGCCGGAAGTCATTCCGCCCTATCAATTTGTCTTCGACTCGCCGCACGTGCGCGCGTCGCTGAATTTGGCCGACTATGCTCGCGAGAGCTTTGCCAAAGGCAGGCCGTTGCTGGAGGGCGCATTAGATTTGACGCGCCGCATTTTCAAAGATTTTAAATACGATTCCAAGGCTACCACCATCGTAACGCCACTGGAGGAGGTCTTGGAAAAGCGCCGCGGCGTTTGCCAGGACTTCGCGCACTTGAGCATCGCCTGCCTGCGCTCGCTCGGCTTGCCGGCCCGATACGTCAGCGGTTATTTGCGGACGCGCCCGCCCGAAGGCAAAGAAAAACTCGTCGGCGCCGATGCGTCGCACGCCTGGTTCTCCATTTTCTGTCCCCGCAACGGCTGGAAAGATTTCGATCCCACGAACAACCTTCAGGTCTCCCAGGAACACATCACCGTCGCCTTTGGCCGCGATTTCAGCGACGTCAGCCCCGTCGCCGGCATCCTGACGGGCGGCGGCCAACACGAAGTAAAGGTTTCCGTGGACGTACAAGAACTGGATGGATAATCGTTGTAATTCTCATCTGCCCGCCGTAGTCTTGGCGAAGGCGGGTCCTCATCGCCATCCTCAACCGAAATGAAATGGGAAATCATCCATCGCACCGAATACACCTATGCATCGCCGGTGTCCGATAGTTTCAACGAAGTCCGGCTCCAACCGGTCTCGGATGAGTGGCAACACGTCAACGATTTCCTCCTGAAAGTCCTGCCAGCCACGCGCCTGCGGCATCATCGCGATTTTTATTCCAACGTCGTTCATCATTTTGAAATTCCCGAACCGCATATAACGCTGCTGGTGGAGGGACTGCTGCACGTGACCACGCGCCCGCGGCCGGCGCTTGCGGACTCGGAAACACCTTTTCCCCTGGCTCGCATCGGCGAAGCCGCGCGCGAACCGCGCGTGTTTGATTTTTTGCAGGAAAGCCGGTTCGTCGATTTATCGCCGGAGACCTGGCGATTGGCATTGGATGCCGCGGTTGACGCCGTGGACACGTGGCAAACGGCCCTGGCCGTCATGCGTTTCGTTCATGCGCAGGTCAAATACGAGTCCAAATCCACCCACGTTCACACCCACATGAGCGACGTCTTGCGCGAGCGGCGCGGCGTGTGCCAGGACTTTGCCCATGTCATGATTGGGATGTGCCGGGCGCTCAAAATCCCCGCGCTCTACGTTAGCGGCTATCTCGCCACTGAAATCGCCAGCGCCACGCATGCCTGGATGGAAGTCCTGATTCCCGGCATCGGTTGGCGCGCCCTCGACCCCACCAATAACCGTCAGATCAACGACAACTACATCAAAATCGCCGTCGGCCGCGACTACGCGGACGTCCCGCCCGTCACAGGAAATTACAAGGGAACCACGGACCGAAAAATGGACGTAAGCGTGAAAATTAAGGCCATGTGATCATCTATATGGTTTATGAAGTTTAAAAGTTGGAGGGCACAACTTCCCCTTCCGAAAAAGTATTTGCATGTCCGGCCGATACCTTTGTTTAGGCCGATACTGCGGGAGGACGCCCTGCGTCGATATGAGTTCGGGGATTGAGCGAAATCCGTGCCTTTTGTGGTTCGTTGGGCAAAGAAGTTGTGCGTCAGGGATTTGATGCTAGAATTCATCCATGGATTCGCTCGCACTTCGAAAATTTTATTGTGCATGAATCCTCTCGAAAAAATTCTTCGCGAAACGCTGGAGCAATTTCGTTCCGAAACCGGTACAATTCATATCCTTGACGGGGAAGAACAATTGTTGCACCTGGCTGCGCACGTCGGATTGCCGCCCCAATTGCTGGAAGTGGTTAAAACCATTCCCGTGGGGAAGGGCATCGCCGGGCAGGTTGTCGCTCAGGAACGGCCAGTCAACATCTGCAATTTACAGACCGATTTCGGCGGCGTTGCCAAACCCGGCGCTAAGCAGACCGGCGTCGGCGGTGCGCTCTGCGTTCCAATTCGCGTGGATTCCGAAATCGTCGGCACCTTCGGTATCGGGACGGTCCGCCCATACGAATACACGGCTGACGAAACGCGGCAATTGGAGGCCGTCGCAGCTCGTGTCGCTGATATCATCAAAGAGGAAACCTATGGCACTCATCATTCCCCTTGATAAGAAGCTAAAAGTCGTCGTTCCGCCCATTGATAAGCCCAAACTGCTGACGCCGATCGATGTGTCGCAGACGGCGCGCGACCTGATCGCCAATGTCGAAAAAGTCATCGTCGGCAAGCACGAGCAGATTGTGTTGTCCGTCGCCATTTTGCTCGCCGAGGGGCATTTGCTGATTGAAGACGTGCCCGGCGTTGCCAAGACAATGCTCGCCCGCGCTCTGGCTCAAAGCGCCGGCGCGACGTTTCGCCGCATCCAATGCACTCCAGATCTTCAACCGTCGGATGTGTTAGGCGAGCCGCGCCTGGACCCGCAAACGGGCCGTTCTGAATTTCATTTCGGCCCGCTCTTTGCGCAATTTGTTCTGGTAGACGAAATCAATCGTGCCAGCCCGCGCACGCAGGCCGCCTTGCTCGAGGCCATGGGCGAAGCCTCGGTCACGGAGGGTAATGTCACTTATCGGTTGCAAAAGCCGTTCATGGTCATCGCCACTCAAAACCCAATCGAACAGGAAGGCACATTTCTTCTGCCCGAAGCCCAAAAAGACCGGTTCCTCATTCGAATGAGCCTCGGATATCCAACCTTGCAGGACGAAAAGGAAATGGTCGAGCGCTTTCAATTGCGACATCCTATTGAAACGCTTCAGCCGGTCGCCACGCCCGACCGAATTTTGAGATGTCAGGAGGCTGTTCGCGAAGTCAAAGTGCCGCCGGAAGCAAACGATTTAATTCTGAAAATCGTCCGGGCCACGCGTGAGCACCCGGCTCTGTTGCTCGGCGCCAGCCCGCGCGGTTCGCTGGGGCTGTTCCGCGCCGCTCAGGCTCTCACCGCCATTGAAGGCAAAGACTCAGCTTCCACAGAACAGGTGCGAGATCTCGCCCAGAAAGTCCTCACGCACCGGCTCATTCCTCGTAAAGAGGAACAATTTCGCGGCGCCAACGTCCTGGCAATTGCCCAGGAAATTGTTGCCGCTTCCGCTTGAGCCTGGCTTATAGTTTATGCAGGCCAATCCGGGTCCTCACGCGGCGCGCGAAAAGCTTTTCCACCGTTTATTTGAAATTGGCGTTTGGATCAAGGGCATTGACGGTCTGATCGAAACGGCCGGAGGCATTCTTCTCCTGACCGTGAGCTTGCAGGCGCTCAACAGTTACGTCATCGCTCTCACCCAGGACGAAATCCAGGAAGACTCCGGAGACCTGATTGCCAACGCGCTGCGCCACGCTGCCGAGCACTTGACCGAAAGCTCCAAATTGACCGCGGGCGCCTATCTGCTCGGAAATGGCTTCGTCAAGGTCTTCCTGGCCACGTGCATCCTGCGCGGCAAACTCTGGTGTTATCCCGTTGCGATGGCCGTTATCAGTCTCTTCATCCTCTTGCAATGCGGCCGCCTTGGCTTTCATTTTTCCTGGCCAATGTTCACCGGCACGATAATTGATGTTGCGATAGTCCTTCTCATCTGGCGTGAATACCGCAAATTAAAGATTTAGAGTACCGTGGGCGCCGCCCACGGCTACTATGGCAATGCGCTTTCAGCGCGCTAATTCGAATCCTAAATTCGTTTATTTATGTCTGCTGATAAAAAAAAGCTCGCCCTGAACTTCGTTCTGACCATGGGCGTCGTCAGTCTTTTTGGTGACATGACCTACGAAGGCATGCGCGGCATCGCCGGGCAATTTCTTCTGGCCCTCGGCGCAAGCGCTACGGTGGTTGGATTCGTTGCCGGTTTTGGCGAACTCGCCGGCTACGGCCTGCGATCTGTTTTTGGTTACCTGGCGGATAAAACCCACAGTTATTGGGCGTTCATCATTGTCGGCTTTGCGGTTCAACTGCTGGCCGTGCCGGCGCTTGCGCTGGCCGGCAATTGGCCGCTGGCCGCCGCGCTCATGATCGCCGAGCGCACCGGACGCGCCGTTCGCCGGCCCTCCGTGCAGGCGATGCTATCGCATGCCGGAACTCAAATCGGAGCGGGCTGGGCGTTCGGGTTGCACGAAGCCCTCGACCAAACTGGCGCGACTGTCGGCCCGCTCATCACGGCGCTGGTCCTCTATTTGCACGGCGGCTATCACTGGGCCTTTGGCGTTCTTCTTATTACGGCCATGTTGAGCCTGGCTTCGCTGGTCATCGCGCGAATTTTCTACCCGCGTCCGCACGAGTTAGAGGAACGTTCGCCGGTCATGCTGAAGGCCAAAGGTTTTTCGAAAGCGTACTGGCTCTATGCCGTTGCCGGAATGTGCGTTGCCGCCGGCTTTGCCGATTTTTCACTCGTCGCCTTTCATTTTCAAAAAACACACATGGTCCCTCAAAGCCTCATCCCGGTTTTCTATTCAGCCGCAATGGTGACCGGCGCGATAACGCCGCCCATTTTTGGCAAATTACTGGATAAGATGGGATTAGCGATCGTCCTCATGGCCTTCTTCTTGAGCGCGCTTTTCGCTCCGTGTGTTTTCCTGGGTGGATTTTCATTTGCCTTGGCGGGTATGATTCTTTGGGGACTCGGAATGGGCGCCCAGGATTCCCTCCTCAAGGCGGTCTTGAGCGGCGTTATTCCACAGGACAAACGTAGCACGGCTTACGGCGTTTTCGACACCGTATTCGGCATCGCCTGGTTCGCCGGCAGCGCCGCCATGGGCCTTCTCTACGATAAATCCATCCCCGCCCTCGTCATCTTTTCCCTAGTGTTCCAACTCGCAGCTCTCCCATTCTTCGTATGGGCGAAAAATAGCCGAAAGTTTTGAGCTGGCATTCATGGCACTCATGCTCACTCATGGCACTCACTAACTGGCTGTCCGGTTCCCTTTTTTCATCATCATCTGCAAATCCTCTCATTTGAATGCCCGGTAATTTTCGGTTATCTTCACTCATTCCCATGATTCCCGTTTTCGCTCGCGTGGCCGGCATGGGCCTCCTGTTTTTACTTGTGTCGGCCACGTGTGGTCTAGCCCAAAGTCCTGCGCTGCCGAACATTCCGGCAAACTCGTTCAATATCACCACCTTTGGAGCCGTCGGCGACGGACTTACGACCAACACGACCGCAATCCAAAATACCATCAACGCCGCGTTTGCCGCGGGCGGCGGGACCGTCGAGTTTCCGTCCGGCATCTATCTGAGCGGTCCGCTCAATTTCTCAAACAGCATCAACCTTCAATTGGACGCCGGCGCGATTTTGCGGATGCTGCCGTACGGATCTTATCCTGGCGGCTCTTCGCCCGCGGACTTTATTACGTCAGCCTCATCGGGTGGACACGATCTCGAGGTGAGTGGGACCGGGACGATTGACGGTCAGGCGGAAAATTCAGGCTGGTGGACGAATAATTTAAGCACCTCCGCGCGGCCAATCTTGCTTTATTTCAACAAATGCAACCGGGTGCTCATTCAAAACGTGACGCTCGAAAACCCACCATCCATGCACCTGGTTTTCAAAAGTAGCGGCGGCAACATTACTATCCAGGGTATCACCATTAACACATCCAGTTCGTCGCCAAACACCGACGGCATTGACCTGGTCGGAACCAATTGTCTCGTGGAAAACAGTTCCATCAGCGACGGCGACGATTGCATCGCTTTCGGCAGCACGGCTGGCACGTCTTCCGGTACGCTGGTCACCAACTGCAATTTCGGTTTCGGACACGGCCTGTCCATCGGCGGCAATACAGCCGCCGGCGTCTCAAATTTGACCGTCGTGAACTGCACGTTCAATGGAACGCAATACGGCATCCGAATGAAATCCGATAACGCGAGCAGTTCTCCTGGTTCTGGCGGCATCACGCAAAATCTTTTCTATTCAAATCTGACGATGACGAACATCATGTACGGCGCCATTGTAATTTACAGCTACTACAACGAACCCGAAAATCCTATCAATGCCACACCGGCATTCGCTGCGTCGGAGGCCATTCCCTCCCCGGTCCCGACCACAACCTGTGTTTGGCGCAACATCGTGATCAGTAATGTCACTGCGTCAGTCAAATCCAGCGGCATTGCCGGAGTGATTTGGGGCCGGACCGAAATGCCCGTCACGAATGTATCGTTGATGAATGTCAATATCACGGCACCGAAGACGTTTAATGTTTATAACGCTTACGGTTTCCAATTCGCGAACTCCGCGATCACGCTTCCCGCTGGAAACAGCACATTCGCAATTTACAATGCCGGCCTTGTATTGACCAATGCCACAAACGTGACCTTGAGCGGGTTGACGAGTACAAATTCGCTGGCGCTCTATAATTCGTCCGCATCCACGACGGCTACGGACCTGTTCGGAGCCGACCCGATAACCTTGAGCGGTAGTACTTTGACGGTGAGCAACAATTATATCGTGCCCCAGTCAACCGTGTTTGACTTTGGCGTGGGCACAAACGCCAGTACCGTTCGTGCCGTTGGCAATTTGACCTTTGGCAGTTCGACCATCAATGTCACAAACAGCGTAGGCTTTGGGCCCGGGACCTATAACCTGTTCACGTACACCGGCAACAAAAGTGGCACTTACGCGCTGGGCGCCGTGCCGCCAAATTTTGATGAGGCTCTTACGAATTCCACCGGCGAAATACAATTGGTGGTGACCGGCACAGGCCCGTCGCTCACGCCCGTTAGCCTCGTTTGCTCCAATGCCGGCGGTGGGCTGAACGTCTCCTGGCCGCAAGACCATACCGGATGGTATCTACAGATTCAGACCAACAAGGCAAGCGCCGGTCTGGGGAACAATTGGATAACCGTGCCAGCATCCGCAATGACAAATCAGTTCAGTCTCCCAATCAATCCTGCGAACGGCTGCGTATTCCTGAGGCTCGAATATCCGTAACAGCCGAAGACCGTTTCAACGATTCAACATTTTAACGTTTTAACGCCCTGTTCACGGCATGCACGGCCTTGGCTCGCACGCCTGGGATTGTATGTAAATGGTTTGCGGCTGCAGGCCATCAGCGGTCGCGGTCAACGTAATTTCGCCGGAGACCTTTGTGGATTGCACGATGATTTGTGCGAGCCCGTTGAAAACGCTCCGCTGCCAGCCCGATTGCGTCGGATATTGGTCCGGCTCGTGGCAACTCGGATCGCCATTGCCCACACCGATAATCCGCCCGGGACCTTGAATTGCAAAATGGACCAGGTTCGATGCCGCAGGAACGACGTGGCCCGGTTCATCATGCACTGAGACCGTAATGATGCTGATGTCCTCGCCGTCGGCGCTGATGGTGTTGCGGTCCGGTTGCAACCCCACCGCACTCGGAGCGCCGGTGGTATCCTCTTCCGTCGCGGATACAACTTCGCCCGAGGCGTCATAGCCCTTGGCGCTGAGCGTTCCGGGAGCATAGGGAACTTCCCATTCCAAATGTCCATTGCGCGGCATCGCTTTCTTGCCCAGGCTTTGGCCGTTTAGGAATAATTCCACTTCCTGGCAGTTGGCGTAGCACCATACGTCTATGTTTTGGCCTTCCTTGCCTGGCCAGGTCCAGTGCGGCAGCAGGTGCAGAACGGGTTTGTCCAACCAGACCGACTGGTAATAATAAAAATTGTCTTTCGGGAAACCGCATGTGTCCAAAATACCGAAATGCGAATTGATGCATGGCCATTTGTAAGGTGTTGGTTCGCCGCGATAATCAAAACCCGTCCAGTAAAAGCCGCCCGAAAGCCAGGGACGGTCTGCGAAGCAACCCCACCACGCCTCCGCGGTATTCGCCCAGTGCGGAAAATTCGCGTCGTAAGAGCTCACGTAGCCGCGTGCTTTATCGGTTTCATAGATACCGCGGGTGCCGACGGTGCTCCCTTGCTCAGTTCCCAATTCCGGTTGTTGCGGGTGCTCGCGATGGTAGTCGTCCATGTCCGAACCGATGTGATAATTCCAGCCGCGGACTTCGAGCGCGCTCATCAATCCGGAATAGACATCGCCAACGCTTTCCGCGCAGGTGACGGGGCGTGTCGGGTCCAGCTGTTTGACGAACGTTTGCATCGTGGCTCCCACGCGGCCGCCGTCGGCGTACGACTGTCTGGATTCCTCATTGCAGATACTCCAGATGACGACGGACGGATGGTTTCGATCGCGCAGGATTTGCTCCTGGAATCGCGCCAGATTCTCGGGATCGCTGCCCAGCAAACGGTTCTCGTCCATAACCAGCATTCCCAATTGGTCGCAGGCGTCGATCAACTCAGCCGTCGGCTCGTTATGCGAAGTGCGATAGGCGTTGCAGCCCATTTCTTTGAGGCGCGAAATGCGAAAATATTGCAACCGGTCCGGCAGCGCCGAGCCCACGCCCGCGTGATCCTGGTGATTGCAAGTGCCCTTGATTTCGTAATGCTCGCCGTTCAGCAGAAAACCTTTGTCCGGATCAAACGCAACCGTGCGGATGCCGAAGGATGTTTCCTCGCGGTCAACGATTTGCCCGGCGCTTTCAACTGTCGTGACCAGTTTGTAGAGGGCAGGGGACTCAGGTGACCATAACTCGGGTTTAGAGACGCGTGTCATTTGGTCCACTTCGGATGTTGAATCGCCGGGTATTACAGTCTCTTCGTGGATGGCGGCAAGTTCCTGGCCTTCCGGCGAAATAATCTGCGCTGTTACCGTCGCATCGGCATTGCTCAACTGTGAATTGAGAAGCTGGACCTGAACATGAATTTCCGGGTGCCCTTTGGGAATGTTGTCCTTAAATCGGCTCCAGACAAAAATCCCGTCCGGGGCAATCGCCAGCGGCGCGGTTTTGACCAGCCAAACGTGCCGGTAAATACCCGCGCCTTCGTAAAACCAGCCTTCAAATTTGGACGCATCCACGCGCACCGCGACCACATTCGTGCCGCCGCAATTGGCGACGTCAGTGATATCGTAGCGGAAACCGTTGTAGCCGCCTTCGTGATGGCCGATGAGCCAGCCGTTGACGAAGACCTGCGCGTCGCGGAATACACCGTCGAATTCGATCCAAATCCGTTTGCCGGCGTCCAGTGGCGGCAAATCAAATGTGCGGCGATACCAGGCCACACTGTTTTGCGGGTAACCCGGTCCGACTGGTTTAAACCCGTGATTGTAACTGGCATTTTTGTCGAAAGGCAATTGCACCACCCAATCGTGCGGCAGGTTCACCGCCTGCCATTGGCTGTCATCGAATTTCCTTCCGGCTGCTCCTTTGCTCATCCCGGCCTTGGCAAGATTTTCCGCATCCGGCCAATCATCGCCTAAATGGAATTTCCAACCGAAATCAAACAGCAACCTCTCCCGCGGCGGATCCTGCGCCAGCAAGTGCGTAGAACTGAAAACAGCCAAAAAAATGAAGATGGCCCAACGGAATAAAGCTTTCATGGTCGACAAGTCTGAAAAACGAAAGCGCCGGGCGCAATGCGAAAAAGAATGGGTCGCGCGAAGGACGCGAAGGATTTAGGGAGGATTTCCCATTCCACCTTCGCGCTCGTCGCGTCGCGCGACCCTCGACACATTTTTTGGCCATAGGGGATGCAAGTTGGAAACGAAGCGGAAATCGCGGTTTTGGCGGGAAAATCGCGAATTTTGTGGAAACGGGCTCAGACAGAATTGACAGAAGTTGCGCCAGTGAAGCTGGTCTGAACGTGGGTGAGAGTCCCACCTGCCGATTTGGGATGTTCACGGCGATGGGAGATAGATCCAAGCCAACTGCACAAGCTGATGAGCAAAAGCCAGGAATCATTCTCACTTGCCGCGCCGAAGTCAGACGAAGGCGGGTCATCCTTGATTTATTCCCTGGTGCCCGTTTTTCCCCCGCTTCAATGCTTCAACACTTCAACGAATCACGGCCCCAGGGGGCTCTTTTTCCTTTTTAATTGGCCTGTCTGTGTTATGTTTGCGCGCGGAAAATGCCGGGTTCCCGGGGGATTTCGATTCGATGAAACTTGTTCTAATCTTTTTCGCCCTCACGGCTGCGGTGATATCGCCGGTCTTCGGACAAACCGGCGATGAATCATTTGTCCCCTCAAATCCGCCGCAGATGCGCCGATTGACGGGCTTCAATTCGCCGGCATGGCGGGCGGCAAAACTGTTCATGCACGGGGTCAACTTGGGCAACTACCTGGAATCTCCCCCGGATGCCGATTGGGGTGTCACGGTTTCGGCGTCGGAGTTTTATACGATAAAGCATGAAGGTTTTGACCACGTCCGAATTCCGATTGGGTGGCAATATTATGTCGGCCCGGCGCCGGATTACACGATCTCGCCGGAAATTTTTTCGCGCGTCGATTTTGCCGTCACCAACGCGCTGGCCGCTGGCCTGGCGGTCATCATCAATATTCATGATTTTAACGAGCTCGATAAAAATCCGGACGCGACTACCGATGAATTTCTCAGAATTTGGGAACAGATTGCCCGCCATTACAAAAAGTTTCCCGGACAGCTTGCGTTTGAACTGGACAACGAACCGCACGCAAATGCGACGACGGCGGTGATGAACCCGATTTACGCGCGGGTCATCCGCGAAATTCGGCGGACCGATCGCCATCGCACGCTTTTTGTGGAACCTGGCGATTGGGGTTCAATTACACAATTGAAAAACCTTGTTTTGCCGCCGGACAACAACGTGATCGTTTCGGTCCATAGTTATGAACCGTTTATGTTCACGCACCAGGGCGCGACCTGGGCGGGGCCGATGCCGCGCCAGACTGGAATCCAATTTCCGGGGCCGCCGGCGACGCCGTTGATGCTGGACCCTTCGCTGCATCTGCCCAAGGCCGCGCTGGACTGGATCCAACGTTACAACTCGTTGCCGGCGGATGAAAATCCCAGCAGCCCGAAGGCGTTTGAAGGCAGGCTGCGGTACGCGCGGCAATGGTCGGATTATTACGGCCGACCGATCCATCTCGGTGAATTTGGATGTTTTACGAAGGCCGACCCGGCCTCTCGCGTGCGCCTCTATGCCGCATATCGGAAGTCGCTGGGAGAGGACAAGATTGGCTGGGCCATCTGGGATTGGAGCGCCGGATTTCGTTATTGGGACAAAACCAGGGACCGTCCCGTGCCCGGAATGCGCGATGCGTTATTCGGGAACTGACATTGTGACTAAATTATATTTCAACATTTCCCGGCAAAATGCGTCAAATTGCAGGGAAATGATAAAAGTGTTTGTTCGAGTGGTCCTGTGGCTTTTGGCGTTCGCGCCGTGCTTTGCCCGCGCCGGGGGCAATGAAGTGGTCGTCGTCTACAACGAAAATGTCCCCAGTTCAAAAGACGTGGCCGATTATTACGCTAAAATGCGCGACGTTCCTTCTAAACAAGTTTTCGGGTTCCGGCTGCCGGACACGGAAGTCATCTCGCGGGATGAATTCAGAAGTGACTTGCAATTGCCTTTGGCGGAAAAATTGCAGTCAGCCGGGTTGTGGAAGTTCGGCGAAACGACGATCCAGGGTGCTAATGGTGTGCGCGTTCATTTTATTCAATGCGTGATCGCATCCAAAATCCGTTATGCGGTGCTGTGTTACGGTGTTCCGCTCCGAATTGCTGCCGACCCGAACATCCGGGAACCGGAAAACAAGGAGATGCCGGACCTTTTTCAAGGCAATGGCGCTTCGGTGGATTCGGAATTGGCATGGCTGCCGTTGATTGAAAACGTCGAGCGATTGTCAGGGCCGATGGTGAATCGATTATACGGCTGCACCAACGCAGCGCTCCTTGACCCGACCAACGGTATCCTGCTGGTCGCGCGCCTGGACGGCCCAGGACCGGATATTGCGATGGGCCTGGTGAAGAAATCCATCGAGGCCGAAAAGGAAGGGCTATGGGGACGAACCTATTTCGACGCGCGGGGCATTACGAGCGGCGGTTATAAACTGGGAGACGATTGGATTTTAGGTTCGGCGAAATTGTGCGAGGGCGTGGGCTTTGATCCAGTCGTGGACACCAATCCCGCCACTTTTCAAGCCGACTTTCCGATGAGCCAGATTGCCATTTACGCCGGATGGTATACGGAGAATGTCGACGGGCCATTTGCGCAGCCGACAGTGGAGTTTATGCCCGGCGCGTTTGCGTATCATCTGCACTCTTTCAGCGCGGCCACGTTGCGAAGCACAACGGAACATTGGTGCGGTCCGCTCCTGGCCAAAGGGGCGACCTGTACGATGGGCTGCGTGGATGAGCCTTCCGTTCAATTTACGCCAAATGTGGAGGCCTTTCTCGCGCGGTGGATCGTGGACGGGTTTACGTTTGGGCAGGCCGCCTGGGCCGCGCAACCTGTGTTGTCC
>Ga0210401_10005299_pt1 | contig 13285 bp, 15 predicted proteins | sample IncBWH32MmetaG_FD_150866 | JGI IMG/M metagenome (GOLD analysis project Ga0210401, IMG submission 150866) | Forest soil microbial communities from Barre Woods Harvard Forest LTER site, Petersham, Massachusetts, United States - Inc-BW-H-32-M | ecosystem: Environmental > Terrestrial > Soil >... | reverse complement strand
GCCTCTGGCTATTTCATTGCCACCTGGACGACCATATGGAGGCGGGAATGATGGCACGGTACGAGGTCCTACCCGCGCCTACATCGACTGCAGATACGAAGCAACGTACTCGTTGAAGAGGGCGCCGGGACGCCGGACACGCAGCCTTTCCACCGCTTGGCGACCGGACATGCCGAGTTGATTCAAAATCAACCCCTTATAGATCGGTTCCCGAGACGAAATATTGTCGGATCAACTGATTAGATGGTGTTGCATCGACCGGTTGAGCTGGCACCGTTTATCGGGCACCGACTCCCCGGTCACTCGTCAAACGGACACTTTCGCTTTTCCTTGCTTTGCGATGACAGCGTTCCCGACAAGGTAGAATTTCGATTCAATGGGAATCCCCGCGAGGCGCATTGTGGAGCCCTGCTCGAAGTCCCAGAAGATTGCCATTGGCGTGGAAGTGGAGTCGACGTAGGCTTCGACACCCGCGCGATCGCCGTGCGTCACGTATTCCATCAGTTTGGGGATGTGGAAGCGCTGCAAGCTCCTCTCGATCGCCTGAGTAACCTCGAAGAAGGACTTACTTGAGCGTATGGTAAGGAGGACGCCATCGTATTTGGTCCTCGTCGTCTGTGCGGAGACTCCCGCTCCTTTGCCTGTGCTTTTCATTTGTATGTGCCTCTCCTTTGAGTTTCAATTTGCTTTCGTATTGCATTTCGGCATGCGACGACAAACCTCGCCTACTTCGGGCTCATCGCGACCGCTATGACACACTATTTACCGGCTTTCGACCCTCCGTCGCTGAGAAGTAGATGAAGTGGGGTCAGCGGACTAAGCTCGATGAACTCGTGCTTCATAAGGCCCGCTTGGCCCAACGGCAACTTGTCCATCAGGGCGCGCGCCTCTTCGAGCGAGGTCACGTTCAAGAGGAAAACAGGGCCTGTCTGCGTCTGGCGAATCCACCATTGGTCGTGGCCTCCGGTAACGGACCATGTACTTGGCGACTGTCGCCTCAGACAACTCGAATCCAAGCTTCCGGAGTTCTCCGTGGATGCGAGGCGCTCCCCAGTTCGAATTTGCCAAGCTCATCTTTCGAATCAGATCGATAACTTCGCGCGACACGGAAGGTCGGCCCAGCCGATGATGGCTCTTCCATCTCCAGTAGAGCCGAAATCCTTGTCGGTGCCAACCGATCACGGTTTCAGGCTAACGATCACCAGGGCAGATCGCCAGCCGCTCCACAGTCTGGAGAGCCAGACCCACAAAAGTCGTTCGGCGATACTCAGGCGTGGTCTGTGATTTCGGCCGGAGCGTTGGAGGACCAAGAGCTGGTGCCGGAGGGCAACAATCTCGGCCTGCAACGCTGCCCGAGTTCGAAAGAGTTGCCGAATAGAAGATAACCACGAGAAGATGGTTGTGAACATGGCATTGGCAACCTACAGTCAGCGCCGTTCAAATTCAACTGGTACAACGAGAATGGAGTTTTTGGTAGGGACAAGTCGGGAGAATGCCAACAGATCTCTGAGTTTTCGCCGCTCCACGTTTAAAGTTGTTCACCTATCGCGGGCGATTCCGAGCTTCAGGATCCGCGCCTGAAGCGTGGACCGTTTCACTCCCAAGTGAGCAGCGGCGCCTCTTGGGCCTGCAACGATCCAACGGGTTTCATCCAAGGCCTCCAGAATCCGCTTTCGTTCGGCTTCTTCAAGGAAGCGCCGCAGGTTCCCGTGGTGCTCGGCCTTAGCGGGGTGGCTCTGGGTCGAGATAAGTCCACTCTCGGCACTTAAATCTGAGAGCGAAACTCTCAACACGGACCCCGAAGACAAGATCACTGCACGCTCAAGCACGTTTTGCAGCTCCCGGATGTTGCCGGGCCAGTGGTAACTGCACAAGGCGTTCATCGTTTCTGAGGCGATGCTCTCGATCCTCTTATTCATATGGCGCGCGAACTTTAATAGAAAATAGCAGACCAGAGTCGGGATGTCTTCGCGACGCTCGCGCAGCGGCGGAACCCGAATGGGAAACACATTTAATCGGTAGAAGAGATCGGAGCGGAATTTCTGCTCCATGACCATGGCTGCCAGGTCACGATTTGTCGCGGCGATCAGCCGGGCGTCGGTGCGCAAAGTGCGCGAGTTTCCGAGGCGCTCGAATTCGCGCTCTTGTAGCACCCGCAGCAACTTTGGCTGGAGTTCGAGCGAGACGTCACCGATCTCATCCAGAAAAATACTGCCACGGTTTGCCAGTTCGAAACGGCCGATTCGTTGGGCGATCGCGCCGGTGAATGCCCCTTTTTCGTGACCGAAGAGTTCGCTTTCGAGTAGTCCAGCCGGAATAGCAGCACAATTCACCTTGACGAAAGCATTGGAGCGACGTGGGCTCAGATTATGGAGCGCGCGCGCCACTAGCTCCTTTCCGGTTCCGGTCTCGCCATAAATAAGGACGGTCGATTCCGTAGGCGCGACTGTTTCCACTTGTTTCAAAAGCAAGCGCAAAGCGGCGCTCTTTCCGACGATCTCGTCAAGTTTCTTGTCGGCGCGGATTTCCCCTTCGGGATATAACTTTCTTTCGGCCAGATCGCCGTTAAACTCTGCCAAACGATTTTGTGTTCCCATATATCGTTTCCGTACGTGGGCCTGTCGCTACAACCGCGCCATGGCGCTGCGCATCACCACCACACAATGACCCTCGCCCGGTAGACTCCAGCTCAGGGCACCTTGTCGAAAAAGAGATAGACAGCAGCAATCCTCCCGTCACGGGCAATGAGAAAATCCGTCCCGGCGTAAGCCGGCGCCTCACCAGGGCGGCCCGATACCCATGGGACCCGCCCGGCATTGCCCAACTCCTCGGGCTCGGCAATTGGCTGATATCGAAAGTCAGGGTGAGTAGCCTTGATGGCGCCCGCGACGCGATCGATCTCGTCGCGTCCACGGTGGGCGCCGCTGTTGGGGTCGTAAAACACTCCATCTTCGGCCCAGATCTCGTCGATGGCCGCGCGTCGCCGCGTGGGGTCATTTTCACCGAAGACGTCGCGAAGATTTCGGATCAGTAAGTTCGATATGCTGTAAGACATGGCTCGGCTCCTCAATTCTTAACTAGACCCCGAATAATCGTCCGACGCGTGGTCATCACTCTCACCACTGACGATTCTTACCCCATCGAAAGCGTGCCTCATCCTCGCCTGTATAGTCGGGATCAAGATAGATGTGCAGGCTCGATATTCGGCCATCTCGAACCTTGAAGACGTTGCAGAAACGCCCGCCAGGAGTTTTGCCGCCTGCCCACGACTTACCAGACATTCCGCCGTGTGACGTGCCTTCAACGATGAGATAGTCGCCTGAAGGAATGAAATTCAAACGGTCATAGTCGTGTTGAATGTATTCCAGGACCCCTTCGAATCCTTTAACCATTTCAAGAAACGAGTTCCGTCCAAATCCGAATCCGAACTTAGGGAAATAGATTTCTGCATCTTCATGGAACAGTTCCAGGATGTCTGGACGTCCCTGGTCAGCTTTCATGAAATATTCGCGAGCGATCTTTATCTTCTCTTGATCATTTGTCCCCATTCTTGGCTCTTTCCTTCCTAGCCGATGCGATATTGGCCACCGTCAACGACAATTGCCTGCCCGGTGATAAATGCCGCATCATTGCTTGTCAAAAACAGTACTGCGCCTGTGACATCCTCAGGTTCTCCCATCCGCTTGATGGCCTGCTGTTCCCAGGTGGCGCGTTTTTGCTCTTCCGATTGAGGTGCAGTTGCCAATGTATTCGTCAGACCGGGCAATACCGAGTTCGCGGTAATGCCGTCGTTTGCAACATCATTTGCTAAACCTCTCATGAACCCGATGATTCCCATCTTAGTAGCGATGTAGTGGCTCATGCCGGGTATACCCAAACCCACCATATTTGACGATATGCCAATGAAGCGGCCCCACTTTTTCCTTCGCATAGCTGGCAAGAAGCATTTCACGCTCAAGAAATGCGAGTCTAAATTCGTAGCGAACGTTTTTCGCCAAGTCGGCAGATCGAGTTCGTCGATTGAGCGATTTGGAAAATAGCCCGCGTTATTCACAACGATATCCACCTCGCCCACATCGCGGCTCTTGACGGATACCGAACGCCAATCCTCTTCCTGCGTCACATCAAGTTGAAACGCGCATGCCGTGGGGCCAATCCTCTTTGCGGTCTCGTGTGGCGGTTTGAGGTCGGTCGCAATCACCTGTGCGCCTCGTTCTGCCAATGCCAATGCGATCGCTTGACCGATGCCTTGGCCGGCGCCGGTGACCAACGCCACTCGCCCTTCGTGAGTTCTTATTGAGGTTTTCATCTACCCGTGCTCCCCAGCTGCTCGGTTAGAAATGCTCCGCTTGCATTGAGCGCCTGCGTAGCGGCGTTGAATCCGCCGACATTCGTGACGAACCCATGCGGCATTCCCATCCATACGTCGAGCTTTGCGTCGACGCCGGCCGAGACGGCGCGCTCTACATAGCGGCGCGAGTCATCCAGCAACACTTCGTCGTCTCCAACGTGAACGCGGATTGGAGGCATACCGGTCAAATCAGCGTAGAGAGGCGAGGCTAGCGGACTCTTCGGATCGGTCTCGCCCAGATAGGATCGGACTAGCCCGGCGGCCTGTGACCGAGTGAAAAACGGATCCGCTTCGGCTCGCGTGTCATAGCTCTCGCCTGTAAGCGCGAGGTCAGTAACCGGAGAGAATACGACCGCGCCCACGGGGGCGATGCTACCCGTGGAGACTTGTGCGAAGACGATTGACAGAAGCACCAGCGCGAGATTGCCTCCGGCCGAGTCGCCCGAGAGTGCAATCTTGGTGAGTCCCTTGTCAACCAAGCCCCGATAGCACGCTTCGAGATCCCTAATGGCAGCAGGAAATGGATGCTCGGGAGCGAGACGATAATCAGGGATGAAAGCATCGGCACCGGCGTTCAAAGCGATCTGTCCGACGAAGTTGCGGTACGCCTGGGCCGTTCCCCAGTTGAACCAGCCGCCATGCACGTGAATAATCGCGGCCCCCCTTCGGGCCTTTGCCGGCTTGGCCCACCAGCCAGATATCCCTCCGACCGAAGCGGCTTCGAAGGTCACGCCCTCCGGGACTGCGACTCGCTCCATGATGTCGTTGAACGGACCGCGGCCAGCGGTTCCTTCGACCTTGCCTTTCATGGGCGCGACAACCGATCGCAAAGCGCCCACCCCGACCGAATCTTCCTGGCTGAGAGGGTGGACGACCAACCACGGGGCTTTCGCGGCCGTGTTTTTGAGGATGTTAGATTGCATTGTTCCCTCCTCTCAAAATCACATTTGGCGAAGGGCGGAATCGGCGCGGAAAAAGGCGTGACGCATTGCCTCCGAGAATGGCGCGCCTTTCCAAATCATTTAACTCGCAGCTCAGCAAGATCCGTTGTTTGGAATAGACGGCCAAGTCCCGGCGTAGATACGGAAAATCCGTTCCGAAGAGAACTTGATTGATTCCGGCTACGTTACGCAGCATATGGAGCACGGGATCACTTGCAGCTAGAGCCGTGTCCCAACAAATTCGGCGAAACATGTCAGCAGCGGCGCCTCTCTGTTCGCCGCCGGCGATGAACCCCATCTCATCGATGATCGCAAAGCGTGCGGCGAGGTAGGGGATCGAGCCTCCCGCGTGAGAGAAGATGTACTTCACATTTGGCGTGCGTGCGAATCGGTTCGTGTAATGCATTTGAGCAACTGCACGATTGGTATCTGTCGGGAAGTCGAGCAGATTGTCGGGTAACCCTAACGAATGGGCAACCGCATCCGGCGAAGGATTCGGATGCACGTAGACGACGGTTTTGCGCCGCTCAAGTTCCACGAAGACCGGCTCCAAGGCAGGGTCTCCGAGGTACACGCCGTTGGAATTCGTGAAGAGAACAAAACCATCGAGCCCGAGAACGTCGAGCGCGTAGGACAACTCCTCTAAGGAGGCATCGACATCCGGCAATGGGAGGCAGGCGAAACCTCCAAACCGGTCCGGCCTTGCGTGAACGAGTTCGGCTGAGAATTCGTTGCAGCGGCGCGCCAAAGCCCGCGCTTTGGCGCTATCTCCCGTGTGCACGCCGGGCGTACTCAGCGAGACCACAGCAACGTCAATGCCGGCATCATCCATAAATGAGATGCTCGCTTCCCTGGACCACTGAAGCGGCGCAAGTCCTCCGATGGGAGCATGCGCGTTCTCCGTGGCCTGCCAGAAAAAATCCGGCAGTATGTGGTGATGGGTGTCGATGGTCAACGACGTGTCCTTCGGAGCGCCGGTCATAGGAGGATCCCCTGTTGTCAGCCGAGAATCAGCTGGGCGGCGCGGCCCGCAACCATATGAGTCGACGCGTTTGTCCCCGGCCCCGTAATAATGTGTGGCATCACGGAGGCGTCCGCCACGCGTAGACCCAAAATGCCGTGCACGCAAAGCTCTGGGTCGACGACAGTGAGCTTGTCCACCCCCATTTTGCAAGTACCAACCGCGTGTCCAAAACTTGCCGAGCCAAGTCTGGCAAGTTCTTGGATCTCCTCGGCGCTCGCCTTGCGCCCGGGAATGAGTTCGCTGTCGCGCTGACTGTCGAAGTCATGCTGATTTCCAAGCTCACGCGCGACTTCGATGGCGCGAACGATGGCGGCAAAATCGTGATCCGTGCCGAGATAGTTTCCATCGATCACGGCGGCATCCTGAAAGTTGTCGCCGGCCAGGCGGACGGAACCTCTGCTGGTGGGCTGCACAAGAGCTGGCGCGATCGTGAACGCGTCCGCCGGAGGCGCACCAAAGCGCGAGGCTACCTCGGGCGTAACCACTGGTAGTTGATGAAGCACAAGACTAATGTCTGTTTCACCCGAAGGACGGCTCGACAAGTAAGCCTCTGCCTCGACGGCATTGCTGTCGGCCGGCCGATCCGGCATCTTGCCTTTGTACTTGAATACGACTCCGGACAGGAGCACATGGTCCTGCAGATTTTGGCCCACCCCGGGCAGGTTCTCGACGACGTCGATTCCAAAGCTGCGAAGCGCCTTCGCTTCCCCGACGCCTGAGAGCATCAGAAGCTTCGGGCTATTGATGGAGCCCGCGGCGAGGATCACTTCCTTGTCGGCCGCGATATCCTTTACGGCGCCGTCTGTCATTAGCTTGACGCCCACGCAACGAGTACCTTTAAAGTTCAGTTTCACCACGTTGGTATTAAGCAGCAGGGTGAGGTTTGGCCTCGACAATGCCGGGCGCAGGAAAGCGCGAGCGGCGCTCACGCGGGTCCCATCCGCAGCGATGTTCATGTTGATGTAGCCGGCGCCGGGGCGCATCGGTCCGTTCACATCATCCAAAATCGGCATGCCCATCTCGCGGGCTGCGTCGAGGAACGCGGGCGCTGTGGGGTGAGGATCTTTTGGGCGGCGGATGTGGATGGGGCCGCCGACTCCGCGCCAAGCATTGGCGCCGCCCTCCCAATCCTCCTGACTCTTGAAGACCGGAAGCACGTCGGCGAAGGCCCAACCCTTGGCTCCGTTCTCCGCCCACGCGTCGTAGTCCCGTTGCGTGCCGCGTATCCATACCATGGCATTGATGCTGGTGCCGCCACCAAGTACGTGGCCGAGGGCCATATTGAACTTGCGATTGTTCAATCGCGGCGAGGGGGCGATGGGCAAGTGGTAATCGAGCGGCCCGCCGACATTGTAAAACCATATACTCGGGTTCGCGATGGTCGGCGCGTCGTCGGGTCCTCCGGACTCGATGACGAGTACTTGCGCGCCGGAGGCGGACAATTCCGCGGCAAGAACCGAACCAGCCGCGCCAGCTCCCACCACGATGAAGTCATATCGGCTTGCTTCATTCGACACGTTGGTCATTTTGAATCCCCAGTATCTGAAATCTGATTTCTCCGATAACCGCCTCGAAGGCCCATCCACTGTCGCGAGCCGCCCACCGTTTGGTGACTCCCATCCTTGACCTGCGGTGAATTCAGGGTCACTACGTGCTCGGCGTTAGACCTCAACCTCTTTTCCCGAAGGATCGCTGTGGAAACGTGTGCCGCCCCCTGTTTTGAACGAGCCTGCAGTTCCATAGGTGTCCTCGAGAAATTGCATGTAAGAGACTTTATCCCCTTCGAAACGCGCCAAGAGGCCAAATGGAGATGTGATTTCCCTCCCGGTCACGTTCGATTTGTAAGTAAAAGAGCCGAAGAAGGCGACGCGGTTGCCCTGCTCAACGGTGTCGGTGACCTTGAAGTCGAGCGTTTTCCAGAAACGTTGAATCGCCGCAAAGACATCGGACAGCTCCTGAGGCCCCTTGTGAGTGCCAGTCCAGGGCATAACTTTCTTCAGTTCAGGGTTGTCGAAGTTCAATGAAACGTAGGTGGCGTCCGGCGTCATGAGTTGCCTGAGCACTTTGAGATTCGATGTGTTCTGCAAGAGCTCTTGAAGCACAGCGGTCAAATTAGTCGACATGTGATCGTTCTCTCTTTCGTTCGTTTGTTTTTTCGGTTCGTGTTGAACGAAATTACTGTGAAGGACTTGGTTGCTTCGATCGTCCTCTTTGCGGTCAGAAGGGATACTGGCGCTGACCGCTGTGCGAGTTGATCCAGATCACGTCGCTGAAGTCATCGAGGCTGCGCGGTCCTGTGCGGCCCCAACCACTGTCGCGGACGCCTCCCATCGGCGCGTGAATCTCGTCGTTGACGGTTGGTGAATTCACATTCACGATTCCGGCGAGAACCTTTGGCGCCATCTCGAATGCCTTGTAAACATTCCCGGCGAGAATCGAAGACGTGAGGCCGTACATGGTGCGATTTGCGGCGGCGATTGCCTCTTCCGGTGTATCCACCGCTTCAACCACCACAACAGGCCCGAAGGTTTCCTCGTTCGCGATGGCAGCATCTAGAGGAACATCCGTCAGAATCGTCGGGAAATAAATCTGTCCATCGTACTTCGCGCCAGTGCGGGCCTTGGCTCCCCCGGCGACGGCTTGCTTCACGCGATCATCAATCATCTTTACGGCGTCGCGCGTAATGATGGGTCCGATAATGGTTTTCGGGTTCAGGGGATCGCCTGCCGGCAAAGTATTGGTCCGAGCTACAAACTTGCCAAGAAATTCGTCGTAAATTTTACGCTGGATGATGATTCGGCGAGTATTCAGGCAAATTTGGCCTTGATGAAAGAAAGATCCGAACGTCGCGGTGCGAACAGCGTAGTCCATGTCCACGTCGTCGAGAATAATCATCGGATTGAAACCGCCAAGTTCCAGCACGGTCCGCTTCAAAGTGCGCCCAGCGCGTTCCGCCAGCATGCGTGCAGTCTTGACTCCGCCGATCAAATTGATCACGCGAACTTCAGGACGATCGAAGAACTCGTCCGCAATGGCGGCTGCGGCTCCTGGCGCGTGAGTAACAACATTAATTACTCCTGCAGGAAACCCGGCTTCCTCTGCGACTTCGGCGAGCATCACTCCGGCTGAGACAGGAGCAAACTCTGAAGGCTTAACCACTACAGTGTTTCCGGCGGCGACGGGCGATATGACCGCACGCCAGGACAAGACGTTTGCGCCATTCCAGGGGGTGAAACTGGCGACAACGCCCAGCGGACGCCGTACCCCGATCGAGTGCGTGCCCGGTAAACTGGTTTCCAAAACCTCGCCTTTGGGAAGGAACACCCAACCTGCGACCTGCTGGAGCGTTGCAGCAACTAGGTCCTGTTGGAATGTTGCAAATGAAATGGTCGATCCGGTTTCACGCGCCAGCACTTCAGCGATCTCGCTTCGGCGGCGCTTGACGATCTCTGAAGCTTTCAGGAAAAGGCGGGCTTTTTCCGCCGGCGTAGTTTCCGACCATCCCGCGAATGCCTTTGATGCGGCATTGACAGCGATGCGCGCATCCGCGCGAGAACCTGCCGCGACGCGGGCAAACAGCTTTCCGCTATAGGGCTCGTGAACCTCGAAGACCTGATTATCCGCAGCTTTTCGCCACTCGTTGCCGGCGAAACAGCTATACTCCTTCACGTCCATTTGTGTGGACTCCATTTTTTTTCCTCCTCTTTTCGTCGTCAACATCTTGAAACGTCGGTCACGTCTTTAGCGCGGCGATGTGTCCATAGCACCTATCTCCTTCGTGCAAACGGCGGATTTCTAGGCCACTCGAAGCACGATCTTGCCGTGTGACCTGCGTCTTGCCGCTCCCGGCCCACTGGGCGACATCCCATGAACCCCTGGCAGGTTCCCGGCGATGTCCTTCCAGGCCTGGGCCGCATCCTGCAGCGCGTACACGGTCGCGACGTCTGGTCGTATCGTCCCGTCTTCCAGCAGTCGCGCGATTCTGCCGAGCACGTCGGCTGACGGCGCGAGCCTCATCATCTCGCCCGACACGCGGTGCCTCGCGGTCTCTTCCTGCGATACGGGCTGAAGGGCGGATACCAGGTGACCACCTTCCTTCAAGACGAGGAACGACCGCTTCTGTGTATCGCCACCGATCAAGTCGAAGACCACATCGACCTTCTCTCGAAGAACCTTTTCGAACTGCGCCTTCCGATAATCGATGACCTGGCTGGCTCCGATGGACTTGAGGTACGCCTCATCGTCGCCGCTTGCCGTGGCAATGACGGTGGCACCAGCATGCGATGCCAATTGCACCGCATAGGCGCCCACAGCGCCGGCACCTCCATGGATCAGGATGGTTTGTCCCTTTTCCAGGTGACCGTGGGTGAAGATTCCCTGCCACGCGGTTTGGGCGGCCACCGGCACTGATGCCGCCTCCTCAAAAGAGAGGTTAGATGGTTTCCTTGCGACGGCTGCCGGCTTGCCAGCCAGATACTCCGCGTACGCGCCGCCCATTCCGTTGGCACCGAACACGGCATCACCTGGCGCACACCCCGCAACGTCACTGCCAATTTGCTCGACGACGCCTGAAAACTCATGACCAGGTATCCACGGCAGATCGATCGGGAGTATCTGTCTTGCCGTTCCGGAGGCCTTAACAAGATCCAGGTGATTGACGGCGGTACTCTTGATCTTCACCGAGATCTCGTCGCGTGCGATCGTCGGCGTCGGTACATCGTTGAACACCAATTGCCCACCGTATTCCAACAATCTGATAGCTTTCATGCGAGTTCTCCTTGAGTCTGCCGAGCAGGTCGTTTCAGCGCCCATTCGGTCGCGCGTGGCGGCGTGCCCAATCGGGGACCTTCGTGAGCGTGCGGCCGAACTCGCGTTCCAGGCCAGCGATGTCGGCGCTGTAGCCGATGCGCTCGAACCATTGCAGCATCACGGCCGTTTCCTTGCTGTACTGCCGGACCTGTTCGATTGGCGTCTGCGCGAACGCAATTGGCCGGCCCAGCGCCTCCGTCAGGATCTCCGCCACCTCCGGCATCGTTCGTACGTCACCGGCGAGATCGATCTCGCGGCGGTTCAAGGCGGCGGCGTCGGTGAACGCGCGCGCGCCGAACCAGCCGATGTCGGCCACCGCAATCATCTGTAGCTTCGTGCGTGGCCCGAGCGCCCAGGCCAGCGTGGAGCCCTGTAGACTGAAGGGCGCTAGCAGGTTCTGCATGAAGAACACCGGCCGCAGGATCACATGCGAAGGGAAGCGGAGGCCGCGCACGGTTTCCTCGATGCGCCACTTGTTGTCGAAGTGCGGGATGCCCGTCCGCTTGTGCGCCGATCCCACGGATGTGTAGACGAAGTGTTCGACGCCGGCCTCGCGCGCCAGCGTCGCAAGACGCTTGCCCTGCGCCTCTTCCCGCTCGACGCCCGCCTCCAACGCGTTCTGCACGCCGAAGACACCCCACGCGCCGGCCAACGCACGGCGCAGCGTCGCCTCGTCATCGAGATCGCCCTTGACGACGTCGACGCCCTGGCGCGCCAGCGCCGCCGCCCGCTCGCCATCCGGCATGCGTGTCAGGCCGCGCAGACCGAACCCGGCGCCCTGTAGCGCCTTCGCAACCGCGCCGCCCTGATTGCCTGTCACTCCGGTGATGAGAATCGTTCGATCGCTCGTCATGGCTGAAACCTCATCAAATCGTGGCGTAAGTGTGCGTGTCTACCCTCAAGCTCTACGCGCCCTTAACTTCGCTGGCACGCAGCAGTTGCGTCTCCCATGCGAGTACAGAACCGGAAGCGCCTGCATGGTCGATCAGAATCTGAGCGACCTCTCCGAGCCTCTCTGTGCGCGCCCAATCACGCTGCAGTTCTCCGGCCATGCCAAGCCACGTAACCGGTTGGGCTCCCGCAGCCACCAGGCGGCGGATTGCCATGTCATGTGCTTCCGGAGAGACGCCACCCGAGGCATCGGTGACGACGTACACGTCATAGCCATCACCCATCGAATGGATAGCGGGCATCGCAAGACACATCTCCGACCAGAGTGCGGCGATAACGAGCTTCTTCCGACCCGTTTTCTTCACTGCGTCGACAACTCTTTTGTCCTCCCAAGCATTGATGAAGGTGCGATTAATGGGTTTTTGATTTGGAAAGACGTCCTGAACGGTCTTGAAAATTAGGCCGCCACGCTCCTCGTTCACCGTCGTCAAGATCGTCGGAATGTTGAACGCTTTCGCCGTCTTCGCAAGGGCGGTGACATTGTTGATGACCATGGTTGGTTCGTGGCTGTTGACGTCTGCGAGTTGGAACGGCTGGTGGTCAATCAACACAAGAACGCAGTTATCAGGAGTAAGAAGCGCTTCGAGGCCGACCTTCGTGAACGTTTGCATCATGTATTCCTTTCTATGAATTAGCGTAATTTGGATCTCACGGGGACGAGTCCCCGACAAAAAATTTCTAGTCGCCTAGAACAAAAAGCCTTTCGTCACGCCCGTCGTCGCCTGAGTCGGTCTTTTACCTGATCGATCCACCTTCGGACATGGAGAGGGCAATTTTCGAGCTTGATGCCATCCGCTTCGCAGCGACGGAGAAAGTTGACGGCATCCTCGTTGACGAGCGTCACGTCCCTCAGATCCAAAATCAGCTGCTGCCTGGATGTCTCGACAGCGAGCAGTTGTTGAAGCTGCTCGATATCCTCTGTTGTTTCGATCCGGCCACTGAGTGTGAACAGGACTCGACCGTTCCCTGTTCTCCGAGTTCTCAGCATGCAAGCTCCCTTTGCTTGAAACGCCGGACGCCGGATGGAATATCATTCCCTTCGCTCTCGTCGCCCTGTGAAGGCGACCGAGTAGTGAACCATCACATTGCGGCCTGCAAGTCCTCTGATGGTCTCAGCGCCCTTCTTCTTTCAGCTCATGTTCTGCCTGAAGCCAGTCATCGAGATCATGTCCGTGAACGCTTCCACGTTCGAGAAAGATCTCGTACGCT
>Ga0210401_10005298_pt1 | contig 13286 bp, 10 predicted proteins | sample IncBWH32MmetaG_FD_150866 | JGI IMG/M metagenome (GOLD analysis project Ga0210401, IMG submission 150866) | Forest soil microbial communities from Barre Woods Harvard Forest LTER site, Petersham, Massachusetts, United States - Inc-BW-H-32-M | ecosystem: Environmental > Terrestrial > Soil >... | reverse complement strand
AAAGGACGACGGGCCATAGCCAAAGAGTACAAGGGTGGGAAAGACGACGCGGAAAGCTCTCGTCGGGTTTCGCGCTCGACACCGCTCGCCGAGCTACTTTGTCACTTGCGATTTTCAGGGACGCGCGTTCGGCGAGAAGAACCCAATTGGCAAGTCGCGCGAGGTCCGCAATCCCGCCGGCGCATCCAGAATCACTGGAATCGAGTTCACCACCACGGACGCAGTTGCAATATCTCCGTGTGAACCGCCAGGAATCACCAGGCTAATGTTGGGATGACCTTTCAACTCAACCGTGTCCGCCGGATCTTTCGCGCCCACGTACATCTGCAGTTCGAGGTACACAAGTTCCTTCCCGCCGCGTGTGCCTCGGGCGATCTGGTGTACGCCCGCGGCTTGGCCCGCTTCCACGGTCAGAAACTCTGTTTGCACTCTCTCGTTCGCGACCATCGGCTCGATCGTCTCCGTAATGTCATCGACGGGCAGATTCAAGCTATCCGCCACCATGGCCACGGACTCAGGAAGTCCCACATGCTTGATGACACCTTCCGCCACCCTCGCGCGGAATTCTTCCACCGTCATCCCCGCGCCAATCTTTTTCTGCAAAGGCAATCGTCGTTTCGATGCGTCCACGATGCGCAACGCCTTCGCATGCTCGATCCGCTGGGAAACCGCCGCGAGCGTCACCACCAGCTTATCCATGACGAAACCCGGATTCACGCCTGTTCCAACAAGCGCAACGCCCCAGTCCTTTGCCGCCGCATCGAGTTTCGCCGCCAACTCCGGATGCGTGCGGTAAGGATACGCAAGCTCCTCGCACGTCGAAACGACGCACGACTCCGCTTCTAGGCAGGCCAGCAACTGTTCCATCACCTTCGACAACGAAGACGACGTCGAATGAATTACGACGTCCGCGGCCTGATCGAGAATCTCCTTGGCATCGGCGGAAATTTTCACGCCCCAGGGAGCGTCCGAAGCGCCGACAACTTCTCCGAGATCCCGGCCAACTTTTGCCGGATCGGTGTCAATCGCCCCGCAAATCTCGATGGCGTGCTTTTCCCGCATTAATCGCGCGATGGAGGCACCGATAGGCCCTACGCCGTACTGGATGGCGCGAATTCTCTTTTTCACGAAGCTCTCCGTTGTCGTTTCACAGCCCAGGAGCACACCGCACATTTTGGCTGGAAGCGAATCCCTAACGATAGAGGAATTCGCAAAGGCAGGCAACGCAAAACGCGCCGTCACAAACGTAGGCGCAATTCCCGGCCATCGACGGACCCGGGACATACTAGAATGTCTGTTTCATGACAGCCCCAAAACTTCATCCGGTGCACGCCCTCATTTTTGATCTGGACGGCACGCTCATCGACTCCAAATGCGACCTGATCCACTCTGTCAACGCCATGCTTGGCGAAATGGGCCGCGCGAGACTGGACGAAGAGACGATTTCGGGCTATATCGGGCACGGCGCGCCCGTACTCGTTTCGAGGGCGCTTGGTGGCAACGCAAAAGAGGAGGAATTGCGGCGCGCGCTGCAATTCTTCCTGGGCTATTACGAGGAGCACAAGATGGACACCACCTGCGCATACCCCGGGATCCCCGATGCGCTCGCCGAACTCAGCCGCAAGAAAGTGCCGATGGCCGTGCTTACCAACAAGCCGGTGAAAATCAGCGTGCGCATTCTGGACTCGCTCGGTTTGGCGAGCCATTTTCGCGTGATCTACGGCGGCAATAGTTTTGAAACGAAAAAGCCGGATCCTTTCGGCGCCAACAAAATTCTCAACGAGTTCTGCGCGCAGCCACGCGAAACTATGATCGTAGGCGATTCCGAGGTGGACGTGCAGACCGCACGCAACGCAGGCACGATCGCGGCGGCGGTGAACTACGGCTTTGGCGTGCATGATCGGACTCAACACCCTGCCGATATTTACCTGGACAAACTTTCCGATCTCGTCCCGTTCGTCGACTGACTTCGCAGCACGCGAGCGAAAAACGGCCACAGCAGGCACTGGCAATAGACAACTTGCCTTCCGGCGCAGCAGTTGGCAGACTCTGCGCGTGATTATCGGCCTCTTCCCTGAACTCCAGCCCGCCGGAGGAATCCAGCGAGTAGGGCGTCATCTTTCCGCGGTGATGACGGATTTCGCCTCCGGCCGCGGCATGGAGTGCCGGCTGCTCAGCCTGAACGATACGCCGGAGCTTCATAGGATGTCGGTCGCCGGACGGGAATTCGTTTTTACGGGCAGCGAGCGAGCAAAGGGACGCTTTACGGCGTCGGCGATGCACTCGGCGAGGCGGCACGCGAAACTCGTGGTGGCCGCACACCCGTATCTCGCGCCGGTGGTGCAAGCGATGCGCATTGCCGCTCCGCGCATGAAATCGATCGTCGTTGCTCACGGCATTGAAGTATGGGAACCCCTCTCCACCCTTCGTCGCCGCGCGCTACGTGGCGCCACCCTCATCCTCACCCCGACGCAAGACACGGCCGACCATATCGCCGCCCAGCAACGGGTTCCGCGAGATCGCATCCGCGTTTTGCCTTGGGCGCTCGATCCAGATTTTGACGGGCTTCCGACATCGCAGTCTGCGCTGCCCGCGAATTTTCCGTCGGGGCGCGTGATTCTGACCGTAGGCAGATGGCAAGCAAACGAGCGTTATAAAGGAATGGACACGCTCATCTCTGCCCTGCCGCGACTGCTGCACGAGTGGACCGATTTACAACTGGTCGCCGTCGGCGAAGGCGACGATCAAGCTTGGCTCGAGCAACTTGCCGAAGGTTGCGGAGTTAGACGTCACGTCCACTTTTTCAGCGGGCTCACCAATTCCGAACTAGCCGCATGCTATTCGGCCTGCGAAATTTTCGCCTTGCCGAGCCGCGGCGAGGGTTTCGGCCTCGTCTATCTCGAAGCGATGGCGCGCGGAAAACCCGTGATCGGCGGGGATCACGGTGGAGCGCCGGAAGTGATCGACGACGGCAGAACCGGCTACCTGGTGCAACACGGCGCCCCCCCACAGCTTGCGACCTCCATCGAAACGCTATTGGCGAACCCGGACCTGGCGCGCGAAATGGGCGCGCGGGGTCGGGAACGCGTGAATCGCGATTTCAAGTTCAGCGTGTTCGCGAAATCGCTGAAAAAAATCTTCCGCGAGCTATGCGAATCCTGAACGTCACGCAGACCTATGCCCCGTTCCTGGAATTCGGCGGCCCTCCCGTAAAAGTTCGCGCATTGTCCGAAGCCATGGCTCGGCGAGGTCATCGGGTGACGGTATTGACTGCGGATTGGGGCCTGGAGCGGCGCTTTCCCGGCGGCGTCGAGCCGAGTGGTACGACGCGATCGCCGTTCGGGTGGCGCCGCGACGAAAATGGAGTGCAGGCCATCTACCTGCCTACGTGGCTTCACTATCGCGCGCTGAGTTGGAATCCCGCCGTAAAACGTTTTACCCGAGCACGCCTGCAAAACTTCGATGTGGCCCACATCTTCGGGCTTTACGATTTTCTGGGGCCTGCGGTGGCGGACGCGTGTCGGCGGCGCAATATTCCCTATGTAATCGAGCCGATAGGCATGTTCCTTCCGATTGTCAGGAGCCTTTGGCTCAAGCGAATTTATCATTCCGTTTTTGGCAGGAAGATGATTCGCCAGGCAAGCTTGCTTATCGCCACCTCGGAACAGGAAGTCGAGGAGCTCGCCTCTGCCGATGTGCCTCGCGAAAAGATTTCTCTTCGTCGCAATGGAGTCGAAGTTCCCGCAGCGCTTCCCGAACGGGGCAAATTCCGCGTGAGCCATGGTATCTCTCCGGATGCAAAAGTAGTGTTGTTTCTAGGCCGCTTATCCGCCAAGAAAAGTCCCGACTTGCTTCTGGAAGCTTTCGCGAAGCTGCCCGCGCCAGTGTTGAGCAACAACACGCTGCTCGTATTCGCGGGACCTGATGAAAGCCCCATGAAAGCGCGACTCGCGCAAATGGCGGATCAGCTGGGAATTGCACCCAGGGTGTTATTTTGCGGTCCATTGTTTGCGCCGCCAAATGGGAAGCCTATCGCGACGCCGATCTTTTTGTTCTTCCCTCGCAAAACGAAAATTTCGGAAACACCGCTGCGGAGGCGACCGCTGCTGGCACTCCCGTAGTGATAACGGAAAATTGCGGCATCGCGCCGTTGCTTGTAGGCGTTGCAGGCTTGGTTGCCCCACACAATACCCAGGCAATTTCGCGCGCCATCGAGCGGGTGCTGACCGAGCCCGAACTCCACGCGCAACTCTCCGCGGGGTGCAAGAAAGCGGCCTCGCGGCTCGGCTGGGAGGAGCCCGCACAGGAAATGGAGGCTTCCTATCGCCAACTTGTCGGCCCCGAGAGCCGCGTGTCATAATCGCGACCCCGAGGTTGTGTTGTGTTCTTCAAATCGCATGCAAGCTTCAGACCGCAACAGAGCTCCTGGTGGCACAGCCATTCCTGGCTGTGCACCCTGTCCACTGCAAGACGCTTCGTCCGAAGAAAATTTCCCCGGTACGCGAGCGCAGTTGTGCCAATTTATTCCGCCATCTCGCCACGCTGTCTGACCACTTACTCCCGCCCCCCGCTTTTTCAAATCCAAACGGAGACTACGTAAGCGCGTGTGTGGTATTTGCGGGACCGCATTCGCAAACCGCACCTCCCAAGCCGACGACCGAGTCCGCGCGATGGCCGCTGCTCTTCAGCATCGCGGCCCCGACGACGAAGGTTTCCTCCTCAACGATCCTCGCGCACCTGGCCTCGCCATGGGGATGCGGCGGCTCAGCATCATCGACCTTCCGGGCGGGCACCAGCCGGCCTGGAATGAAGCCAAAGACGTCGCGGTCATCTTCAACGGCGAAATCTACAACTATCGCGAACTCCGCGAACGCCTGAACTCTCTTGGACACCGCTTCGCGACTCAATCCGACACGGAAGTTCTAGTTCATGCCTGGGAAGAGTGGGGCGAGGACTGCCTCACCGAATTGCGCGGAATGTTTGCGGTCGCCTTGCTCGATCTGCGCAAACGCTACGCCACTTCTCCACTTTTGTTTCTCGCCCGGGATCCGCTGGGCATCAAGCCCCTGTATTACACGCAGACGCCCGATGGCTTCGCGTTCGCTTCCGAGGTGCGCGCGCTGCTGACCAGCGGAGCGGCCGAGAAACGCATCTCGCAGGACGCGCTGACCTCTTACTTGTTGTTCGGAAGCGTGTCCGAGCCGGTGACCATTCTGGAAGGTGTGTTCTCTCTGCCGCCCGGCCACCGCATGTTGCTGTATGTGCCGGAACGCCGGCGCACGCCCCGCCCGCGGCCGTGGTGGGATCCGCAGCAAAGTCCCGCGGCACGCGATACCCGCAAGCCACGCGATTTTTCCGCCGCCGCGAAACAGCTGCGCCCTTTGCTGGAAGACGCGGTCGGCGCGCATCTGATAGCGGACGTTCCCGTGGGGCTCTTTCTTTCAAGCGGCCTGGATTCCGGCGCGATTGCCGCACTGGCGGCGCGTGCACGGCCCAATATTCTTAGCTTTACGTTGTCTTTTCCAGGTACGCAATATGATGAAGCCCCGCTCGCCCGCTTGGTGGCGGAACGCTGCGGGACGCGGCACCGCGAGATTCTGCTGGATGGCAGCGCGGTGCTGGCGCGCCTCGACGAAGCTCTGGCCGCGCTCGATCAGCCAACGATGGACGGCATCAATACCTATTTCGTTTCGTGGGCCGCGCGAGAAGTTGGATTGAAGGTGGCGCTTTCGGGCATCGGTGGCGATGAACTCTTTGCGGGCTACCGCACATTCGCGGATACGCCAAAGCTTGAGCGCCTGGTGCGCCTCGCGTGGTTCGCGCCTGCACCGTTGCGTCGCGTGATCGCGCCGATTTTGCGCGCTTTGTTCGCGCGGCAAACCGGTTCCGATGCCACGCGTAAGGCTATGGACGCATGGTTATTGCCGGACGCTCTCCCGCATCCATATTTCTTCGCCCGCGCGCTGTTCCCCGTTTCTGACTTACCTCGGTTGACCAACCCTCGCTTTCGCCCGAGTACCGTGAACGCGGATGGCGTAACCCTGGAGCCAACCTGGCTAGGCTGGCTCCAGCGCGCCGCGGACACCGCGCGCAAGCTGGAGCCCATAGGCGCCGTGTCATGGCTCGAAATGCGCTCGTACATGGTGAACACCCTTTTGCGCGATACCGATTCCGTCAGCATGGCGCAATCGCTGGAGGTTCGCGTGCCGTTGCTAGATACGCCGCTCGTGGAATTCGTCGGATCGCTGCCAGACGCGAGCCGTCAACGGCCCGGAATCCAGAAGGCGCTCCTCGTCGAAGCGCTGTCAGGCATTTTGCCTACAGAAATCCTGCCGCAGCGCAAGCGCACCTTCACGTTGCCGTGGGAGGAGTGGCTGCGAGGTCCGTTGCGCGCTCGGCTGGAGCGAAGCTTTGGCGATCCCGCCCCGGCATTCGCCGCCCACATGCATGCGGACGGCGTGCGCAGTGTATGGAACGCGTTCCTCGCGGAGAAGACTTCGTGGTCGCGCCCTTGGGCACTCTACGTTCTGAATGAATGGTGTCGCCGGCACCTGTAGGGGCACAATTGCTGTTCCCCAGCTTGCCCAGTCGAAGGCCACGCGGGCGCCTCGTTCTGTGTTCGCAACCTTCCCACGCGCCGCATCTCCATCTCCCCTCCAAACGGAGCGCCACGACTTTTGCGACAATTCGTGAGCAAACATCACCGCGCGAGAATAAGTTATAGTGCGGTACACTCGTTTACCGAATGAATATCCTGGGCATCAACGCCTATCACGGCAACGCATCCGCGGCAATCGTTTGTGATGGACAGCTTGTTGCGGCGGTGGAAGAAGAGCGCTTCAATCGCGTCAAGTACGCGGCCGGTTTCCCTGCGCTGGCGATCCAATATTGTTTGAAAGCGGCGGGGCTAAAGCCTCACGAAATCGATCACGTGGCCGTGCCCCGGAATCCCTATGCACGCATGGCTACGAAGATATTTTATGCCATGCGTATGCCCTCGTTTGCGAGGGACCGAGCCCGCGTGCTGGTGAAATTTACTGGTATTCGCGAGGCACTCGCGGCTGCCTTCGACGCCGATCCCGCCCACCTAAAAGCGAACTTTCACCGCGTCGAACACCATCAAGCACATCTGGCCAGCGCGTTTTTCGTTTCACCATTCGAACGCGCCGCCTTACTCTCGGCTGACGGTCTCGGCGATTTTGCGAGCACGATGTGGGGCACCGGAGCCAACAACAAGATGAAGATCGCCGGTGCGATCGCCTTTCCCCACTCGCTCGGGCTCTATTACAGCGGGCTCACCCAGTATCTTGGCTTCCCGAAATTTGGCGACGAGTACAAGGTCATGGGCCTTGCCGCTTACGGCGAGCCGGAATACTTGGATGCCTTTCGCGACATCGTGCAATTCGATGGGAATGGGACTACCAACGGATTTCGTTTGGGTCTCGAGTACTTCATTCACCATCGCGCCGGGCCGGAAATGAGCTGGGTGGATGCCGGGAAAACTCCGGTCATGGGAAAACTATTTTCCGAAGAACTCCCGCGCCGGCTGGGTCCAGCCCGGGAGCCCCAGGACCCGCTGGAACAGCGGCACAAAAATCTCGCTGCTTCGCTGCAGGCGCGGCTCGAAGAGGTTTATCTGGGCATGCTGAAAAAGTTGGCCCAACGCACCGGATTGAAAGCCGCGTGTCTGGCGGGCGGCGTCGCCTTCAATTGCGTGGCGAACGGAAAAATTTTCGATCGCACTCCGTTCGAACAGGTTTTCGTGCAACCGGCGGCGGGCGATGCGGGCCTCGCGGTCGGAGCCGCTTACTACGTGTGGCATCAGAAGCTCGGAAAACCGCGCTCCTTCGTGATGGAACATTCGTATTGGGGGCCGGAGTTTTCGCACGAAGATTTGCGTTCCGCCATCAATGGCAGTGATCTGGCAAACAATGGGTACTCCGTTGAGGAACTCCCCGATGAAGTATTAAACAAGCGCGCCGCTGCAATCGTCATGAGCGGCAAGATTCTAGGCTGGTTCCAGGGCCGCGCCGAATGGGGCCCGCGGGCTCTTGGCAACCGGAGTATCGTGGCCGACCCTCGCCGGCCGGATATGAAAGAGATTCTGAATCAGCGGATCAAGCATCGGGAAATCTTCCGTCCGTTTGCGCCATCGATTCTTGCCGACGCCACCGGTGAATGGTTCGAGAAGTCGCACCCCTCTCCCTTCATGACCATGGCGTACGCCGTTCGCCCGGACAAGCGCGAACAGATTCCCGCGCCCACTCACGTCGACGGCACCGGTCGGCTGCAAACCGTCACTCGCGACGTTAATCCGCGCTACTGGCGGCTCATCAAGGCCTTCGAACAAGCCACCGGCGTGCCCATGGTGCTGAACACTTCCTTCAACGACAACGAGCCGATCGTCTGCCGTCCGGAAGAAGCGCTGGACTGCTTCTTGCGTACGCAGATGGATGCGCTCGTGCTCGGCGATTTTCTGATCACTAAGGAATGAGCCGCTGCTTCCGCGGCGCGATCCGATGAAAATCCTGGTACTCAATCTTTACTATCCGCCGGACACCTCCGCGACGGCGAAGATGGCAGCCGCTTTCCTGAAACCGCTGGCCGCGAAACACGAAGTCACACTGATTTGCGGACGGCCCTCGTACGATCCGACCGAAAGGCGCGCGTGGCGGCTATGGCAGACGGAGCGACTCGGCATGACGGTCGTCCGCGTGGGTTCGACCGATTATCCGCGTACGCAAATGGTGCGGCGCGTGCTGAATTATCTTAGCTACGTAGCGTTGAGCGTTCCGCGAGCGCTCTTCGTGCGCTGCGATGTTGTACTGGCGATGACCGATCCGCCGTTCGAAGGAATTGTGGGCGCCTTCGTGGCCATGCTGAAGCGCAAGCCGTTTGTATACGACGTTTGCGATCTGTACCCGGATATGGCGCTGGGCGGCTCGATCGTCTCGCCAGGATTACTGGCCCGCGTGTGGGAAAGGCTGCACCGGTGGGCATTACGGCGAGCCACGCGAGTAATTGTGCTTGGCGACGACATGAAAGCACGCATCATCGCGAAGGGTGTGACTCCGGAACGCGTGACCATCGTGCGGTATGGCGTAGAACTCGACGTCGCGTCCTCGGCTGCACCCGAACTCGACAGCGAAGTGATGAGCGCAATCCGCTCGGGCTTCCGCTTCGTTTTGCTGCACGCGGGAAATCTGGGGTTTTACGGAGCTTGGCAAACTCTGCTAGCGGCCGCGCGCGAACTGGAAGGAGACGGCGTCGGACTCGTCTTCGTCGGCGACGGTGCGCAGCGCGCCAGTCTGGAAGCGGCTGCGGCCCGCTCGACGAACGTGCGGTTTCTACCTTTTTTCCCACCGACCAAGGTTGCGTCGGTGCTTGCCGCGGGCGACGCGCACGTGATCACCATTAAGCGAGGCCTGGAAGGCGTCGTCGTGCCCAGCAAGATGTATGGAATTCTAGCGGCCGGACGCCCGATCGTCGCGCTCGCGTCGCAGCAAACCGACGCAGCATCATTGGGGGCTCGCGAGGGCTTCGGCGTCGCCGCCGATCCCGACAATCCCGCCGAGCTGGTCGCAATTGTGCGCGCGTTGCTAGGCGACCCCCAACGCCTCGCGGAGATGGGAACGGCCGCGCGGACCGCGGCATCTCGATATGCCAGAGCAAACGAAACTCTCAAATTTGTACAAATCCTCGAGGAGGCGAGGCGACAGTGACGCCGCCCCCTGCGACCTCGCCGGGCCATCCTCCGCGAGCAACTTTTCCCCTCCTTACCGTGTCTAACCGGCAGGGGCGTTACCCTAACACGTGCGATGCTTTCAATTTTTCTGGAACCGCGACCGCGAACAAGGTATGGTGTTTAAGTTGCGTGGGGCAACTTAGGTATACTACATAGTTACATAATCGACTTGGGATAGCTGGATCCCCAATCCAGCCAATGTGAAAACCCGGCACCGCAGCCTTGCCCGGCCGGATGATCACGCAAATCACAAACGAGGATACATGCCCGAAGGCGTGCTTGCCTTTGTTATTGCTCTTTTTGCATCTCTGATGCTCACCGTGCCCGTGCGCGCTCTCGCGCTACGCGTCGGCATGGTCGATCTCCCCGGACCCCGCAAAGTCCATCTTCAACCGATTCCATTACTGGGCGGCCTCGCCATGTACGGCGGCGTGATGTTGGCGATTCTGTTCGCGTTTGACGGCGCGGCTCGCGCACAAAGCGCTGGCATCGTGACCGGCGCTACTTTGGTAGCCGCCGTGGGTTTCCTGGACGATCGCGGATGGCTGCATCACCAGATCAAGCTTTTCGTCGCTATGCCGCTCGCGGCGGGCATTCTCCTGGCCACCGGCGTTCACGCCCAGGTTTTCGAAATTCTCATCAGAGGCCACGTCGGCTACCTGCTCGACGCCGCGCTGACCGTGTTCTGGGTTGTCGGCATCACTGCTTCGTTCAGCATCCTCGATCATATGGACGGCTTGTGCGCCGGCATCGCCGCAATGGCCTCCATTTTCTTCGCAATGCTGGCCTACTTGAACGGCCAGACACTGGTAACCACTCTGGCCGCGGCGGTCCTGGGCGGCGCGACCGGCTTCCTGCGCTGGAATTTCAAGCCCGCGAAGATTTTTATGGGCGATGGCGGTGCCATGTTTCTCGGCTTCTTGATGGCCACGCTGGGCCTCAAGCTGCGCCTCGACCACTCCAATCATTTGTCAGGCTGGTTGGCGCCGCTCCTGATTCTCGGCGTAACCATCTTCGATACCACGCTCGTCACCATTTCCAGGTCGCGCCGCGGCCTCCTGCCGTTCACCACTCCTGGAAAGGACCATTCCGCTCATCGTCTCGCCAACCTCGGTTGGGGACAACGGGGAGCAGTGCTCGCGCTCTATTCTCTCGGCGCACTCTCCGGAGGCGCAGCCATCCTCGTGTCCTATCTGCCGACGCGCGGAGCGCTGCTTGCCGCAGTCATCGCCGCGATCTTCGTGTTGCTCGGCGTGGCATTGCTGGAACGCGCTCCGTACGAGCCCCAGGTTCGCAAGTCCTCTGTTCGTGCCTGAAGAAGAATCTCCGCCCGGGATAACTTGCCGTTCAATTATCTCTCCCTGGGAAAGTTTGCTGGCTCTTTCGGATTCGTTATACTTGCTCCGCTAGGTCCCGGCATTAACGCATCAACCCGAACGGGCCAGTCGTCGAACAGTCCTTTTTTGAAATCGCATACCCGGTTTCTGTCAGGCCATCGCTGTCGCCGCCGGGATCAACGGAGACCGTGCCACACGATCAGGAACAACCCGGCAATGACCGGAAAAAAGACGAAATTGTCGTCGTAGGGGGATCGGCCGCGGGACTTTATACTGCAGCCGCTCTCGCGCGCGGCGGACGCCATGTTCGTGTCCTCGAATCCAAGGACGGCTTCGAGCCTGATCCCCGCACGCTCATCGTCACCAACCACTTCCGCGATCAACTTGGCGCACCCGCCCGTGCCAGCATCCTCAACGAAATTCGCCGCTTTGAGCTTTTCACCGACGGCCGTTCCGCCCAGATCGCTCTGTCGAAGCCCGACCTGATCATCGAGCGTGCCAAGCTGATTCCCGCTCTCGCGAACGAAGCGCAAGAAGCCGGCGCGAAAGTCTCGTTCCAGTCGCGTTTCCTCGGCTTGTCTCCGAATTCACGCGGTTTGCATCTCGAAGTGGACTCCGCCGGACGCCGCGAACAGCTTCACGCCACAAACGTCATCGGCGCGGACGGCGCCAGCAGCCGCGTCGCTCGTACCGCAGGCTGGCCGCCCATCGAAACCGTGCCGCTAGTTCAAGCCATCGTTCGCCTGCCGAAGGATTGCCCTCCAGACACCACACGCGTTTGGTTTGTTCCCGACGACACACCGTATTTCTACTGGCTGATTCCCGAGTCATCCGAACGCGCCGCGCTGGGCATCATCGGCGAGGGCCACGACACCGCCAAGCTCCTGGCGCGATTCCTCGAAAAGAAACACATGGAGCCGCTGGAATGGCAGGGCGCCCAGATTCCCGTTTATCGCCGGTGGATACCTGTGAAACGCCGCGTTGGTAACGGTGAGGTCTACTTGGTTGGCGACGCGGCGGCCCAGGTAAAAGTCACCACCGTCGGCGGCATCGTCACCGGTTTTCGCGGCGCCCTCGGGGTCGCTCAATCCATCCTACGCAACGGCCGTAGCCGTGAATTGAAGACGTTGCGCCTTGAACTCGACACGCATTGGCTGATCCGCCGTACCATGCACCATTTCCAACAAAAGGATTATTCGCACCTCGTCGATCTTCTCAATTTATCGACGCGCGACACCCTAAGCGAGATCACTCGCGATGAATCTGCCCGCCTCCTGTGGAACGTCCTTCGCCGGCAACCCCGCCTCGCCCTTCTGGGCCTGCGCGGATTGCTGCTCGGCAAAAACGCCGCGCCCCGCACAACCTCGTAACCCCGGCGTTTCCCACGTACCCGCGGTTTCCCAATCCCGCCTTTTCCCAAATCCCCCGGTTTCCCAAATCCCCCGTTGGGGGCGGGGCTCGCCCCGCCCGCCGTCAACCCAGGCAAGCTCTACAACTCGGAGCAAAAACTTCTCGAGATGGTGCCGAGGGATCGCGTGGCCATGAAGCGCCTGTGTGAGGACTCCGGTTTTCGTCAGGGCACGGCTTTAGCTGTGCCGTAAGTACTGGCTATCAATCTGGCTTCAGCCGCTGAGGAGCCTTCCGCACGCGCGCCAAACCCCTATCTCACTCCCACCGGCGGGTTCTTCACGAACTGCTCCCTGAAGTAATCCATCGTCACCTTCAATCCCTCTTTCAACCCCACCTTCGGCTCCCAGCCCAGAATCCTCTTCGCCTTAGTGATGTCCGGGCAGCGCTGCTTCGGGTCATCCTGCGGCAACGGCTCGAAAATAATCGGTCGCGCGTCCTCAAAGTGTTCCCGAACCCTCTCCGCAAACTGCAGAATGGTGATCTCCTGAGGATTTCCGATGTTCGTCGGCAGGTGCTCGTCCGAAAGCATCAACCGGTAAATCCCTTCGATCAGATCGGACACATAGCAAAAACTCCGCGTCTGCTTCCCATCGCCGTAAACCGTAATGGGCCTGCCCGTTAGCGCCTGATGCACAAAATTGGGCAGCGCCCGGCCATCGTTCAACCGCATGCGCGGCCCGTACGTATTGAAGATGCGCACGATGCGCGTATCCACGCCGTAATAGCGGTGATACGCCATGGTCATGGCCTCCGCAAAGCGTTTGGCCTCGTCGTAGACCGCTCGCGGTCCGATC
>Ga0210401_10005297_pt1 | contig 13286 bp, 12 predicted proteins | sample IncBWH32MmetaG_FD_150866 | JGI IMG/M metagenome (GOLD analysis project Ga0210401, IMG submission 150866) | Forest soil microbial communities from Barre Woods Harvard Forest LTER site, Petersham, Massachusetts, United States - Inc-BW-H-32-M | ecosystem: Environmental > Terrestrial > Soil >... | reverse complement strand
GAGCTCTGAGCAGCCGTCGACGACCTCGGCCTGGAATAGCATCCGGCGCTCCGAACGCTCTGGGAGCCAGAAATGGGAGCCAACGTGTTCAGCCGCCCTCAGACGTAGCACGACTCGATCAGATTCTTCTCGCAGGTCATGGGCTCCCAGTTCGACCCAGTCCGATGGTGACAGACAGCCAAAAACGGCTCCGGAATTCCCTGACACGGAAGAGGTCACTGATTCAATCCAGCGTGGCTCACGCCATTTTTCGAAATCCTGTCTAGTGCTTGGAGCAAGGATGGGAGCCACGCTCCTGCGGTTATGCCCAATAAGCGCTGGTCACAGCGTCGGCATCCCGGCCTCTGCATAAGCCGTCCCGGCGGTTCCGGTCAGCTCGGAGTGCTTAGCCGTCGGCGCCATCGAGTGCGCGACCATCCAGGCATCCTGGACATCACGCACGGTCAGTGCAGCATGACGCCTAACGCGGCACGGCGCGGATCCCTGACGATTACGCGCCTGCCCGAGCGGAGTCCATGCCGAGCCTTGTCGCGCGCAGAACGTCTCGCTCGGACAGTTTCTGACCGGCCGTTGTTCGGTTCGCTGGTAGCCATTCGGGGCGGTGAGCGGCTGAGCGAGAGAAATGCATCGATTTCGACCTCCTGGCGGCCTTACCCATACCGTTCGCGAACACCGCAGCGGGGACCCGCCACGTTCCGCGATCGCCACTACGGGTCGCGTCCTTTTTGCGAGGTGGTCATTTCACACACCACGCCAAGAGGCCGGTCAGGCAAGCAGGCGGGCGAGCCGCCGCCGGAATGACCTTCGGCACGAGCGGCATGGCCGCGGGTTAGATGGCGCAGGTTGCATATGTTGTGGGCGTGACGGAGATTCCTGCGACTGTGACCGCGGAGCTGGCGCGGCTGCGGGCAGAAAACGCGCGCCTGATGAAGATGCTGGAGCTGAGCCCGCGGCAGGCCGCGCCGCCTGGTCCGGCGCAGGCCGGTTTCTTCGATGCGCCGCCGGGACCGGTCCATCAAGACTCGCCCAATGACGCGAAGGTGGCGTTCTTCCGGGCGCTGTTCGCGGCGCGCGCCGACATCTATGCCACCCGGATCGAGAACTCTCGTAGTGGCTGGAAGGGCTGGCTTCCGGCGGTGCGCGGCGGGTGGCAGCGCGGGATCCCCCATGAGAGGCGGGACTACTTGCCGTTGACCATGGATGTGCTGACTGCTCACCTGAAGGGCGATGTGCACGTCGGCGTTTATCCGCTGCTGGACGGCGACAGGTGCTGGTGGCTGGCCGCTGACTTTGACGGGCAGGATGCGCTGACCGAGGCGCTGATGTACGTCAAGGCGGGGCGGGCGTTCGGCGTGCCGGTGGCGCTGGAGGTGTCGCGTTCCGGGGTGGGTATGCACGCGTGGATTTTCTTTACCGCGCCAGTGCCGGCGGGGACCGCGCGGCGGCTGGGCACCGGCCTGCTGCGTGAGGCAATGGCGATTCGCGGGAAGGTGAATCTGGCCAGTTATGACCGGCTGTTCCCGTCCCAGGATCTGCTCCCGGCCGGCGGTGTCGGAAACCTGATTGCGCTGCCGCTGTTCCGGTCGGCCCGGGACCGCAACGCGACGGTGTTCCTGAACCTGGAGAATCTCGAACCGCACCAGGATCAGTGGTCTTACCTGTCAACGCTTGGCCGCATGACGCCTAAGGAGGTGAGCCGGGCCGCGGACAAGGCCGGTCGGGTCCCGGCGGGCAGCGAGGTCACCAGGCTTGCCGCGCCGGCCTCCACGAAAATCCGGCCGGAGGCGGCGGCTGTGGTCCGGACCCGGCTCGGGGCAGCCATCCGGGTCGAGCTGGCCGACCTGACGCCCGCGCTCGCCGCGTCGCTGCGGCACGCTGCCTCGATGCACAACCCGCAGTTCTACGAGAAGCAGCGGATGCGCGCTTCCACCTGGGACATCCCCCGGTTCCTGCAGTTCTTCGACGAGACCATCGACGGCGGGCTAATCGTGCCGCGAGGCATGCTCACCACGGTGACCGAACTCGCCGCGCAGGCGGGCAGCAAGCTGGACCTGACCGATGAGCGTGCAGCAGGCACTACGCAGGCATTCACCTGCTCGGCTGTGCTGACCGGGCCACAGCAGGCGGCCGTCCAGGTCTTGACCAGGCACGATCTGGGGATGCTGGTCGCGCCGCCTGGAACAGGCAAGACCGTGATGGCGTGCGCGGTCATCGCCGCGCATCAGGTCTCCACTCTCGTCCTGGTGGACCGGAAGACCCTCGCGGACCAGTGGCGGGCCAGGATCGCCGAGTTTCTCGGCGTCAAAGCCGGGCAGCTCGGCGGCGGCCGGGCCAAACTGCGCGGCTCGATCGATGTCGTCACCTTGCAGACCCTGGCCCGCCGCGACGACGTCGCGGAACTGACCGCCGGGTACGGCCTCATCGTCGCCGACGAATGCCATCACGTCCCGGCCGCCGCGTTCGAACACGCGGTCAAGCAGATCCCGGCACAGCGCTGGCTCGGGCTGACCGCCACTCCATACCGCCGCGACAAGCTCGACGACCTGATCGCCATGCAAGTGGGACCGGTCCGGCACACCATCGCACTCTCCCGCGACCCAGCCGGCCAGGGCACGCTTCTGGGCACCGGCCGGCCTGCCCCGGTGGTGTACGTTCACCCGACTGCGTACCGGTACGACGGCGACGCCGACCCGTCCCGCCCCGGGGGCATGACGACCATCTACCGGCATCTGGCCGCTGATGAGAAGCGTGCCCGGCAGGTCATCGCGGACGTCCTCGCCGCACTCAGCAAGGACCGCAACTGCCTGGTCCTGACCAACCGGACCAGCCATCTGGAAAAGTTCGCCGACTTGCTGCGCGAAGCCGGGCACGACCCGGTCATTCTTCGCGGCGGGATGGGCGCCAAGAGCCGCGCGGCGGCGCTGGCCCGTCTGCAGCGGCAGCCCGGCGGGCCGCCGCTCCTGGTCGTGGCCACCGGCGCATACGCTGGCGAAGGCTTCGACTGCCCGGCCCTGGATACCTTGTTCCTCGCCGCGCCGGTCGCCAATAAGGGCAGCCTGACCCAGTATGTAGGCCGGATCTTGCGCTCACATGAGAACAAGACCACGGCCGAAGTCCACGACTACCTCGATGAGCGGACTGGCGTCCTGGCCGCTATGCTCGCCAAACGCGCGCCCGGCTACGCCGGTCTCGGCTTCTCCGACCCGCGCAGGCTCGCACTCACTCCAAGCGCCAGCACAGACGGCTGACGGGCTCGTTAAGGCCACGTAATATTATGCTGATGTGATATCATGTCTGCGTAATGCTGCTGCTGCGGGAAGGCAGCTGACGTGGCCTACGTCCTGGTCATGACACCGGAGGTCCGGGCATGGCTGCACGACTTGCGCAAGCGTGACCGGGCCAGCGCGATCCAGGTCGGCCAGGCCATCGGCATGCTGCTCGAAGCCGGGCCGGAGCTGGGGCGCCCGCTCGCCGACCGCGTCCGCCATACCCGGCTGAGCAACCTGAAGGAACTGCGGCCAGGCTCCGCCGGGCGCAGCGAGATCCGCATCCTGTATATCTTCGATCCTCGGCGGAACACGGTCCTGCTGGCAGCCGGAGATAAGGCTGGTAAATGGGAGACCTGGTACCGCCAGGCGATCCCACTGGCCGAGCAGCGTTACGAGGACTACCTGAAACAACAAGAGGACATCCGATGAGCAGCAGCGAGTTCCACCACTACACCCGGGACGAGTTCCTCGCCGAGTTCTATCCCGATCCTGCCGACAAGGCCGCCATCGCCGCCGGGATGGAGCAACTGCGCGCCGAGCAGCGCGCCTTCCGGCTCGCCGAGATGCGCCGCCGCCTCGGCATTACCCAGGCCCAGGTCGCTGCCCGGATGGGCATCAGCCAAGGCCGCGTGTCCGCAATCGAGCACGCCAAACCAGGCACCACCGAACTGCGCACCCTAGCCGCCTACGTCGAAGCCCTCGGCGGCCGTCTGGAGATCATCGCCGACTTCGGCGACCAGCGGCTCGCCTTCATCGAACCCGGCACCGAAGCGGCCTGACCTGATCAGCATCGGACATTTGCAGGACCCCGTCCACCCACGAGCAAGGGAGCCAGCCAGCTCGAGATCCGGACAGCCTCAAATAATCTTGACGCCTAGAAGGCTCCCAGCGCGCCAAATGCCGTGGGAGCCAGAAATGGAAGCCAACGTGTTCAGCCGTCCCCAGACCCAGCGCGACGTAGCCAGAACCTTCTTGCAGGTGAAGGGCTCCCCGCTCGACTCAGTCCGACGGTGACAGACACTCCAGAATTCCCTGACATGGAAGAGGTCACTGGTTCAAATCCAGTACGGCCCACGTATGGTGACCTGGCCTTTTGGGTCTGCTGGCCCTAGTTGACCTGGTTTCTGGCCCTACGGAGTATAGGGCCAGAGCCGATCGCGCGAGCCCCCCGGAAGCTCGATTCCCGGGTCTCTTTTTGCTTATCAGGCGGTTTGCTCCTCCTGTATATAAAAGACGGCTTACCGCCTGGTTCATGGCCTTGAGGATGAATGCCCGGTCCTGGGCGGGCTGGCTCGGTTCCGGTGTGATCATGGTCGGGTCACCGCCTTCCGCAGGCGACATCTGCGGCTGCAGGCTGTAGCCGGTAACGTGTGTGCCGTGGCAGCGTTTCCATTTGCGGCCACTGCCACGGGGGTACAGGTCGTTGTGGACACGCCGGGAGTCCAGCGCGGCGATCCCGAGAATGAGCAGATCGAGGCCATCTGGCCGGTGACTACGAGCCGCGCCGCACTGCCGAACGCATGACCGGTCGTGGGCTTTCACGTCGGCCGATTGGTTTGCCATCGCCTGCACCTCCAAAGCGGGCCTTCCATCGATCCGACCTCCCCGGGCCCGCACCGGCATCCCCCCAAAGAGGATGAAAAGAGGCTGTAGCGCTTCACCTCCGCCGCCTGCCAGGCCTTCGTGGACGAATGAATGGCGTCAGAGCAGGCGTAGGTCGACGGCCCGCTTGAGAGCTTCCGAGCGCGACGCCACCCCGAGCTTCCGGAAGATGGCCTGTAGGTGGGTCTTGACCGTGCACGGGCAACGTACAGAGGTCGCTGCGAAGATGCACATGCCGCCAAAGAGCATCACGCGGATCGATCTTCCCGACCCCATCGCCATGGCCGTCGCGATCGACCCGCAGACCGCCACGCTCACTCGGCGGCTCAACGTCGATGTCGAGACAGCAGGGCAGTTGACTCGCGGCCAGACCGTCATCGATCACCTGAGGCTAACGAACCGGGAGCCGAACGCCGATGTCGTGCTCGAGGCATCACGAGAACGCTTCGACGATCTTCTCAAGCTCACACTCGCCGCAGATTAAACAGGCCACCCGCCGCCGGTGCCGGGCAGGCACGGTCCGTTCTCTTCCAATGCTTATAGCTGCAAGAGCCCGGTCGTGCGTCGGCGAGGAGTCGTCTGCCTCCTGCGGTCAGCTCGCTGCGCTGAGTGGGCGGATGCCGTCGAGCTCGGCGCCGAGCCGGTCCTTCTCGATCTCCAGGTCATAGCGGGCCTGCAGGTTCAGCCAGAACCGCTCGGAGGTGCCGAAGTACCGGGACAGCCGCAGCGCTGTGTCCGCGGTGATCCGGCGCTGGCCGTGGACGATCTCATTTATCCGCCGGGCCGGGACATCGACCGCCTTGGCCAGCCGGTACTGGCTCACACCCAACGGCTGGAGAAACTCCTCCAGCAGGATCTCCCCCGGGTGCACCGGCGGCATGACCCTATCCGCTGTCATTGGCTCCTCCTTAGTGGTAGTCAACGATCTCCACGTCTTCCGGGCCGGCGTCCGTCCAGGCGAAATAGACCCGCCATTGCTGGTTGATCCGGATGCTGTGCTGCCCGGCGCGGTCCCCGGTGAGCTTTTCCAGCCGGTTGCCTGGCGGGACGAGCAGGTCGGTTAAGGTCTCCGCGGCATCGAGCATGGCGAGCTTGCGCCAGGCGATACGCTGCACCGGGCCGTCCAGCCGACGTGATCGCTGACGGCGCCAGATGGCCTCGGTGTCCTTGTCCCTGAAGGAGCGCAGCACACTCTTATGACAGCGCGACGCGTTATTAACGCAACACGTTATCAAGGCAGGGGCAGAGCGCCTGGACTGAACGCGGCATGAAACCACCGTTCGTTCGGGAAAATCTCTCGATCATTCCAAACGAGCGGTGGTGGTCACGGTCCCGCCTGGGACTATCAGGCAGTTCGGTAAGTGTTGCCGACGGCCTGTGCGTACAGCTGGGCCAGGGCGAGCGCGGCCGCTACCGACTGCTGGCCGGCGATGGCCGCGCTGAACTGCGCACTGACAATCGTGCCGAGGTCCTCGAACTCCGGGATGTCCAGGAACCCAATGCCGGTGTAGGGCACCGGCCCGACGGTCGGATGCGCTGAGTCGGTGGCGTTGATCGACGCCAGAGTCAGCGGGCCGTAGACGGCCGACAGCTTCTTGTACTGCGGTATCTGGTAGCTGGAGAACCGGCTGCCTGGCGGCACATGCGACCAGCCCAGCTTTTCTCCCACGGTACGGATGTAAGACTTCGAGGTCACCCAGGCGATGAAGTCCCAGGCCGCCTGCTTGTCCGGGCAGGTGGACGGGATGGAAAGGGACCAGGTGTACAGCCAGCCGGACGGACGGCCGTCCTGGCTCGGCGCCCACGCATAGCCGTTGCGCCCGGCCACCTTGCTGCTGGCCGGGTCCTCGATGACGCTGACCGCCGAGGTGGCGTCGTACCACATGGCCGCGCCCCCCTGGCTGTACAGCGTCGCGCATTCGGAGTACCCGGACTCGGGGGCGTCGGGCTCGCCGTATCTTTGCACCATCGACACGTAGGTGCCGATCGCGCGTGTCACCTCGGGGTTGGTCAGCTGCGCCTGCCAGGCCATGTTGAACCAGCGGCCGCCGAAGGTGTTGATCACCGTGTCGATCGGCGCCAGGTTCTCCCCCCAGCCGGGGAGCCCGCGGAGGCAGATGCCGGCCTGTCCCCTCTTCGGCTGCTGCAGCTCGGCGGCGATCTGTTCCACCTGAGTCCAGGTGGGATGCAGCGGCATCGTGATGCCCGCTCTGGCCATCAGGTCCTTGCGGTACATGAGGAACGAGGACTCGCCGTAGAACGGCACGGAGTACAGGTCCCCGTTATGCGACAGCGTCGCCCGCAGCTGCGGCAGGAAGTCCTCGGCGTCGTAGCCCGGGGTGGCGTCGATGTACGGCTGGAGGTTCGCCAGCCAGCCGTTCGCCGACCACATCGGCGTCTCGTAGTTGCTGATCATCACCACGTCGAACTCGCCGGCCTGCGCGGACACGTCCGCGGTGATCTTGGCGCGCGCCTCGTTCTCCGGCAGCGACACGAAGTTCAGGTACACACCGGGGTGCTCGCGCTCGAACAGGTAGGACAGGCTGATCGCGTCCTGCATCTGCGAGTTCGACACGAGCGCCACGGTGACCGTGGTCCCCGAGCCGCCCCCGGACGAGAACTGTCCCGTGCCGGTGCCACAGCCGGTCAGGGCGAGCGCCGCACCGCCGGCGGTCCCCGCCAGGAAGGCGCGCCGGGATAGCGGCATCGCAGTCGGACCACGGGCGGGGGATCCGGGTTCTCGTCGTCGGGTCATCGCGCGTCCCGTCGTCCAGGTGGCCTCGCGCCCGTGGACTCGACATCCAATGGCAGCGTGACAACCAGCGACGTCCCGCCGCCAGGCGGGCTATCGATCCCGATCGTCCCGCCGAGCGCCTCGACGCGATCTTGCAAGCCGACCAGTCCCGAGCCCCGGCCGGCGTCCGCTCCGCCTACGCCGTCGTCGCGGATCGCCAGCATCAAGCTGCCGTTACGTGTCGCGAGCGAAACCTCCACTCGGGATGCCTGCGCGTGCTTCGCCGAGTTGGTCAGGGCTTCCGACGCGACATAATACGCCGCCACCTCGATCGGCTCCGGCATGCGCGTGTCCGTCGCGACGTTGAGCTCGACCGGGATCGTTGAGCGGCGTACGAGAGTTCGCAAAGCCGGACCGAGACCGCCGTGGGAAAGGATCGCCGGGTGGATCCCGTGCGAGATCTCCCGCAGTTCTGCGACCGCATCCATCAGCCCGGCCGCGATACGGGACATCTCGGCTCGAAGCTCATTCCGGTCAACAGGGACATCCGCCTCCGCGGCCTCCTCCACTGACAGCTTGAGCGAGACCAGTCGCTGCTGCGTGCCATCGTGGAGGTCTCGCTGAATCCGCCGGCGAGCGTCATCCGCCGCGGAGACAATCCGCCTGCGCGAGGCGGCAAGCGCCAGCCTGCTGTCCGCATTCGCGATCGCGGCGGCCACGAGTTCCGTGAACTCCGCCATGCGGTGCTCCGCGTCGGCCGGGAGCTGCCCGCGGTTCGTCCCGGCGCCAATCGACCCCCAGAGGGACCCGCCGACCATGATCGGGACCGCCACGGTGCAACTAATCCCCGACCGTTGCATCGTCCGGTTGACGAACTCCGAGGCAGGGCTGTCGACGCGAGCTGGCCGTCCAGTGCGCGCCACGGCAGTCAACGCCATCTTCGACTCAAGCTTCAAACGACTGCCCACCGGCAGGTCGTCTCTCGCGGTTCCGCTGCTGGCAACTACGGCCAGCGTCCCGTCAGGCTCGAGCCGCCCGATCGCTGTGGCGTGGACGTCGAGAAGCCCCTCCACCTCCTCGGCGACAGCCGAGAAGACCTTGGCCGGTGACACGCCCCTCGCGACGAGCGTCGCCACACGCCGCCTTGCCGCCTGCTCGCCCGCAAGCCGTCTCAGCTCGCTTTCGGCCCGTCGGCGCTCCGTCACGTCACGTGCCACCCCGTACATCAACTTCTCGTCGGGGACAGGAGTCGACGTCCACTCGAGCGCCCTGTACGATCCGTCCCTCCGGACGTACCGGTTCTCGAACGATGTGACCTTCTTTCCTTGGCGGATTCGGACCATCTCGGCACGAGTCTTCTCACGGTCGTCCGGATGGACGAACTGAAGGTAAGGCTGCGCTAGGAATTCTGCCGCCGTGTAGCCGAGAATCTGCTCGACGGCCGGATTGACGCGCGTGAAATGTCCCTCAAAATCGGCGACCGCAATCAGGTCGGAAGAAAGATCGAAGATGCGGTCGAGCTCGTTTTTCGCACTGGCGCGCCGCGCCTCGTTGACCCCGAGCGCGCCGACGAGGCCGGCGAGAACGAGGCCGACGGCGAGGATGACCCAAGGCAGAACCGCCGCGGCGCCGGAGACCGACTCCAGCGGCACGGCGACGTCGAATCGCTGTCCTGCCTCCATGAACATGCTGCGGACGGCCGCCGCGCCCCCAAGATCTCCGGCGGAGGTGCCGCCGACGGTGAGCTGCACCGGCGTGGTGTATGTAGCCGCTGCCTGCAACGAGGGTTCCGACACGAACAACACCACGAACGCCGGCATGCCGACGCCCCCGATGGGACTTGGAGCGAACCGCGCGAGAAGGAGCCCCTTCTCGCCGTCATACAGGGTTGCCAGGGGCGTTGCACTCACGGCATCAAGCTCCCTGGCACGGGTTAGCGCCGCAGCCATGCCGGTTTCGCCGCTGAGATCGATCCCCGGCAGGTCCATGGGAGAGACGCCAGAGACGAGAGTTGCCGGCAGATACCAGGACCGCGGGCCGACGGGCACGATCGCGAGTTGCCGGTCGACGGTGACAATACGATGACTGGTCCGCCGCTCGTACGCGGCACGCTGCGAAGCCGGGACCTGCTCAACCCACGCAGCGGCGGGGAAGCCTGCCGGGTAGAGCCATCTCGATGCGTTGCTCTCGAACTCCTCGCCCGCGTCCCGGGTCCCGGCGACGCTCAACATGAACTGCGCGAGGCTTTCGGCAAGGAAGGATCCTTGCTCGACGCGCCCGCGGATCTGCGCGGCGGCGACCTCCGCGCGGTACTCGGAGCTCAGTCGCGCGTCTCGCTCGCCGAACAGGCGGGCTCCGAAGAAAGCCGCAAGAGTCAGCGCAAGGACGAGCGCTACCGCTGCAATCTGCCGAGGTCTCATGCTGGACCCCTGGTCAGGAACAAGACCGGTCGAGCACGGGACCATTCTCCCCCTCCGCCGCCGCCAGGGGAAGCCTCGGTGCGTGATGGCCAGGTATCCAGGCGGCGCGTACCAGCGGGCGACCCATCAAGACCAGCACGGTGGTGCGGAGGTGGGTGAGCCGATGGGGAAATCCCATGGCCACGACTATTTCTCATTCTCCTATCGGAATCATCGTCACCAGCATGTATCGGCCCTTGCCGACTCGCATGTAACCGACCGGTACACGCTAGCCGGGTGTGCACCCGGGTATCGTTCGTGATCTTGGCGGGTGGCCTCGCCCGGGTCGGCTTGCACGTGGCGCGGGGTGCGCCACGGCCCGTTCGGGTCAATGATCGTCTGTGGTGACGGGGAGCAGGACGGTCAGTACGGTGCCGGCTCTGGCCGGGCTGTCCACGGTCATGCGGCCGCCCACCGCCTCCACCCAGTCCCCGGTTCGACCCAGTCCGACGGTGACAGACACTCCAGAATTCCCTGACACGGAAGAGGTCACTGGTTTAAATCCAGTACGGCCACCACGCAAAATCCTAGGTTAGCCTGCATGTGATCCAGCTCAGCCCTCTGCGTCACTACGGCCTACCCTCGCTCGCGTGCCCGCCACGTGCCCGATCGTGCTCCGCGCCGCCGTACCTGCACTCTCACCAAGGCCGACGAATCCGCCTGCCAGTCCTACGCCCGCGTCACGATCGTGGACTCCACCGGGGCCAGCGCCCGCGCGTGTCCCCGGAACGCCTGGCGGCCTGAACGGCATCGTCGGCGCTTACATTGACTGGCCCGACTCCAAAGGCCTCAACGATTGGGAGCGCAAGCCTCTTGAGCTGGCCGAAGAACGCAGCCAGCTCGGCTAACCGCTGGGCCTTTCAGCTATGCCACACCGTCCTGTGGGTCGATGCCGTACCGATGGAGAAGATCACGGAGTCGCTCGACCTCATCGCTCAAGGACGGGAGGGACGTCCACTCCTGCTGTCGAGCTGCTTTGTCACCGAGCAATTGCTGTTCCCTGTCGCGCAGCACCGCCGCGTTCTCGAAGTCCTGGACGTCGACGGCGCTTTCCTTGTCGCGACGGACCTGAGAGATCTCCTGGTCGAGCTGGCCCAGGTCCGGAGAGGTGCCTACACGTTGCTCCAGCACCGACAAGCGCCAATCCAGCGCGTCGAGACGGCCGCGAAGCTCAGACAACAGCTTGCGCTTCCCCCGGCCAGCGGCGCGGCCGGTTTCAGGTTCCTCTTGGACCCGCCTGGCCGACACCAGCTGGATCACTTGCTGACGAACCCTGTTCGGATCAACGCCCAGGCCGTTCAGTACCCGTACGGCTACCCCGTCGTCCTCGCGGACCAGGCCGAGCAGGATGTGTTCGGTCCCGATGTAGGCGTGACCGAGCGCGATTGCCTCGCGCATTGACAGTTGCAGTGTCTTCTTGGCCTGCGGCGTGAACGGGAGGTGCCCCCGCTGGGGACCCTCCTGACCCCGGCCGACGATCTCCTCGACTTGCTGGCGCGCCGCCTCTTCAGTGATCCCGAGCGACTCCAGCGCCCGAGCTGCTACCCCGCCACCCTCACGGATGAGGGCGAGCAGGATGTGCTCGGTGCCGATGTAGTTGTGGTTGAGCATCCTGGCCTCTTCCTGGGCCAGGACCACGACGCGCCGCGCCCGGTCGGTGAACCTCTCGAACATGCTCAGAGCCGCCTTCCTCGCGTTGGTATCTTCGCTGCGGCCGACAGGAACACGATACATCTCGTTTGCAGAATTAGCATCGCTGAACGTCCTGCGATCTCCCGCCATCCAGCGAACAGGGCACCGAACGGCACGCGGGATATACACGGGATGATCTCGTGTGGGCGTTCACGCGGCCGGGGGGACTAGGCAGCTCGACGGCCCGAAGCGCCGCATCGAGACCCAGGTGGTCGGCCTGCCTAATATCCGGGGTCGCTCACGAGCTGGGTCAGCCACTTGCGCGGGCTGCAGAGTTCAAGAAATCCAGCACAACATCCCACAGTCTCTCGCCTGAGCGGAGCATGTCGTTATGGCCGACTCCAGGAAGGCTTATCAGCCGAGCATGACCGCCCATGGCCTTGGCCAGCTCGTTTGCCATCCAAGGCCGTGTTAGTGCATCTTCTGAGCCGCTTATGATCAAAGTCGGGCAGTCGACGCTCCTGGCCCGGGAGAGAGCGTCAAATGGGCCGATGGCGAATGAGGTCTTGCCGATGCGTGCCAGATCTATCGCGCAGGCGAGCAGGCTAGTCATTGGGCTTAGTAGAACTTGAGTTCTTACGTCGCGGCGACGGGCAAGGTCGATTGCTACTGCGCTTCCGAGGGACCAGCCGATAAACGTAATCTGGTCAAGAGGTATCGATGCCTGCCGTTGCAGGTATGTAATAGCTGCATCCGCTGAGCGGTAGCAACCGTATTCTGAAGGTGACCCGGCACTGATGCCGAAACCAGCGTACTCGACACAGGCTACGCCGTATCCTGCATTGCCAAGCCACCGTCGAACAGGCCAGGTCCCGGCAACGGTCATGCCGATTCCATAAAAGAATACGACCCATCGCTGCTTTCCGGCCGGTGGACGGATGATCAACCCGATGCGTTCGCCGCGGGTGGTCTCCTGCCATACAAGTTCTTCTCCGGGTTGCAGGGTTCGCTCGACTTGCCCGACGTCGCCCACGCGCACTCCGCGCGTCCCCCGCAAGGGCCGCAAGGTCTGGAAGGCGCCAATAGCGAGCCTGGAGACCAAGTAGCCATCGGCTCGTCGCGGGGCGCCGACGTACGCGGTAGCAGTATCGACCGGGCCACGGCCGAGGGGAAGGTGCGGGTTAGGCGACAGTATCCGCTTAGATTCCCGTCCCATAGGCATACATGGTAGGCGCCATTGCGCTGCTAAGCTTTCTGGCGCCGACCACCGCCCGCTCTAGCCAACCGACACTGGGAAAGAACTGTCAAGAGGCCGACTCGGTTTGCCGGTGCCGGAATGGAGTGCCGTGGGGTGCTGTTCCGAAGTCTCCCGCATTCGGCGCCGACCTGATGGCCAGATCTATGTCACCCGGTTCGCTCGAAGGCATCTCACGCGGTCCGTCGCGACCCTGGGTCCACCGGCGGCAACCGGCCGCGCGAGGTGTCCCGGGGTCGGCATCAGCTCCCGCGGCCAACTCCGCTGCGTCCTCTCCGGCAACCGGGAGCCTGGCGCGCCACGTTAGCCCGGGTCCGCGTACTAGGCGGTGCGCC
>Ga0210401_10005296_pt1 | contig 13286 bp, 10 predicted proteins | sample IncBWH32MmetaG_FD_150866 | JGI IMG/M metagenome (GOLD analysis project Ga0210401, IMG submission 150866) | Forest soil microbial communities from Barre Woods Harvard Forest LTER site, Petersham, Massachusetts, United States - Inc-BW-H-32-M | ecosystem: Environmental > Terrestrial > Soil >... | reverse complement strand
TGTAATAACCCTGACTCACGTTCAGGACCAGCGGCCTGAACGCGACCGTGTCCGACTGCGGGATCCATTCGCGCTCGTCGCCATCAAGTTCCAGCGCGGAGCCGACGAAGACATCCGCCACCATGCCCGCTGGCTGAGGTTTCTGGTACGCGATCTTGCTCTGATCGATGGACCGGCGCTCGAGCGCCTGCTGTTGCTCCGATGAAGACTTGACCGTCATCTTCTCCTCCTTCGTGCAATGGCACGTCTGTAACGTTTCCGCCGCTCTGTCGTCAGGCGACCGACGCTCTGCCCGACGTTTGTCCAAACAGGATCTTCTTCCCTTCTTCCGTGACCGTCGGGCGATTCGAGTACGGCTCCCCTCTGGCATAGGCCCGCTGGGTTCCGGGACGCTGGCGCACCGCGTCGAGCCAACGCCGGAGGTTCGGGAAGTCGTTCAGATTCTGCTGCTGACGCTTCCAGGGAACAACCCAAGGATACGAGGCCATATCGGCAATTGTGTAGTCGTCGCCAGTAATGAACGTGCGGTTTTCGAGATGACGATCGAGCACGCCGTAGAGACGGTTTGTCTCCTTGACGTAGCGGTCGATCGCGTAAGGGATTTTGCTCGGCGCATAGAGCCCGAAATGGTGGTTCTGTCCGGCCATCGGTCCCAGCCCGCCGACCTGCCAGAACAGCCATTCCGTCACAGTCTTGCGGCCGCGGACGTCCTTCGGTAGGAAGCGGCTGGTCTTTTCGGCGAGGTACAAAAGGATGGCGCCTGACTCGAACACGCTGATCGGTTCACCGCCATCGGCCGGCGCGGTATCGATGATTGCCGGCATGCGATTGTTCGGCGAGATAGCGAGAAAGTCCGGCTTGAACTGATCGCCGGCGCTGATGTCGACCGGATGAATCCTGTAGTCCAGTCCAGCTTCCTCCAGGAACATCGTGACCTTGTGGCCGTTCGGCGTAGGCCAGTAGTAGAGCTCAATCATCCTCAGTCTCCTCGTGTGCCAAGCGCAACGCCGTGACCGCCGCCACCGCGTGGAGGCGAGGGGCGGGTCGCGGTCGCGCCTCAGGCGGCAGGCTTCAGTTTGCCCGACGCGCTCCACTCGGCACCCTTCATGAATGGATCGTTCGGCGTCTCGGCAAGGTGGTTGGTGTAGTTAGAGATGAGCTTGGTCGCGGCGAGGACGAGCACGTCGAGCATCGCGCGATTGTCGTAGCCGGCGGCCTTGAACGTCGAAACGTCGGCAGCGCTGATGACGCCACGATTACGCGTCACTTTGGCTGCGAACTGGCGCAGCGCTTCGAGCTTAGGATCAGCGATGGGTCGGCCTTCGCGCACGGCGGCGATCGCGTCATTGTCGACCTTCGCCATGCGCGAGAGATTGGTGTGCCCCGCCATGCAATAGGTGCACTCATTTTCGTAGATGATGGCGAGATAAACGATGTTGCGCTCCTGCGGCGTGAAACCTGTCTTCTCGGCAATGCCCCAGAGCGTGCTGTAGGCCTCGAGCGCCGCCGGGCTCTCGGCGAGGACACGGTGGAGGTTAGGCACAAAACCCCAAGCCTTCTTGACGCCGCTCAGGATCTCGGCAGAACCTGCCGGCGCGGTGCTCGTGTCGTGAAGCGTGAACCCGTTGATCATTTCTCTTCTCCTTATTTGTACTGAACGAGATGCGCACACCATCGCTCATTGGCCGATGCCCCGGCAGACAGCGCGAGGCGATAGGATTTATTCCGTTGGGGAATGAGCTTCCCGCGCGACCGGGCATTCCGCTTCAGAATAAGTGTTATTGCGTGTAACAGTCCCCGGGGCGCCCCCTCCACATCACTTCGCTGCTCAGCGCGTTTTCCCTACGCGTGCTCTCGGTGGAGGCTTCCCATGATGTCAAAGCATTCGGTCGTGATGCCGATGTTGAGCCAGGCTATGTAATTCCAGGTGACCGAGGCCTCAAGCTACTTTCGCGGTTGTGTCGCAGTGCTGCCGGCGCTCGCAACCAAGGTTCGGGCACGCGCGAGCAACTGTGCGTTGATGGCGACGATGATCGTACTTGCCGACATGAGGGCGGCGCCGACGGCTGGGCTTATGACGATGCCCCACGGATAGGCCACGCCGGCGGCCAGTGGAATTGCGACAATGTTGTAGCCCGTCGCCCACAGAAGATTTTGAACTATCTTTCTGTAAGTCGCACGCGAAAGCGCCACGATGGCGAAAACGTCACGGGGATCGCTACGCACCAGCACGACATCGGCTGACTCAACTGCGACTTCGGTTCCGGCACCAATCGCAATACCGAGATCGGACTCGACCAGGGCTGGCGCATCATTGACGCCATCGCCGATCATCGCAACGGTCACGCCGCGCGCCTTCACCTCGCGAACCTTCTCAAGCTTTTGGTGCGGCAAGACTTCAGCGAAGTAGTCGTCGAGGCCAAGTTGAGCGGAGACCGACTTGGCAACCGCCATGGCGTCGCCCGTGATCATCAGGCAGCGGATCCCCATCGCTTTGAGGCGTGCGATGGCATCGAAGGACTCTTTTCGAATCACGTCGGCAAGCGCGATCGCGCCGACGGGCTTGTCATCGATCAGCAGGTAGACGACGGTATGGCCTTCGTCGCTCAACTCCTCGATACGCTTGTTTCGCGCATCCAGCCCTCGCCTCCGGACATAGTCGGGACTCACAACTCTGACGCTATGTCCTTCTATCACCGCCTCAGCACCTTGGCCTGGCAGGTTTTTGAAATCTTGGACCCGCTTCGGCGTGATGCCGCGCTCCTTGGTACCACGCATGACGCCCTGGGCAATCGGGTGCTCCGATTGACTTTCAAGCCCCGCGGCCCACGCAAGTATCTCGCTCTCCGATAAATCGGAGAGCGTGACGACTCCGACAATACCAAACCGGCCTTCCGTCAAGGTTCCAGTCTTGTCGAATAGCGCGGCTCCCAGATTGTGGGCGCGTTCGAAGGCCGCCCGGTCGCGGATAAGAAGGCCGCTCTGCGCCGTAAGCCGCGTGCTCACTGCGACGACAAGTGGTACCGCGAGACCGAGCGCGTGCGGACAGGCGATGACCATGACCGTCGCCATCCGTTCGATCGCGTAGTCGAAGCCGAAACCAAAGCCGAGCCACGCCACGAGGGTTGCGCCGCCCACGGATAGGGCAATGTAAGTCAGCCACAAGGCAGCGCGATTGGCCAAGTCCTGGGTTCGCGAGCGGGCCTCCTGTGCCTGTTGGACCAGCGCGATGACCTGGGCCAGATATGTCTGATCCCCCGTCTTGCGCACAACGACGGTCACGGCACCCTCCCCGTTCACCGCCCCGCCGACGGCCTCTTGGCCCTCAGTCTTTTCGACGGGCCGCGACTCTCCGGTCAGCATCGATTCATTGAAGCTAGAATAACCCTTGGTGATCACACCATCGATCGGCACCCTTTCGCCAGGCTTGACCAAAATGCGGTCGCCCGGCCGCAATTCGGCGATTGGGACATCTTCGGCATCATCATTGGATTTGAGCCGGTGCGCGGTCGCCGGGAGCAGTTGAACCAGCGCCTCCAAGGCGCGTGAGGCTCCCATAACGGATTTCATCTCAAGCCAATGTCCAAGAAGCATGACATCGACCAGCGTCGCCAGCTCCCAGAAGAACACAGTTCCGGGGAGACCGAAGACCACCGCGCTCGAATAGAAGAAGGCGGTCGAAATGGCGACCGCAATGAGCGTCATCATGCCGGGCTGGCGCGCCCTGAGTTCGCCGTGGATTCCCTTGAGGAAAGGTCGGCCGCAGTAGAGATAAACCACCGCAGAAAGACCAAAGAGAACATAAGACTCTCCCCTAAAAGCAAGGCGCTCGCGCAAGCCGAGCAGGTCCTGCACAAGCGGCGACAAAGCGAGGATCGGAACGGTGAGAATCATTGAGATCCAGAATCGATTCCGGAAATCTGTAACCATCGCCGCATGGCCGTTTCCGGCATGCCCATGATCCGCATTCATATGCTGGTGCGGGACGGGGCTCATATGGCCCGTATTCGCATGAAACATTGCTCCATGATCATCGTGCTGATGTGCAAACCTCTTCATCGCTCTCCTCGCCGCGGGCGAACACGGAACGCTGTCGAAAGGAAACCGCAATGTTGGGTGAAGCCCGCCACAAGTCGATACGTCCCGGCTTCAATTCCGCAATATTGAGAAAATCGCCGCAAAAGGACACGGCACCAAAGACCCGTGACCGTATGGCACAGCCTCTATGGTTTTAACGTCGAGATAGACGTTCCCAACGCGTGGCAATCGAAAGCCTGCCCCGGCGTGAAGCTCGTATTCCGGTCGACTTCTCCACGTGTCTCCGACCTCGCCACGATCTCGCCCTCCCCTGGTCGGGGGCCCGAAGGTGATCGACCCGCCACCTGCCAGTTGCGGACAGTCCTGTTACGCGGCACCCGATTTGGAGCGTTTGCCCAACCATCGTCGAAAAGATTCCGATGTTCAGGCGATCCGGTTTAAGCATTGCCATGCGCAATGCCTCCGTCAGTTCCAAAACGGATTCTTCCGCGCGCCGAGCTCGGAGCGAACATTATTAACGCCAGAGCTTGATCAGTTGCCCGGCCACGCTCGGAAGAGTTGGCCCGACGGCTACCGGCGCCGGCCACCCAGGCACGGCCAGCGTGGGCAGAGCATTGCCGGGTCTGGCGACAAGCGCTGCCGGACAGCCAACGTTCTGCGCCCCGAGATTATCCCACACGTGGGTCGACACCATGCAATTAGACGCCGTCGATACCCACAGCTCCTCCGCCGCCATGTGGTACACCTGCGGCGCCGGCTTATATCGACGCACAAGATCAACACTCAGCAATCGTTCAAAGAAACCATCGATACCGGCGTGCCCTAGCTGTATGATCTGCGCACCCTGCGGCGAGTTCGAAAGCGTGACAAGCCGGAAACCGGCGTCCTTCAATTGCCTCAACCCCTCCGGCACATCGGGGTGCGCGGGCATCGTGGCTAATCGCATTTCCAGTTCGACTATATCGGGCTACCGAATCGAGACGCTGTGGATCGAGCCTATCGACTTCAGCACGGCCTCTGACAAATTAAAGAATGGTGGTATAGGCCCCCTGCCAAGGATAGTGCTTCCGAGTGGAGGATGAGCTGTATATACCAATCGTTCACGAACTGCCCGTCCCCGGATAACCGCTCAAACAGCGGTGCCGGATGTCGAGCAGCGACTCATTGACATCGAAGGCAAGGATCGACGGCACCACAGCACTGCTCTTGCTCGTTTGAGCGTATGCGGGCCCGACAGCCCTCCCCGTCATACCGCCAATTGCGGCAGCTCCGAGCCCGGCAAGCAGCTTGCGGCGCGGCATCGACAGCAGAGCATCGTCAGTCACGGGATTTCCTCTTTCCCTGCGCTCTCCGAGCGTCGCGTATAAACTCGAACAATACCCGGTTCGTGAATCACGCGCTGGTCTGAGATTGCTGCATTTTGTGGATCCTTGCGTCTGTCGCGCCTCCATTTTGATAGAGGAGACTGCGTCAATCCTGAGAGTCTCAGACGTTTCGTCGGACGCGCCCGGACGCTACTCGCCGCGGAATGGGGACTGCGAAGATGACAAAGATAGGTGCCGATGGCGACAAGCGTGTTGGTGCGCAGGCCCGCCATCTCCCGCCGCCGCTGACTTTCCATGCCAAGGCCGGCGCCGAGCAGTGTCGCGGAGAGGTTGACGGCGGTCCCGGGAAATTGACCTCTCTTGCAATTTGTGCAGAAACGCGGACCGGACTCGAACTCGCGCGATTAGCGAGCGCGAATTTGTGTGAGCGGCTTAGAGTTCAATCCTTCGCCCAATTTCAACGAGCGCATCCAAAGGTATTTTGAACCGATCGACTGGATGGGCGGAGTTTCGGGACATAAAAGCAAATAACGCAATCCGCCAACGCGAAATACCGGATCGGCTTTGGCGACTTATGGGATCGTGGCGCTCAATATAGTAGGTCGGCTTGTCCGTTGCTGGCAATCCCTCCTTTCTCGCTCGGGAAATTACCGAAGGAAGGTCGGGAATTTCAACGAAACCGAAATGAACGGTGACGTGCCAAATTCCCTCGCCAAGATGCTCACAACGCAACCGATCGCAGGGCCGCACCCTGGGTACGCTTTCGAAGCTGATGGTCAACGCGACGACCGTCCCGTGGAGAGATCGTCCTTGCTCGACATAGTCGACGATAATCGGCGGTATACCTTTGCTAAGCCGTGTGAGGAATATGCCCGTGCCCGGTACGCGGACGACTTTGTTTTTGCGTAGTCGTGCAAAAAATTCGGCAGGTTGCTGCGAGCCAGTTGTATTTCGTTTGTATAGCGCTTCCACACCATAGTGCCATGTGGTCATGATCGTGAAAACAAGTACGCCAAAGGTCAAGGGAATCCAGCCACCTTTCAGTATCTTCAGAAGATTGGCAGAAAGGAATGCGAGATCTACCGCAAGCAGCACCGCTGCTGCCGCGGCTGCCTGATAGATCGTCCACCTCCAACGATGTCGCATCAATTCGTAAAGCAGAACCGTCGTCAGGACCATCGTGGTTGAGACAGCCGTCCCGTAAGCTCCTGCGAGGCGATCCGAATTACCGAATCCCACTGCCAAAGCAGCAGTGAAGAACATCGTTGTCCAATTGACCAACGGTACGTAGATTTGGCCATATTCCTCAGCCGAGGTCTGAGCGATCCGAACCCCCGGAAACCAGCCCAGCTGCAACGCTTGCCGGGTCATCGAAAAAGATCCGGTAATGATGGCCTGACTTGCGATGATAGTCGCAACCGTCCCCAGTCCTACCAACGGATATAGCATCCAATACGGGGCAAGCTTGAAAAACGGATTCAACTCCAGATCAGGAGAGTCCATGAAATTTCCTACCTGCCCGGCATAGTTAAGGGCAAGAGCGGGCAGCACGATACAATACCACGCGGCGCGGATCGGGCTCCGCCCCACATGTCCCATGTCCGCATAGAGTGCCTCAGCCCCCGTGAGTGCCAGAAAAACTCCGCCGAGAACGGAAAACCCTAGGAGGCCGTGTGTGCCGGCCAGATGGATTCCATGGATCGGATTGAATGCCCCAAGTACCTGCGGATGATGCACAATACCCACGATGCCGAGTATGCCCATTGTCGTAAACCAAATCAGCATAATTGGTCCGAATGCTTTGCCGACCTTGGCGGTCCCTTTGCTTTGAACCGAGAAGAGTACGACTAGGATCAGAACAGCCATCGGCATTGTGAACGGCTCGAAAGCGCCCGTCGCAACATTAAAACCTTCCACGGCGCTCAATACCGAGATGGCGGGGGTGATGATGCCATCTGCATAAATGAGGGCCGCACCAAACAACCCTAAAATCACCAGCCAACGCCGTCGACCAGACCAATGCGCACCCGTCATTGCCATCAGCGCAAGTATTCCGCCCTCACCATGATTATCGGCGCGCATAACAAACAAGCTGTATTTGACCGAGATCGTGATGATCAATGACCAAAAGACGAGAGATAGGGACCCAAGCGCTGCTTCGGGCGTGAATTGGTTGCCCATGAGATGGACAATCGTCTGAAGGGTGTACAGGGGACTAGTCCCGAGATCGCCATACACAATCCCGAGCGCAAGCAGGATTGTTGTGAGGTTCGGCCTTTCCGCTACTCTGGCGCGCACCTCTCCAGCGACCTTCGTTTGACCGTTAAGTGCGACACTTGTTGAGTTGGACATTAGCTTGGGACGAGCCATACCGCTCGGGCGGGACAAATCACGCCGACTCTGCTTCCGAAATGAGACCGCGGTACGGCCCCACGAAATTCGTCGCGATCGGACGAACCTGACCAGCCAAATACAGCCGCCCACTGACAAAGTGTGCCAATCTCCCTAATGAGCGGTTGTGAAATCGATGCTAACCCTGACCTGTTGATCTCCCTCGACCTTCCATTCAGGCGCCCGCGTGGCGAGTGGCCTCGAACAAGAACCAAGTGCGCCGCTCGGCTTCGTCGATCCAGTTTTCCAGCAAGCTGGCAGTCGCCACATCGCCGTACTCGTCGCAGACACCACTTGTTTCGCGCATGGTTAGGGTGAGGCGTTTGTTGTCATCACGGAGCTCGGCGAGCATGTCCATCGGCGCGACGAAATCTGCGTCGTTGTCCAAAATCCGTTGCAAGCGGCCGATGTGCCCGATGGATCGCAAGGTCGCGCCGCCGATCTTGCGAACGCGCTCGGCGATGTTATCGGTGGTGGCGAAGATCTGATCGCCCTGCTCATCAAGGAGGAGATGATAGTCGCGAAAGTGCGGACCTGACATGTGCCAGTGGAAGTTCTTGGTTTTCAGATACAGTGCGAACATATCGGCGAGCAAGATGTTCAACGCACCTGAAATATCGCGCGTCGCGTCCGGGCTCAGATCTGTGGGTGTCTGAAGCGAAGCAGATCGTAATGCTTTCGCGTCTTGGATGCTCATCCGTTTTCTCCTATCGCGAGAGGCGATCGATTCCGCCTAATGAGCGGTGGTGCTTGTTCATCCTACGCAGCATCGAGGGGCCTCCCGTTCTTACGAATCGCCAGACCAGCAGCCCGGCCAAAACGAGGAAAGCGATGTTGAGCCAAGTCGTATAATTCCATGTGATGGACGCCTCGACTATTAAGGCTGAGTTCGATCACCATCGCGAGCCATTATTAAGACGATCGGCTGGCACTCGAATGAATGCCCAAACCATCGTCCGTCATTTCGCATTCGTTGCTTGAGACAAAAGGTGCCTCTCTTGGCGAAAGCCGCATAGCTTTCGCTAAGCTCGGACTATGCTCGAGATCTAATGCCGTGGCGCGTTGTCTTCTGTAAGAAAAGGTTGCATTCTGCAAATAAATGAAAACTTGCATGGACCATTTCAGTGAGCCATGACACTAGCGGGACCTGGATTTGGTCGCGAGTCACGTACTGGCACGTACACGATGACGACTTCTTCGGCGAGATAGATGGCACTCCTGCTCGACTCCGCAACGGCGGCCGTACGTAACGGCGTTCCGGCTCAAAAAGTGGCGATCAAGGCGGAGCGGACTTTGTCGCGATGGAGCTCGCGCGCGTCCGCGCTTGTCGGCGCTCAACCGGACCGGATCGGTGCTGCAGATCAGTCTTTGTAGCACCAGAATCTATCACAGGATTCGCTAACAGCTGCCTTGGGCGCGGAGCCAAAGGAATCGCGAAACTGGTGAATTGCGGGCGCATGGCCTCGCCCCGCCTTTCGGGCGCTACTCGGGGCTGCGGTTGCCATCTGGACCGTCGAAGCAGCAATGATTAGCACACCGAGAATGCTCAAAACGTTCTGTCGTATTTTAATCTCTTTCGGTTGATAAACTGCCAGCACGGCAGTGCTCCCCTCCGGTCGCATGGACGATCGACGTGGGTCTGACTCAGAATAACTCGCATGACACAACCGCGCCGGTAGGATTAGCCACGAACTCCACCCTAAGCCCCCCTGCCACCCGGTTTGCCGATCACGCAGCGACATGCCGCGAGGCGCTCGGCCGGATGCTGCTTCATCCATTCGGCGAGCTACGGCGCGCCCATCAGGCAGGAGCTCAGCGAGAGATCAGCAAAGTCGGAGGTGGTGACGACAAGCTGGCGGCAGTCAGAGGACGAGGCCAGACTGCACAATACCGCAATGATCTTTATCAATTTCAGACCCCGCCTTCCATCGCGTAGCAGTACACAAATCCGCCGATGCCCAAAAACACCACGCCATGACCGGTCGGATTGCCCTGGCCCAGCTTCAAAAGCTTATGGTCAGGGATTTCGATCTCAGTGCCTATGTCGATGTGCTTGCGTCGGCGCGGCTCATCTGGACGGTCATCCGTGACGGTGCAGTAGGCGTGCGGCTGGCCGTTATAGTTGGGCTTGATGTGCAGATCGTCGCAGAAATAAGCATCTGCTTCGCCGCAACAACTTCCCGACGGATTGTCGGGCTGCATCAGCGTCTGATACCATTTCGAGGTTTCGCTGGAGCGGTCCCACTGCCCAAAATCGCGGCCATGCGCGGCATAGCCCATGCAGGAGAACAGTGCCGCCGCAAGTAGCGCGTTGCGCAAGTCAAGCCAAACTATCCAGCGCCTCACATCTAAACCTCCGGGCTATTTACGTGCCAGAGCAACCAGCGCGGCGATGGCGGCAAAGGTTGAAATCCCGAGTCCGGCACCAAGGATCATGGCACCTTAGAACAGCAGTTCAGGCAGGCCGGATGCTGCTTCATCCATTTGGCGAGCTGCGAGGCGCCCATCAGGCAGGACTGCAGCGAGACGTCAGAAAAATCCGAAGTGGCGACGGCCTGCTCGTGGCAATTTGCCGGCGAGGAGAAACTGCAGAACACGGCGGAGACCTTGATCATGACGACACTCCGTCGCGGCCCCGGGCATTTGCACCACCGATTTTTTGACTCACCGGCGCCTTGTCCTGCTGCTCCATATCCAGATCAGCTGGTGGGAATATGCTGTTATATATCGCGCGGGCTCCGCGAATGAGGCTGGCTCTCTCGTGCTCGGACTTAGTGATAAATCGAATAACCTCGCCCACATTCGCTCCAAACACCAGTTGCATAACGAGTTCGCCATTAGGACAACGACAGTCATTCCATGGTGTGCCGTCAGATCATGTCTTCGCTCGCGTTCATCCGGGCAGCCGACCGAGCCGATTCTTTGGCCCAATCAACGTACGACGCTTTCTCGGCTCGCCGCTGATAGTCATCGGCAAGGGCCTCAAGCTGACGCGCAACCGCTCGGTCGGTCATAGTTTTCGCAGCGCGGAGCAAAGTCTGGGCTGTTTCCAAATATTGTCTGCCTCGTCGTGAAATCTGGCACCTCATGAAGCCCTCGCGCAGGTCTCTGGCCACTCGTCAAAGCTGATCGGAGCCAATACCCAGTTGCGGTAACTGTCCCGCCGACTTCTGAAGCGATCGACGCACTTCCTAGAACAAAGGGGCGTTCGCCACGAGTAGTACCTGACGAGACCAAATTTGCCATCACAGACTGCGCATCGGGCTTTGCCAGATTTAAGGATTTCTGAGCAGGTGGGCATTGTTGTCTCCACTTGGCTCTATCGCACTTGCTTGAACATCTCTTTTCACACCGTCGCACGTCATTCATTGCATACAGTCTAGGGTGATCGCGATCAGCAGCAATTGAACAAAGGTAATCGACCGGCACCAGAAGTGGTTAGGAAACGATACCAATGTGTGTAGCGCGCGAACTTAAGGCCTGACCACTTTCGCAATGGAAGACGGGCCGATGCTCGAACGTAGAGATCCGGACAGTCTCGCTGATCGAAGAAGGTGTGACCTTCGATACCGTCCCAGTTCGACTTCATTTGATCACGCTTCAAGCCGCCACGATAAATCCCCGCGGGTTGAGGACATATTCCCTTAGGATCGTGCCGGTCGAATCGACCTCAACCAACGATACGTCGTAGCTCCAGAGATCGGCGAGGTGCTGGAGCACGCGCTTGGCATCCGTCTCGTTGAGCTGCGCCCCGTTCACGACGAAATGGCGCAACATCAAGCGGCGGTCACCCGCAAGATCGACATCGACGATCTCGATGTTGGCATCGGTAAATCCAACGTCATACTGGCGCGCCAGTTCGCGGCGGACGCGGCGATAGCCGCGCTCGTTATGAATAGCATCGACCCTGATGCCAGCTTGCTGTTCGGGATCATCGCGCAGATGGAACATCCGGAAGTGCCGCATCAGCCGCGGACTCAGGAACTGGCCGATGAAGCTTTCATCTCGATAGTTGGCCCAGACGTTCCTCAGGACGCCCATGACGTCGCCGGTGCCGGCGATGTCAGGGAACCATTCGCGGTCCTCGTCATCGGGATCGGTGACGATCCGCTCGATGTCGCGCATCATCGCAAAACCGAGCGCATAGGGATTGAATCCGGAATAGCCGGGGCGATCGAAGTCCGGCTGAAACACCACGTTGGTGTGCGACTGCAGGAATTCCAGGAAGTTACCGTCCGAAATCCGTCCCTGTTCGTGCAGGCGGTTCATGATGCAGTAATGAACGTAGGTCGCGGTGCCTTCGTTCATGACCTTGGTCTGGCTCTGCGGGTAGAAGTATTGCGCGATCTGGCGCACGATTCGAAGGAGCTTGCGCTGCCAGGGCGCCAGCCGCGGCGCTGACTTTTCCAGGAAGTACAACAGATTTTCCTGCGGCAGGCCGAGCAGCTTGTGGCGGCGCTCGACACTTTGAACCGCGTTGCTCTTCGCAGGTCCGGTCGGAACGGTCCGCCACAGATCGCTGAAGGCGCTCTCTTCGTGCAAACGACGCTGGGCGGCGCGCTTCTCCTCGGTCCGAAGGTCGGGATTCTTCTTGCCGGGATAGCGATCGATGCCGTGCGACATCAGGGCGTGCGCCGCATCGAGCGTCACCTCGACCGCCAGGCGCCCGTGACGTTCCTCGCATTGCGCCACGTAGCTTTTGGCGAAATCGAGATAATCGAGGATGCCGTCGGCATCGGTCCATTGCCGGAACAAATAATTATTCTTGAAGAAGTGATTGTGGCCGAACGCGGCGTGCGCGATGACCAGCGCCTGCATGGTCGCCGTGTTGCCTTCCGTCAGATAGGAGATGCAGGGCGAGCTGTTGATGACGATTTCATAAGCCAGCCCCATCAGCCCCTTGCGGTAGGAGGCTTCGTGGAACGCGAAATGCTTGCCAAATGACCAGTGCTTGTAGAACAGCGGCATGCCGACCGAGGAATAGGCATCGAGCATCTGCTCCGCGGTGATGACCTCGATCTGGTTGGGATAGACATTGAGCCCGAGCTCAGATTGCGCAATGTCCTCGCAGGCATCGTGAATGCGCTGCAGAATCTGGAAGTCCCAATCCGCACCATTGAACAGGCGTTCGGACGGCTTACTCATGGCGATGCCTTCTCGTGCTTGCCGCGGCGCTGGAACAGGTCGTGAAACACCGGGAAGATCTGGCTGCGGTCGTGGACCTTGCGCATGGATAGCGGCGCGCCACCGGCGCGCAGCCGCTCGTACAGCGTCCAGAGCGAGGAGTCCGGCATTTCGAACGAGTAGCCGCCGGCCCCGCCAACCTCCAGATAGGCGAAGAACTGGCTGACCGGCAGGAGGAGCTCGGTCAGTATCCGGCCGGCAACCTCGCCATCCGCGCTCATATTGTCGCCGTCGGAGGCTTGCGCGGCGTAGATGTTCCAGTCGGCGGGGCGGAAGCGCGATTTGACGATGTCGCTCATCGTCTGCAGCGCGCTGGACACCAGCGTGCCGCCGGAAGCAGGCCCGTGG
>Ga0210401_10005295_pt1 | contig 13287 bp, 11 predicted proteins | sample IncBWH32MmetaG_FD_150866 | JGI IMG/M metagenome (GOLD analysis project Ga0210401, IMG submission 150866) | Forest soil microbial communities from Barre Woods Harvard Forest LTER site, Petersham, Massachusetts, United States - Inc-BW-H-32-M | ecosystem: Environmental > Terrestrial > Soil >... | reverse complement strand
TCGCCCAGCAGAGCTGGGCAAGATGGCTGGGCATCGTCTTCGTGTCGCTCGACCTGCTCGTGCAGTTCGGCACCTTCACGCTTTTCCCGCTGTGGTCGATCATGATCATCGCGATCGACATCCTGATCCTCTACCAGCTCACCGCGCGCTGGGAAACTGCAGCGTAATAGAAAGAGGTGAACGATGATCCGCAGGCGCAGGCCGATAATGCGGGGGGCGATGGTGGGCGGCGTGGGCTACATGGCCGGCAAGTCGGCCGCCAACCGCGCCGCGGGCGAGCAGTCGCAGGACGAGCGGCTGGCCGAAATGGAAAGCCAGCAGGCCGCCGCGAGCGCCCCCGCGCCGGGCGGCGCGCCGGCCGCCGCCGGCGCCAGCACCGTCGAACAGCTCAAGCAGCTGGCGGAGTTGCGCGACAGCGGCGTGCTCACGCCTGAAGAGTTCGAGCGCGAGAAGCAGAAGATCCTCGCCGCCGGATGAGTGGGGTGGCGGGGAGCGAGATGCTGGGCAGCGTGCCCAGGTGTGAGATGAAAGAGGGGGCGAATCGACGCCCGGGCCGCCGCGAGCGGCCCGGCGACAGGCCAACCAGGAGGTGAACCGATGATCGGTCCCGTGCAGTTGATGGTCGTGGGCTTCGACCAGCCCGATTTTCGCGGCGAGGTGCTCGAACAGTTGCAGAGTCTCAGGGAGGCGGACATCGTCCGCGTGATCGACATCCTCCTCGTCAACAAGGACGCCGACGGCGTCGTCACCACCGGCCAGATCAGCGACCTCTCCGAAGACGAAGCCGAGGAGCTCGGCGAAGTGGTGAAGGCGCTCGTCGGCCTCGGCGAGATCGCCGGCGGCGACGCCGAGGGTGCCGCGGCGCTGTGGTCGCGGGAGGGCGGTATCGGCGAGGACGACCTCGTCGACGTGCTGGAGGAGATCCCGCCCGACACCGCGGTGGCGATCGCGCTGCTCGAGCACCGCTGGGCGCTGCCGCTGCGCGAAGCGATCGGCCGCGCTAGGGGCTTCCCGATCCTCGACACGTGGGTGCACCCGCGCGATCTCGTCGAGGTCGGCCTGCTCGCCGCGGCCGAGGCCGAGCAGCTCAGCTGAGTTTCATTCCTCCAAGAACGCGTCGCTGTGCACGGTCACCGCCCAGATGATCAAGGCATCGACCACCAGCATGATCGCCGACCACACGGGGTAGGCGCCGATCGAGAGGAAGTTGAGCATGATCCCGAAAAACGCCAGGGTGCCGGCGATGATCGCGCCGCCCGCGCGCCGCGACATCACCAGGAGCGCGCCGATCGCCTGAATCGCGCCGACGACGATCGCGACCCAGCCCCACGTGTTCAATTCCGACCACAGCAGGCCGCCGCTGACGAAGTACTGCTTGTTGCTCAACGCCGCGATGCCCCAGATCACGTTGAGCACCCCGACGATCATCAGGTACACGGCGACGAACGTCGCCCAGCCGCTCGACGAGCGGTATTCCGGGTACTGCGGATTGGAAGTTGGTGCGCTCACCCTGTCTCCTCCAGTTCGTTGACTGCGGCCCGAATCGTCGTTGTGCTGCTCGAATCGTCGTTGCTCGGCGGGTGAGCGGCGGTCATCCCCGGCGGGTGATGTCCTCTCACCCAGCGCCTGGCGAGACTGCGTGCAACGCATGTCCACCCACGCCTTCATCAGCCCCGACGGCGCCCCCGAGGCGCAGGAGCCGCCCGGCTGGGCATGGTTGATTCTGCTGCTGGTCGCGCTCTGCACGCTCGCTGTCGGCGTGCTGCTGCTCGTCTCACCCCACCGCACGCTGAGCGTGCTGGCGGTGATCGTCGGGATCTACCTGCTCGCGGTGGGGGCGCTGTGGATCGTGGCGAGCATCTTCGTCAAGGAGCTGCGCGGCGCCGCCCTGTGGCGCGGGGTGCTCGCGTTGATCGCCGGCGCGATCGTGATCAGGCATCCCTCCGACAGCATCACCGTGCTCGCGCTCGCGGTTGGGATCTTCCTGCTGGCCGCGGGGGTGTTCGAGCTGGTCGCCGCGGTCGAGCAAGCCGAGCGGCGCGGCTGGCGCATCTTCGAGGGGATCGTCGATCTCGCGGTCGGCGTCCTGATCATCTCCTGGCCGCAGTTCGGCGTGTACACGTTCGCGATCGTGCTCGGCATCGTGCTGCTCGTGCGCGGCGTGATCGAGGCATGGTTGGCGGTGATGGGGTTGCGACTCTCGCGCGGCGAGCACCGCGGCAGCTCGACGCTCTCGCCGGCGTAGCCGGGCGCGCGTCGCGGCGTTGCCGACCCTGCCGCGCCCGCTGTCTGCGACCCGATCGGCGCGCTGCGGGCGATCCTCATCCCCGTTGGGTGACGACCGCTCATCCTCTCCGGTCATAGCGTCGTCTGTGCAATCGACATCGGCCGCAGCGTCCTGGGCGTGACTGTGTGCAAAGGATGCGGTCCTGGCTGGACCGGCAATTCACCACTCAAGGAGACTGGCGATGGCGACACTCACCGTCTGGAAGTTCCCCACTGCGAGCGGCGCCGACGAGGCGGTGCGAACGTTGGAGCAGTTGCAGACCCAGGAACTGATCAAAGTGCACGACGCGGCCGTCGTCAGCTGGCCGGCGGACAAGAAGAAGCCGCGCACCAACCAACTGCACAGCCTGGTGGGCACCGGCGCGCTCGGCGGGGCCTTCTGGGGGCTCTTGTTCGGCTTGATCTTCTTCGTGCCGTTCTTCGGACTGGCGATCGGCGCCGCGGCCGGCGCGATCGGCGGCTCGTTCGCCGACGTGGGGATCGACGACGACTTCATCAAGCGGGTGCGCGAGCAGGTGACGCCCGGGACCTCGGCGCTGTTCGCGCTCACCTCCGACGCGGTGATGGACAGGGTGCGTGAGGCGTTCGGCGACTTCAAAGCGGAGCTTTTGGAGACCAACCTCTCATCCGCGGACGAGGCGAAGCTGCGCGAGGTGTTCGCGGAGGATTGATAGGCGAGGCGCGGCGTGGTCGGTGTGACTCAGGCAAGCTACGAGATCCACATCAAGGGCCGGGTGAGCGACGAGCTGCTCGGCGCCTTCGAAGGGATGGACGCCACCGTGCAGTCGGTCGAGACGGTGCTGCGCGGCCCGGTGATCGACCAGGCCGCATTGCACGGCCTGCTCGACCGCATCCAGGCGCTCGGCCTCGAGCTGGTGGAGGTGCGGCGGCTGCCGAAGGGGTAGGCGCCGGGTGGCGGGATCTGGCGATGTGTCAGCCAACGTTTGGTTTGCCGGGTTGATGTCTCCGGGGCCCGGCGAAGCCGCGGCGGGAGCGTGTCACATCCGCTGCATCACCCGCGGGCGCTTGATCCCCGCGGGGAGCAGCCCGAGGCGGCGGGCCTTCTCGACCGCGTCGGCGCGGCCGTTGGCGCCGAGCTTGCGGTAGATGCTGCGCAGGTGGGTCTTCACCGTGTTCAGCGACACGAACACCTCGGCGCCGATCTCGGCGTTGGTTAGCATCGTCGGCAGGTAGCGCAGGATCCGCTGCTCGCGCTCGGTGAGCGGCTCGGCGGGTGTCGCGCCCGCCGTGGGCGCCTCGCCGACTCCGTCGAGCAGCACCTCCAGCAGCGCGGGGTGGGCGGTGCCGCGCTGCGCGTGCAGCTCCAGCAGCTGGCGCACCGCCGGGCCGTTCAGCAGGAAGGCGTCGCGGAAGGGCTCGCGCTCGGCGAGCTCCAGCGCGCGATCGAGCGCCTCCGTGGCGGCCTGCGTCTCGCCGCAGGCGTGGTCGGCCACCGCCTGCAGCACCCATACCTCGAGCATCGTCCCGGGCGAGGGCGGTGGCGTCTGCGCGGCCGCTGCCGCGCGCGCCCGTGCGAGCGACGCGCGCGCCAGCTGGGGCTCGCCGTCGTGCAGCTCGACGCTCGCCTGGCGCACCAGCAGCGCGGGGCTGTCGGGCGTGCGCTGAAGCGCCGCCGCGAGCGTCGCGCGCGCCTGTTCGACCTCGCCGGCGGCGAGCAGCACGCGCGGCTCGGCGGCCGCCAGCACGCGCAGCAGGAAGGCGGGCGCGGGCACGCCGTCGGCCAGCTCCGAGCGGATCGCGCTCAGCTTCAGCACCCCGGTGGCCGCCGAGCGCTCGCCGGCGGCTGCGAGCGCGAACGCCTGCATCATGCTCACGGTCAGCCGCGTCGGCGGCTCGGCCGTGTCGGCCGCCTTCGCCGCGCGCGCGAGGAGTCCTTCGGCGCGCTCGAACTCGCCCCGCCGGTAGGCGCAGGCACCCGCCGCCAAGCCGGCGGCGGCCGCCGCCGGCCCGTCGCACCAGCCGCGCTGCTCGCTCAGCGCCACCGCGCGCGCGCTCTGCTCCTCGGCGCGGGTTAGCTCGCCGCGCAGCACGTGCACGACCGCCAGCTGCGCGAGGCAGTCGAGCGCGATCAGCTCGTGTCCGTGCTCGCTCGCGAGCGCCAGCGCCTCGTTCAGGTTGGCGACCGAGCCGCTGACGTCGGCGCCGCTCCACAGCAGCGTCGCGCCGAGGTCGCCCAGCGCCAGGCTGCGCAGCGCCGTCCAGCGATGGCGCGAGCACCGGTGGGCGGCGACGCTCAGCTCCGCGGCGAAGCGCTCGGCGTCGCCGGCGTGCACGCGCAGGCGCGCCTCGCGCAGCGCGACGGCGGCGAGCAGCGCCTCCGGCGGCGTGGGCGCCTCGCGCGCGATCGCCAGCAGCCGCCGCGCATCCGGCAGGTCGCCGTCCTGCAGGCGGCTGCCGGCGGCCGCAGCCGCCACGCGGGGGTCGGCGGCGATCGCCGCCGGCGGCAGCGCCGCGATCGGCCCCCGCATCGCCGCTGCGCCGCCCTGCAGGAACAGCTCCAGCCAGTGTGCGGCGATCAGGCCGCTCGCGTGCTGCCAATCCGCGCCCGCGAGCGCATGGCGGATCGCGGGCATCGCCTCGCCCTGCTCGGCATACCAGCGCGCCGCGCGCCGGTGCAGGAGCGGAATCTGCTCGGGCTGTGCGTGGCGCAGATGCGCGCGCAGCAGCTCCGCGAACAGCGGGTGGTAGCGATACCAGCGGCCGTCCGCCGTGGTCGGCTGCACGGGCGCCCCCAGGCGTTCGAGCTCGGCGAACGGCTGCGTGCCGCCCTCGCGCACAGTGAGGGCGTCCGCCAGCTCCGGGCTGACGGCGTCCACCAGGCAGGTGTGGAGCATGAACTGGCGTGTCTGCTCGGGCAGGCGCGCGAGCACCTCGGCGATCAGGTAATCGGCGACCGCGCGGTCGGTGCCGGCGAACTCGGCCAGGAAGCGCGCCGGCTCGGGGTGCTCGCGCAGCGACACCGCCGCCAGCCGCACCGCCGCCGGCCAGCCCTCCGTGCGCGTCCACAGGGTCTCCAGGTGCTCGTGTGCGAGCGCCAGCTCCAGCTGCTCGCACAGCGCCGCCGTCTCCTCGCGGTTGAACGCGAGGTCGGCGATGCGCAGCTCGGTGAGCGCGCCACCGGCGCGCAGCCGCTCGACGTGCAGCGGCGGGTCGGCGCGGCCGGCGAGCACGATCCGCAGCTGCTCGGGGGCGTGGCGAACCAGGAAGTCAAGCGCCGCCGTCGCCGCCGGGGCAGTGAGCTCGTGCACCTCGTCGAGCACCAGCACGACGGGGCTGGGCAGCTCGGCGAGCGCGTTGACGAGCAGCGCCAGCAGCCGCTCGGCGTCCGCCCCGGCGGTGGATGGGAGCCCGCCGAGCGGGTCGCCGCCGGGGAGGACCGCGCCGGGGGCGCGCAGCGCGCTGAGGAGGTCGTCGAGCAGCCGTGCCGGGTCGTTGTCGTCGGCGTCCAGCGACAGCCAGCAGGGCCGCCCGGGCAGCTCGCGCGCCGCGATCCATGAACAGAGCAGCACCGTCTTGCCCGCGCCGGCGGGGGCCGACAGCAGCACCACGCCTTCGCGCACGCCCTCGTCGAGCACGTCATACAGCCGCCCGCGCTCGATCAGATGGCGTGCCGGTGGGGGCACCAGCAGCTTCGTAGCGACCGTCGGAGATAACTTCTGAGCGGATCGCAAGAACCCAGGTTTACCACTTTTTCTGAGAATCCGGTCCGTGGTCGCCCGCATGTGTGACCGTAAGAACGTGCACTCTGAGGCGAGCGCATTTTGATTAAGGGCTCGTGAGCCCTAACGTGCACGGCGTGCCGGCCACAAGGAGGCGACGGCTGGATCGGCGGCTGCTGCGCGAGAGTCGCGCCGCCCGCGCGCAGCTGCTGCTGGCGGGGGCGCTCGGCGTGGCGATGGCGCTCACCGTCGTGGCGCAGGCAGCGCTGCTCGCGCACGTGATCGCGAGCGCCGCCGTCCACCACACCGCGCTCGAGCGGCTCACCGGCGCGCTGGTGGCGCTCGCTGGCGTGATCATGGCGCGCGCGCTGCTCGCCGGCGCGTTCGAGAGCTCGGGGCGGATCGGCGCCACGCGCGTGATGAGCGAGCTGCGCGGGCGTTTGGCCGAGCAACTGCTCGTGCGCGCGCCGATCGGCCGCGCCGCCGATCGCACCGGCGAGCTGGCGGCGGCGGCCGTGCAGGGCGTCGACGCACTGGAGGCGTACTTCGCCGGGTACCTGCCGCAGCTCGTGCTGGCGGCGGCGGTGCCAGGCGCGATCCTCGTATGGGTGCTGGGGATCGACGCGATCGCCGCGGGGCTGCTGGCGCTCACGATCCCGCTGTTGATCGTGTTCATGATCCTCGTCGGCAAGGGCGCGCAGGCGCGGGCGCGGGCGCGCTGGTGGGCACTCGCGCTGCTGAGCGGTCACTTCCTCGACGTCGTGCGCGGCCTGCCGACGCTGCGCGCGTTTCGTCGCGAGACCGCGCAGGCGCAAACGCTCGAGCGCGTCGGCGAGCACTACCGCGCGGAGACGATGGGGACGCTGCGGATCGCGTTCCTCTCCGCGCTCGTGCTGGAGCTGTGCGCGATGGTCGGCACCGCGCTCGTGGCGGTGACGATCGGGCTGCAGCTCGACGGCGGTCACCTCGGGCTGCAGGCCGGCCTCACCGTGCTGCTGCTGGCGCCCGAGCTGTACGGGCCGCTGCGCGCGATTGGCCAGCAGTTTCACGCGAGCACCGACGGGATGGCGGCGGCGGAGCGGATCTTCGCGGTGTTGGACGCGCCGGCGGCGCTGGCCGCGCCCGAACGGCTCCTCGCGCCGGGCGCCGTCAACGCGACCGGGACCGCGACGGTCGGGGGCATATCCGTGGCCGTCTCCTCGCCAGCCGCGACGCCGGACGCGCGCGAGCCGGAGTCCGCCCCCGACCCGGCGAGCGAGCCGCTGCGTTTCGAGGGAGTGTCGTTCGTCTACCCCGACCGCCCCGAGCTGGTGCTCCACGGGCTCGATCTGGAGCTTCACCCCGGCCGCGCCACCGCGCTGGTGGGCGCGACAGGCGCTGGCAAGAGCACCGTCGCGGCGCTCGCGCTGCGCCTCGCCGACCCCACCGCAGGGCGTGTCAGCTGCGATGGGCGCGACCTGCGCGAGATCGCCCCGGAGGCGTGGCGCGCGCGCGTGGCGTGGGTGCCGCAGCGCACGCGCCTGTTCGCCGGCGCCCTCGCGGAGAACATCGCGCTCGCCGCGCCCCGCGCCCCCCGCGCGCGGATCCTCGCGGCGGCGCACGACGCGGGCCTCGACGAGCTGCTGGCGCGGCTGCCCGACGGTCTCGACACCCGCGTCGGCGAAGGCGGCCGCGGCCTATCCGCCGGCCAGGCGCAGCGTGTGGGCCTTGCGCGCGCGTTCCTGAGCGGCGCATCGCTGGTGGTGCTGGACGAGCCGACCGCGCACCTCGACGCCGACACCGCCGCCGCCGTGGGCGCCGCGATCGAGCGCCTGGCGGCGGGGCGCACGATGCTGCTGATCACGCACGACGCGCGGCTGGCGCGCATCGCCGAGACGGTGGTGACGCTGGCGGCCGGCCGTGTCGCCGAGACCCCCGTGCGGGCGCTGGCATGAGCGGCGACTATGCGAGCCTGATCGCGGCGGCCCGCGCGGGGGGCGCCGAGCGCCGCCGGCTGGCGCTCGCGATCGCGCTGGGGTTCGGCGCGGTGGTGGCCGCCGGCGGGCTGCTGGCGACCTCCGGGTATCTGATCTCGCGCGCCGCGCAGCGTCCGGAGATCCTCGCGTTGAGCGTCGCGATCGTGGGGGTGCGCGCGTTCGCGCTCGCCCGCGCGGTGCTGCGCTACGGCGAGCGGCTGGCCTCACACGACGCGGCGCTGCGGCTGCTGGGACGGGTGCGCGCGAGCTTCTACCGTCGCCTCGCGCCGCTCGTGCCGGGCGACCTCGGCGCGGCCGGCGCGGTGGGGAGCGCGACGCGCGGCGCCACGGGCATCGATCCGCACGCGGGCCGCCGCGGTGGCCCGGGCGAGGATCTCGGCGGCGGCCCGCGCGGCGGCGATCTGCTGTCGCGCTTCGTCGGCGACGTGGACGCGCTGCAGGATCTCTACCTGCGCGCGCTCGCGCCCCCGATCGTCGCGGCGCTCGCGATCTGCGCCGCCGCCCTCGCGGCGTGGCTGATCCTGCCGGCGGCCGGCCCGGTGGTGTTCGTCTGCCTGCTGCTCGCCGCCACCGTCGTGCCGGCGCTCGCGGCGCTGCTGTCGGCCTCGGCGGGCCGCCGCCAGGCGCCGGCTCGCGCGGCGCTGACGGACGAGCTGGTGGAGACGATCGCGGGTGCGAGCGAGCTCGCGGTGGCGGGCCGGGCGGGCGAGCGGATCGCGCGGCTGCGCGCCGCCGATGCGCGGCTGGCGCGGCTGGCGCGCCGCGACGGGCTCGCCGCGGGCGCGGCCACGGCGCTCGCGTCGGCGGCGACGGGCGCGAGCGTGGTGGCGGTGCTGTTGGTGGCGGTGCCGGCCGCCCACTCCGGCGCGCTCGCGGGCGTGCTGGTGGCGGCGCTCGCGCTGCTCGTGCTCGCCGCGTTCGAGGCGCTCGCGCCGCTGCCGCTCGCGGCGCGGCGCATGCACGCCTGTGCGCGGGCGGCGGGCCGCCTGCAAGAGCTGACCGACCGCGAGCCGTCGGTGCGCGACCCCGCGCGGCCCCGCGCGCTGCCGGCCGCCGGCGAGTTGGTGGTGCGCGACGTGAGCGCCCGTTACGCACCGGAGGAGCCGTGGGTGCTGGAGCACGTCAGCCTGCGCCTCGCGCCCGGGCGGCGCGTCGCGCTGGTCGGCCCGAGCGGCGCCGGCAAGACCACGCTCGCGCAGCTGCTCGTGCGCTTCCGCGACCCCGACGCCGGCGGCGTGAGCATCGGCGGCGTCGATCTGCGCGAGCTGACGCAGGAGGACGTGCGCCGCGCGGTGACCTACGCCGCGCAGGACGCGCACCTGTTCAACACCACGGTGCGCGAGAACGTGCTACTCGCGCGGCGCTCGGCGAGCGAGGCGGAGCTGTGGGAGGCACTGGCCGCGGCCGGCGCGGCGGAGTGGGTGAGGAGTCTCCCGGACGGCCTCGACACGCTCGTCGGTGAGAACGGCGCCGTGCTCTCCGGCGGCCAGCGCCAGCGGATCGCGCTCGCGCGGGCGCTGCTGAGCGACGCGCGCTTGCTCGTGCTCGACGAGCCGACGGCGCACCTTGACCGCGCGAGCGCCGCGGCGGTGATGAGCGACATCGTCGCAGGCGCGGGAGAGCGCGGGGTGCTCGCGATCACGCACTGCGACGTGGCGGCGGAGCTGTTCGACGAGTTGTGGGAGCTGCGCGGTGGGATACTATACAAAGTAAAGTAATGGGGACGTGTAGGCTTGGGGCGGCAGGCGGAGAGTGCGCGCAGACACCACGCGAACACGCGAAAGGACGGCAATGGCGGACATCGAGAACACGATCATCGTCGGCAGCGGCCCCGCCGGGTACACGGCGGCGCTGTACACAGCGCGCGCCAACCTGAAGCCGCTCGTGATCGAGGGCTTCGCGTGGGGCGGGCTGTTGCAGCAGACCACCGACGTCGAGAACTACCCAGGCTTCGCCGACGGGATCATGGGGCCCGAGCTGATGGGGCACATGCGCGCGCAGGCCGAGCGCTTCGGGGCGCGCCTGGAGACCGACCAGGTCGAGCGCGTGCAGCTGGCAAGTGGATCGGATCACGCCCACCCCGGGGTGCACAGCGTGTGGGTGGGTGACACCGAGCACCGCGCGCGCACGGTGATCCTCGCGATGGGCGCCGAGCACAAGCGGCTGGGGGTCGCCGGCGAGCAGGAGCTGAGCGGCAAGGGTGTCAGCTATTGCGCCACCTGCGACGCGGCCTTCTTCAAGGGCGTGCCGACGATGATCGTCGGCGGCGGCGACTCGGCGATGGAGGAGGCGATCTTCCTCTCCAAGTTTGCCTCCAAGGTGGTGATCGTGAACCGCCGCCCGGAGTTCCGTGCCTCGAAGATCATGCTGGAGCGCGCGCGCGCGCAGCAGAACATCGAGTTCCTCACCCCCTACACGATCAAGTCGTTCCTGCCCGGCGAGGGCGGCGCGCTGGATCGGGCGCTGTTGGTGGACGCGGGCAGCGGGGAGGAGCGGGAGCTCGAGATCTGCGGCGCGTTCATCGCGATCGGGCACGAGCCCCAGTCGGAGCTGGTGCGCGGACAGGTGGAGGTGGACGACAACGGGTACGTGATCACCGAGGGCCGCTCCACCCGCACCAACCTCCCGGGCGTGTTCGCCGCGGGCGACCTCGTCGACCACACCTACCGCCAGGCGGTAACCGCCGCCGGCAGTGGCTGCCAGGCGGCGCTCGACGCCGAGTGGTATCTGCGCGACACTCCGCAGGTGCCAACTCCGGCCGGGATCCCCATTGGCGACCTCGCCGAGGAGCAGTGGGCGCGGCCGGAGGCCGTTCAGACGGCCGGCGGGGAGTAGCCGGAGTCTGACGCCAGCCGGCGCAGCGCCGGGGCAGTGCGGAAGCGCTCCTCGCGGTAGGCGTGCCACAGCTCGTCGAGCACCGCCAGCACGTTGTCGAAGCCGAGCGCGCGACCCCACGAAAGCGGGCCGCGGGGGTAGTTCATGCCGAGCGTCATGCCGGTGTCGATGTCCTCGACGCTGCCCACGCCTTCGCCGAGCGCGAACGCGCACTCGTTGATCACTTGGCACACGATCCGCGGCAGCACGCCGCCGGGGGAGGGGGCGACGCGCGCGGTGTGCAGGCCGAGGCCGCCGAAGGCGCGCTCGCCGGCGTCGCCGGTGACCTCGACGAGCGCGAGCGGCAGGATCGCGTGGAAGGGCTCGCCCGCGACCGTGCCGCCGAGACCCGCGACGGCGATCGTCGGAGTGCTCCCGCCGGGGATCGTCGGGCTGCTCCCCTCGCCTGCGCCGCCGTCGCCCGGGCTGCCGCGGGCGCCACTGTGGTGATCGGCGCCCCCGTCACCCGCGCTGCCATCGCCCGCGAGCGCGCGCAGCGCATCGGCCAGCGGGCCGGCGCCCTCCACGACCGCGCCGGCGGTGCGCGCCGGCTGGCCGAAACGGGGATTCGCGCGGCTTCGGTCGGGGTCGGGCGGGCGGTGGGCGTCGCCGGAGTAGTCGTAGTAGCCGCCGCCGGTCTTGCGCCCGTGCAGGCCCGCGGCGACCATGCGCGCCTGGATGGGGGAGGGGCGCCAGCGCGGCTCGCCGAAGGAGAGGTCGTAGAAGGAGCGCGACACGTCGAAGCCGGTGTCGACGCCGACGAGGTCGGAGAGCTCGAACGGGCCCATGCGAAAGCCGCCGCCGAGGCGCACGATGCGGTCGATTGTGGGCACATCCGCTATGCGCTCGCCGAGCAGCCGCAGCGCTTCCAGCCCGAACGGGCGGTTGCAGCGGTTGACGAGGAAGCCGGGGCCATCGGTGGCGCGGATCGTCGTCTTGCCCATCGCCCGCCCGGTGGCGTCGGCGAGCGCGAGCGCCCGCTCGCCGGAACGGATCCCCGCGATCACCTCCACCAGCCGCATCAGGGGAGCGGGGTTGAAGAAGTGCATCCCCACCACCCGCTCGGGGTTGGTGGCGGCCGCGGCGATCCCGGTGACGGGCAGCGAGGAGGTGTTGGTGGCGAGCACGCACTCCTCGCCGACGATCGCCGACAGCCGCTCGTACAGCTCGCGCTTAAGCTCCGGCAGCTCCGGCGCGGCCTCGATCACCAGCTCGCACGGCGCTAGCGCCTCCAGCGCGTCCGCCACCTCCAGCCGCGCGCTCGCCGCACTCGCCTGCTCGGCGGAGACGCGGCCTTTCTCCGCTTCTTTGGCGATGCCCGCGCGCACCCGCTCGGCCCCCCGTTGCAGCGCCGCGGGGATCGGGTCGTGCAGCAGCGTGCGCGCGCCGGCGCGGCAGGCGAGCTGGGCGATGCCGGAGCCCATCGTGCCCGCGCCGAGCACGCCGATGACCTTGGCGGGGGATGTGTCGGAGGGGGTCATTTGGGGATCGTCCGCGTGTGCTCGCTCATCTACACGCCGCGCGGGCGCCGGCCATCCGTGGCCGGCGACGACGGCCGGTGGCTTTCGACGACGGCGACGTTGACCGGCCCGGTCGGCAGGCCGCGCTCACCCGCGGTGCGCCGATCCCGCCGAGGCTGTGCCGCTGCCTCCATGCCGTCGCGACTTCCGCCGCGCGCCGATCCGGCCGGCGCCGTGTGGTCGCCTCCGTCCCGCCGCGATCCCCTTCGGGGTGGATCATCACGCCGGCACCAACGCGTTGACCCCCGTCAGCGCGCGTCCGATGATCAGTTTCTGGATCTGCGAGGTGCCCTCGTAGAGGGTGGTGACGCGCACATCGCGGAAGTAGCGCTCGACCGGGTGGTCGTCGACGTAGCCGGCGCCGCCGTGCACCTGGATCGCGGTGTTGGCGCACTCCACCGCCGCCTCGGTGGCGTGCAGCTTGGCGATCGAGGTCTCGGTCGTGTTGGGGCGGCCCTTGTCCTTGAGGAAGCCGGCGCGCCACACCAGCATCCGCGAGGCCTCGGTTTTGACGGCCATGTCGGCGATCATCGCCTGCACCAGCTGGAAGCTGGCGATCGGGCGATTGAACTGCTGGCGCTCCTTGGCGTATTTCACCGACTCCTCCACGCACCCTTGGCAGATGCCCACGCAGCCGGCCGCCACCGAGTAGCGCCCGGAGTCGAGCGCCGACATCGCCACCTTGAAGCCGTCACCCACCTGGCCGAGCACGCCGTCCTCGGGCACCTCCACGTCTTCGAGCGCGATCGACGCGGTGTCGGAGGCGTGCAGTCCCATCTTGTGCTCGATGGGCTGCGGTTTGTAGCCGGGCTGGTCGGTGTCCACCAGGAAGCAGGCGAGGCCGCGGTGGCCCTTGTCGGGGTCGGTTTGGGCGAAGATCAGCGCGAGCTTCGCGTAATCGCCCATCGAGATCCACATCTTCGCGCCGTTGATCACCCAGCCGTTGTCGGT
>Ga0210401_10005293_pt1 | contig 13289 bp, 8 predicted proteins | sample IncBWH32MmetaG_FD_150866 | JGI IMG/M metagenome (GOLD analysis project Ga0210401, IMG submission 150866) | Forest soil microbial communities from Barre Woods Harvard Forest LTER site, Petersham, Massachusetts, United States - Inc-BW-H-32-M | ecosystem: Environmental > Terrestrial > Soil >... | reverse complement strand
CATCATCCCCCAGCCCAGCGCCACGGCCACGGCGACGATGACGCCCACGGCGGCCTCCACGTCCACGTCAACAGCGCCCGCCACCGCCCTGCCCACCGCGACACCCACAGCCCCGCCCACGGCAGTGCCCACGGCGACGTCCACAGCACCGTCCACCGCCGTTCCGACGGCGACGCCCACGGCCACCTCCACCGCCCGGTCCACGGCGACATCCACTTTCACCCCCACTTCAACGTCCACCGCGACCCTGACGCCGTCCCGCACGGCCACGCCCGCCGGCCAGGCCATCTGGCGCGTCCACGCGGGCGGCGCGGCCTACACCGACAGCCAGGGCAACCAGTGGTCCGCGGACCAGAACTTCAGCGGGGGCACGGCGGCGGGCCCGGCCACGGGGACGGTCCGCGGGGCCCTGCCCGGGGCCGCCGACCAGGCCCTGTACCAGACCCAGCGCTACGGGTCCGCCTTCAGCTACAGCTTTGCGGTGCCGGCCGGAAGCTACCAGGTGACGCTGAAGTTCGCGGAGACCTATTGGACGGCGGCCGGCAAGCGGCAGTTCAACGTGTCCATCAACGGGGCCACGGTACTCACCAATTTCGACATCTTCGCCGCCGCGGGCGGAGCCTACATCGCCCTGGACAAGGTCTACAACAACGTCGCCCCCTCGGGCGGGGCCATCACCGTCAATTTCGGGCCCAGCGCCGTGGACAACGCGGTGATCCAGGCCATCCAGGTGGTCCCCCAGCCCGCCGCGACCTTCACGCCCACGCCCACGGCGACCTTGGCCGCGGGCACGCAGTACAGCTGGCGCGTGCACGCGGGCGGCGGCGCCTACACCGACACCCAGGGCAACCTGTGGGCGGCCGATGAAAACTTCAACGGCGGCACCGTGGCGGCGCCCTCCACCGCGCCCGTCAGCGGGGCCATGCCCAACCTGGGAGACCAGGCCCTGTACCAGGACCAGCGCTACGGGGCCTCGTTCAGCTACAGCTTCCCAGTGCCGGCGGGCAGCTACCAGGTGACCTTGAAGTTCGCCGAGACCTACTGGACCGCGGCCGGGAAGCGGCAGTTCAACGTCTCCATCAACGGGGCCGCGGAACTCACCAATTTCGACATCTTCGCCGCGGCCGGCGGGGCCAACATCGCCCTGGACAAGGTCTACAGCAACATCGCGGCGAGCGGCGGGCTCATCACGGTCAGCTTCGGGCCGGCCGGCGTCGACAACGCGGTGATCCAGGCCATCCAGGTCCTACCGCAGTCCCAGGTCACGGTGTCGCCGACGGCCCACCCGCAACCCACGGCGCCGGCCGCCGGGAAGTACCTGGTGGGATACCTGCCGGACTACGACGGCAGCTTCGCCACCTTCGCCCACACCCTCAATTTCACCAAGATGACCCACCTGGACATCTGTTTCGCCCTGCCCCCGCCCTGCGGCGGCGCCTGCACGGCCGGCAGCAACATGGCCTTCTCCCTGGGCCAGACCGACGCGGACATCGCCACCCTGGTCAACGCGGCCCACGCCGCCGGGGTCAAGGTGATGGTCTCCATCGGCGGCGGGGACAACGCCTCGGACGGCCAGGTGGCCGGTTTCTACAACGCGGGGCTGTCCACCCAGCTGGCGGCTTCGCTCGACAACTACGTCACCTCCCACAACCTCGACGGCGTGGACGTGGACATCGAAGACCCGGCCAACATGGGCGCCCCCTACGCCGCCTTCGTCAGCGCGGTCCTGGCCAAGGAGCACGCCGGCGGGCGCGTGGTGTCGGCGGCCGTGGCCAACTGGCTGCAGACCCAGAACGTGATGAGCAACGCCACGCTGCAGTCCTTTGATTTCATCAACATCATGACCTATTCCGACCTCCCTACGGCCCAGTCGGACCTGGCCTACTTCTCGTCCCTGGGGGAACCATCCTCAAAGATGGTCCTGGGCGTGCCGTTCTTTGGCCAGTCCAGCAGCGGCGACGAGCAGCCCTTCAACGTGATCGTGGCGGCCTATCCCAACGCCGGGCAGTCCAATGCGGTCAGCGGCGGCTCCCTCAACGGCGGGGCCCAGTACAGCTACGTCGGCTTCAGCGAGATGGCCCAGGAGACCCAGCTGGGGGCCCAGTACGGCGGCGTGATGATCTGGGAACTGTCCCAGGACGCGCCCCCACCCAATTCGCTCCTGAACATCATCCAGAACAACCTGCCCGGGGGCGGCCCGACCTCCACCCCGACTTGGACGCCCACCCGGACGCCGACCGCCACGGCCACCACCGTGGCCAGCTGCCCGCCGCCCACGCCCAATTTCGGGCCCAACGTCATCATCTTCAACCCGGGCATGTCCTCGGCGTCCATCCAGTCGCAGTTGGACTCGGTCTACAGCCAGCAGGCCGGCAACCAGTTCGGCTCGGCCCGTTACGCCTTCCTGTTCATGCCCGGCACCTACAACAACAACGTGAACGTGGGCTACTACACCCAGGTGATGGGCCTGGGCGCCTCGCCCGACAGCGTGCTCATCAACGGCGGCGTCATGTCCAATTCCGCCTTGGCGAACAACAATTCCACCTGCAACTTCTGGGAAAGCGCGGAAAACCTGGCCGTGGCCCCGTCCGGCGGCACGGACCAGTGGGCAGTGTCCCAGGCCTGCCCCATGCGCCGCGTGCACATCAAGGGCAACGCGGTGCTGGAGCAGAACGGCGGATGGGCCAGCGGCGGCTGGCTCTCGGATTCGCTCATCGACGGCCAGCTCAATGCCGGCAGCCAGCAGCAGTGGATCTCGCGCAACAGCCAGTGGGGAAGCTGGGCCGGGGGCAGCTGGAACATGGTCTTTGTGGGGGACAACAACGCCCCTTCCGGCGCCACCTGGCCCAACCCGCCCTACACCGTGGTCAACCAGTCGCCCGTGGTGCGCGAAAAACCCTACCTGCAGGTGGACGGCTGCGGCAATTTCAGCGTTTTCGTGCCGTCGTTGGGCACCAACACGCAGGGGACCACCTGGCTGGCCGGCTCCACCCCGGGCAAGTCCATCCCGCTGAGCCAATTCTACATCGCCCGTTCGTCGGTCGACACCGCGGCCACGCTGAACGCGGCGCTGGCCCAGGGGCTCAACCTGCTGCTGACCCCGGGGGTGTACTCGCTCAACGGCACCCTGAACGTCAACAACCCCAACGCCGTGGTGCTGGGCCTGGGCCTGGCCACCCTGCTGGCCCAGAACGGGGTGACCGCCATGTCCGTGGCCGACGTGGACGGCGTGACCGTGGCTGGCATCCTCTTCGACGCCGGCGCCACCAGCTCGCCGGTGCTGCTGCAGGTGGGGCCGTCCGGCAGCGGTGCCAGCCACGCGGCCAACCCCACCCTGCTCAGCGACCTGTTCTTCCGCGTGGGCGGGGCGGCCGTGGGCAAGGCCAATGTCTGCCTCCAAATCAACAGCAACAACGTCATCGGCGATGACTTCTGGATCTGGCGCGCGGACCACAGCAATGGCGTGGGCTGGACCGTCAACACCGCCAACAACGGCCTGGTGGTGAACGGCGCCAACGTCACCATCTACGGGCTGGCCTGCGAGCATTTTGAGCAGTACCAGACCCTGTGGAACGGCAACGGCGGCCAGGTCTACTTCTACCAAAGCGAGGCCCCCTACGACGTGCCCAACCAGGCGTCCTGGATGGCCGGAACCGAGAACGGCTACGCCTCCTACAAGGTGGCCGACACGGTCACCAGCCACCAGGCCTACGGCCTGGGGGTCTACTGCAACTTCAGCACCAACCCCGCGGTCATCCTGGACAACGCCATGGAGGTGCCCAGCGCGGGCCTGAACGGCGCCATGCTGCACAACATGGTGACCGTGTCCCTGGGCGGGGTGGGGCAGATCACGCACATCCTGGACGGCTGGGGGCCCACGGTGAATTCGGGCAGCACCAACGCGACGTTGATCAAATGAGGGCCTAAATAAAAATGGGGCCAGGCTTCCCGCGGCGCCGGGGATCCTGGCCCTTTTTTTGTTACCAATCCTTCGGCGCGGAGCCAGGCAGGGACGCACAAGGCTTGAAGCAGCGCTGCCCGCCATGGGAGCATGGGGTTCGCTGAAATATTGTTTCAGCTTCCTCTCGGAAAGCCCCGCATGAGCGACGCCTCGGTCAGCCCCGCACAATCCACCTTCGGCCCGCGTGAGTTGCGCCTGGCCCTTTGGTGCGTGCTCCTGGCCATTCCAGCCTACGTGCTGGGCCGTTGGCTGGTGGACCTGATCGCCTTCTTCAACAACCTTTTCTTCCACGCCCGCCTTTCCTTCATCGAGGCCGAAGGCGGCGACAGCCTGCCGCTTTGGGCGGCGCTGATCCCGGCCCTGGGGGGCCTGCTGGTGGGCCTGTTCGCGCGTTACGGCAGCCCCAGCGTGCGGGGCCACGGGATCCCTGAGGTGATAGAAACCGTGCTGGCCAAGGGCAGCCGGGTGCCCCTGAAGACCGCCCTGCTCAAGCCGCTTTGCGCGGCCATCGCCATCGGCAGCGGCGGGCCCTTTGGCGTGGAAGGCCCGGCCATCGGCCTGGGCGCCAGCCTGGGTTCGCTGCTGGGCCAGCGCTTCGACGCCTCGGACTGGGAGAGAGAGGTGCTGCTGGCGGCGGGCGCGGCGGCCGGCGTCACCGCGGTCTTCGGCTGCCCCATCGGCGCCACGCTCCTGGCGGTGGAGCTGCTGCTATTCGGCTATGTCCCCGCCGCGGTGCTGCCGGTGGGGCTGGCCTGCGGGGTCAGCTTCGCGCTGAGGGTGGCCTTCCACGGCAGCGGCCCCATGTGGGTGCTGCCGGCGCTGGCCGCGCCCGGGGCCGGCGCCTGGGCCTTCTATGCGTTGCTGGGCCTGCCCTTCGGCCTGGCCGCGGCCGGCATCATCCGCCTGGTCCATGTCACCGAAGGCCTCTACGAGCGCCTGCCCATGCATTGGATGTGGTGGCCCGCCATCGGCGGGCTGGCGGTGGGGGCCATCGCCCTGGCCGAGCCGCGCATCCTGGGCCCCAGTTACAGCAGCATCGGCGCGGCCTTGGATGGCCGGCTGGCCGGCGCGGCCCTGGGCCTTTTTGTGGGCTTCAAGCTGCTGGCTTGGGTGCTGGCCCTGGGCAGCGGCACCACCGGAAGCACCTTGGCGCCGCTTTTCGCCATCGGCGCGGGCCTGGGCGCCCTGCTCACGACCGGCGCGGCGATGCTGTGGCCTGGCCTGGGCCTGGACCCCCGTTTGGGCGCCCTGCTGGGCCTGGCGGCCGTGTTCGGCGGAGCCAGCCACGCCGTGCTTGCCTCGATCCTGATCGCCTTGGAAACCACCCACCAGGCCGCCGGCGCCCTGCCGGTGCTCACCTGCGGGCTCATCGCGGCCCTGGTCTGCCGGGCCCTGCTGCCGCATTCATTGATGACCTATGGGCCCGCCAGCCGAGGGGTCAAGCCGCCGGATGCGCGGGGCCGAAGGAAGAGATAACTCTTCCCAGGTAGGCGGACTTTGTATTCAAGCTGATGAATTTTGTTAAAAAATTTAGGCAAAAAATGAAATAAGTTGCAGCCTTGCAAGTTATTGATTATAATTGACAAAATATCTACATTCATGAATCTGGTTTATATCCAAAATGACTGGAGTATAGTTGTGCCGCTCTCGCCCATTTTCTATGTGGATGATCTTCATCCGCCCCTGGGTGCCGAAGGCTTGGAGAGCCTGAGGGACAGGATGTTGGAGTGCGTTCTCCAGGCCGGGGTCGTACGGGAGGACGCGTGGCGGCTGGTGGCGGTCGCGGACGAATGGGTCAGCAACATGGAAGAGCACGGCAACGCGGACCGGCTGCGGATTTCAGTGGAGCCGTCCCAAGGCGCGGAGCCTTTGCGCCTGAGGCTGTGGGACAACGGCCATGGCTTCAATGCCGTCGCCGGCGCGGCCTTTGCCGAGGGGCCCGATCCGAAACGTTACCGCGGCCTGGGCCTGTGGATGATACGCCAGGCCACTCGCAGCCTGCGCCAGGGGCGCACGTCCAGCGGCGAGAACGAAACCATCCTGGAGTTCTAGGCGTCACTTCGAGCTAGCGAGGGGAGTCATGGAGAAGCTGCAGCATCGGTTGGAGGTCCTGGGCCAGGGGGTGCACGCCCTGCGCCTATCGGGCTTGGTGGACGTCTTCAGCTACGTGGCGGTCAAGCAGCTGATCGACGCCTACGCCAGGGAGCACACCCCGCCGCGCCTTTATGTGGACATGGCCGAGGTCCAATATGTCGGCAGCTCAGGTTGGTCCGTCTTTTTTGTGCAGGCTTCCGCCCTGGAGAAGGCGGGCGGCGCCCTGTGCCTGGGGGCCATGACCGACCGGGTCCAGCACGCCCTGAACATGCTGGCCCCGCGCAAGGGCCTGCTCCTGACCGCCCCGAGCGAAGCCGAGGCCCTGCCGCTGCTCCTGCAGCCGCCCCAGGCCGTGTCCGAGCCCTGAGGGGACGGCGCCCTACTTCAACAAGCATAGCCAGAGCGCGGCGGCTACCAAGCCCGCCAACAGCAGCGCCAGCAGCGCCTTCAGCCAAGCCGGGCGGCCCGCGGTCACGGGCTGCCGCAGGCTTTGCTCCATGACATTCCAGGCTGCTTCGGGGGAGCCTGTTTTGGGAAGCTCACGTTGATAGGCTTCCACGTAGGGCGCCAAGGCGTCCTGGCCCGGCGGCAGGCTGGGCAAGCCGCCGAGATCGACCGGCAGGGTTTTTTCCATGCTGTTCATCCAGCCCTTGCGCTCATAGACCAGCCGTACCGACCGCGCCTGGCGTAAGGACTGCAGGGCCGTCGTGCCGAAGGCGATGGCGTGGTGGTGGATGACCGGCCGTCCGGGCGAGTCGTGGAGCTTCACGGCCAGAGCCAGCACCCCGCCCTGGGGGAAGGCCAGGGCCTTCCAGACCAACTCCGCGTGCCCGTCCATCGCGCTGCCCGGGTCCTCCACCTGCAGCCGCCACAGCGGCAAGCCGTCGCGGACTTCTTCAAAGGGTTTGGCCATGGGCTCCTCGAGTTCGGGTCGATGGTCCACGCTACACCTCGTTTTGGAGGCATTAGGCTTTGCCAAGGACGATGGTAATTCAGTATAAGTAGCTTGGGTGGTCCAAGGCAATCAGCGTCATCGTGGAGCGGACCCATTCCCCGCTTGCGACAGCGAATGTTCGGGGGATCGATGCATGTCCTATGAAATTCCGCCGAAGAACCCCGCCCCGTTCGGCCGCGGCGTCCTCCAGTGGCTGCCGTTCTACACGTTCACCAACGCCCTGGAACATTACATTGATGTGGACTGTTTCCTGGTGCCGATCCAGGACCCCGACTTTTGGATGGCCATCCACCGCGCGAGGCGGGGCAGCGCTGACATCGATCTGGCCTACTGGATCAGCTCGGCCGAGCAGCGGGAATCGTTTTTCAGGAAGAACTTCGGGAAGATCGCGCAAGGCGGTGGGACCGTCATCGCCAGGCTGGGTTGCTTCAGCGAACTGATGGTGCCCGTGGTGGAGAAGGGGCGGGTCCAGGCGATCGTCACGGTAGGGCCCTTCGCCGACCATGTCATGACGGACAGGGAGCTCAAGCAGCTGTGGCTGGCCGCCAATGGCAGCCACGACGCGGCCTTCAGGTATGACTACAATTATTTCTGCCGCACCCTGCTGGAAATCCCGCTGCTGCAAGGCCAGGTTCTTGGGCATTTCAAGGAATTTGTGGAGCTGTTCGCCAAGGCGCTCGCCGGGGAATCCAACCTGGAAGCCCTAAAGAAACGCATGCGCGAGATCTTTTTGGGCACCTTCACCCGGTCCTTCTACCACCAGAATTGGGCCGACCGCATCATCCGCCAGGACCGCTTCTACCAGCACGTGTGGAAGGACGGCAGCGTGACGCCCTGGGAACAGGCCGAAATGGGCATCTCCTTCATCCCCGACCGCATCCTGGCGTTCATGCCTTCCGTGGCCCGCGCGCGGTCGGCGGCGGACTTGAAGCGCCTGGCCCTCCGCTTCCAGGCCACGGCGCTGAAGTTCGCGGCGCGGCGCAGCGACGTCGCGGCGGGGCGCCTGGGGGACTACGGCGCGCTGCTCATCCATGCCGCCGGGCCGGCCAAGGCCGGGGATGCCGACGCGGTCCGCGACTTGGCCCGCGAATTCAAGCGTTTCGCGGAAAAGGCCGTGGGCTGCGACGTCTTTTGCGGTGTCGGCCCCCGCAAGGAGAAGAACCAGCTGTATGATTCCTATTCCGGCGCGGTGAGCGCGGTGCACAAGGCGGCCGAGGCGGGGAAGCCGCTGGTCGCGTATTCCGAGCAGGCCATGCCCAAGCCGCAGTTCTGGGATGTCGCAGCGAGCGCCTCCACGGTTTCCGGGGCCCTCCTGTCGGGGAGGCGCGAGGCGGCCCTATCCGAGCTGAAGGAGTTCGTTTCGCTGGCCCAGCGGCTCAGCGGCGGCAGGGTCGAGGCCCTGCGCGTCCAATTCATCTTCCTTCTCCATGACTTTCTGCGTGAGGCCGAACGCCAGCTACGCCTGGAGGCCGCCGGTGCCCGGAGCCTTGGCGTCCATTGGAGCCAGATCCTTGAGGCGCCATCCCATCCCAGCGACTTGGAAAAGGTCTTTGGCACCTGCGTCACCGAGGCCATCGCCATGCTTGACCGCCCGGACGCCGTCGCCCGGGACCTCCGATTTTTGAAGGCCCAAAAATGGGTGGAGGCGAACTGCCACCTGGATCCGAACCTTGGGGATGTGGCGAAGGCCCATGGATTCTCCGCCATCGGCTTCCGGCGGGAATTGAAGCGGGTGAAGGGAATGAGCTATTCGCAATGGTTGAACCAATTGCGCCTGGGCAAAGTCATGGAATTGCTTTCCAACACCCAGCTCAGCGCCAGCGCCATCGCCGCCGCGGCCGGATTCCCCAGTGCCAGCTACTTCTTTCAATGGTTCAAACGCCAGACCAAAGCCACACCCCAGGCCTGGCGCCGGATGCACGGCGCTGCGGAACGTTGAATTAGTCCAAAAAAATATAGTTTATGTCTAAAAAAATATAACCATCCGCCCGGCCTCGGGATAGCATTCCAACAGTGGGTTTTACTCGAACGGTCGCAGACTGGGCGAATAAGTTCAGCTATCTGGTTCGTCAGGGACTCAAAGCAATGTTGCGGGAGTCGCGTGAAACTTCGTTTCATAGTCGGGATATTCCTTATAGTTTTGGCTGACCTCGGTCAGGCCTTTCCGCTTTGGCTTGATAGCCCTAGCGGCCGCACCAATCCCTATGACGCCCGCAGTCCTTACCACCACAAATCCACCGCCACCAACACGCCCTGGCCAACGTTTGCGGCGCCCACAGCCACCTTCAGCCCTTCGGCGACTGCCACACCGAGCCCGACGGGCACGCCCGGGCTCAGCTCGCCGACCAGCGCTCCGACGGGCACGCCGACTTTCAGCACCAGCCCGAGCCAGAGCTGGACCCTTTCGTCCACGGAATCCTTTACGCTGAGCCCCAGCCCTTCCAACACCCTTACCGCCACGTCCACGGGCAGCGCGACGCCCAGCCGGACAGGCACAGATAGCCTCACGCCCACGTCCACGCCAGAACCGAGTTCCACCTTTACAGGCACGCCGACGCCCACCAGGACCCCTACGCCAAGCTTCACTTTAACGCCGGCGCCAAGTTCCACATCCATGGGTACGCCCAACCCTACCCCAAGCCCCACCCCGAACCCGACTTCCACGCCCACGCCGAGTTCCACCTTCACGGGTACGGCGACTCCAACCAGGACCAATATTCCGAGCTCCACGGCGACGGGCACCCCCAGTCCCACGGGAACCGGCATGCCCAGCTTTACGTCCACAGGCACATTGACCGCAACACGCAGCGGCACGCCAAGTTCCACGTCTACGTTCACGCTGCCGCCGAGCTCCACTTCTACCGGCACGCCCAGCTTCACCGCCACCTCCACGCTGGCGCCGAGTTCCACGGCGACGGGCACCCCCAGCTCCACACGGACCAATACCCCCAGCTTTAGCGCCACCTCGACGCTGGTACCGAGTTCCACGGCGACGGGCACCCCCAGCTCCACACGGACCAATAGCCCCAGCTTCAGCGCCACCTCCACGCCGATGCCGAGTTCCACGGCGACAGGCACTCCCAGCCTCACAGGGACTGGAACCCCAAGCTTTACCGGCACGTCCACCATGGTGGCGACTTCAACAGCGACGGGCACCCCTACGTCCACCCGGTCCAACACGCCGACCTTCACGGCTTCGGGCACCCCGGCCCCAACGCTGACTTACACGCCAAGTGCCACAGCCACCTCCACGCTGCTGCCGAGTTCCACGGCAACGGGTACTCCCACGTCCACCCGGTCCAACACGCCGGCCTCCACAGCTTCGGGCACCCAGACCCCTACGCGGACCGGCACGCCAAGTGCCACCGCCACCTCCACGCCGGTGCCGAGTTCCACGGCGACGGGCACCCCCACTTCCACACGGACCAATACCCCCAGCTTCAGCGCCACTTCGACGCTGGTGCCGAGTTCCACGGTGACGGGCACCCCCACATCCACCCGGTCCAACACGCCGACCTTCACTGCTTCGGGTACTCCGACCCCTACGCGAAGCGACACGCCAAGTTCCACCGCCACGTCCACGCTGATGCCGAGCAGCACGTCCACGGGCACCCCGCCCCCCACCCGGACCAGCACGCCCACAGCGACCCGCACCCCTACGCCGGCATCCACCAGCACGCCCACCGCCACCCGCAGCCCCAGCTCAACGCCCGTGACAAGCGCCGTCCCCACCTGCCTCCCACCGCCCGCGGTGGGGGCCAATACGCCCTTCATCACCTATGAAGCCGAGGCCGGGACCGCTGGAGGCGGGGCCTCGGTGGTCACCTTGGTGACCCCAACGACTGAGTTTTCGAGCCCGGAGCTGGAGGCCTCGGGCCACGCCTATGTCCGGCTGGCCGGGCAGGGCCAATATGTGCAATGGACCAACACCAGCTGCTTCGCCATCACGGCCGTCAACATTCGGGCCTGCATCCCCGACTCCCCGGGTGGCGGCGGCATCAACGCCACATTGGACTTGTACGTCAACGGGGCCATGCGCCAGGCCGTCAATTTGACCTCCAGCCAGACCTGGGTCTATGAGACGTCGAGCAGTTACAACGGCATGAGCCAGACCCCCTCCGCCGGCAATCCGCACGTGTTTTGGGACGAGTACCCCCTGTGGATCACGGGAGCCCCGGTGGCGCCCGGCGGCACCATCATGCTGAAGGTGGATGCCGCCAACACGGCGGCGTTCTACTACATCGATTGCATGGATGTGGAAGCCCCGCCGCCGCCCCTGGCCCAGCCGGCCAACTCGCTGTCCATCGACAACTACGGGGCCGTGGCCAATAGCCCCACCGCGGACAACAGCCATGCCATCACCCTTTGCATCAACGCCGCGCATAGCGCGGGCGAAACGGTCTGGATCCCTTCAGGGACGTATTACGTGAACGCAACCTCGGGGATATTGAACGACAACGGAGTGACGGTCCAAGGGGCCGGACCCTGGTACAGCACCATCCTCGACTATGCCCTCACCGGCACGCACGTTTTCCATTGCGTTGGGGGGGCGTTCAAAAACTTCCGCATCAACTGCACCAACCCCAACCAAACCTCGGCCGGCGGCTCGGAAATTTACGCCATATCGGGCAATGGGGACGGCTGGACGCTGGATAACCTATGGGTCAGCCACGCCATGCTGACCTGGGGCGCGGGCACCAATATCCTCATCCAGAATTGCCGCATCAACAATTCCTGGGGCGACGGGCTGAACATCAACAACGACCCGTCCTACAACAACCCGACCGGGACCAATTCCAACCACATCACCGTCACCAACAATTTCTCGCGCGGCAACGGGGATGACGCCATCACGCTCAATTCCTCCAACAATAACGCCCCGGACATGACTTTCTGCACCTACACCCACAACACGGGCGTGGCCTCGTGGTGGGCCAGTGAGATGGGCATCTATGGCGGGGTCGGCGACGTCATTGAATACAACCTGTTGCAGGATTCGGTGAAGCGCAACGGCATGAACTGCGGCACCTTTGGGCCGGGCGGCAGCGGCAGCAACATGATCGGGGCCCTGGTCATGGGCAACAAGGTCGTGCGGGGCGGCAGTTACGGCTACGCCTTCAGGATGCCGGCGTTCATGTTCGGCGGAGGCGGGGCCCAAAACAACGTGCTCAGCACCAACACGGTCAACAACGCCATGTTTGACGCCATCGACTTCGGCCCCCAGGCGGGCAGCGTCGCCCAGTACAACACCGTCGACTCGCCCGGGCTCACCGGCATCGGCATCTATATCAACGGCACCCCTCCCACCGGGACCGCCACCATCATCAACAACACCGTGACGAACCTGCACCCCGGCCAGGTGGCCTTCCTGAACAACGACGCCAACTACAAGATCACGCCCGGCACGCCGGCGGCCAGCTACAGCGGCCAGAATTCCGTGGTGGCGGAGAGCTGCGCCGAGGGCGGCCAGGACGTCGGCTCCATCGTCAACGGGTCCTACACCTACTACGCCGGGGTCGCCATGGCCGGCGGGACCGCCTTCAACGCCCGGGTAGCCAGCGCGGGCGTGGGCGGCAACATTGAAATCCGCCTCGACAGCCCCACCGGAACGCTGATCGGAACCTGCGCGGTGCCGGTGACCGGCGGTTGGCAGGCCTGGACCACACAAAGCTGCAGCATCACCGCTACGACGGGAACTCACGCCATTTACTTGGTTTATACCGGGGGTGCAGGGAACCTGTTCAACGTCGAATGGTTTTCGTTTCCGTAGTGCGGGGCCACAAAGTGCAATTCAGGGCAGAAAAAGATGAGCCTGGCATCCATGCCAGGCTCATCTTTTTCTTGCGACAAATTCGAGCTCGGGACCGCCTAGAACAAGAGCCAGGCCTGGGCCAGGAAGGTGTTGTTGTCCTCGGGATGGCGGCCGTTGCCGGACCAGCTGGGATCCGGGGCGTAGGCGCTTCCGGCTTGGTAGCCAAATAGGCTCAGGCACTGAGCGTATTGCAGGCTGAATTTCACGTTCAAGGAAAGCAGGTAGTCCAGTTGGTAGGTGAGCACGTCGGTGGCCGACGCGCTGTCCACCCGAGTGTCGGTGAAGTTGACGCTCGCGCCGACCGTGCGGGCGTAGAGGTAGGAGCCGGTCACTTTGGCCACGTCCAGGTTGCCCTGCGTCCCGGCCAGGTTGGCGTGTTCGTGGGTGTAGCTGCCGGTGGCGCTGGCGATGTGCGGGTCCCCCACGTACTGGACCTGGAAATCACCCGCCACGTCGTCGTAGTGGTT